>Ga0209706_10000819_pt1 | contig 17760 bp, 13 predicted proteins | sample PPLLaktember2015_6_FD_187263 | JGI IMG/M metagenome (GOLD analysis project Ga0209706, IMG submission 187263) | Freshwater sediment microbial communities from Prairie Pothole Lake near Jamestown, North Dakota, USA - PPLs Lake P8 Core (1) Depth... | ecosystem: Environmental > Aquatic > Freshwater...
CGGGCGTCGGCAGCCTGATCAAGAACTACATCATGTTCGTGCCCCAGCCCTCGGCCTACCACGGCGACACCTGCGCCGACCTGGCCACGCTCTGGGAGCTGCCCGCGGTCAAGGGCAAGACCCGGCTCAACGTCCTGGTCATGTTCACGCCGCTCTTCCACGGCGTCGGGCCGCATCATTACGCCAAGGAATACACCTGGGACTACAAGGGGCTCATCCTCAGCCTCGACCCGGTCGCGGCCGACGCCACGGGCCTGCGCGTCATCCAGGCGAAGCGCAAGGAATTCTTCGGCGACGACCGGCCCCTGCAAATGAACCCGCACCACATCCAGCTGGCCGACACGCGGCACCACCTCGGCACGAGCGACCCGGCCCGGATCGACCTGGTCAAGCTCGGCTGGAGCGAAGGGATACTCGTCTAGATGCCGATCTACGAATACCGCTGCGCCGACTGCCGCAAGAAGACGACGGTGGTCACCCTGTCCGTGAGCGCGGCGGTCGAGCCGGTCTGCAGCCACTGCGGCGGCCGGAACCTGACCAAGCTCGTCTCCCGCGTCGCCGTCCGGAAGTCGGAGGAGAGCCGGCTCGAGAGCCTGGCCGATCCGTCCTCGCTCGCCGGACTCGACGAGAACGACCCCAAGAGCGTCTCCCGCTGGATGAAGAAGATGGGACAGGAAATGGGGGAGGAGGCCGGGCCGGACTTCGACGAGGAGATCGACAAGGCCATGGAAGACGCGGCGCGGGAGAAGGAGGCCGGCGAGGGCGGGGGGCTCGACGGCGGGGATGGGGACGATCTTTGACGGGCCGGCGCGGGCCCGGAGCCGCGCCGCGGGACAAGGGGGCCAGCGATGACGGAAATCCTGCTGTTCGCCGGCGGCGTCGTCTTCGGCGCCCTGGTCGTTCTCCTCGTCCACATCCTCAGGAAAAAGGACACCCGGGAGATCGCCCGGGCCTTGGTCAGCGAGACCGAAGCGGAGAAGGTCCAGGACCTCGAGGCGCTCATCGGGCGCGTCCGGGACAGCTTCGGGGCCCTCTCGCAGGACGCGCTCAAGGCCAGCACGGAAGAGCTCCTCAAGCTGGCCCGGGAGAACCTCGACGGACGGATCCATCTCGGCGAGAAGGATCTCGAAACGAAAAAGCAGCTCATCGACCAGAACCTCGCGACCGTGAAGGGCGACATCCACAAGATGCAGGAGATCGTGTCGCGGTTCGAGACCGAGCGGGCCCGCCAGTACGGGGAGCTCGACAACCAGCTGAAGACGGCAGCCCGGGAGACCTCGCGCCTCCAGGACACGGCCGACCACCTGCGCCAGGCCCTGGTCAGCACCAAGGCCCGGGGCCAATGGGGCGAGCGGATGGCCGAGGACGTGCTGCGCCTGGCCGGCTTCGTTGAGGGGGTCAACTACATCAGGCAGAAAGTGCTGGATCTGGCGGCTTCGCGTCCCGACTATACCTTCTGGCTTCCCCAGGGGCTCAAGGTCAACATGGACGTCAAGTTCCCGCTCAACAGCTACCTCCGCTATCTCGAAGCCGAAAGCGAGGCGGCGCGGGAGAGCCACAAGACGCAGTTCCTGCGCGATGTCCGGACCCGGATCAAGGAAGTGACGACCCGGGATTACATCAATCCGGAGGAGCAGACGCTCGACTACGTCCTCGTCTTCATCCCCAACGAGCAGGTCTATGCCTTCATCAACGAGAACGATCCGGGGATCATGGACGAGGCCCTCAAGGCCAAGGCCATCCTCTGTTCGCCGTTCACGCTGTTCGCCATCCTGGCCATCATCCGCCAGTCGCTCGACAACTTCAGCATGGAGAAGACGGCCGGCGAGATCCTGGGCCTGGTCAAGAACTTCAAGAGGGAATGGGAGAAGTTCGGCGAGTCCATGGCCAAGATGGGAGAGAAGCTCGACGGCGCCCGCGAGGAATACCGGAAGATGACGACGACGCGCCACGACAAGCTCGACCGCTCCATCCAGAAGATCGAGGACCTGCAGCAGCTCAAGGGGATCGACGAGGCGCCGGCGCTCGCCGAGGGCGAGGTCATCATCATCGACACCTGTGCCGGGAAACCCGAGGCGGACTAGCCCGGCGCAGCCAGGACAAGGAGCCGGAACCGAATGCCGCTACTCCGATCGAATAAGACCCGGGGCCGGACCGTCCTGGCTGGCGCGGTCGTCCTGCTCGCGGCCTACGCCCTTTACGTCGCGTTCAAGAAGCAGGCCGTCGACTACTTTGTCCTCGAGCCCATCGACCTGGACTATACGATCCTGGCCAACTGCACGGTCGACTACCCCAGGCCCCTGGACATGAGCTTCCTCCGGGACGGCATCGTCCAGACGGTCGAGGTCCGGGACGGCGAGCGCGTGGCCATGGGACGCCCGCTCGTCCGGCTCGACCCCTTCGATGCCGAGCGGAACCTGGCCATCAGTGAGGACAGCCTGAGGTCGGCCCAGATCAAGCTCGAGAACGCCCGGGCCGAGGTCCTGCCGAATTTGCGCGAGAAGCTGGCCGAGTACAAGGTCAACCTGGATCAGGCGGAGCTGAACCGGAAGCGCTACGCCCAGCTCCTGGCCGCCGGCGGCGTTTCGCAGGCCGACGCGGAGAGGGCCGAGAAGGAATACCAGCGGGCCCTGTCCCAGCACAACCAGCTCGCGCTCGAGCTCGAGAACTTTTCCCGGAGCGGCCTCCTGGCCGACCTCGAGAACCAGCTCTCGATCGACAAGGCCCGGGTGGCGCTGGCCCGCAGGGACCTCGACAACACGCGGCTCAACGCCCCCTTCGACGGGACGGTCCTCAAGGTCCACGTCCAGCCCGGGGAGAAGGTCACGCCGGCCGACCGGGCGGTCACGGTCCTCGAGAACGCGAGCTGGCAGCTCGGCCTGAACGTCGACCAGCGCGAGATGCCCTTCCTGAAGACCGGGCTCCCGGCCGCGGCCACCCTGGACGCCTATCCGGGAGAGAGGCTCGCGGGGCGTGTCTCTTTTGTCTGTTCCGAGGTCGACAAAGAGAAGAACTCCTGCGAGGTCCGCGTCGAGCTCGAGGGATCTCCGGCCTTCGTCAGATCCGGCATGGCCGGCCGGGTCGAGATCCTGGCCGCGAAATACGGACAGGCCCTGGCCTTGCCGGCGAGGTTCGCGACGGCGGCGGGAGGCGGCTCGGTCTGGGTTTGGGACGGCCGCCGGGCGGAGCGGAAAAAGGTCGCGCTCAAGCCGGTCGGCGAGCGCTGGGTCCTGGTCGAGGGTCTGGCCGCGAATACGATCGTCCTCGACGCCGACCCGGCGGCCTCGCCCCGCCGGCTGAAGCCGGGCCGCGAGATCAAGGCAGACGGCAGCCGATGATCGTCAGGCCCTACGAAGCGCACGTCGCCTTCCGCTTCCTGCGCAAGGGCCGGGGCCAGACCGCCCTGCTTCTCGGCGGCATCGCCGTCGGGGTTGCGGTGCAGTTCTTCCTGTCCTCGCTGATCGGCGGTCTGCAGCTGAGCCTGGTCGAGCGGACGGTCGGCTCGGCCCCCCACATTTTCGTTCTTCCGCCGGACAACCTGCCCTCGAGCGTCCTGGCGGAGGACGGACGGAACGTCGATTCGCGGCGCGTCCCTTATTCCACCTATCCGGAGATCCTATCCTGGCAAGGATATGTCGATTTCCTGCGGGGCTTGCCCGAGATCACGGCGGTCTCGCCCGTGGCCGGCGGGCAGGGCTCCATCGAACGGGGCGGGGCCATCGAAACGGTGGCGGTCAAGGGACTCTCGCCCGAGGACGGCGGGAAGGTCTACAACTTGGACCGGAACCTGAAGGCCGGACGGGCCGGCCTGACTGGGGACGAGGCGCTCATCGGCCTGTCGATCGCCGACAAGCTCCGGCTCGAGCCGGGCGACCGGTTCTTCGTCCGCAACAGCAAGGGCGGAGGCGACACGTTCATGGTGGCCGGCGTCGTCGATCTCGGCTCGGTCCAGGCCAACGCCCAGGTGTTCCTGTCCCTCGACCGGGCCCGGAGCTTCCTGGGGCTCCGAGGCGTCACGGCCATCGAAGTCAAGGTCCGGGACGTCTTCGGGGCCGAGGCCCTGGCCCGGCGTCTCGGCGGCGAATTCTCGCGGGTCCGGATCGAATCCTGGCAGGCGCGGAACCAGGAGCTGCTGACGGCCCTGCGCTCGCAAAGCAGCTCGTCCGGGGTCATCCAGTTCTTCGTCCTGTTCGCGATCTCGCTCGGCATCGCCAGCGTCCTTGGCATCGCGGCCGTCCAGAAATCGCGCCAGCTCGGCATCCTCAAGGCCATGGGCGTCGACAACAGGGGAGCGGCCCGCATCTTCCTGATCCAGGGTCTGACCCTGGGGTTGGGCGGGTCCCTGGCGGGCATCGGGCTGGGCTACGCCATAAGCGCGGCCTTCCTGCGTTTCTTCGGCACGGGCACCTTCGGCCTTCAGCTCAACGCCTTCAATCTCATCACGCCGGCCGTGCTGGCCATCGTGGGCGCGGCCGCCGCTTCGGTCATTCCGGCCCGGAGCGCTTCGCGGCTCTCGCCGATCGAGGTCATCCGCAATGGCTGAGATCATCGCCGTCCGGGACCTGGTCAAGCGCTTCGGCGACGTCGTCCAGACCGAGGTCCTGCACGGCCTCACGGTCTCTTTCGAACGGGGTGCGCTGACGGCGGTCATCGGGCCGTCCGGGTCGGGCAAGACGACGCTGCTCAACATCGTCAGCCTCCTCGAAAGCCCGACCGCCGGGGAGCTGATCATCGACGGGAGGGATTTCTCGGCCGGCGACATCAACGCCTACGCGGCCTACCGCAACGCCCACCTCGGCTTCATCTTCCAGTTCCACTATCTCCTGCCGGAGTTCACCGCCCTGGAGAACGTCCTGATCCCGCACTGGATAGGGAGGGGCCGGCCTCCGGCCGCCTTCGCGGACAAGGCCCTGGACATCATGACGGAGATGGACATCCGGCGCATCCGGGACAAGTACCCGAGCCAGATCTCCGGGGGCGAGCAGCAGCGGGTGGCCATCGCCCGGGCCCTGGTCAACGAGCCGCGCATCGTCTTTGCCGACGAGCCGACCGGGAACCTCGACCGCGAAACGGGCTTCGCCGTGCTCGAGATCATGACCCGGATGATCCGGCAGCTGGGAACGACTCTCGTCGTCGTGACCCACGACCGGGAGATCGCCCTGCGGGCCGACCGGATCCTGGAGCTCGTCGACGGCCGCATCTGCAAGTCCTTCCGGATCACAGACGTGGGCGAGAAGGGCGCCCGGGCTCTCCTCGAGGACCGCGATTGCCTCGTTGACGACCTGTCCGTATCAGCCCGAAAGGGCGGCCCCGGCGGAGGACGATAGCGGGGTGCGGACCCGGCCCGATCCCGGTCAGGAACGGGGTCCGAAGATCGCCGTTCCGATCCGGACGATCGTCGCGCCCTCCTCGACGGCCACCCGCCAGGAATGGGACATGCCCATGGACAGGTGCCGCATCTCCGCCCCGGGGATCGATAGGGACCGGAGGGCCTCGAAGACGCGCCGGGTCTCCTTGAAGTAGGGCCGGGAATCCTCGGGATCGCCCTCGAACGGCCCCATGGTCATGAGGCCCAGGACGCGGAGATGGGGGAGGGCCGCGAGCGACAGGGCCAGCGCCTCGGCGGCGTCGGGCATAACCCCGGCCTTCTGGGGTTCGCGGCCGCTGTTGACCTCGATCAGGACCTCCATCGTCTTTCCGGCCGCCGCGGCGCGCTTATCGAGCTCGGAGCCGAGGCCGATCGAATCGACGGTCTCGACGAGGTCGAAGATCTCGACCGCTCTCTTGGCCTTGTTCGACTGGAGATGGCCGATGAGGTGCCAGCGGGCCCGGCGGCCAACCGCGGGGAAGACCTTCGCGGCCTCCTGGACGTAGTTCTCGCCGATCGTCTTGATCCCCGCCTCGACGGCTTCGAGGATCTCGGCCGCCGTCCGGGTCTTGGCGGCCGCGACGAGCTCGACTCCGGGCGGCAGCTCGGCCAGGATGGCCATGACGTTGGCGGTGATGGCGCTCATCGGTCCCATTCTAGCAAAAGAGGGGGTCAAACCTATACCTTTTTACTTTTCAGTGCTCCCGGGCCAACAGGGAGGGGGAAAAGTTCAAAAGGTATAGGTTTGACCCCGTACAAAGAGTACATGTCCCCTTGCGAAGACCCCGTCCCTTCTTCTATAATCGGCCGCATCCGGGGAGAGAGCCGATGAGCATCCGCGAAGAGCTGGAGAAGACCGAACAGAAGGTCCTGTCGCCCAAGGCCTGCCTCAGCGCCCGGTCGAGGGGCCGCGTCCGGCCCGAAGCCCAGCACGTCCTCCGGACGGACTTCCAGCGCGACCGGGACCGGATCATCCATTCGAAGTCGTTCCGCCGCCTCAAGCACAAGACCCAGGTCTTCCTCTCGCCGTTCGGGGATCACTACCGCACCCGGCTGACCCACTGCCTGGAAGTCTCCCAGATCGCCCGGACGATCGCCAAGGCCCTGCGCCTCAACGAGGACCTGACCGAAGCCATCGCCCTGGGCCACGATCTCGGCCACACCCCCTTCGGCCACGCCGGCGAGCAGACCCTGCGCAAGCTCCTGCCTCAAGGCTTCCATCACGCCGACCAGAGCCTGCGGGTCGTCGAGAAGCTCGAGTACGACGGCAAGGGGCTCAATCTGACCTTCGAGGTGCGCGACGGCATCCAGAAGCATTCCAAGGGCCGCGGCGAGATCTTCGACGAGGACGTCGAGGACATGCCCCTGACGCTCGAGGGCCAGATCGTCCGCGTCTCCGACGTCATCGCCTACGTCAACCACGACATCGACGATGCCCTCCGGGCCGGCATCATCAAGGAAGAAGACATCCCGGCGGGCCTGGTCAGGGTCCTGGGCAAGTGGCACGCGACGAGGATCGACCGGATGGTCCTGGACGTGGTCGAAGCCAGCCTGGACACGGACCTCGGGCGGATCGCCATGAGCGAGCGGATCATGAAGGCCGTCGTCGAGCTCCGGGAGTACCTGTACCAGAACGTCTATTTCAACTCCGCGGCCCGCGACGAGCTGCGCAAGACCGAGAAGATCATCAACGACCTCTTCGGCTACATCATGGACCGGCCCGAGGACTACATCCGCCCGTATCCGGCGGGCGATCCGGTCATCGTCCGGGTCGGGGACTTCATCGCCGGCATGACCGACCGTTACGCCATGGCCCTCTATGAGCAGGTCTTCCTGCCGAAGGCCTGGCCGATCCTGTAACAGTCAAAAACGGGCGGAGAGGAGCCACCGATGCGGAGACGTTCCGGCTATCCCCTGGTCATCGTTCTTGCAGCCTGGGCCGCTCTCGCCGGCCTCCGGGCCGGGGCCGCGGCGTCCGGCCAGGTCAAAGCTTGGGAAGGGACGATCGTCATCCCGACCTACGAGGCCGGTCCGCCCGAGCCGGCCCCCGTCTTCTACGCGGGGCGAGCCTACCAGGGCGCCAAGGGCCCCGTCTATCCCTATCCTCTCCTGGACAAGCTCTCCGACGTCAAGCGCGACAAGACCTACAGGATCCTCTATCTCGAGAACGAGTACCTGCGCATCGGCGTCCTGCCCGAGATCGGGGGACGCATCTTCGAGGCCGTGGACAAGACGAACGGCTACGACTTCGTCTACCGCCAGCATGTCATCAAGCCCGCCCTCATCGGCATGCTCGGGGCCTGGGTCTCCGGCGGCGTCGAGTGGAACGTCCCCCACCACCACCGGGCCACGTCCTTCCTGCCCGTCGATTCTCTCATCGAGACCGGCCCCGACGGCGGCGCGACGATCTGGGTCGGGGAGATCGAGCTCCGCCACCGGATGAAATGGCTGGTCGGGTTGACCCTCCGCCCGGGATCGAGCGTCCTCGAAGTGACGACGAAGATCTTCAACCGGACCCCCATGGCTCATTCGATGCTGGCCTTCGCCAACGTCGCCGTCCACGCCAACGAGAGCTACCAGGTCCTCTTCCCCCCGTCGACCGAGATCGCAACGTTCCACGGCAAGAACCAGTTCAGCCGCTGGCCGCTCTCGACGGAGGTCTTCAACGGCCAGGACTACACCAAGGGCGTCGACGTCAGCTGGTGGAAGAACCACCTGACCCCGACCTCGTTCTTCGCCTTCGACGCCGAGGAGGATTTCCTCGGCGGCTACGACCACGGCCGCAAAGCCGGCGTCGTCTTCGTCGGGGACCATAACGTCGTCCCCGGCAGGAAGCTGTGGACCTGGGGGACGGGCTCCGAGGGCAAGACCTGGGAACGGATCCTGACCGACGCCGACGGCCCCTACCTCGAGCTCATGATCGGGGCCTGGTCGGACAATCAACCGGACTACAGCTGGATCCAGCCGGGGGAGGGGCGGGCGGTCACCCAGTTCTGGTATCCCATCCGGGGCTTGGGCGGACTGAAGAACGCGAACCGCGAGGCCGCCTGCAACCTCGAGATCGAGGCCGGCCGGGCCAGGATCGCCTTCTTTGCCACTTCGGAGTGGAAGGGAGCCCGCGGCATCCTGAGATCGGGGGACGAGGTCCTCTTCGAGGACACGTTCGACATCGGCCCGGCCTCTCCCTACGAGAAGGCCGTTGAGGTCGGCACCGGAACCCGATCCGGATCGCTCGCGCTCGTCCTCGCCGCCGCCGACGGCCGCGAGCTCGTCCGTTACGCGCCGAGGCCGAAGAAGGACCCGCCGCTGCCGAAACCCGTGGCGCCGCCGGCCCCGCCCAAAGACATTCCGACGATCGACGAGCTCTATCTGGCCGGGCTGCGTCTCGAGCAATTCCATAACCCGGCCCTCGAACCATACCCTTACTATGACGAAGCCCTGCGCCGCGACCCTTCGGATGTCCGATCCAATACGGCCCTGGGCCTCCTCTATCTGAAGCGCGGCATGTACCGCGAAGCGGCGGGACATCTCGGAAGCGCCGTGGCCCGGCTGACCGCGAGCTACACGCGGCCCAAAGACGGCGAGCCCCATTATTATCTCGGCGTCGCTTTACGCCGCCTCGGGCGGACGGCGGAGGCCGAAGACGCACTCCAGCGGGCGGCCTGGAGCCCGGCCTGGCAGGGGGTGGCGTTCTATGAGCTGGCCGAGATGGCCTCGAAGGAGGGATCGTTCGAGCGAGCCCTGGATTATGCGGACCGGGCCCTTGCCGCCGGCGGCGCCGGTCCCAAGATCCGTAATCTCAGAGCCGCACTCCTCAGGAGGACCGCCCGCACCACCGCCGCCGCAGGAGGATCTACGGCTGTTCTTGACGTCGACCCCCTCGATATTTGGGCCGCCAATGAACAGTCCCTTGTTTGGAAAAGCGAACATGGGGAGGGGCAATATCCCGAGCCGTACCAGAAGTGGGCGGCGCGGGTGGCCTCGCTTCTCGAAGGTTCTCTGCCGAGCCTCCTCGAGCTGGCCCTGGATTACTCGAACGCCGGCCTGTGGTCCGAGGCGGCCGACCTTCTGGGCCCTCGCGTCACCGGAAAGGCCCCGTCCCGCAACCCCCTTCCCGTTTATCTTTATGCCTATGTTCTCGACCACGCCGGACAGAAAGGCGAGGCTCGGGATCTGCTTCGCCGGGCCGCCTCCCTTCCGTCCGGCCTCGTCTTTCCCTTCGAGCTCGAATTCATCGACATCTTCGAGTGGGCCATGGCTGCGAATCCCGCTGACGCCCGCGCGCCGCACTATCTCGGCAACCTCCTCTTCGACCTGCAGCCGGAGAGGGCCCTCTCGTGTTGGGAGAGGTCCCGCGCTCTCGACCCCTCGTGTGCGCTCGTCCACAGGAATCTTGGCCTGGCCTATGCCCGGGCGCGGAACGACCTGCCGGCCGCGATCGCAAGCCTCGAAAAGGCCGTCGCCCTGGATAAGAAGGACGCCCGGGCCTACTACGAGCTCGACCTCCTCTATGAGGCGGCCGGAGCGGATCCGAAGAAGCGGCTCACCTTGCTCGAGAAGAACCACGATGTCGTCGCCGGCAATGACAACCCGCTCTCGCGCGAAGTCGGGCTCCTCCTGCTCGCCGGCCGTCCGGCCCGGGCCCTCGAGATCCTGAAGACGCACCACTTCCACGTCTGGGAAGGGGGAGGGGAGATCCACGGGCTCTGGATCGAGGCCAACCTGGCCGCGGGCCGCGAACGGCTCGCCAAGAAGGACTATCCCCGGGCTCTCGAGGCCTGCCTGGATGCCCTCGCATACCCCGCCAATCTCGACGTCGGCCCGCCCTCGAGCGGCCCGGGATCGCCGAAGGTCTTTTTCCATATCGGGCAGGTCCGGGAGGCTCTGGGGGACAAGACCGGGGCCGCTTCGTCTTACGAAAAGGCCGCCTCGTTCCGGACCGGACTCTCGGAACAGGCCTACTACTCCGCCCTGGCTTTGGCCAAGCTGGGACGGGCTTCGGAATCGGTCTCCCGGCTCGAGGATTTGGTCGGAGGCGCCCGGGAGGCGCTCGCGGCTGCCCCGGCCATGGATTTCTTCGAAAAATTCGGAGAGCGGCGATCGGCCCGGACCCGTCAGGCCAACCTTCATTTCCTGACCGGGCTCGGTTTCCTGGGGCTGGGCAGGGGGGCCGAAGCCGCTTCCGAATTCGATCAGGCTGCGGCCATGGATCCGGGTCATCTCGAAGCCCGGCGATTCCTGAAGAAGTGACCGGCGGAGATACGGCATGAACAAGATCGTCAGAGCTGGATTGTGGTCCTTGGGCGCCGGCGCGATGATCGCCGCTATGTGGTCCCTCCCGGCCTGCAAGAGAACCGCGCCGAACCCCTATCTCGACGCCGCGGCCCGAGCGGCGGCCTGGGTCCGGGCGAGCGGGAAACCGGGCCCGGACGGTATGTCCTGGCCTTCGGTCCCGGCCGATCCCAAGGAAGCCACGCTCGACCTCTACAGCGGCGTACCCGGGGTCGTTCTCTTTTTCCTTCAGGCCTTTCATTCGACAGGAGATCCGGACTATCTCGCGGACGCCCGCGGCGGCGCCGACTACCTCCTCGCGAAGATGCCCGGCGTCAAGGGTCCGGGTCTCTATGAAGGCCTGTCGGGGGTCGCCTTCGCCCTCGAAGAGACATACAAGGCCGCGAAGGATGAGAAGTACCGCCGGGCGTTCTTGGACTGCCTCGAGCGGATCCGGTCGGCTGCCGCCCCGGCCGGGACCGGGGTCGAGTGGAGCCCGACGACGGACATCATCAGCGGCGGCGCCGGCGCGGGCCTCCTTCTGCTCTATGCCTTCCGTGAGACGGGCGACCGGGACTGCCTGGACCTGGCCGCGCGGGCCGGCGCACGGCTCATCGAGCTCGGCCGCCCGGCGCACGGCGGCCTGAAATGGGCCATGGACTCGGAATTCCCCCGGCTCATGCCCAACTTCTCCCATGGCACGGCCGGCATCGCCTACTTCCTGGCCGCGCTTTACGGAGAGACGCGGCGCCGCGAGTTCCTCGAGGCCGCCCTTTCCGGGGCCGAGTACCTCCTGTCCATCGCCGAGACCGAAGGCGACAGCTGCCTCGTCTTCCACGACGAGCCCGACAACACCGACCTCTACTATCTCGGCTGGTGCCACGGCCCGGTCGGCACGGCCAGGCTCTTCTATCTGCTCTCGGAGATCTCCGGCGACCAGGCCTGGCTCGAGTGGGTCCGGCGCTCCGCCAACGGCATCGTCCGGAGCGGCATCCCCGAACAGGAGACCCCGGGCTTCTGGAACAATGCCGGCATCTGCTGCGGCCTGGCCGGGGTGGGGGAGTTCTTCCTGGACCTTTATGGGTCGCTCGGCGATGCGAGCTACCTCGATTTCTCCAGGCGAGTGACTGCCCGACTGCTGGCCAAGGCGACCGCGGAGAACGGCCGCATGTTCTGGGTCCAGGCCGAGCACCGGACGCGCCCCGATCACCTTCTTGCCCAGACCGGCTACATGCAGGGGGCGGCCGGCATCGGGACCTTCCTGCTGCGCCTGGCCGCCGTCGACGGAGCGAAAAGAGCGAGGATCATCCTGCCCGATACGCCCTTCCCGCGCTGACCGCGCCGCGCCCTTCCGGCTTTGCCCGCCCCGGCTTTCATGCTATCATCCCCCTCGGGGCCCAGGCTCCGCAATCACCGAGGAGAATCAGTTCATGGCCAGAATCGAGGACCTTCGCAAGATCGCCACTCGCCTCCGCATCCATTCCCTGCGCACGACCACGGTGGCCGGCTCGGGTCACCCGACGACCTGCCTCTCGGCGGCCGATCTCGCCGCCTGCCTCTTCTTCCGCGAGATGCGCTGGAACCCCAAGGACCCGAACGACCCGGCGAGCGACGAGTTCGTCCTCTCCAAGGGCCACGCCGCGCCGCTCCTTTGGGCCGTCTACGCCGAGGCGGGCGTCATCCCTCTCGAAAGCCTGCTCAACCTCAGGAAGATCACGAGCGAGCTCGAAGGCCATCCGACCCCGCGGATGCCCTGGGTCAAAGCGGCCACGGGGTCGCTCGGCCAAGGGCTCTCGGTCGGGGTGGGCATGGCCCTCGCTCAGCGCCTTGACAAGTCCCCGGCCCGGACCTTCGTTCTCCTCGGCGACGGCGAATGCGCCGAGGGCCAGGTCTGGGAGGCGGCCAACTCGGCCGCTTATTTCAAGCTCCGCAATCTCGTCGCCGTCGTCGACGTCAACCGGCTCGGCCAGTCCGATCCGACCATGCACCAGCACGACCTCGGCGCCCTGGCCCGCAAGTTCCGGTCGTTCGGCTGGAACGCGGTCGTCGTCGACGGCCACAGGATCGCGGCCATCCTGGCGGCCTTCAAGAAAGCGGGACAGGGCGGGAAGCCCACGGCGATCCTGGCCCGGACCCTCAAGGGCAAGGGCGTGAGCTTCATCGAGGACAAGAACGGTTGGCACGGCAAGCCCCTCAAGGCCGACGAGCTGGCCCAGGCGATCGAGGAGATCGGCTGCCTGCCCGACGTCGACTCCAGGCGCTTCATCCACAAGCCGAAGCCCTTCCGGAAGAGGAAGCGCGTCGTGGCCCTGGGCTTTCCCCGGACCCCCTACGCGGAGAAGACGGCGACGCGCCTGGCCTACGGCAACGGTCTGCTGGCCCTTGGGCGCATCGATCCCTCGGTCGTGGTCATCGACGGCGACGTCAAGAACTCGACCTATGCCGACAAGTTCTTCGGCGCCTTTCCCGACCGTTCGTTCCAGGGCTTCATCGCCGAGCAGAACATGGTCGGCATGGGGATCGGATTGGCGGCCAAGGGCTACCTCCCCTTCATCGCGACCTTCGCCGCCTTCCTGACCCGGGCCCACGACCAGATCCGGATGGCGGCCTATTCCTTCTCCAACCTCAAGCTCTGCGGCTCCCACGTCGGGGTGAGCATCGGCGAGGATGGGCCCTCCCAGATGGGGCTCGAGGACCTGGCCATGTTCCGGTCCATCCCCGGCGCGCTGGTGCTCTATCCGAGCGACGCCGTTTCGGCCGAGGCCTGTGTCGAGGCGGCCGCCGCCCACCGGGGGCTTGCCTACATCCGGACGACGCGGCCGGCGACGCCCATCCTCTATCCGGCCAAGGAGACCTTCGCCGCCGGCGGCTCGAAGGTCCTCCGAAAGGGGGAGGGCGACGCGGCGACCGTCATCGCCGCCGGGATCACCGTGCACGAGGCCCTCAAGGCCCACGAAACGCTCCGCCAAGAGGGAATCGGCCTTCGCGTCATCGACGCCTACTCGGTCGCCCCCCTCGACGTCGAGACGATCGCCCGGGAGGTCGCCCAGACCGGAGGCCGGGCCGTCGTCGTCGAGGACCACTACGCCGGCGGCGGATTGGGCGATGCCGTCGCCGAGGCCCTGGCCGGCAAAGCCGACCTCGCGCACCTGTGCATCCGCGAGCTGCCCCGCTCCGGGAAGCCCGACGAGCTCATGAAGACCTACGGCATCAGCGCCGACCACATCATCCGCGCGGTCAAGGAGCTCGTCGCGGCGTGAGAGACCGTCGCCTCCCGCTTCTTCTCGCGGCCGCCTTCGCCGTCCTGGCGCTTGTCGCCGCGTCGAGCCCCGGCCAGGCCCCTTCCGTCCCCGCCAAGGCGGACGTCCTCAAGGGGACGGTAACGACGGTCAACGACGGCGACACCATCCGGGTCCGCCTGGCCGGCGGCGGCAATGAAAGGGTCCGCCTCATCGGCATCGACACCCAGGAGCTCGACGACGCCCGGGAGAAGGTCCGGCTCATGGCCTTCCTGGCCAAGAGGTACGCGTTCACGCGGCTCTATCAGGCCCAAGTGGAGCTCCTGCCCGGTCCGGAGACCCGGGATTCCTACGGACGGCTCCTGGCCTTCGTTCGGCTGCCGGGAGGGGAGATCTTCAACGTGACCCTCGTCCGCGAGGGTTACGCCTTCGCCTTTCTCAAGTTCCCCTTCGACGAATCGCTCCGCAAGGAGCTCAAGGCGGCCGAGACGGAGGCCCGGCAAGCCGGCCGGGGCCTCTGGGGGCGGGAGCCGTATCCCGTGATCGCTGCCGCGGAGGCCGGCCAAAGGGTCGGCGACCTGATCACGGTCCGCTTCCGCTGCCTCCGGTCGTTCAAGCGCAGCGGGTTCCGTCTTCTCGAAGCCGAGGGCGCGGCCTTCGACGCCGCCATCCCCATGGACGTCTACCGGTCGCTCCCGGGCCCCCTCGATTTCGAGGGCCGGACGATCGAGGTGAGCGGGCTCATCGAGACGTACAAGGGACGTCCCCAGGTCATGGTCGGCGTGCCCGCCCAGCTGAAGCGCATCGACTGAAAGGAGTCCCGTCATGACCTCGAAGATCACGCCGGCCCTGCGCGCGGAGATCGAAACCGCGGTCGGCGCCTTTAACGCGTTCTCCGATCCGGACAGGACCTTCGATTACGGCCACGACGAGTTCTCGATGAAGGAGATCGCCCATGAGCCGGACCTCGTCGTCCGGCCCGGGACGACCGCCGAGGTCGCCGCGGTGCTCAGGCTCGCCAACGCCCACGGCGTTCCGGTGACCCCCCGGGGCGGCGCGACCGGTCTCTGCGGCGGGTGCGTTCCGGTCTGCGGCGGCATCGTCCTGTCGCTCGAGAGGATGTCGCACGTCCTCGAGGTCGACGCCGACAATCAGATGGCTGTGACCCAAGCCGGCGTCCGCCTCGCCGACTTCACCAAGGCCGTCGAGGAGGGGGGCCTCTATTTTCCCCCGCATCCGGGAGACGAGAGCGCCATGATGGGCGGCCTCGTCGCCACCAACGCCGGCGGCAGCCGGGCCGTCAAGTACGGCACCATCCGGAACTACGTCCGGGGCCTCGAACTCGTGATGCCCGCGGGCGACGTCCTCCGGCTCGGCGGCAAGCTGGAAAAGTCGAGCACCGGCTACAACCTCATGCACCTTATCGTCGGGTCGGAGGGCACGCTGGGGGTCGTCACCGAGGTCACCCTCCACCTCAAGGCCAGGCCGGGGATCATGCGCTCGCTCGTCGTCCCGTTCGAGGAGCTCGAGCCGGCCCTCGAGACCGTGCCGCTCATCATGAAGCGGGGCATCGTCCCGCTCGCGGTCGAGTTCCTCGAGATCGAGCCCATCATCCTGACCGAGGAGCACATCCGCAAGAAGTGGCCGACCAAGCTCGGCCGGACCCACCTCCTGATCATCCTCGACGCGCCGTCCGACGACGAGATGGACCGGCTGTCTCAGGCCGTGGCCGAGGTGTGCGTCGAGAAGGGGGCGATCGACGTCTTCATCGCCGACACGCCGAGCAAGCAGGAGGAGGTCCTGGCCATCCGTTCCAAGATCTACGACGCCATCAAGTCCGGCACGGTCGAGATCCTGGACATCGCCGTGCCCCGGGCCGAGGTGGCCGGCCACGTCCGAAAGGTCCGGGAGGTCGCGGCCAAGCACGGCCTGTGGCTGCCCACCTTCGGCCACGCCGCCGACGGGAACGTTCACACCCACATCATGAAGGTCCGCTACGAGGGGGGGGCGATGTCGCCCGTGCCCGAGACCGAGTGGCGGCCCAAGGCCGACCTGGTCCGCGAAGAGCTCTTCCGCGACTGCAAGGCCCGCGGCGGGGTCATCTCCGGCGAGCACGGCATCGGCCTGGTCAAAAAGCCCTACCTCTCGCTCGTCCTCGACGAGCGGCAGATCGAGCTCATGCGCGGCCTCAAGCGGGTCTTCGATCCCAACGGCATCATGAACCCGGGGAAGATCTTCGACTGATTTGCGCGGGGCGGCGAATCATGCTATCAATAGTGTGCACGGGGCGATGAAATCCTGATCTGACGGGAGGTCACGCATGGTCGAACGGATCACCGAGATCTACGTCATCCTGGAGAACAAGCCTTCCCAGCTCGGCGATCTCTGCAGCTTTCTGGCGGAGAACGAGATCAACATCGATGCCATCGGCGTCTTCCACGACACGGCCAAGCTCGTCGTCCAGCAGCTCAACAAGGCGGTCAAGCTCCTGACCAAGCTGAACTATACGACCGAACTGCGCGAGGTCCTCCGGATCGACCTCGAGAACCGGCCGGGCGCCCTGGCCGAGCTCACGACCAAGCTGGGGGACGAGGGCATCAATATCGAATACTGCTACGGAACGCTGTCCCGGAAGGGCAACGGCGTTTCGATCATCATGGACGTCTCCAACCTCGAGCGAGCCGTCCAGATCCTGGAGGCCTGAGCCCTTTACCGGGCCGCCCCCGATGGGCTATGCTTAGCCCATGCGTCCCAAGGTCGATGTCGCCGTCATCGGCGCCGGAGCTTCGGGTTTGGCCGCCGCGTCGAGCGCCGCCCGCCGCGGGGCCTCGGTCGTCGTGCTGGAGCGGCTGCCCCGGATCGGCAAGAAGCTCCTGGCGACCGGCGGCGGCCGGTGCAACCTCCTGAACGAGGGCCTCTCGGCCTCGGCCTTCACTTCGACGGACCCCGCCCTCGTCGCCTCGGTCCTGGACCGTTTCGGCAAGTCCGATATCAGGGCCTTCTTCGAGGGGCTCGGCCTCGCTCTCCAGGCCGACGACGCGGGCCGCGTCTATCCCGCGACCAACCAGGCCGCGTCGGTCGTCAAGGTCCTGGAGCTAGAAGCCGCGAGACTGGGGATCGGGATCGAATCGAGCTTCGAGGTCGAGCGGATCGATCCGGACTCGGGCCGGCTCCGGGTCCGGGCCGCGGACCGCCGCGCGGTCGAGGCCGGCGCCGTCGTCCTGGCGGGAGGGGGCCAGTCGTATCCGGCCCTGGGCTCGAACGGCTCGGGCTACCGGATCGCCGCCTCGTTCGGGCACCGCATCGTGCGTCCGGTGCCGAGCGCCGTTCCGCTTGTGGTCAAGGACCGCCTCTGCCACGTCCTCCAGGGCCAGCGCCTGAGGGCGCGCGTCGAGAGCCGGATCGGCGGCCGCCGCGGCCAGCTGGCCGACGGGGAGATCCTCTTCACGCAGTACGGCCTCTCCGGCACGGCGGCGCTCGACGTCAGCGAGAGCCTGTCGATCGCCCTGAACCGCGAGGGACGCAAGGACACATCGGTCGTCGTCGATCTCCTTCCATACCTGACCGAGGGCGAGGCGTCCGGGGAATTCGCGCGGCGTCTGTCGGCCGGCTGGGCGGCGCGGGACTTGGCCTCGGGACTGCTGCCGGAGAAATTCTCTCTGGTGATGCCCCAGATCATCCGGGACGCGGGCGTGGGGTCCGGTGAGGACGATGTCGCCAAGTCGGCGCTCAAGCTCGCGGCGGCGCTCAAGGCCTGGGAATTCGCGGTCCAAGGCACGCGCGGCTGGAACGAGGCCGAGTTCACCTCGGGCGGCGTCGACGCCAGGGAAATCAAGCGCGGGACCCTCGAATCGAAGCTCCGGCCCGGCCTCTATCTCCCGG
>Ga0209706_10000823_pt1 | contig 17704 bp, 10 predicted proteins | sample PPLLaktember2015_6_FD_187263 | JGI IMG/M metagenome (GOLD analysis project Ga0209706, IMG submission 187263) | Freshwater sediment microbial communities from Prairie Pothole Lake near Jamestown, North Dakota, USA - PPLs Lake P8 Core (1) Depth... | ecosystem: Environmental > Aquatic > Freshwater...
CGCAAAGTTCTGTTCTGGCCCGGCGGCTAACCTTTGGCCAGGCTGGATTGTCCAGCTTGCTCACACCAACTTCACTTGGCGCACCCGTGTTCTATTCTTCTCACCACTGACCACTTCTTCATCCTTCCCTCCCCCGCAATACGCAATACGACATACGACATACGCACTACGCCTTCTACCACGGCCCGCCCACAATGTCAACAAAATCCCAACCTTTTACCTCCTCTTTTCTTTCCCTGCTCCGGACCGCCCAAAACTCAACTCCCCAACCTTCAAATTTTCTTTTCCTCTCCGTACTTTGGTGGAGGAGTTTGCCAAGATCAAGAGCGGAGATGTGGTTTTGCCTACCCGTAGCAAGGATGGCAAAACAAACAAAACTGTACGGCTCCGCTGTGTAACCATTCCCGATGAAGCCCCAAAAGTGCTACTGAACCGACTGGGCCTGATACTACCCCAACGGCTGCGTTGAATTGATGAGGTGACACAAATGTAGTGAAGACTTTTGGGAACAATCGCCCTTGACGCTATCACGAAGGCCGTTTCGACCTTCTAACTGCGTAACTTGGGCTAACTTTACGCATAAACAATACACAAGAAAAAGTGCGGAATCGCACATTGGCTTTGCGGGGGAATTATTCAACTGGGTCTAAGGTTCGGCTGATTTCCACCAATTCATAGGCTTCAATCAAATCACCGATTTTCAGATCGTCAAAGCCTGCCAGTTTGATGCCACATTCCAGGCCGCTGCGAACTTCGCTGGCGTCATCCTTGATGCGACGCAGCGATTCGACAGAACTGTTGTCGCGGATTACTACATTGTCACGAATCACACGCAACCGGGCGGAACGGCTAATAGAACCATTGGTCACCAAACAGCCGGCAATAACGCCCATGCGTGAAACGCGGAATATCTGACGCACCTCGGCACGACCGAGAGGCTTCTCTTCGATCCGCGGTTTAAGCAGTCCTTCCAGAGCCTTCTTGATGTCATCGCTAATCTGATAAATGATCCGGTACAGACGAATTTCCACGCCTTCCTTTTCCGCTATGTTGCGGGCATGTTCATCGGCGATAACCTGAAAGCCGATTATAATGGCATTGGAAGCCTGCGCTAAAAGTACATCACTTTCCGTAATGCCGCCAACCGCCGAGTGCAAAATTCGCACCGCTACTTCGGAGGTGTTCATCTCCATAATCGTATCACGCAAAACGTCAACAGAACCCTGTACGTCGGCTTTGACGATAACGTTGAACTCTTTAAGTTCGCCGGCGGCAATCTCGCTAAAAAGATTGTCCAGGGTAACCTGACGACGTTGGGCCAAAGCCTTTTCCCGGCGATAATCCTCTTGCTCGGAGGCGATCTCGGCCGCCTGGGAAATACTCTCCACTACGCAAAAACGATCACCGGCAATAGGGATTTTGTTCAGGCCTGTTATTGCCACCGGCGTTGACGGACCCGCTTCCTTGATATTTCGGCCTGTGGCGTCCATCATCGTTCGGATACGCCCGTACGAACAACCGCTAACCAAAATGTTTCCCGGCTTGAGTTTGCCGCTCCTGACGAGTAATCTTGCCTCCGCTCCCTGTTTGATGGTCATCTCCGCTTCGACCACCCATCCCGTAGCGGACCCCTGGTTGGAAGCCGTCAGGTGACGCAACTCCGCTACATATTCAAGATGCTCCATTAAATCTTCAATCCCCTGACCGGTAACGGCACTGGTGCGAACCACTTCCGTGTCACCGCCCCATTCGGCAGGAACCAGGCCCCTTTCTGACAACTGCCCCAAAACGCGATTCTCGTCAACCCCGGGAAGATCCATTTTATTCAAAGCCACGACGATGGGTACCTCAGCCGCTTTAGCATGATTGATCGCCTCTATGGTTTGGGGCATTACACCGTCATCGGCGGCAACCACCAATACCAATACGTCCGTCATATTCGCGCCACGTGCACGCATCTCCGTAAAAGCTTTGTGACCCGGGGTATCCAATAACGCCACACGATGCCGACCATCATCGTAAAGATAAGAACCAATGTGTTGGGTAATACCGCCGGCTTCACCCGCTACTACGCTTTCTTTACGAATCCGATCCAATAAAGACGTCTTACCGTGATCGACATGCCCGAGAAACGCTACTACCGGAGGACGAGGTCCCTGCTGCTCGGATAAAACTTCATTGTCAAAATTTCCCAAAAGTCTGTCCCACAGAAGTGTTCGTCTTTCAACCGTCAAATCTACGCCAAATTCCAACGCCACCATCATCGCCGACTCGGCGTCAAGAACATGATTGATTGACGCCATTACTCCCGTTTCCATCAACTTTGCTATGATTTCATTAGCACGAATACCGATGACGCTGCTGAGTATCTTAACCGTAACCGGCTCCTCTACAGTTGCCTTTTCAATACGATGAGGCTCAATCAGCATCGTCACGCCGGATGAACCTTTCTCCACATGAGACAGCCGACGCTCACGTCTATGAAGTTGGGTGCCTGATGCCTGGGCCAAACGTTGCTCTCGTTCCTGCAAGTCGCGGTCACCCCACTCGTGCGGACCTGGCAAATCGGAAACCGATTCATACCTTCGACCACTGCTGCGATGCAGAGCACGCTGCTTGCCGGGTTTCAGATCGCTTTCTTCCTGTTCTATCTTGGTGCCTTTGCCCTTACGTCTGCGACGCGTACCGATTGGGGCTTCCTTCTCGTAAATCGGATCGGGAAGAAACACTTCCGCCGCAGGTCTTGGAGAAGCCTTTTTTCGAGGAGCACGGCTTGGCGGCACCGATACGATTTCGACCGGATCGGTACGGATCACCCTCGGACCCTGGAGAACCGCAGGAGCAGGCACAAAAGGTTCCGGTGGCTTCGGCGGCAACTCTTCAGGAGCAGCCTTTTTTTCCCTCGGAACTTTTTCCGACACTTCTTCCTTTGGAAGCACCGCTGCCTTTTCCGGTGTTTCGACCGGCTCCAATGACTCGACGGATTTATCTTCAGCCTCGAGTTCCTTGGGGCTTTTACGTTTGGGCCGCTTGGACGCCGCAGGCTTCGCCGCTTGTTTCGGCGGTATCGAAGGGGCAATCAACTTGGGCTCAATAACATCGGCAAGCTGACCTTGATCTTCCGTTTCCGCAATGGACTCTGCCATTGTCACAACCGCCGCCGATTCGCTGGAAACGGTTGCCTTTTTCTTCTGCTGACGCAGCTTTTTGGTCTTTACCTTCTCCAGATCTACCGGCGCTGTCGTCTCTACCGTCGTAGCGACAGTACCATCATCGCAGGTAAACCATTCATGTATAGTTGCCTCCAGACCGGCTGACAACGTGCTCATGTGGTTCTTGATGTCTATACCTTCAGCCTGGCACTTGGACACGATCGCAGTGCTTTTAACTCCAAGCTCTTTGGCAAGCTCAAAAACTCGTCTGGCCACGCAACAACCTCCAGGATAATCTGGTATCGCTAACTAATACAAAATACTATTGATATTGACGCCACTATTGTAACTCATCAGGAGCCGAAAAACCTTCATCTGGTGTCTCTTCCGGACTACCTTCCGGCTCGACCGTGTCCGTATCTGTATCCGTGTCTGGTTCAACGGGTTGCTCTGTCTGGTCATTTGCGGTTACCGGAATGAATGAGACCAGAGACGACAAAACAGAATTATTCCGTGGCAGGGATATTTTGGACGATTCGGACACGACTTCCTGATCACCTTCCTGATCGATTTCCTTAGACAGCATTGTTTTAGAGGCGGCACTGATCGCCTTACTCCCCGCCGAACGATGAGCCTCTTCGCAAGCCGTTTTGACAATATTAACAGCCAACTCCTCATCCAAACCCAACGAATGCGTAAGGGGTGCCGGACCAATCTCCTCAAGATCCAATACCGAAATAATACCCAGTGCCATAATTTTATCGATGATAGTATCGTCTATCACCTCTATGGTCCGCAGAACCTTAATCAGCGTTTCGATACCCTGCGTATATTCCGTCGGCGTAAGAATATCGATATCCCAATTGGTCAACCGAGCGGCCAATCGGACATTCTGACCCCGTTTGCCGATGGCCAGCGATAATTGATCTTCACCAACCACAACGGTCGCACGATTAAGCTCAAAACAAAGAGCTGTCTCCTGTATCTCCGACGGACGAAGAGCATTGCCGATAAATATCTGAGACGATTCATTCCATCGTACAATATCTATCTTCTCTCCACCCAGCTCATCGACAATGTTCTTAATACGACTGCCACGAACTCCAACGCACGCTCCGACCGCGTCAACCTTACTGTCAAGACTGATTACCGCCACTTTCGTACGATAACCAGCTTCACGAGCGAGCGCCTTGACCTGGATAATGCCGTCCGAAACTTCCGGAACCTCCTGCTCGAAAAGACGACGGATAAAGTCCGGGTGAGTGCGGGAAAGAATGATCTTGACCTCATGAGGCGCCTCTTTTACTTCGTAAATCATGGCCCGAACACGTTCGCCGGGATGATGAGATTCGCCGGGAATCTGTTCAGTACGAGGCAGAATAGCTTCGATTCGACCCAAATTAACTATCGTGGCGCCACCTTCGAATTGCCCGACCGTGCCGGCAACCAACTCGCCTACCCGCTCCTGATACTCAGCAAAAATACTGCCACGCTCATCTTCACGCAATTTCTGAATCATAACCTGCTTGGCCGTCTGCGCCGGTATGCGACCTAATTGCTTGATGTCGATCTGCTTACCGTTAAGAAAAGCGTAAATCTCACCAGTCTCACGGTCAAGCTTAACTTCAACCTCCTCAGACTGGCCAAACTGCTTACGAGCAGCCGACTCCATCGCCGCTTCCAAATCGTTGAATATACTCTCGCGATCAATGTTCTTGTCTCGCGCTATACTGTCCAAAGTTCTTAGTAATTCTGGATTCATCGCTGCTTTCTTGCTATGTAATTGCCTGTACTGTAAGATTTTATAATCGGCCCTGCCAGAAACCATCACGCACATCTGGCACAACCTCAACATTCAAAAACAAAAAAAGCGGGACCTCTCAAAGGTAACCCACTTTCACGTTGCTCCGAGCAACTTTCTCAGACAGCCTGAGCCTCCATCGCCCGGAGCCGAACCAAAAACCTCATGGCAGGTTCGACAAGGGCCTTACTAAGGCCCGTTTCCAAGCGACCCTCCACGGCTGCCCCGTGGGGTGCCACGCCAATTCACAGCGCGACATTCGCTTTCGTGTCCCAAACTCTCAGGACTAAACGCTGACACGGTTCTTGTCCCAATCCATAGCTAACGTTCCTTCAAAACTCGTAAGGGGCCAAAAAGTCAACCTTTATTCCTCACAACGCCAAAGCAAAATCCGTTATCTGCTTAAACAGCAGATCGTCATTATACCAACTACTATACCTGTTGGCTATGTATAATTTATCGGTTTTTCGCCGTTTTTTGTTCGTTATTATCGAAATAACTCCGATATTAAGCCGATTTTCCACATTTGGCACTACCAAACGGCTCGATCACGACAACGGACAAACCAAAACTTAAATCCACACCGGCCTAACAGCCGTTCTGGGCCATTACTGCTTGTTAAAACAACAGTTACAACTTCTATTCAACTGCTTGTCCTAACCCGATTCACATCGGTCCTTACTGCATCGGCGAAATACAGCACAAATATCACTTCAGCCCAATTATAGTAGGGTATCTGACCGTGTCAATAACAATTCACTGTCACAACACCCCCGCCAACGCCACAATCTCCTCCTCGCTAACAATTGTCACCCCAGCGTTCGCGGGGGGCCGTCTTCCACCACCCCCGGCCACGCCCGCCATCTTCCACCACCCCGGCCACGCCCGCCATTTATTCTCTCAGGTCTGCCAGTTTCTCCTTTGCTATACAAACGATTTTTTGATACAATGCACACTTCATGGGTCGTTTCTGTGCAGAAGACTTTGCCTGTACCGCATTTAGGGAAGAAATGGCCTTGATTTGAATATGCTGATGCAAGCCATAATATCAGCTTGTGACAATCGAATATCTGAAGTTCACTGAACTTTTAGCGTTTCCGTTGAAACCGGCTGCGGTGCCATTTTAAAATTCTGGGCACTTCCGTAAGGAACAGCCGTCAGAATCTGCTAAGTAAAGCTGACGCAGGCGTCACAATTGAGGAAATAGTCATGAGAAACAGGATTACCTTTATAATGTTGATCGGCATTTTGCTGATTTTAATGCCTTGTGCTGTTAATGCCGCCGATACGATGGGTGATGCTCATAATCTTGGCATTCTCAACGGTGTACAAACGGTCCATGACTTCATAGGCACTTCCGATACTCAGGATTACTACATCTTCGATCTGACTAATACGGTGAGCGATTTCACGGTTACCCTGACCGGCCTCACCGATGGTGCTACTCTGCAATTGATAGAAGATAAAAACGGCAATGGAATTGTGGATAGCGGAGAGATTCTGGGTTCGACTAATACCGACCTTTGGCATAACGACTTGTCGATCAGCCGATGGCTGGACCATGAGACCTATTATGTTCGAGTTACGCAATACAGCAATAATGACAATACCGAGTACGACCTGACTCTGGCAGAATCGTCCAGGACCAATTCACTAGGCAGGACCGACAACACTTTAAGTGGCGCTTATGACCTCGGCGTTCTCAGCGGTGTACAAACGGTCCATGACTTTATAGGCACTTCCGATACTCAGGATTACTACATTTTCGATCTGGCTGATACGGTGAGCAATTTCACGGTGACTCTGACCGGCCTCACCGATGGCGCTACTCTGCAATTGATAGAAGACAAAAACGGCAATGGAATTGTGGATAGCGGAGAGATTCTGGGCTCGACTAATACCGACTTATGGTATAACGACTTGTCGATCAGCCGATGGCTGGACCATGAGACCTATTATGTTCGAGTTACACAATACAGCAATAATGACAATACCGAGTACGACCTGACTTTAGCGGTCCCATTTGTGCCGGGTAGTCCGCCTGATCCGCCAACGCTGACCTCACCAGGATTAGAAATAGAACCGGGCGAGGAGATTGACACTCTGGCTCCGACCATGCAATGGGCAGCATCCGCAGGTGCGGATTATTATGCCTTGGCTATCAGTGAATATCCTTACGGATCCCAAAATATAGTTTACCATCCTCAGCAGGTGTCCGGCACATCCCATTTCGTCCCGGAAGGCGAATTGGAGCACGGCAAGAAATACCGCTGGAATATGCAGGCCCACAACTCCGCCGGCTGGAGCGATGTTTCCAATACCCGGTATTTCCAGACATATACGCCGGACAACCGGTTGCCCGATATTCCTGCGAATCTAATCCAATTCAAATCTGATGGTCAGATAGAAATATCAGTGGGGGGAACAACGAACGAATCCACTGTTGTCTTTTCGGCTCAGGTAAGTGATCCTGACGGAGATAATGTAAAGCTCCAGGTGGAGTTAAGACGGCTAGATGAATACAATGGGCAGTTTGATGAGACAAAGGGTGGCTTAAAAGAAAGTGAGTTTGTCAACAACGGCGAGACAGCAACTATTACAGTCTATGGCATAATCGACGCCGATTATCACTGGCGTGCCAGAACAATTGACGAACATGGCGAACCCAGCGACTGGCAGGAATTCGGCGAAAATGATGTTTCAGAAGCGGATTTCACGGTGATTACGACTACCCAAAACCAGCCACCGACTTGTGCCATTGAACTTCGAGGACAAGATAGCAAGGCTTTGATAGATGAAATTAAAGTTGGCGAGGCATTTGATATCTATGTAGGAAGTTCTAAAGGTGATATTACCGAAGTGAGGTTCTTAAGTGACGAAAATCAGAATGGTGAAGTTGATGCGGGGTTTACTTGGACAAAATGGTATGATTGGGGTATCTCGTCAGAAGACTGGGATGCTGAAACTAAGACCAAAGCCTGGTCTTTCGCCACTTATGGACCGAAAGAATTATTTGTAGAGGTGAAAGACTCCGGTACGCAAGTTAATCGCTGTTTTGACAATATTTTCGCGTGTTTATCCCTTCCGGAATGGAGAGAGATCTATGGTCCCGATCCGCACGGTTACAATTTTGCCAATAAAGGAGTAGCCAGAGGATCAATGAGTATAAACACCAAATGGAGGATTTTTCAGGAGAGTTTTGATTGGAAAGGTATAGATATACCTACTCAAAAAGCTTTATTTGATAAATGGATTGAAAATGGAAAAAACTGGTGGGATGGTAATTGTTTCGGAATGTCAGTATCTTCACTTATGGAGTATGTATATCCCGATTATGACAGTTTTTTGGAAACTCAAGAAAAGGAATATATCTATGAACTAGATGAACCTCCAAAGCATTGGTTAAAATGGGATGGAAAAGATCCAATACATTCTGTGTTAGAACATATTTTAAAATTTCAGATTATTACTAATAGTCAAATTATACAAAAAGAGCTTTGTGGTGACGAAAGCAAATTTGATCCTGAAAATATAATGAATGTATTATTAAATTCCCTTGGCAAAAGGATGTATATTTTAGTAGTAGCGAAGAAAAGTGGTGCCGATTCACATGCAGTAGTTCCATATGACATAGTGCGCGAAGACGACGAATGTAAAATATACATTTACGATTCGCGTTATCCTGGGGATGATAATTCTTATATTAAGATATTCAGCGATGAAGGTGAGTGGAAATGGCAATTATTTAATACTGTTTTTGGTTTGATACCACCCATTGACTTACCAGGGGAATGGCTGGATTCAAGCGACGATAGTGGGCCAATTTTAGCACTTATACCTTTCGAGGACCTTTACAATGAAGGGAAAAAACTAAAACCGTTTGTTCCCTTGCCAAATGAAGGAATTGATAATTATAGTGGACATTATTACGTATCTGGAGCTGCCACTCTGCTTTTAACTGACTCAGAAGGAAGATCAACAGGATTGAAAGATGGTTCATTTGTGGAAGAAATTCCCGGAGTAAGCCCAATTTATACTTTTAGCTTGCCAACCGAAGAAGAGTGTTTCCAAAGGCAAGCATATTATGTAAGTAATGATATTGAACTTGTAGCTACTATAAGAGGAACAAGTAGTGGTACTTATTCATTAACCAAACTCGGTCCAAATTATTTCGCAGATATTTCAGACATAACAATCGAGGAAAGCCAAGTTGATAAAATTATTATTACAGAAGATCGTGTGGCTATTTCTACCTCTAATGATCAAGCTCAAAAAGCCTGTGATTTAACTCTACATAAAAATATAAATGATACAAGCCAGACTGTTTCTATTGTTAATGCTCCAACAAGTGCTGGAGTAACTTATAAATATACTGCTGATTGGGAGGCGATTGCTCAAGGAGAGAATGGAATTACTCTCCAAATAGATACTGACCGAGATGGTGCTTTCGAGGAAACTGTTACCTTAGATACGGTTAGTTTAAATGTAAGTGTTGTGGGGAACTATGGTATGGTTTCACCTATTGGTACCACCTATTATGAGATAGGATCAGCCGCTGAGCTGACAGCAATGCCGGATGAGGGTTATCAAATTAAGGGTTGGTACGATGCCAATGATGTTTTGTTATCCACAGAGACCACCCTTAACGTATCAATGGATTCGGATAAGACGATCTTCGTCGAATTTGAGCGTATCGCTGACGTGATTACTGTCGAAAAGATGCAAATTAAGGCTGGTAATAGTCGGAATTTATCAAAGGATTCTTTTAGCGCTTCGTGCGCCTCTTTTAGTCCCACTGAGGCCCAGCTAAGCATGGCGGATAAGATATATATTGACATTTACAACGCCGGTGAAGCCGAGCCGATTTTCTCTGATATGATTCCGTTTGACCCAGCCAAGCTGAAAAAGGGAAAATACAGCGGCAAAAATTCAACCACGTCGATCAAGTTCGATATCAATCTAAAGACATTGCAGTTATCTGCCAAAAATATCGCTCTTACCAGGTTGTCCAGTCCTGTGGTTGTGGAGGTTGCGATCGGAGATTATTCAGGTTCCGGTACCGCTTACGACGGTGAAGTCCTGGCTTCCGGTGGACAAACGGACGTAATCAATGGCAAGCAGTTAATGCCCATGCAGTTGCTTTCCGGCTATGAGGATTCACTTCGTATTGATAAGTGTGCATTTAACCTCGGCACAAAGCAACCAGGTACTGACAGCTTAACGATTCAAGGTGCCATTGCAGTTGCGGACACTTCTGTTGATATAGCCGGAGAAGATATTGTGGTTAGTTGGGGGGATTATGATATTACATTGCCTGCTGATGATTTATACCGGATAGGCTCGAAAAAAGCCTTTAAGTATAAAAAATCTAAAGAAACCAACAGTTCTATAGCATCTGCGATTTTTGATCTTGAGAAATGTACCTTTAAAATAATCATAAAGAATGCCAACATTAGTTCTCACAGCAACCCTATTGATTTCTCTATACAGTTTGCTGATTTCAGTAAAACTGTTACGTTACAATTAACAGAAACTAAACCAGATTACTGGTGTTTTCCCTAAAATTCAAAACATTCTTGCCAAACTGAAATAATCATCACCCGCCCGTCCGTCCTCACAACTCCGCCCTCTTTCCTTCCCCGACCCCTGACCCCCGGCCCCCGACCCCTCCGTCCTTCCTTCACACCTTTCAAACCCTTCGCACCTTTCGCACCCTCCTCACTCCCAACTGGTCCGCCCTCTTTCCTTCTGTCTTCTGACCTCTGCCTTCTGACCTCTGCCTTCTGAACTCTGAACTCTGAACTCTCAAATCTGACCTCTGATTTCCCCCCTAGTGCCTATTGCCTGTTGCCTATTGCCTTCCTCAGCAATCTTACCCATCTTAACATCAAAACTCATCAAAACATACTACAAACATAGTGCAAACATAGTACAAACATAGTCCAAACTACATACAAACATACTCCAAACATAGTCCAAACCACATCACTTTTCATCAGAATTCATCCAAATTTCGCCGAATTTCGCACTTTTTTCTTACCCATCTTACCTAATCGTTATAATCGTTACGCAAAAATAAGCACTTACATCAATTCCAACAACGTAAAATAAGCACTTACAAACGCACATTTCCTCCCACCTTAACCGATCCAATGCGAAAAACAGGCCAAACACGCCGGAGTTTATCTGCTGTCCACCTGACCATATCGCGTACAATTTTACCCACAAGGGAATAACTTTATCACCTTGATCAGGAGTCACCGAGCCTGTCCGTTTTATCTTGACATTCACAAAGTTCTTTCTTATAAAACTTTACAAGAAATACACTGCAGGGTATCGCCACATGAAAACCATAACCATAAAGACAGACCCATCTTCACAAATCGACTCAGCTATTGCCCAGGCGATGGAAACACTTCAGCAGGGCGGCCTGGTAGCCTTTCCTACTGAAACGGTTTATGGCTTAGCCGCCCGCGCCGATCAACCAGCCAGCCTGACACGCCTGGCTCAACTAAAGCAGCGCCCCGTCGATAAGCCTTTTACTTTACACATCGGCCGAAAGTCTGTTTTGGACCGTTTCGTTCCCGATTTGTCATTATTGGATCGGCAGTTTCTAAACAAAGCCTGGCCGGGCCCATTGACAGTGATATTTCAGCTTAATCAGGCCCAACAGGATGAAGTTCGCAAATCTCTGCCTGACCGACTAATCGCATCACTTTATCATAACAACAGTATTGGAATACGTTTACCAGACCATCCCGTTGCCTGCCAACTACTCACCAGTTCCAACAACCCGATTGTCGCTCCCAGCGCCAATTTGGCTGGAGCAGCCCCCCCAACGTGCCCACAGGACGTGCTGGAACAATTGAACGGACAGATAGAATTACTGCTGGATTCCGGGCCTACTAGATATGCCGGGTCCTCAACTGTCGTCAAAATTCAAGGTGACAGCATGGAAATCGTAAGGGCCGGGGTGCTGGATTTTGCGGTATTGGAGCGGATGCGGCGGGTGACCATACTTTGTGTATGCACTGGCAACACGTGTCGCTCACCAATGGCCGAAGGAATTTTCCGATTCAGATTGGCGGAAAAATTGTCCTGCCCTATTGACCAACTGTCGGAAAAAGGTTATAAGGTTATGTCCGCTGGTGTTATGGCTTTCGGCGGGATGGGTGCAACACCCGAAGCGGTTCAGGCCAGCCAGGAGATGGGAATCGACATCAGTTCTCATCGGGCACGATTATTGATGGCAGATATGGTCAATGAAGCTGATTTCGTGTTTATAATGAGTTCGTCTCATTATAAAGCTGTGGAAAGACTTTCGGGCCAGGCGATAACACGAACAGCCTTGTTGGCTGAGGACGAAGAAATCGACGATCCTGTTGGTATGTCGATCGAAGCGTATCGTCAATGTGCTAGGCACATTGCAGATGGAATAGACAGACAATTGGAAAAAGGGCTTGTCCGCTGGAGTGCGGAAGAACCCTCGTGATCTTAGAAGACTGCCGAAAAAACTGCCGGCGAGATGTCTGAGATCACAGATGGGCGATTGTAATTTCTTTTTGACACAGTAGTTAAGAGATTGGCTGTGATACAGATATAAGGAAAATAACTACAGGTAGAAACGATATTGAAAGGTAGTCGATCAGATGAGAATAGCTATTGCCTGCGATCATAGAGGTTATGAAGCCAAGGAACTTATCAAGAATATACTGCAACGAGCCGGTCACGAAGTGACCGATTTTGGTACGAATGAATCCAAGAGTTGCGATTATCCTGACTATGCGATACCAGCGGCACTGTCGGTGTCGAATGGGCAGGCAGATCGCGGGATACTCGTGTGCGGCAGCGGTATTGGCATGTCGATTACGGCTAATAAGATCCATGGGATTCGAGCGGCCCTGTGCCATGATGAGCTTACTGCCCAGATGTCTCGTAAACACAATAACGCCAATATGTTATGTCTTCCGGCCATGCTGGTTAACGACCCCCTTATCACTCGTATTGTGGAGTTGTGGCTGGCGACGGAATTCGAGGGCGGCAGACATGAGCGAAGGGTAGAAAAGATGATGTCGGCAGAGAAAAGCTGTTTGCAGAGGGATAACAACAAAAAATAACCAGAGGTAACTTGTTTAATACCACATCTTTAGGCTCAGTTTAATCCTATCATAAAGTAGTATTTCAGATCGTAAATTCGCTGGTTGTGGGGAATTGTTGTAAGTGCTTATTTTTGGTTGTGGGGAATTGATGTAAGTGCTTATTTTACGTTGTTGGAATTGATGTAAGTGCTTATTTTTGCGTAACGATTATAACGATTAGGCAAGATGGGTAAGAGAAAAGTGTGAAATTCCGACGAATTTTGATGAAAAGTGATGTGGTTTGCACTATGTTTGCACTATGTTTGTACCCAGTTTGCACTATGTTTGTACTATGTTTGCACCATGTTTGTAGTATGTTTTGATGAGTTTTGATGAGTTTTGATGTTAAAATGGGTAAGATTCACCACAGGGGCACAGAGAAGAAGTCAGATTTGAGATTTGAGATTTGAGATTTGAGAAGAAAGAGGGCGGACCAGTTGGAGGGGGGGAGGAGGTTAGAAGAGTGCGAAAGGTGCGAAAGGTGCGAAGGGTTTGAAAGGTGTGAAGGAAGGACGGAGGGGTCGGGGAAGGAAAGAGGGCAGACCTGGGAGGGGGGGGGCAGAAGTGGGAAGTGGGAAGTGAGAAGTCAGAAGACAGGGGGCGGAGTTGAGAGGGGTCGGGAGTCGGTGGTCAGGGGTCGGGGAAGGAAAGAGGGGGGAGGGGGAGATCGGAAAAAAAGTAGATAAAAAGGGAGATTTTTCTTGATATTTTGGACGGGCCGTGGTAGAGAAGGGTGATGCGTATGTCGTATTGCGGGGGAGGGAGGATGAAGAAGTGGTCAGTGGTGAGAAGAATAGAACGCGGATGGGACGGATTTGCACGGATAAGAAGAAAAAGAATTCACCACGAAGATGAGAAGAGCACGAAGGGAATGAATGAAGGGATGAAGAAACGATGGCTGTCCCGAATTATTAAAAAGGCGTGTTATCTGGAAGGAAGACCCGAAAGCGGGTATATCTGGGAAGCATATAAAGAGAAGGTGTGCTGAATGAACGAGAATATGAGATGTTGACGACATACACAGACAAGGTTGTGCTAGCTTGGTGGAATACTAGCCTGTCTCCCTGTGGTCTTGAGCGAGCATCTGACACAGATATGACTATAGCGATTAATGTGATCTTGCATCTTATTAGAGATTTCGAGGTCGATTGCCTCGCCCTTGGAGAAGTGAGATACGATGATCTTCTTGCAATCGTCGAGTCGATTGGGAATGAACACTACTCGATTTACGACGGGACTCTGAAGGAGGGCCGATTACAGTTTGATACAGGTGTCATATACAATGCTGATCGACTCAGACTGGTAGATTCGTGTTCAATCGTGATTAAGCACGGCACGTCTTCGCTGAAACTCGCGAACAGGCTTGACCTTCTCCCACTAGACACGAAGGAACCCCTGCATGTCTTTGTTTCTCATTGGCCAAGCCGTCGGTCGTGTCCTGAAAACGCCCCAGATCGACATCGTTTGGGTATGGAACTCAGGAAAGCATTCGAGAAAGTTAGAGAACTGTATTGCTATCCAAAAGTGGTTTTTCTCGGGGACTTCAATGACGAACCATTTGCTCCAGCTCTGGCGGATCACCTACTAGCAATTCGTGATAGAAAGTTAGTAAGAAAGAGTGGTGGTGAGCATCTTTATAATCCGTTTTGGCGGCACTTGGGTGAGCGAGTTCCGCATGTCCCAGGTAAGCCTTGCCAGTCATATGCGGGGTCTTGTTTCTACACCAAAAACCAGGATACTCATTGGCGAACTTTTGATCAAATAATTTTTTCAAGTGCGTTTCTGGGGAAGGGTGATTGGCATCTGAACGAGGATAGTACGCAGATTCTTCAAGTCAGCCCTTATGACGCTAGCGTACTCAACGGCTCTACAATATTCGATCATTTTCCCGTGATAAGCGTAATTCAAAAGGAAGGAATAACCTAATGACAGATTTTATTGATGCATTTAAGGGTGGTTTGGATGCGGCGAAAGCTGCAGACCGCGCAAGAAAAGAGATTGATGAGGTGTTTTCGGATCTCGACAGGCAAATCATAGAAGTAAGCGAGGGGAAGCTATCCATTGAAAGACGTGAGTACTATGTTACGAAGTCTTCATGGGAGGCTTTACGCTTCTCTTTTCCACCAAAGTCAAAAGAAACGTATTGGGCTATCGTTGCAAAAAATCCCACAATTAAAAAAACCCCTTACAAGGAGCTCGCAAAATGGCAAGAGGATCCAGTTGGATATCCCTGCAAGTTGATCTGGGCGAAGCAGGAGCAGATATGTGAGGATAGGGCTGCACTTGAGATTTGCTTGGCCGACCTGCTAAGGGATCCCATAGTTGGTGAACGTCTCTATGTTCTCATGAATCTGGAGCCACTGGAAGACGGGGCGGAAAGGGCAGAACGAGACGCTGGACCGGAGTCGCCGATCCCATCTGATTCAAATGGTGATGCTGACTGCGGTGGTTCGGTCAGCTCTGACGTTGAATAGCGAATTGAGAATGCGGCGGCAGCGTTTTTTTCAGAGAACATAGCCTGATCGCAGCGGCGTCTGATCTGGAAGCAAGATCCGAAAGCGGGGATATCTGGAAAGCATATAAATAGAAGTTATACCTTGGGATAATGGAACTAATGCAAGTACCTAAATTATTTATATCTTACAGTTGGTCAAGCCCTGTTTACGAAAAGTGGGTATTGGATTTCGCTTCCCAGCTTAGGAAGTCTGGTGTCGATGCTATATTGGACAAGTGGGATTTAAAAGAAGGGTATGATGCTGTCGCATTTATGGAAAGGATGGTAGTCGATCCAGAAATCAAAAAGGTGGCTATTATTTCTGATAAGATTTATGCGGAAAAATCTGATGATAGAGCCGGAGGAGTAGGAACTGAAGCTCAAATAATATCAAGAGAACTCTATGAAAAACAAGAGCAAGACAAGTTTGTAGCTGTGGTTGTACAAAAAGACGAGGTCGGCAAACCTTATCTGCCAACATATTACAAATCCCGCAAATACATAGATCTAAGTGAACCGGGCACGTACGGAGAAAGTTTTGAACAACTTGTTAGGTGGGTATTTGATAAGCCTCTTTATGTGAAGCCTGACCTTGGTAAAAAACCTTCATTTCTGGATGAGGGAGAGTTCATATCATTAGGGACAACAGCGCTTTTCAAAAGAGCTATCGATGCTATAAGAAATAATAAGGCTTGTGCTTCAGGTGCTATGGACGAGTATTTAACTACTTTTTCTGAACATCTTGAAAAAGTCAGGATAGAAAAGTCTGGAGGTGAGTTTGATGATGCTGTTGTTAAAAGCATTGAAGACTTTCTTCCACACCGCAATGAGGCTATTCAGCTTTTTGTTGCTATAAGCCAATATGCCTCGGATAATGAAAACATTCAAAAAATCCACCGATTTTTTGAAAGGCTTATACCATACATAAATCGTCCAGAGCATGTAGGACAGTGGAGTAAATGGGACTTTGATAATTTCATATTCATTGTTCATGAGTTGTTCTTATATGCAGTTGCGGTTCTAATTAAACATGAGCGTTTCGACCAAGCAAATTTCTTGATGGAACAAAAATATTATGTGCCGGGTAACTCTGACTATGGTCGCAATGCAATGGTTAGTTTTATCATTTTCCGAAAATATATGCTTTCGCTTGAACGTCGCAATAAAAGGCTTGAGTTAAAAAGGCTTTCTGTAAGAGCAGACCTATTAAAAGAACGGTGTGTAGGAACAGGAGTGGAGTTTCGACACTTAATGCAAGCTGACTTTGTGCTCTTCATGAGAGCTGATATAGCGACAAAGGGTGCTTCTAAGAGATGGTGGCCAGAAACATTACTTTATCTTGGCGATTTTCATAGCGAATTTGAGATATTTGCCAGAGCTGTCTCAAAGAAATATTTTGATAGAGTTAAATGTTTGCTTGCCATTGATTCGCCAGCAGACCTAGAAGAACTGATGAATGCTTACCAAGAAGGCAAAGGAAATTTGCCCCAATGGGGGTTCGAGTCATTTAACCCTTCAGCATTGCTTGGTTATGATCATTTAGCCAAGGAATTATAGTAATAAAAGGTATAACAACCGCATCAACTCGCAATGGTAAAGGTACAGGCAGCTTTTGAGTACAAAACCAGCCAGTCCCTTTGAGTGCGGGTTACGTTTGCAATGAGGGGATGAATACTTTTTTGATGTGGCGGTGGTAGATGTTTTGGGTGACGTTTTGGGCGATTATGTTTTTGTGGTCGGTTAGGGCGGTGAGGTAGCGGGAGTCTAGCTCTGCGGCTACTTTGTAGGCGACGTGCAGGAGTTGGCGGAAATGGGGGTTGTATTGGTCACAGGATTGATCGTGTCGGAGGGTGTCGGCGTATTGTTGGCCGGGCCAGTCGGCGACTGTTTGGGGTGAGGGGAGTTTGGCTGGGTCGATGTCGATGACCGTTGCGTAAGGTTTGCACAGTTCGTCGAAACGGTCGAACGCTATTTTGTAAATTTGTTTGGCGATTTCGAGGCCGTGGCCGCCGGCGAGGGCCAGGCCGATTAGTTCTTCGAGCCAGGTTGTGCCTGCTGTTTTTAGGTGCAGGCCGGCGTCGTATTTTTTTAAGGCTTTGGCGATGGGGCCATAAATCGA
>Ga0209706_10000825_pt1 | contig 17690 bp, 13 predicted proteins | sample PPLLaktember2015_6_FD_187263 | JGI IMG/M metagenome (GOLD analysis project Ga0209706, IMG submission 187263) | Freshwater sediment microbial communities from Prairie Pothole Lake near Jamestown, North Dakota, USA - PPLs Lake P8 Core (1) Depth... | ecosystem: Environmental > Aquatic > Freshwater...
CTTTTGCCGGTATCGGAGCAGATGTCATTGTCGGTTTTCCGGGGGAGACCAAAGCCGATTTTGAAGAAACTTACACCTTCCTGGAAAAGCTGCCCCTCTCTTATCTTCATGTATTTCCTTTTTCGGAACGGCCGGACACATTTGCGGGAGAGCTTCCCGGGAAAGTTGCACATCCCGATAAAGAGGTAAGGAGTAAAAGGCTTATTTCACTTTCCGGATTGCAGGCTGTTGAATTCCGTAAACTTAACTGCGGTCAGGTTGCCGATGTGCTTTTCGAAAATACCAGGAGCAATGGACTGATTTCTGGTTTCACCGGAAATTATATCAGGGTTGAATACCCATGGCAGACGAAGCTTGCAGGCCACGTAAAAAAGGTACGAATGACTTCTATTTTACCCTCAGGTAAAATGGGTATTGAATTAATTTAAAACTATGACCAACCTTGAAATACTTTGCAGGGAGGTGGTAAATGCCGCCCGGGAAACCGGTAAGTTCATACGCACCGAATCTGAAGGATTTGATATAAGCCGGGCTGAAAGCAAGGGATTGCATGACCTCGTGAGCTATGTTGATAAAGGATCCGAGGAGATGCTGGTTAAAAGACTTGGTATTATCCTGCCCGAAGCCGGATTCATTGCCGAGGAAGGAACCTCCTCTAAAATAGGAAAGAAATATAACTGGGTCATTGATCCTCTTGACGGCACAACCAATTTTGTCCATGGTGTACATCCGTATTCCATTAGCATAGGTCTTACCGAGGAGGATGACCCGGTGCTTGGGGTGATTTATGAAGTTGCAGGAAATGAGATCTTTACAGCATGGAAAGATGGTGGCGCTTGGCTTAATGACCACCCGATACATGTCTCCGGAATATCAACACTGTCGGAGAGCCTGGTAGCTACCGGATTCCCATACAGTGATTTCAGCCGGCTCGACAGATATATGGATAGCCTTAAACATTTTTGTATAACCACTCACGGTATCAGGAGGCTGGGATCGGCTTCAATTGACCTTGCATATATCGCCTGCGGCAGGTTTGAGACCTTTTATGAATACGGACTCCATCCTTGGGATATAGCTGCCGGAATAATTTTATTGCGTGAGGCAGGGGGCCGGGTAAGCGATTTTTCGGGAAATGAAAAAAACCTGTCAGGTGATGAAGTAGTAGCTGCTAACTCACTTGTTTTTCCTGAATTTCTGGAAAATGTGAGTAAATTTATGCTCAGGTAGATAATCATGAATAATGAGAGCATTCGGATTTTATCTTTTCTACGGAATCAACTGGATCATAACACTTCTTCCGCTCCGGATCCTCTACATATTTTCTGATATCCTGTTCCCGGTAATTTACTATCTGGTTCGTTACCGCCGCAAAGTGGTGGCAACAAATCTTAAAAATGCCTTCCCTGAAAAAAGTTACAGGGAACGTCTTGCCATCGAAAAAAAATTCTACCATCATTTCTGTGACCTGTTCATTGAAACTCCCAAACTTATTCATATGAGTAATGAACAATTACTAAGGCTGATAACTTTTAAGAATCCGGAACTGCTTGACATGATATACAATAAAGGTCTTGATGTTGTTGGATTACTTGGTCACTATAATAATTGGGAATGGCCAACCAACTCCGCGCCACTTTATACCAGATTCAGGACTGTCACAATTTATAAACCTCTGCAAAACAAATATTTTGACAGGTACATGTTAGATCTGAGAACAAGAAACAAGATGGTACTTACTCCAATGTCTCAAATTGTAAGGGAAATCTTAAATAGCAGAAAGGCTAATATCAGATCGGTTTTCTTTTTCCTGGCCGACCAGACCCCACCGAAAGGTGATATTAAGTACTGGACAAAGTTTTTAAATCAGGATACTCCTGTTTATCTGGGTGCTGAAAAAATTGCAATGAAATATGAAATGGCAGTTGTTTTTTTCAATCTTCAAAAAGTTAAAAGAGGACATTATAACTTCACTGCGGAGCTCATGTTTGAACATACATCCGATCTTCCTGAACATATGATCACTGAGACCTATGTGAAAAGGCTTGAAGAAATAATACGTGAGAGACCGGAATTCTGGTTATGGAGCCATCGGAGATGGAAACACAAAAGAGTGCAGGCCGATGGTTAAAACTGCAGTTGTAATATTGAACTGGAATGGTATTGAATACCTGAGGATGTTTCTTGCCAAGGTCATTGATAATACCGTAAGTTCTGAAACAGTTATTTATGTTGCTGATAACGGTTCAACTGATGGTTCACCGGAATGGGTCGCTTCAAACCATAAGGATGTCAGACTGATCAGACTTGATAAGAATTATGGATTTGCCGGTGGTTATAATCTTGCGCTGACGCAGATCGAAGCCAGATATTACGTTCTTCTTAATTCGGATATTGAAGTTACCGAAGGATGGCTGCCGCCTCTTGTCAACCACATGGACAGCAATCCGGATGTTGCTTCCTGCCAGCCAAAGCTGCGTTCATTTCACAGAAGAGATCATTTTGAATATGCAGGGGCAGCAGGAGGTTTTATTGACAAGCTGGGTTACCCGCTTTGCAGGGGAAGAATTCTGTTTGAAGTTGAAAAAGATACCGGGCAGTACGATACACAGACTGACATATTCTGGTCGACGGGAGCATGCATGATCGTCCGTGCCGATGCCTGGATTAAATGTGGTGGTTTTGATGCTGACTTTTTTGCCCACATGGAGGAAATAGACCTCTGCTGGCGGTTTCATAAATCGGGATACAAGGTTTCCTATGTTCCCGGTTCGGTAGTTTATCATGTAGGAGGCGGTGTGCTTCCATATGATTCCCCGTTCAAGACCTACCTGAATTTCAGGAACAGCCTTTACTTACTTTACAAAAACCTGCCTGAGGCAAAACTGACAGGAACTCTCTTTATAAGAAAAATCCTTGATGGTATTGCCACCCTGTTTTTCATTATCAAGGGACAGTTCAGAAGTGCATGGTCGGTGTGGAAATCACATGTTGATTACTACAGGCACTCTGATCGACTGAGGGAAAAGAGAAAAGCTGTTAAAATGCTTGGATCGAATGAACCCGCAGGTCTGATTTTGAACAAGTGCGTCATTTTCGAGTTTTATATCAGAAATCACAGGACTTTCGGAAGTCTGAAAACGAATCTCTGATACGAATGAAGAATCACCAGTTTATGATCTTCTTTTTAGTTGTTTTTACGATTTATTTCCTGGGAAATGCTTACATCTTTTTCAAAGGATTTAACATAATCCCCCGTGACAACAGGCTTCTCTATACAATTATATTTATATCACTTGCCCTGACTTTCATTATTGCGAAGTTTATTGAGTCGCGACACTCCTCCGTTTTCTCCGATATACTTAATATAGCAGGTGGATTCTGGCTTGGTTTCATGATCTATGGATTTTTGTTCTTCCTTCTGTCGGATATTATCTTCCTTATCCTGCGCATACCCGGTATATTAAATGAGAAGAACATTCCCGATTACAGAAAATGGGCTTTCCTGATAACACTTGCTGTTTCAGCGATTCTGATAACCGGAGGTTTTATCAATGCCGTTATTCCTGTCGTAAAAAAATATGACATAAAGATCGGGAAGTATGCCGGTGATATAAGGAATCTTAAGGTGGCGGCTGTCTCTGACATTCATCTGGGCAGTGTCATCCGTAAAAGGAGCATAAAGAAGCTTTCTGACATGCTTGAAAGCATGCAGCCTGATCTGGTTCTGCTTCTGGGAGATATTGTTGACGGTGAGCTTGGCCCGGTAATGAGAGGTGATCTTTTGAAATATTTTACAGGGCCGCATACCAAAGACGGTCTGTATGCAATAACCGGGAACCATGAATTTATCGGAGGTGCAAAACGCACAATTCCATATATAGAAAGTAAAGGGATAAGGATCCTCAAAGATGAAAAGGTAATCCTGCCGGGCGGAATCCAGCTTATTGGAAGACTTGACAGGGACTCGCAAAGGTTTTTCGGGAAAGAACGGCTCTCTCTGGAAGAGCTGCTGAAGGATTGTGACCGTTCCAGACCGGTAATCCTGCTCGATCACCAGCCATACCGGCTCGATGATTCGGAAAAGAACGGAGTTGACCTCCAGCTGTCAGGTCACACGCACAACGGACAGTTGTGGCCGCTCAATTATATTACACGAATGGTTTTCGAACTGAGTTACGGCTATAAGAAGAAAGGCAATTCACAGTTCATTGTTTCATCAGGCTATGGACTCTGGGGACCCCGCATAAGATCGGGGAGCAGATCGGAGGTTTTACTGATTAATATAGAATTCAATGGCAATGGACAGGAGGCCCGTCAAACGACTCCCTAAAGAACCTCATAAATCTTTTCCAGAGCCATTCCCCTTGATCCTTTTATAAGAATATGACTCCCTTTCAGAGGCTTCGTTTTCAGATACTCTTTAAGCCTGGCGGCACTGGTGAAGGTCTTGAACCGGAAGCCTGCTGATACTTTATGGAAAACAGGTCCGGCCAGCATTACATTCCTCAAGTTATTATCACTCAGTATTTTATGTATTTTTCTATGCTCTTCTTCGCTCTTATCGCCAAGTTCCAGCATATCGCCAAGAATGACGACCTTATTTTCTGCATTGATTGCAGCGAATGATTCTATGGCCATCCGCATGCTGACAGGATTTGCATTGTAGGAATCGCAGATCAGAGTATTGTTTTCTGTGACCATAATCTGCGAACGGTTATTTGCAGGAACGTATTCGCTCACTGCAGTTGCAATATCATTCAATTCAACACCAAGAAACATTGCAATAGCGATTGCAGCTTTTATGTTCTCCAGGTTATAGGTTCCGAATAAATTTGTTGTTATCCTGTGAGTTTTATGCTTATAAGTTACACACACTGTAAGATTCAGGTCGGATTGTACGGGGACTATTTTCAATTCTATACCTGTAGGATCTGAAAAAGGCACGGCTCTGTTCACCATTCCGTATATTTTTTCACTCAGGACATTATCCTTATCATTATAAAAAGCAATCCCGTTTACTTTCCTGAGGTACTCATAAAGCTCAATTTTGGCTTTCAGCACTCCGTCGAGAGATCCGAAGCCTTCGATATGCGAAGTACCAACATTGGTGATGATGCCGTAATCGGGTCGGGCTATCAGGCATAAAGAGCGAATTTCTCCTATATGGTTCGCTCCCATTTCTATTATCATGATTTCGGTTCCTTCAGGTGCCGAAAGGATTGTAAGCGGAACACCTATCTGGTTATTCAGGTTTTTGTTCGTGGAATGAACTTTGAATTTCCTTGAAAGTACAGCCGCAAGGAGCTCCTTTGTTGTTGTTTTTCCATTTGTTCCGGTGATTGCGATTACAGAGCACTTTAACTCTTTCCTGTGGTAGGTGGCCAGTTTTTGCAGTTCGGTCAGGCAGTCATCGACAAGGATTGTTCTTTCGATTTCAAAGGCAGGATCATCGATAACAGCCCACGAAGCACCTTTCCTGAGGGCTTCGGCAGCATACTTATTCCCGTTGAAATTTTCGCCCCAGAGAGCAAAGAAGATCTGTCCCTCTGTTATGGTTCTGGAATCGGTGGAGAGGCCGGTTGATTCTCTGAATAGTGGGTAAAGTTGTTCGGTCATTCTATTTTCAAAAAAATGCCTCATTATGGATGCATAATGAGGCTATTGTTATTTACTGTCAGTCTTTCAGAATCCTGCAGGGCTTCCAACCCTTATCATTGCACATCTGAAGCCAATATCATCACGGCAGCTTTCCTGGTCAAGGAATCGTCTAGTTGATGGATTCAGCCAGTATGCTCTGTCTTTCCATGAACCGCCTTTGTAGACCCTTGCGTTGTCATTGATAAGGGTCACATAATCGCTTTGTGCCGCGGTACCCGGATCCTGTGCATACATCCTGGTCGAGCCAATCTTATTGTCCTCTACTTTCCAGTCGTTCGCAATAGAAGATTGCAGGTCACCGTCCCTGTAATTCCGGTAATCACCCTTCTGGTAATTATACCTGTTTGCAACATCAGTATCCTTCACTGTATCTATATACAATCGTCCAAGATTATCTTTGGTGACAACCTGACCGTTTGCATCGCGGCGAAGGTCGGTATAAACGTTACCTCTGAACGGGTTAAATCCGTCGACATCCTCTGAAGTAAGAGCACGATAAACATCCTGAACCCATTCGTTCACGTTTCCTGCCATGCAATAAAGACCATAATCATTAGGCCAGTAAGCCTTAACATCGCAGGTAATACTGGCATTATCATTCAGGCTTCCTGCAACACCCATCATATCGCCTCTGCCGCGAACGAAATTTCCCATCAATTCACCACGTGCTTTGTTGGATGCATTCCTTACATTATGTCCGTCCCATGGGTAGATCCTTCTTTCATAAATACGCTCTTCATAAGTATTACCCCTGAGAGCATATGCTGCAAATTCCCATTCTGCCTCTGTCGGAAGGCGGTAATTCGGCAAAAGTAAACCATCCTCAAAACTTGTCCTCCTTTCAGTCTGATTGGGGTTAAGGCTTTCCCTGAGCTGATTTACCACACCTTCATATTGTCCAACCAGGTAAGCTTCTGTATTAAAATTGTTCTGGTTCTTCTGTTCCGGATCGGGGTTCAGTTCTCCCTCTTCTACAAGTAACTGTTCATTAACCCTGTCGCTTCTCCAGAGGCAATATTCGTTTGCCTGAAGCCAGCTGACTCCTACAACAGGATAAGTGTTATAAGCGGGATGTCGGAAATAATATTGAACATAGGGATCGTTAAAACCCATCGGGCTTCTCCAGACCAGCGTGTCGGGAAGAGCTCTTCTGTATACTTCCGGATAATCGACATAAACCCGACGCTGCCAATATAAGTATTCACGATAATCCACGTTAGTGATCTCATTTTCATCCATGTAGAATGAAGATACAGTGACTGTTCTCGGTCTGTTATTCCAGTCGAACATTACATCCTGCTGAACCTGACCCATTGTAAAGCGACCACCTTCAATGAGAACAAGTCCCGGACCGGTTTTTTGTTCAGCTCCCATAACAACCTCAAATCCACCATTGTCAGGATTGTTATATTCCCACCCGGTGGTGGAGGAAACATCCATACCTTTCTTTCCACCACGGCATGATACGAGAATTAATGCAGCAACCAAAATGACTGGCACCACTCTGAATTTATACATAACTCCTTTGGTTTTGTGACTTTTACGAATCAAATATAATAATTTTTCTGAATACTGTTTTTCAAACCTCAAATATAACTACAATTTAGGGAAATTTATTGTTTTAACGCTCTTTCTTTTATCAACATTGTTTAAACTCAGGGCAATACCAGTGCGGTGCAGAAGCGAAAACGGCAGCAGATTATTCCCTGATATGATATTAAAACGATAATTGTAAAACAGCACCAGATTGCCGGCAGAAACTGAAAATCCTGGCTGCAGGTCAAAATTATTCTCATTATCAGTAAGAAGTAATAAGCTGGCTGACAGATATTTACTTTCCAAAACAGCTCCGGCGCCTGTCGAGAAGGAGCCTTTTCGTAAATCAGTTACTGCAAGCGGTCTTATTTTCAGGTTTTTTCCATCGCTAATATAAAAGTCGCCTGCGATGTGAAGCAGAAGCCTCCGATTCAGTCTGGTCTTCGAAGCTTCAGTATTACTAATGTCAGGCTCGGTCAGGTGGCTTACTGAAATTCCCCAGAGAAACCTCGTGGTGATAAACAGGAATCCTGTTCCAAGATCAAGTACGTTTCGTCCCCTGTCAGACAATATTTCTCCGGAAGGTAGCGATATCCCACCAACCGGATTGATCTGATCGGGTAAAACGGCCCCGCCGAAATTGTATCCCCTGTGGTAAAGCGAAGCTGAGAGCCCCCCGGCAATAAACAGGTTACTTCCTGCCTGGAAAAAATAAGCATAGGAAAAGCCGCTCCTCAGATTATTAACTATGCCGCCCATGTAATCATTCGATACGAAAAAACCTGCGCCTCCGTGCAGTGCCGGGAAATAACTGTCATATGAAAAGTGCAATGAATGAAGGTTGTAATTGTTCCCCGGATAGTAATTCAGATATGACAGCCGGATATAACCATCACCCTCAGCTCCTGTAAGCCCCGGATTACTCAGCATTGTCATCTGGTAATCAGGACCGGAACCGTACTCCTGACTATTGGCATTTAATGAAATAATCAGTGTAATCAGAATGAAAACAATATTCCCTCCGGGCTGTTTATTCATATTACAGGTACTGCAATATCAACGTAATTAAATCGTTATTATTTTAGTAATTACATTGTTACAAAAACAGTATAAATTATTAATCATAAATCACTTTCCTATCTTTGTGGCGGATGACAGTGAGAATATTTCACATATTGCCGGTTATATTTCTTCTTATCCCAAATATTCTTTGTCCGCAGTCAGCCAAAGATAATTATTCTTCATCTTCAGTGTTGTCATCAGGACAGTGGTTCAGGATGGCAGTTCTGCAGGACGGGGTATACAGGATCGACTATTCAAAGCTGAAACAGATAGGGCTTCAAAATGCATCAAATCCCCGGATCTTCGCCAATAACTTCGGACAGTTATCCTATTATAATGATGAATCCGGACCTGATGATCTTAAGGAGGTTGCAATATTAACAGTTGCCGGGACTGACGGAATTTTCAATGAGGGTGATTACCTGCTGTTCTTCGGACAGGGCACCCACAGGTGGAAATACAATGCATCTTCTGGTGGGTATGATTTCGTACGCCATAACTATTCTGACACTGCATTCTACTTCCTCACAACCGGAACTGCTCCGGTAAAAAAGATCCCTGACGCAACTGTTCCGGCAGGAACACCTGATTATTATTCTTCGGCGTCGGATGCCCTTTTCATTCATGAACTGGAGACTGAAAACCTGATAAAATCCGGCAGGGAATGGTATCAACCGGTATCGGTAATTGCGGGAATCAATATCAATCCGGGATTTTCTGATCTTATAACAAACGAACCGGTAAAATTCAGGATCAGGGTGTTGGCAAGGGCTCCTGTGCCAACTCAGTTCAGGTTCTCCGAAGCCGCTTCAATTCATAAGAGCATTCAGGTCCAGCCCGTTAATATGTTCAATTATACAGGCACACATGCCCAGATAAGCGATTCATCAGGGTCAGCCCAGCCGCTGTCAGCTACACCCTCCTATGAAATAAAATTCTTCAATAACGGGGAATCCGGTGCAAAGGGATGGCTGGATTTTGTTAAGCTGCAGGGAAGAAAACGCAATTCTTTTAACGGAAACACTTTATTTCTGTCAGATTCAAGATCAGCCGGCCCGGGAAGTGTGACCGAGTTCGTAATAAAAAGCCCGGGCAGGGATCCTTATATCTGGGATATTACTGATCCTGCCAATCCAACGAACATCAGGTACAACAGGAGCGGAGAGAACATAATCTTCAGGAGTTCAACCGATTCACTCAGGTCTTTTGTCGCCTTCAGTGAAACAAATCCCTTGCAGCCGATAATAAAGGCTGGCATTATCCCCAATCAGGACCTGCATGCATCCGGACCTGCTGATATGTTGATCGTAACACATCCCTTATTCAGAAAATATGCTGAAAAGCTGTCTGATATTCATTTTAAGAACAGCGGACTGATTTCGCTGGTTGTAACTTCAAATCAGATTTACAATGAGTTTTCAGGAGGTATTCCCGATATCGTTGCCATCAGGAACTTTATAAGGATGAAATATCTGAAACAATCCGGAACTCAAAATCCTTTGAAATACCTGCTGCTTTTCGGTGACGGATCTATTGAAAACAAAACCCTGCCACCCCACAATCCTAATTTTATTCTCACATATCAGTCACAGAACTCAAATATAGTTGTTTCATCTTTCACCTCCGACGATTTTTACGGATTACTCGAGGATGGTGAGGGTGAAGCGGAAGGAACCGAAGATATAGGAATAGGGCGTTTCCCGGTTTCCGATACTGTTCAGGCAGGTATAGTGATCAATAAAATTGTCCGATACCTTGATCCTTCAAATACAGGTGACTGGAAAAATGTTATCTGCATTACAGCTGACGATGAGGATGGGAATACCCATATGTCTGATGCAGAGGGGCTTGCGCAATTATTGAAAGACAGCGTGCCTGCCTACAACACCGAAAAGATATATCTTGATGCTTTCAGGCAGGAAACATCGGTTAACGGTCAGTCATACCCTGATGTTATTACCGCAATAAACAACCGTATCAATTCCGGTTGTCTTATTTTTAATTACGTGGGCCATGGAAATGAGAACGGGCTGGCTCATGAGAGGGTTGTCAGGACCGAGGATATAAACTCATGGAAGAATGGAGCAAAGCTGCCTTTATTCATTACTGCAACATGCGAATTCAGCAGGTTCGACGATATTGACCTTAATATTGTGACCAGGGTAATGACCCCGAGGACTTCAGCCGGGGAGATGGTGCTGTTTAACAGTGAAGGTGGTGGAATAGCGCTCATGTCAACAACCCGGGTTGTCTATTCCGCACCTAATTATTTCCTGAACAGGAACATCTTTAATCATGCATTTGATCCGGACTCATCAGGCAAAGCCCTGAGGCTGGGAGATATCATCAGGCTGGCAAAAAACAGTACAGGGAGCGGACCAAATAAAAGGAACTTTTCCCTGCTGGGCGATCCTGCCCTCAGGCTGGCGTATCCCTGGCATGGAAATGTTGTAACAGATTCAATCAACCATGTGGCGATACTCAGTAATCCTGACAGTCTGAAAGCGCTTTCAAGCATAACCGTGTCAGGTCATATTGAAGACCGTCTCGGATCGACACTCAGTAATTTTAACGGGATAGTTTCGCCTGTTGTTTATGACAAAGCAACAAGTATCAGGACACAGGCAAATGATGGCGGACTCTCAATGAGCTTTGAAATCAGGAACAATATCCTGTTCAGCGGAAAGACAACAGCCACCGGCGGCAGATTCAGCTTTACTTTCATTGTGCCAAGAGATATAAATTATGCCTACGGAACTGGCAAAATCAGCTACTATGCAAATGACAATGAGCGGGATATGAATGGTTTTTTCCAGGATATTATTGTAGGCGGATTCGCCAGCATCAATACCAGCGATACTGAAGGACCGGTGATCAGGCTCTTTATGAACGATACTCTTTTCCGTAACGGAGGCATAACCGATGAAAATCCCAGACTCCTTGCAGTAATCGAGGACAAAGGAGGAATCAATACCACAGGTGCCGGTATCGGACACGACCTGACCGCCTGGCTCGACAATGATACCAAAGCATCAATCATTCTGAACAATTATTTTGAAAACGACTTCAACAGCTATATGAAAGGGAAAGTGGCCTATGACCTTTCCGGCATTCCCAAAGGCAGTCATTCTCTGACAATTAAAGCATGGGATAATTATAACAACTCATCGCAGGAATCGATCCTTTTCCTTGTTGAAGAGAATGGCAGATTTATACTTAAGAACCTCATCAATTATCCCAATCCGATAGTTAATGAGACAAAGATAAGTGCAGAACACAACAGACCGGATGACCAGCTTGAAATCATTCTCACCATCTTTGATATGAGCGGCAGGATGATCCGGATCATTAAGGATCATACTTACGCCACAGGGTACCAGTTGTCGCCCATACCCTGGGATGGCAAAAGCGAAGATGGACAAAGGGTTGGGCGAGGCATCTATCCGTATCGTCTTACAGTTACGGCAGAGAATGGAGAAACCGCGGTAAGCTCTGGCCGGATGATCATTTTATAGCTTTTGCATAATATGTCACAGAAAAAATCGTTATATATTTACAAAATCTTGAAAGACAGGTACCCGGATGAAAAACAGATTAATAGCAATTATTTTCTTAGCAGGAGCCATTTCAGGCACCGGTAAAATCTTTGGACAGGCAAGTAGCGGAGAACTTAACGCCATACAGACTGTGGTACCGTTCCTCACGATTGCTCCCGATTCCAGAGCTGGTGCAATGGGTGACGCCGGTGTTGCAACATCCCCGGATGTTTACAGCATGCACTGGAACCCTGCAAAATTTGCATTTATCGACGGAAAGACAGGAGTAGGCATTTCCTATTCACCCTGGCTTAGAAATCTGGTTCCGGATATCAATATTGCTTACCTGTCAGGCTATTACAGGATAGATAAAAGACAGGTCCTGAGCGGCAGTCTGATCTATTCATCGCTTGGAGATGTTGACTTTACCGATTCATACGGTAATCCTGAGCGTACATTCACACCAAATGAATGGTCTTTCGATCTCGGATACTCAAGGATGTTTACGGATTACCTTTCAGGTGGAACAGCATTCAGATTCATATATTCAAACCTTACCGGAGGATCATATTCCGGAGGAATGGCAACAAAGCCCGGTATTTCATTTGCTGCAGATGTTTCACTGTACTATAACAGGGATGTCAGCCTTTTCAATAAAGACAGTGAAATAGCATTCGGATTAAATTTCTCAAATATCGGCTCAAAAATGAGTTATTCCGATTCCCAGACTTCCGATTTTATACCAATGAACATGCGTTTGGGAACTGCCTGGACCATAAATCTTGACATGTATAATAAAATTACAGCAACTATCGATATCAACAAGCTTCTGGTGCCCACACCTCCATATTATGATATAACGACTCCTGATAGCATTATTGCAGGTAAAGATCCAAATGTATCTGTACCCGTTGCACTGTTCCAGTCTTTTTATGATGCTCCCGAGGGATTCAGGGAAGAGCTTCGCGAACTTACCTTCTCCTTCGGAACTGAATACTGGTATAATGAACAATTTGCAATAAGAGCCGGGTATTTTCATGAGAATCAAACCAAGGGAAACCGTAAATATTTTACTGCCGGTGCGGGATTCAGCCTTAAGGGTTTCACTGTTGATTTCTCGTATCTTATGCCGGTGGTCCAGAATCATCCTCTTGCCCGTACACTTCGTTTTTCACTCTCTTTTGACAGCAGCACGCTGAGGAACGCCACCAATTCCAACTAATGAACCAAAGAATTGGCCAGGGCATTGATTTTCATCGCCTCGAAAAAGGTTTAAAATTATGGCTCGGAGGTGTTCACATCCCGTCAGAAAAAGGTTGTGTTGCACATTCCGATGGCGATGTGCTCCTTCATGCAATCTGTGATGCAATGCTCGGAGCAGCAGCGCTGGGAGATATCGGACATCACTTCCCGGATACAAGTCCTGAATTTAAAAATATCGACAGTAAAATACTTCTTGAAAGAACCCTTGCACTTATAAAGGCAAAAGGATTTTCAGTTGTTAATATCGACAGCACTGTCTGTCTTGAAAAGCCAAAAATTGCAGGTTTTATTCCGGAGATGAGGTCTGTGATCGCCGGGGTCCTTGAGACTCTCCCGGAAGACATTTCTGTCAAAGCCACCACAACCGAGAAACTGGGTTTCACCGGCCGGGAGGAAGGGATAATAGCCCTGGCGGTGGTGTTGCTGCAGGTAAACCCCCGTCACGCTAAAGCGTAACTGCCCTCTAAGGAGGGCTTAATACACTGATATTTAGTATACTACATAACATCCTGAGTATCAGCCCCCCTTTAGGGGGGTTGGGGGGTCAAAAACATCATCAATCAGATTATCGTCAGCAATATAAGGAACCGTTACTTTCAGTCCGGGAGTCCGTTTCATTTCCCTGGCAAGAGTAAAGAGAGCTCCCTTGTTACGGGCCCAGCTTCGGCGGGCAATACCGTTATTAACATCCCAGTGAAGCATCATCCTTAGCTTTTGCCCTGTTTCATCAGTACCATCAAGTACCATCCCGAAGCCTCCGTTTATGGCCTCTCCCCAACCCACGCCTCCGCCATTATGGATCGAAACCCACGTTGCTCCCCTGAATGAATCGCCGATAACATTCTGTACAGACATATCTGCCGTGAATTTCGATCCGTCGCAGATATCCGACGTTTCCCTGAACGGAGAGTCAGTTCCTGATACATCATGATGATCCCTGCCTATAATAACGGGAGCCGAAATCCTTCCCGAAGCGACAGCCTTGTTGAATGCATCTGCAATTTCTATTCTTCCTTCTGCATCAGCATAAAGTATCCTTGCCTGCGATCCAACAACCAGCCTGTTTTTCCCGGCCTCCTCAATCCAGTGTATGTTATCAGCCATTTGCTGCCCGATCTCTTCCGGTGAACTCTTCATCAGTTTAACCAGAGTTTCAGCAGCAATCGAATCAGTTATCTTCAGATCTTCAGGATCATTGGAACAGCACACCCACCGGAACGGACCGAAGCCGTAATCGAAACACAATGGACCCATAATATCCTGGACATATGACGAATACCTGAATCCACCGTCGGGTTTGAGTATATCGGCTCCGGCTCTCGATGCTTCCAGTAAAAACGCATTGCCGTAATCGAAAAAGTATGTTCCCTGTTCAGTGTGCCTGTTAATAGCATTAACCTGACGTACAAGTGACTGTTTAACAAGTGCTTTGAATTTTTCGGGATCGGCGGAGATCAGCCTGTTTGACTCCTCAAAGGTCACTCCGGCAGGATAATAACCACCAGCGAACGGATTATGCAGGGAGGTCTGGTCAGATCCGAGGTCGACCATAATATTTTTATCAGCAAATCTTTCCCAGACATCCACTATATTTCCCTGATATGCCAGTGAAACAATCTCCCCCTTCTCTTTTGCAGATCTCACCCGTATTACGAGCTTATCCATGCCGGTGATCACCTCATCAACCCAGCCCTGCGTATAACGGGTATTGATAGCTTTAGGGTTTATTTCTGCAATTACCGAAGTGATGCCGGCAATAGATGCTGCCTTTGGCTGGGCACCCGACATACCGCCGAGCCCGGATGAGACAAAGAGTTTCCCTTTCAATCCCTCTCCTTTCCTGCTGATGATCCTGCCGGCATTGAGGATAGTAATTGTTGTACCGTGAACTATCCCCTGTGGTCCGATATACATATAAGAACCTGCTGTCATCTGGCCATATTGTGAAACACCAAGGGCATTGAACCTTTCCCAGTGATCGCGGGAAGAATAATTCGGTATCACCATGCCGTTGGTGATCACTGCCCTGGGAGCGTCCTTATGTGATGGGAAGAGCCCCATCGGATGACCGGAATACATTACAAGTGTCTGGTCCTCTGTCATTTCCGAAAGATACTTCATTGTAAGAAGATACTGAGCCCAGTTTTGAAATACGGCACCATTCCCGCCATAGGTTATCAGTTCATGAGGATGCTGAGCAACAGAGGGATCAAGGTTATTCATGATCATCAGCATGATGGCCGCCGCCTTTTCAGACCTGTGAGGTATCTCACGGATGTGGCGGGCTTTCATTTCATAACCGGGACGGAACCTGTACATATAAATCCTGCTGTACCTGGCCAGCTCCTGTGCAAATTCCACCGCCAGGACTGAATGAAATTTCTGTGGAAAGTACCTGAGGGCATTCTTTACAGCAAGTCTCTTTTCTGCCTGACTCAGAATATCCTTTCGTCCCGGAGCATGGTTAATATCCGGATCATAAGGCTTTTGCGGAGGAAGTTCGGAGGGGATACCTTCAGTTATGCTCGTGCTGAAATCGGTGGCAGCCATGACTTAATTAATTGATTATGAAGTAAAGTTAAGGAAATAAAAAAAGCCGGTCATCATTGACCGGCACTGATATGGAATCCAAAGGTTAAATTTTACCCTCTTTTATTATCTCGTCATCAACAAGAATGCGGCCGCAGTACTCGCATACAATGATCTTCTTTCTTGATTTGATATCAAGCTGTCTTTGCGGAGGAATCTGGTTGAAGCAGCCGCCACATGCATCACGCTGGACCGGGACAACTGCCAAACCGTTCCTGGCATTAGACCGGATACGTTTATATGCAGAGAGAAGTCTTTCCTCGATAACGGATTGCACCTTCTCCAGTTTTTTAAAGAGGCCCTCCTCCTCTTTCTGCGTGTCGGAAATGATCTCATCAAGTTCCGATCTTTTATTTTCCAGATCTGATTTCCTTTCTCCGAGGATTCCTTCAGATTCACCTATGACCACTTTTTTCTCCTCGATCTGTGCATTGAATTCCCTGATCTTTTTATTGAACAGTTCTATCTCGAGGTTCTGATATTCAATTTCTTTTGACAGAGAATCAAATTCCCTGTTGTTCCTTACATTTTTTTGCTGTTCTTCATACTTTTTGATCAGTGCCTCAGCCTCGGTTATTTCGAGGTTCTTCTTCTGCACTGATTTATCAAGCACCACAACTTCTTCCCTCAGATTACCCAGTCTTGTCTCCAGACCTGCTATTTCATCTTCCAGGTCCTGCACTTCCAGTGGTAGTTCACCTCTCAGTGTTTTAATCTTATCTATCTCTGAATCAACAAGCTGCAGGCTGAATAACGCACGCAATCTGTCCTCTACAGAAATCTCTGTATCATGTGTTTTAGTCTTTTCCATATTTTAAATAATTTATCGGATTCGTATTAGTTTCTGAAAACCGGAGTGCAAATTTAGGGAATTTTTTGATAATTAGGTCGTATAAAATCTCTGTTGCGAATTTTTCACTTTCAAAATGCCCTATATCTGCAAGAAGGATATTCTCCCCTGCTTCAATGAAATTGTGATATTTGATTTCGGCAGTGACAAATACATCAGCTCCTGCAGCAATTGCGTCACTGATAAGATCACCTCCGGAACCGCCGCAAAGTGCCACTTTTTTCAAGGTTCTTCCTGTCAGCCTTGAATGTCTCAAACCACGGGCATCGAATACAGCCGAAATGTATTTCAGAGATTCCGATTCTCCCATGGATTCTGCAAATTCACCCGTACAGCCCATTCCGGTATCGATATTTTCATTTTCAAGTGTGTAAATATCATAAGCCGGTTCTTCATATGGATGACCATCGATAAGGGCTTTGATCACTTTTTCCTTCAGGTGTGAATAGAGGACCGTTTCAAACCTTACTTCTTTCTCAAAATGCTCCTCACCCTTTTTGCCAACGAACGGATTTGTGTTTTCATTTCCCCTGAAACTGCCTGTTCCCTGTGCTGAAAAACCGCAAAAATCATAATTGCCTATAACCCCTGCTCCTGCGCCAAATACAGCTTTTCTTACTTTGTCAAGATGGTTTTCGGGTACATAAGTAACCAGTTTCAGCAATCTGTTCCTTAGAGGTACCAGCACCTGTACATTCTTCAGATTCAGTTTTTCTGCCATCTTCCTGCTCACGCCGTTATTCAGCACATCAAGGTTTGTATGTGCAGAATAGATCGCCATATCCATCTTTGCTGCCTTTAAGAGGATCCTCTCCGTGGCAGATTTCCCTGTCAGCTTTTTCAATCCTGAAAAAATAACAGGGTGGTGTGAAATGATGATATCACAACCGGCAAATGCCGCCTCCTCAAGAACCTTCTCAGTCACATCAAGGGTCAGCAACGCCGCATTGATCTCCTTTGCAGGTGATCCCAGCTGCAACCCCGAGTTATCGTAATCCTCCTGGAACGACAAGGGAATTGCAGAATCAAGGTATGAAACAAGTTCTTCTAATCTCATTTATTATAATTCTTACCCTTTCAATCACACGTACTCACCCCCTTTTATTCCCCTTTCAATCACATGTACTCACCCCCTTGCGTCCCCCTCTCTGCTCCGGGATCACATGTACTCACCCCCTTTTATCCCCCTCTCT
>Ga0209706_10000833_pt1 | contig 17599 bp, 16 predicted proteins | sample PPLLaktember2015_6_FD_187263 | JGI IMG/M metagenome (GOLD analysis project Ga0209706, IMG submission 187263) | Freshwater sediment microbial communities from Prairie Pothole Lake near Jamestown, North Dakota, USA - PPLs Lake P8 Core (1) Depth... | ecosystem: Environmental > Aquatic > Freshwater...
TGCTGATCTGCTTTCGGTACAGCGCATCGCTGACGATGCTCAGGGTGACGAAGTGCGTCCTCAGCCAGGACTCGATCAGCCCGACGATCTCCGCTTCGGTCGATTCGCCCTTGACCATGAAATGGTCGGCGCCGTTGTGAAACGCGGCGTCCCGATATTCGAGAATGTCGTAGCTGGTAATGATGCAGACCATCGAATTGACGAACAGCGACTTGATGGTCCTGGTCAGGTCGAGCCCGTTTCCGTCGGGTAGCCGGACATCGACGAAAATGAGGTCAAAGCGCTGGGATAGTCCGTGGCGGATGGCCTCCTCCCCGTCGGCTGCCTCGGCGATGTGCATCAAGGGGAACCGTCCGGCAAGCAGATTGCGCAGTGACTGTCGATACGACGCGTTGTCTTCGACGATAAGGGTATTCATGAGCGACAGCTCCGAAAATCGACCCGGAGACGACCAATCTAGCCTGCGGCTTGCAGGGGACCTATACGGGTTTCTCCGCAAAACGCGTTGCGGCTCGCTGTAGATGACTAGAGCCCTGCCTGGTAGCGCTGGTAGTAGTCCAGCACCCGTGGGACGTATTGCAGGGTTTCACCATAGGGGGGAACGCGGTTGCCGTATTTCATCACCGCATGTTCGCCGGCGTTGTAGGCCGCGAGTGCCAGACTGGTATCGTTGTTGAACATGCGCAGCAGGTCCTTCAGATAGCGTGCACCGCCATTCAGGTTTTGCCTGGGATCAAACGAATCGGCCACCCCGTAACGTTTCGCGGTCTGCGGCATCAGCTGCATCAGGCCGGCCGCACCTTTGCTGGACACGGCTTTCGGGTTGTAGCTCGATTCCACCGAAATTACCGCGTGGAGCAGAGCACTTTCGAGGCCATGGGTGCGGGACACCTCCTCGACAACTTGGTCGTAACCGGCCTTTCTAGCAGGTCCGGTCCTGTTCTTGCGTGCCGCAGTAGCGGGCGCTGCTGCGGCAGTCGCCTGCTGCGGTGCCGCGATCAAGACCGTATAGCGCGCATCCGTCGGCACATTGCTCAGCGACACCGCTCCATCGACATCGGTATAGGCGTAAATGTCGCCCCATGCCGGCGCGGACAGCCCGTTCGCCAGCAGCAATGCGCTTGCAAGTTGTTTTAGCTGCATCATCCGCCCAGACTAGGCAGCACACCGCGGAGGATCAATACACGGAACACTGTAAGTTGCCGCAACCGCTTGGCTACGCGCTTCTCCGCGACGCACTTGCGCTGCTCGATTCACTTGGGCTATTTTGAAACATCGCCGCGCACGGATGAGGGTTCCTGTGTTCAAGTTGCTGCGCTTTTACTCGATAGCAAGCCTGGCTGCCGTCCTTGTCACGGCAGTGCTGCTAGCCTGGCTTTACCGGCAGGTGGCGATATCGGGCATTGTCCAGCTGGCCGAGCGCACCAACATGACCTTGGCGAACGCGGCCATGAACCCGATCAAGCCGGTGCTCTTCGAGTTCCTCGACACCGCTGCGGACTTCGGTCGGGGCAGCGCCACTCCGCCACCGCTGCCGCCTGAACTGATCAATTCGATCAAGGCGCTGATGCAGGACCGGACCGTGGTCAGAGTCAAGATCTTCAACCGCCACGGTGTCGTTGTCTTCTCCACCAAACCGTCGCAGATCGGCGATGACCAGAACCCCAATGAAGGTTTCAATATTGCGATCAACGGTGGCGTTGGCAGCTCCCTTATCTACCGCGACACCTTCAACGCCTTCGATCGCGCGACCGAAGAAGACAACCTGATGCAAACCTACCTGCCCGTCCGGGCCAGTCCGGCCGAACCGATTCACGGCGTATTCGAGCTTTACACCGATGTGAACAGGCTGGTGCATCAAACCGAGCGGACCGAGTTCATCGTCGTGACTGGCTCCGTCCTGATCCTGTCGCTCCTGTATGGCACCCTGATCCTCATCGTGCGCCGGGCGAACAAGACCATCGAACTGCAGCAGCGGACCATCAGTGAGCGCACCGAAACCCTGGAGCTACTCTCTGCGCAGATGCTGAAGAGCGAGGAAGCGAACAAGCAGAAGCTGGCGCTCGAGTTGCACGAGGGGCTGGCGCAAACCCTGGCAGCGCTCAAGCTCAAGGCTGAAAACGGCAAGCAGGACCATGCCGACGACGCGACCGCCGGATCGGCGCAATCGATCGTTCCGGCGTTGCAGGAGGCTATCCAGGAAGTCAGGACGCTCGCAACGGACCTGCGGCCGTCGAGCCTGGATGACCTGGGGCTGCTGCCGACGATCAACTGGCTTTGCCGCGAACTTGAACAGCGCCATCCGGACATCCGCATCGAACGGCACATCGCCCTGCAGGAGCAGGACATCCCCAAGCCATTGAAGGCCATTCTCTACCGTGTCATCGTGTCCGTGCTCAACGACCTGGCGCAGCATACCCGATCGGGTTCCGTCCATCTCGGCCTTTGGCTGGACGGCGACACGCTCACCCTGCTGATCGATGACACGGCGGCCGAGGCCCTCGACACGACGGCCGTTCCCATGGCAAAAATCGATCCGCGATTGCGCGCGGGATTTGCCCGGATGGAAGAGCTGACGACCTTGTCGGGCGGAACATTCAGCGCATCGGCGCATAGCGGTGGCGGGACCGCCCTGCGCGCCTCATGGCAAGTCTAAGGTTGCGCTGAAAGTCAGCCGCCGCCGTCTGGCGGCTCACCCGGCCATGAATCCCCGACCTTTTGTTCGTTGCCGGCATCCGCGCGCTGGTTGGCCCATCGCTGACCCCGGGTCGACCACGATGCGTCAACAGATCCGGCCAACGACGACGCAGCCGTGGTCCCGGCTCGCGCCTAATACCTGAGCAGATACTGGCGCATCATTTCGTGGTCTTCGTGCTCGAGCACGTGGCAATGGAAGGGGAAGGGTTCGGTCTGGCCCGCACCCAGGTTGGCCACGCCCGTGAAACGCGCGGCCACGCTGACGAGTTCCAGCGGCCCCACGCGCACCGTATCCTTCCACCCCTTCTCGTTCTCGTCGACGCGGTTGGGTCCGGTGCCGATGGGGTTGCCATCGTCGTCCTCGTCCAGCTGCCATCGTCCCAGCACCTGGAACTGCACCAGGTGGATGTGCATGGGGTGGATCATGTCCGACTTGTTCACCCAGTTCCACACCTCGACGCTGCCGTTCTGCACGGTATGGGTGGGGATCTCGAAGCGGTGTTCGGTATCGGAGCGCGTGGGGCCGGTGATGTGCCACATCGCATCGCCGACGTTGGGGTCGTATTCGTCCTCCAGCTTGAAATAGCGCCGAGCCGCACCGGCAGTATTCAAGGGCACGATGCTGGCAAGCGTTGTCGGCAGCGTCACGTCGTCACTTACGGCCGCCCCGCCGACCCTGAACTCCATCACCTCCTCGATGAGCGGCGCTTGCATGTGCATCTGGTCCATGTCGCGGTTCATGAGCACGACCCCACTGCTCATGCCCGGCTGGGCGAAATCGACGATGACATCCGCACGCTCGCCCGGCGTCAGGGTGATGCGCCTGAGGCTGAGCGGCGCCGCCAGGAAGCCGCCGTCAGTGCCGATCTGCTGGAACACCCAGCTGTCGCTGTCGCTGCCGAGTTGCAGCGTGTAGTTGCGGGAGTTGGAACCGTTGAGCAGGCGGAAGCGGTACTTGCGGGGTTCCACCTCGAGATGCGGCCATGCCTTGCCGTTGACCAGCATCACGTCGCCGAAGAAAGTGTCGTCGTGGCGCCTCGGGTAGGCAAGCCGGCCGGTATCGCTGATTCGCCGGTCCTGCAGCACCAGCGGCGCTTCGTAGCGCGGATCGGGCAACTGGCCGCTGGCGATCCAGGCGCGCTCCTGGGCATCTCGCACCAGGAAGCCGCCGGCGAGCCCCATGTAGACATTTCTGGCCGTGTTGCCGATGGCATGGTCGTGGTACCACAGCGTGGCCGAGCGGTCCTGCCGCGCGTAGTCGTAGGTGACCGACTGCGTCGGCAGGATGGAAGCGTGCGGATAGCCGTCGGCGAAGGAGCTGACATGTCCGCCGTGCAGATGCACGACCGCCTTGCGGTTGTCGGTGGCGCCGTGCACGTAGTCGAGGACGCTTTGGTCCATGCGCAGGAAATGCCGGGCATCGATATCGCTCGACAAATTGTTGTACCAGACTACCCGGGTCACGTCCTCGGCCCGAACCACGAAGCTCGGCCCCGGTGTGCTGAAGCCGGAAGCTGCGTTGCCGAACCCCCATACCGTGGTGACCGCCCCGAGGTCGCTGTGGAGTTCATGTTTGAACTGCCTCATGCGGACATGGTAGACGCCGCTGAGATTGGCCTGCATGACGCCCGGAATGGGCAGTGGATCCTTGAACTTGGTCAGGGCCGGCGATCCGCCGGCATACGCGGAACGACTGCTTATGCCCCACGGCAGCAGCAGCGCCGCGCCTCCGACGGCACCGGCCTGCAGGAATTCGCGGCGGCTCCACAACACGCCGTTGCGTCTTGAACTGTTGTAGCGTTTCATGGCTTTATCTCCTGGTCTCGCAAGATTCGGAGCCACGGCAAACATACCCGCGCGCATTGGCCGAACAAACCGGTCCACTTGGGATCTGTACTGGCGGTGGCCTTCCACCCCGCCTCGCGGCGGGCTGTCATGGATGAGATCGAAAACGATGCTCACGCGATGACCTCGTGAACTTAGGCCGCGCGACGGCCGCGAACAAGGTGGGTCGAAAGGGTAATTTCGAGGTAGGTGCGCTACCGTGTGTGTGGGGTCCTGGCGACCGTCGAACCCTGGCTTGCACGGCTGCAACCCGGCGCGGCAAGGGCGGTTGCCAGCCAGAGGCAGTTCGTTGGCTGCTAGATCGCTACCAGGCCCTTTTCGATGGCGTAGCTGGTAAGCGTCGAGGCGTTGTGCAGGTCGAGCTTCTTCATCAGGTTGGAGCGGTGCTTCTCGACGGTCTTGATGCTGAGGCAGAGATAGTCGGCGATGTATTTGTTGGGGTGGCCCTCGGCGACGAGCTTCAGCACTTCGCGCTCGCGATGGGTCAGCGTATCCCAGGTGCTGGCGACATTGGCCGCCTTTCCGGTGCCGAGGTAGCCATGAATCACCTTTCCCGAAATGTCCGGGCTCAGATAGGTCTTGCCATTGAGCACGCTGCGTATCGCCACCCGCAGCTCATCGTGCGTCGCGTCCTTGAGGATGTAGCCGTCGGCGCCGGCACGCAGGCTTTCGTGGATGTATTCGTCGGTCTTGTGAATGGTGAGCACCAGTACGCGGGTTTCCGGGTTACGCCGCTTGATGTCCAGCATCGCCTCGATGCCGTTCATGCCCGGCATGGAGAGATCCATCAGCACCAGATCAGGAGCCAGCGATGCGATGGAGCGGATGGCATCGCGCCCGTTGTCGGCCTCGCCGACGATCTCGAGGTCGGGATCCTGCGACAGCAAGGCACGCAGCCCGGCTCTCAGCAGGGTATGGTCCTCGACAATGAAAATGCGCTGTTTTCCGCCCATGATGAATTCCCTCTCGTCTTTGCCCCGTCTGCGAGCCGCCAGCCTAGCGCGGCGAGTAAGTGAACACCCAATCCGAGTATTTCATGCTGCCCTCGAAATGCCTGTCGGCCAGGTCGAATTGGCCTTTTTTCAAGGGCTCGCCTTCGGCCAGGCTGTGCACCCCGTAAATCTCGCCGCCCGGCCCGGTGATCAGTCCCCACTCTGGGCTACCCGTCATCGGGTCGAGGTAGATCTGCCGCAGGTAGCGCTGGATTCCCGGATGGCGCGGATCCAGCAGCAGTTCCTCCAGATGCAGAGGCTGCCGTCTACCCTTCGCCGGCGTGTGATCGGCATAGCGCTTCAGTGCGAGCCGAAACTGATGGCCGATGAAAAGCAGTTGCTGCTCCTTTTCCCGCTGTTGCATCGTGTGCCACACCTCTCCCGCTGATGCGAGGGCGATCCCCATCAAGACCACCAGCACCAGCACGCCGATATAGGTGAAGCCGCGTTCACGCTGAAACATCTGGCCCCACTGGTTGCCGCTCAAAACTGCATTTTTATTCTGGTTCCGGCGATTCATGTTGTCAAAGCCTCGCGACTACCAGCTCCGATATTCCGTGCCATCGCTCGCGACGCCCTCGGCACCGCTCCTGACGTCATACACGCCGCCCATTCCCGGCTCGGCCGGCGGCATGATGATCCAGGTCGCAGAGCTGTCAGTCATGGGGTCGAACGGCAGGCCGCGAAGATATTTGCTGCTGACCAGTTCATCGAGCGCATCGGGATATTTGCCCTTGTCGCCATAATATTTGTCCAGCGTCGACCGCATCAGGCTCAGGTTCTGCTGCAGCACCGACTCCCGGGATTTTTCCAGACTGGAAAAGTAGCGCGGCACGGCAATGGTCAGCAGGACCGCAATCACCGCCAGCACGACCAGCAATTCGATCAGGGTGAAGCCGGGTGTTTTGGCATGCTGCGTCATGGGTCCACCTCCCTCCTACCATCGGCGATAGGGAATGCCGTTGAGACCGGTCCCGGACGCCAGCGAATACACGTCGAACACGTCCTCGCCCTCCTCCGGCGCCTCATAGCTGCTGGCATAGCTACGCTTGCCCCAGGTTTCCTCATCCGGCCGGTTCGGGTCGGGAAACAGGGGGTCGCGTGGAATGCGCCGCAGGAAGTGAATCCGCTTTTTCCCGTCCGGGCTGCTCGCATCCGGTACCCCGTCGACCAGCACCTGCAGCGACTCGGGGTAGCCGGATTCCTGCATGACATGTGCCACCCGGCCCTCTTCGACGGCCTGGCGGTAGGCGTCGAGGGCCGTACGGATCTCGCGCAATGCCAGACGCAGTTCATATTCCTTGCTGCGCTTGAGCCCGACTTCCGCCAGTGGCAGGGCGATCGACGCCAGCAGGCCGACGATCGCCACGGTCACCACCATCTCGATCAGGGTGAATCCCCAGGGTCCAGGGGTGAGTCGCGTACTCATGGCAGCACCGTGATGAAGTGAGGATCGGGTGCGCTCGCCGTCAACGCCTCGCCGCCTGCACCGGCGGGTGCCAGGCGGCCCACGACCACCTGCGTCTGCGGACTGGCGGCGATGGCTTCGAACAGCAGCGTGATCAGGCTGCCCGAGCCGCTGGTTCCCGCCGGTTCGCTGCCCGACACGTCCAGCTGAATCTGGCCGCTCGTCTGATCGATGGTCTTGTTCAAGACTGACTGGGTGTTGCCCTGCTTGAAGAAGCCGCCCTCCACCACGTCGACTGCCCGCAACACGCTGGCGTCGTAGCTCACCACCAGGTCCAGACTGTTGAGCGCTTGTTGCGACTGGGCGTTCAGCGTCAGGCTGATTTGGTCACCCGGCCTGACCTGAGCCGGCCCCTGCCAAGACAGGATGACCTGGCTGTCCGCTGCGGGAGCCTGCGAGACCGGTGTCACATCCTTGCGCTGGGCCAGCGGGCGCTGACGTAACGCCGGCGTTGCAGATGCCGTGGTGGCGACGGCTACGCTGCCGAGGGGCTTGATGTTGAGCAGGCCGCTTCGCACGTTAGACTCGGTGCCCGCCCAATACTCCAGTTCGGCGCCGTCGGGCAGGCTCGCGCTTCCCACGATACGGGGCGTGATGGAGAGCACGATTTCGCTTTTCAAGCTGTCGTCAGTGTGATTCGAGAACAGCCGTCCGAGTATCGGTATCTGGCCGAGGCCTGGCACCTTGCTGGCGGCCTTGCGATCCGCGTCGTTGATCAGTCCTGCCAGGATTTGGGTTTCACCATCCTTCAGACGCAACACGGTATTGGCATTGCGCGTGCCGATTTCATAGGCAATCGTGCCGGACTCCTTGTTTTCGACCTGCTTGATGATGTTGCTGACATCCAGCTTGACCTTGATCACGACTTCGTTGTCGAGATGGATGTCGGGCTCCACCTCGAGCTGCAGGCCAACGTCAAGATACTGCACACTGCCGGTGATGACCGGGGTACCGGTCGAGACGGGCGTCACCGCATTGGTGATCACCGGCACACGGCTGCCGATCATGACCCTTGCCTTCTCACGATTGCGCACCCGGATGCGCGGACTGGCGAGAATGTTGGTGGCGGTGTCATCCAGCTTGAGATTGAGCGTGGCGCTCAACGGCGTTACCAGCAAGTCATCCGAGTCCAGGTCCTTCAGTTGCCCCAGGGTGGTGATCCCATCCGGGGTGGCCACGCCAAAACTGCTCGGCCACCTGATCCCCAGTTCGCTCATGCGGGCGGCACTCACCTCCAGTACTTCCACTTCCAGCATCACTTCCGGCTCGGCGATGTCCTGGTCGGCGACCATTTTCTCCGCCAGCCGGATCGCGTCGGGGGTATCACGCATGACAATGGAATTGGTCTTTTCGTGGATGAATATGTCCTTGGTTTTGAGCAGGGTCTTGATCATGGTGAGAATCTGCTTGGGGTCGGCGTTGGTCAGGTGAAAGCTCCTGATCTTCAGGTCCTGGTAGTCCTTGAGCTTGGCCGGCGTCGAGGGATAGATGAACACCGTGTTGTCGCTGATGACTTTTTTCTCCAGCTGGTTTTGCATCAGGATCAGGTCGATGGTGTCTTCCACCGACACCTCCTTGACAAAAATCGAGGTCTTGAGGTCCGGTTTCACATCGCGGTCCAGCAGCACGTTGATGCCGCTGGTTCGCGAAAGCGCCTCGAACACCATTTTCAGATTCGCGTCACGGAATTGCAGGGTGACCGGTTTGGTGAACTTCGTCCTCAGCGTGGGCTCGGCCATCGCCGCCTTGTTCGCCGCCTCGTCTATCTTTCGCTGCAGTCGCAGGGCACCGCCGTGCTTCGGATTTTCCAGCAGGATCGGCCTGAGGACCGCCCGAGCGGCCTCGACATTCTGCTTCCCGAGCAGGGCATCCACCTCCTTCAGCGCCAGCTCGTGACGCGCGTCCATGGCCAGCGTTTCAAGACCCAGCCTGGCCCGGCTGTTGGACGCATCGATACGCAGAATGCCATCGTAGAGGGTCTTCGCTGCCGCCGTATTTCCGGCTGCCCGTTGGCTGTTCGCCGCATCAAGCATGCGGTTCACCGTCTGCTCGCGCTGGTGCAGCAGATCCGCGCGGTAGGCCATGTTGTCCGGTTCGGCCAGGCTGGCTTTCTCCAGCTTGATCAGCCCTTCCTCGGCCTGCCCTTGCGCCAGCAACGACAGGCCCTCCTCGTGCAACTGATAACCGGCGCACCCCGTCATCAAGGCCGTAAGCAGCGCGAACCATGCGACAACGCCTCCCCTGTGCACGAACACGTCGGCAGCCATCATCAAGTCCCCCCTGTACTGATTGTTTGCTTGATGTTCAGCGGCAGGTAGATCAACTCCAGCTGTCCGCCGGCCAGGCGCTCCACGCGATAGGTGTTGTCGATCACCTCGCCCTCGGCGACGGTGTAGATCCGCTCGTCCCTGACCAGCAGGATGATCCGTGTCTCCCCCTCTTCATAACGCCCGAGGAAGCTGAAAGGCATCGGCGGCGCAGTCGGAGGCGCAGGAGGCAGCGGTTTTGGCGGCGGCCTTGGGGGAGGTGGAGGTGGCGGCACATACCAGGACATGGACCGAAAGGCATTGCTGGACGCGATTCCGGTTTTTGCAGCAGCATCCGTCTGCTTCAGCCTCTGCAGTGCGAGCTGTGGCTGTGGCTGTGGCTGGGCCGAATTTCTGGATGCAGCGGCAAGCGGCCTTTTTGCCGGCATGACCGGCTCATCGGCGCTTTGCCACTCCTTGCCTGAAGCGGCGGAAAGAACGATGGTCACGGCCAGCGCACCCAACAGAACGCGTTGCCGCCACGTCTGCGCTTTCATGGTGATTTACCCAGAAAAATGACCAGCCTGATTTTGGCGTCCACCAGCGGATCGCCCACCTTCTGGCGTTCGAACTGCACCTGCTCCAGCGAAACGATGGGAATATCGGCGCGCAGGTCGGCAAGGAAGCGACGAATTTTTTGATATTCGCCTCGCAGCGGCAGGCTCATCTGGAAGCGAGTCAATTTGCCGATCTTGTCGCGTTCCGCCTTGTAATCCGCCTGAAGAAGGCTGAGACCGTCACGCTCGGCGATGGCGGCGATCTTACCGACCCATTCAGCCGAGTCCTGTTCGCTGGGAAAAATCCGGTAGAACTCGGCGAGTTGCTCGTCCAGCGGACGCGCGCCGTCATTCAAGGCCCGGCCAGCTTGCGCAATGCGCTCGTGCTGCGAAGCGGCGCTGAGGCGCGCCCTATCGAGGCTTTCCTGTGCCGGCTGAATGGCCAAGAAATAGAGCGCCACGCCCATCGCCAGCAACGCCACCGCGACGGCTCCTGGCCAGCCCAGTTGGCTGCTCCAGCGCAGGGTTGGCAAACTCGGGCGAAGGCTCACGGCGCAACCCCCGTCCATTCTGCCAACAGGGAAAAGCGCAACGGCTTCTGCGGATCGGCCTGCTGGATCTCGTGGTTCTGCAGAAAGACATTGCCGAACACCTCGCGCGACGTAAGCTGCCTGACGAACTTCAGCAGGGCGTCGAGATCCTTCGCTTCGCCGCCGATCATCACCGTCCCTTTGTGCGGATCCGGTTCCAGCGACAGCAGAGCGATCCTTTCACCTCCCGATTCCTCTACTGCCCGGAACAGCGCATTCCAGGGATGGCTAAGTTGGCGGACCACCTGATTGGCTTGTACGACTTCCAGCATCTGCGCCTGCGCAGCCTGTTCGGTGAGGGGGTGCGAAACCGTCCTGCGCCTACTGGACAGCCGTTCGGCGCGGTCGAGCCTGCTTTCCCAGTAAGCGGCCTGCTGGTTTATCGCCCGGTAGTGCAGCCCTATCAGGAGCATCACGGCCAGGGCCGCAAGTAACAGGCCCCAACCCAGCCACGGCACGGGTGTGTTGCTGCGCTGGTAATCGAGACGCAGGGCACGCATCGTGATCATCCCGCCGTCGGCTTAACTGAGGGGGCAAGCTCATGTCCGAGCGCATGGAACCGCCAACTGCCGGTGTCCTGAAACGGTGCCTCCCCGCCTCCGGCTCCCCACACGTAAACCTCACGCGATACCGCCGGCTTGTCCGCCAGATAGGCTTCGCGCTCCAGAATCAGCGGAAGTTCTGCGTGCCACGCGCCGCCGATGCGCAGGCTGCGGACCTGCAGCCAGTGCCCGTGGTCGAGCAGGCCGAGGCTCAGGTTGCCCGGCTCCAGCACTGCGAACCATGCGCCGCTCTGCGGCATATTGCGTCTGGAAGCATTGAAGGCCGCCATCAGATACGGCTGGATGGATTTCAGCGGGATGCCTGCAGTATCGAATACGCCACGCAGGCCGTCGATCAAATCAGCGTCCACCGCGCTGGCAAGCCTTGGTGCCCCGGTCAACCCGCTATCCAGCCGTAGCACCCAGTTTTCGGCAACCTGACCGTACACGCGGGTGAAGCAATGACGCGAGTAGGCCAGCTCCTCCTCGGCATTGGCGAGATTCTCGCTCCATGGCACCAGGGTGTAGCGCATGAACTGGTTGGAGAGGATAATCGTCGCCTCGGCATGGCTGTTCCTCAAATCGGGCAGAACCGACTGCAGCGCCTGCAGTGGGGCGCGCCAGCAACATTCTCCGGCCGTGGTATTGCAGGCCACGCCGGGCAGTTCGTTGAGCGTCCGGGGCCGTTCGCGCCGCGGCAGGCCGCGCCGTACCGGCAACAAGGTCACCCGCTCAGGAGAAAAGCCGATGCATATCTTTCTACGCAACAAGGGTGACACGGTTGATCTCCTGCAGGGTGGTTTCGCCGCGCCCCACCATCTCCACTGCAATTTCGCGTAGAAAGCGGGTGCCGTTGCGCGCAGCCGCCTCGCGAATCATGCGGATTGGCTGGCGGGCAATGATGGCTTCGCGGATTTCGTCATTCAGATAGAGGATCTCGCCGATCGCGCGGCGCCCTTTGAAGCCGGTGCCGCGGCAATGTCCACAGCCGCGCCCGCAACGAAAATTCATGCCCTGTGCCTGTTCAGGCGTGATCCCGGAATTCAGCAGCAGCGCGGCGTCGGGCCGTTCCTCGGAGCCGCAATGCGGACAGCTCACCCGCACCAGGCGCTGCGCCATGATGCCGTTCATGGCGGAAACGAAGCTGTAGGGATCGACCCCCATGTGGATGAAGCGGCCGATGACGTCGAAAACGTTGTTGGCATGCACCGTGGTGAAGACCAGGTGGCCGGTCAGCGCCGACTGCACCGCGATCTGCGCGGTCTCGGGGTCGCGGATCTCGCCTACCATGATCTTGTCGGGATCATGGCGCAGGATCGATCGCAGTCCACGGGCGAAGGTCAGGCCTTTTTTCTCGTTGACCGGGATCTGCAGCACACCTGGCAACTGATATTCGACCGGGTCCTCGATGGTGACGATCTTGTCCTGGCCGTGATTGATCTCGGTGATCGCCGCATACAGCGTGGTGGTCTTGCCCGACCCGGTAGGACCGGTGACCAGCAGCATGCCGTAGGCCTCGCTGGCGAGCCGCCGGACCTGCGACAGCGTATGTTCGTCGAAGCCGAGATAGTCGAGGCGCAGCCCCTTGATCTGGTCGGACAGGGTTTGCTTGTCGAGGATGCGCAGCACCGCATCCTCGCCGAAGATGCTGGGCATGATGGACACCCGAAAATCCACTTCATGGCCGCGGATCGAAACCTTGAAACGGCCATCCTGCGGAATTCGGCGCTCGGCGATGTCGAGCTCGGACATGATCTTGATGCGGGAAATCACCTGTTCCGCAAGTTCCTGGCCCGCCAGCGATCCGACCGTGGTCAGCACGCCATCGATGCGGTAGCGAATGCTCAAACCACCCGGCGTCGACTCGAGGTGGATATCGCTGACCGATGCCTTGAGTGCGTCGTACACCGTCGAATGCACCAGCTTGACCACCGGGCTGGTGTCCTCGCTGATGGTCTTGAACGATAGGTCGGCTGCGCCGTTCTCGGTAGCGGCGCTGTGGTCGCCACTGGGCAGCAGGCTGTCCATGGCATGCAGCGTTTCCTCATGCCGCGCCAGGTAGGCCGCCACATCGGCCCGATGCGCCAGGCGCCAAGTGAACCGCGCGGCCACGCGCTGCTCGGCCCAAGCCTGCAGCTCGACATTGAACGGGTCGCCCATGACCAAATGCAGCGCATCGTCATCATCGCGCATGGCCAGGCACTCGCGCTCCAGCGCCTCGGCGAACGGCAGCACGTCGAAGGCCGGCGTCATGCGGTGAAGCGCCTCCATCGACGCGACCGGATATTGCAGGGTCGCTGCCAGGACCTGGACGAAGTGCTGCGGATCGAGTCCGGACTGTTCCTCGAGAACGTCTACGACGGCACGCTGCATCTCCGCCGCCAGGCAGCGCACAGCGTAAACCTGTTCCGGGGAGAACCCGTGCCCGACGAGGGTTTCGATGGGCTCGGCCATGTTCACTGGATGCTCCCCGCGAGTTCGAAGATCGGCAGGTACATCAGCACCACGATCAAGCCGATGACCAGCCCGATGAATACCATCAGCAGCGGTTCGAACAGCTTGGTGAAGCGTTCGACCCAGCGTGCCGTCTCCTCTTCATAGAACGCTGCGATGCGCTCCATCATCTCGCCCATGCGGCCGGTGCGCTCCCCCACGCGCAGCATGCGCAGCGCCACCGGCGTCGTCAGCCCATACTGCTCCATGGCGCGCGAGAGCGGATGCCCTTCACGGATGTGTGCCGAGGCGAGCGCCAGCTGGCTGCGCAACGACGATTCCAGCAGGTCGGACACCATCTGCAGCGACGCCAGCACCGGCATGCCGCCGCGCAGCAACATGCCGAGTGAACGATAGAAGCGGGCGAGCTGATAGACATGCAGCCGCCTGCCGAGGCTGGGTAGTTGCCACAGCCTGCATGTCAGCCAGCGCCTGCTGGCCGGCCGGGTGGCGGTGTAGAGCAGCCCTGCCAGCGTTGCCAGGGCGCCGGTCAGAATGGCTGCGCCGTTGACGTCAAGCAGCTGGCCCCAGCGCATCAGCAATTGCGACATCAGCGGCAGGTCGCCACCGATGTCGGCATAGATATGGCTGAAGCGCGGCACCACGTACACCATTAGAAACAGGGTCACCAGCGTGCCTACCCCCGCCAGCAGCAGCGGATAGATCGAGGCACTGACCACCTGCCGCTTGACCGCGTCCATCTGCAATTGGTAAGCGACGTAGCGTCCGAGGACTTCGGTGAGTGCCCCGGTTTTCTCGGAGGCGCGCACCATGGCCACATACAGCAACGGAAAGTTCGCCGGTGAATGCTGCAGCGCGTAGGAGAAGGTATGCCCCTCGTAGAGCTTGCCAATGATCTGCGCAAGCGATTTCCTGACTTCCGGCTGCTGCTCTTTCTCGGCCAGGGTTTCGAGCGATTCCACCAGCGACAGTCCGGCTTCCTGCAAAGCCAGCAGCTCCTGGCTGAACAGAATCAGCGGAAATCTGCGGCCGCCGGGCCTGCGCCATGCCAGCCAGCCCCCCTTCGGCTTGACCGCGATGACCGTGTATCCCTGATCCTGTGCCTGGATCGCCGCATCGCCGGCACTCACGGCATCCAGCGCAAGCGCAGTCAACTCACCCTCCCCCCGTAACGCCTTGACCTCGTAACGCATGTTGTCTTCCCCAGTTCGGACGAATGCCGGCCATCCGCGTGAAGTGCACTGCCGGTTTCTGGCTCTCCCATCACAAGAAAGCCGGGGTCGCGGGAAACGATCTAACATCCGCTGGTTTCCGTGCTACCCGGTTTACACGCCGGTCCTGACGGTACCCGGCGCGAGGGTTTACCGGCGCTGGTCTTACCTTAGCCCTACGGATGTAGGCTGACTCTGGGGAGATCACCGTAATCGTTCATACCGGGTGCACGGTATTTTTTGGGTAGGTGAAAGGCGTAACCGCAGTCGGCCGGCCGGGTCGATGCGGAGCGAGGCGTCAGCATGCCGCTCAGGATCACGCGGCGAATTGCCCGCAATGCCACGACACGGCGATGCGCGTGCCATGCCCGGGGGTGGAATCGAGTTGGTAGCTTCCACCCGAAAGCGAGGCCCGCTCCTTCATGCTGAACAAACCCAGCCCCCTGCATTGGCCTTCGCCACACTGGATGCTGTCAGGATCGAAGCCGCGACCGTTGTCTTCGATCAGCAAGTGGAGTTCCTCATCGATGCGGTGCAGGCTGACCCTGACCTTGCTGGCGCCAGCATGCTTGATGATGTTGTTGATGGCTTCCTGGAGAATCCGATACAGGGTGATCTGCAGCGTTACCGGCACATCGTGTTCAGCGATGCTGAATGCCTTCTCGACGGCAATCTGGCTGCACGCGGCTTCGAATTCACGGAAGAACCACGACAGCGTTGGCAGGATGCCCAGATCGTCGAGCAAGGAAGGGCGCAACTCGGTCGATACACGGCGCACCTCGGCCAGAGCCTCGCCGACCTTGGGAATCAGCTGGCGCAAGGATTCGCTGGCCCCCTCGGTCGTTCCTGTGTCCAACAGTTTGGCGACATTTTCCATCGACAGCTTGATCATGCTCAGGGACTGTCCCAGCCCATCATGAAGGTCAAGGGCAATCCGCCGCCTTTCGTTCTCCTGGATGCCCACCAGTAACCCGGAGAGCCGCCGCAACTCTTTGCTCGATTCGCGCAGCGCCTGTTCCGTCTGCACCTGCTTGGTGATGTCCCTGAGGATCGTGGACAGGTTGTCGACCTCACCCTCGTCGCCACGATGCGCAATGATGACCTGGGAAGTATGGATCTCACGGCCGGCAAGGTCGCGCAGCCTGGATTCGCCCGACCACACGCCGTCGCGGATCGCCGATGGAATGGCATCCCGCCATATTTTCTCCCGCACGTCCGCGTCGCTCCTTTCGCCCAGCTTGACGTTCGAGATGTCGTCCGCCGGTTTCAGTCCGAGTAGCGCACGCCCTGCCGGGTTCAGGTAGAGCATGGTTCCGTCTGCGTCGGTCATGGCGACGTAATCGGTGGTCTCCTCGAGAATGGCCAGCAGGCGAGCCCGCATGCTCTCGCTGTGCAGGCGCTGCTGCTTTTCGTGACAGGCCAGGCACTCAAGTTCCTCGTTAAGGCGCCGGTATGCGGCTTCGGCCTGCTTGATGTCGCTGATGTCACCCATCATCACGACCGCATGAAGATCACCCTCCTCGCGAAATTGCTTGGGCGGTCGCTGGAAGGGTTCTATCGTGACCGAAAGGTGGCGCCTGAGGATGGGATCGTAGACCTCGCACTGCGTGGAATCGCCAATGGAGAGATTCGCCGCTGCGCTTCGCCACAGGGAGGTGAAGTAGCACTCGGGGTCATCGCAATCCTGATGCAGGATGTGATGAAGGAATGAGCCTTTTACGCGGGCAACCTTGCCGAGCCCCCAGCGCTCGATGGTGCGATTGGTGTGGATCAGTTCCCCTTGACCATTGAGCAGGCAAATGAGTTGCGGCATCAGGTCCGCCGCAGACTGCCACTGCTGTTTCGCCTTTTCTATTGCCAGAATGTCCATGGCGCCACCCCTCCTCATGAGTGTCGCTGAAACCGTCGATGCCCAGAAGCACTAGCCAACTTAAGCCGATGGTTCGCTTGCATTGGTTCAAGTCTGTTATACGGGTGGTCCGGTTGCAAAATGCTCACCGCGCGAACCGCCCCGGCAAATGGCCATCGGCATGAAATGCCTAGAACCAACATCAGAGTTTCAAAGACTATTGGCAAAAAGCAGCGGAAGAAATAACCGACTTATTTACCCGAATTGAAGAATTACTTAGGCGCACTCCATACGGACATATCCACCTTAGCCGCTTGCTTTCGCCCCGACGAATCCCCACGGGGTTAGGATGTGAGACTTCCACCCTTGCAGGAAGTCCTCATGAAACCAATCCGGCATCGTCCTGTCCTGTTGCTCTTCCTGCTAAGCCAGACCGCCAGCGCCTGGGCCACCGAGGAGCGGTTCGCGATCAATCCAGCGAACACCCTCCCCAGCTTCGAGGTCGGCCACATGGGTTTCGCCACCCAGAGCGGTCACTTCGACAAGACGCATGGCATGGTCGTCATGGATCCGCAGAAACGGATCGGCACGGTGGACATCAGCATCGACGCCAATTCCATCAATACCGGCATCCGGCCGCTGGATGACGTGCTGCGCGAAATGGACTTTCTCAACGTCGGAAAGCATCCCGCCCTCACCTTCCGTTCTACGCAAATGAAGTTCAATGGCGACAAGCTGGTGGCCGTGGACGGGGTCTTCAGCATGCTCGGGGTGTCCCGACCGATTTCGCTCAAGGTCACCCACTACCAGTGCGGCATCGATCTCGGCAGCTCCAAATACCTCTGCGAAGTCGATGCGGAGGCCAGCTTCAAACGCTCCGATTACGGCATGAGCAAGCTCATCCCCATGGTCAGCGACGAAGTGAAGCTGCGGATCAAGGTGAACGCGGCTCGCGACCAGTAAGCCGATTCGCCATCCGAGACACTTCCCCGGGATGCCCAGCGAACTCCACCTGCAACGCCTGGATACGGTGATACGTCACCTGCTCGACAGCGGCGCGAGCAGCGTCCTGGATCTGGGTTGCGGTCCCGGTGAACTGCTGCAGCGCCTGGCCATGCAGGCGCAATTCAGGCGCATCGTCGGCATCG
>Ga0209706_10000834_pt1 | contig 17598 bp, 16 predicted proteins | sample PPLLaktember2015_6_FD_187263 | JGI IMG/M metagenome (GOLD analysis project Ga0209706, IMG submission 187263) | Freshwater sediment microbial communities from Prairie Pothole Lake near Jamestown, North Dakota, USA - PPLs Lake P8 Core (1) Depth... | ecosystem: Environmental > Aquatic > Freshwater...
AGGTGGAGATTTATGATTACCTTAGAAAGGTGCATGAGAAGGGGCTGTGAGAGGAGAGAGGAGAGCGGAGAGCGGAGAGAGGTGAGCGGAGAGTGGAGAGCGTAGAGCGTAGAGATGTGAGTGGGTCAGGTCCGGATTATGATGATAAGCGATTTATGATAGTGATATGAATATTACAGCTCTGGTTATAGGAACGGCAGTGATTGTGGTTTTCTCGTGGTTCTTTTCGATAAAGCAAAAGAGGTACCACGGGATTGTAAGGTTCTTTTCCTTTGAGAGCATATTTATAATCCTCCTTTTAAACTACAGATTATGGTTTCGGGATCCCCTTTCCTGGCATCAGCTACTGTCGTGGATTTTCCTGTTTGCCTGCATATATCCAGGGATTGCCGGTTATCTTCTGCTTAAAAGAAGAGGAAGGTCTGAAAATAGTTTCGAGAATACGACGGTGCTTGTCAAATCAGGTATCTATAAGTACATAAGGCATCCATTGTATTGTTCGCTTCTGCTATTGGGAACGGGTGTTATGTTCAAGGATCCCGGGATCGCTCAGTTGGTACCGGGAATAATAAATGCAGTAGCTATATACTTTACAGCCAGGATAGAAGAGAAAGAGATGGTTGCAAGGTTTGGGAGTGAATATGTTGAATACATGAGGGAAACCAGGATGTTTATTCCTTATTTAATTTGATCCCCTTTAACGCTGGGCCCTCCCATGGGGAAAATAAGAAAGTGGTATATTCTAATTACAATAGTCGACTATTCTGCTGTTATCCAGTTAATTACCCTTTCTGAACCGGGTTTTTCCCTTGTCATGATAACATCAACCAGCTTACCGTTTTCGTCGATCAGGTATTTCTGAAAATTCCATTTCACTTCTGAATCCATGACCCCGTTCTTTTCTTTGGATGTGAGCCACTGGTACAGAGGGTGCATATCGTCTCCTTTAACTGAAATCTTTTCCATCAGGGGGAATGTAACATCATATTTATCTGTGCAGAATTGCCTTATTTCCAAAGCATTCCCGGGCTCCTGTCTGGCGAAATTGTTCGCGGGAAAACCCAGGATCACAAGTTTCTGTCCGTATTGATCGTGCAATGTCTGAAGGTCTTCGTACTGAGGTGTGAAACCGCATTTTGAAGCAGTATTGACAACCATTACTTTCTTACCTTTAAGTGATGAGAGGTCAAAATCTTCACCCTCCAGAGTTTTTACCTTGAAGCTGTAAAATCCCTCTGACTGGGTTAAAGCGGTGACCGGGGCAGTCATTAAAAACAAGAAGGCAATAGTTTTAAACATTTTCATTTTTAGAGTATTAAGTCCGATTTTAGAACACAGGCACAGTTGAATTGTTCAATTCTTTTTCATTTCATTAATCAGGTTTTGGATTTTTCTCTGCCAGCTTCAGTACCTCTACCAGTGCTCTGCTATTGTGGTATGCACCTTTCCAGGCACTTGCCTTGCGTGATGTTTTGCTCTCTGGGGAAGTGTCGAGTCCATTGGAGTACCATTCACCGTATTGATGATCTACAATTTCATTCTTTATGTACGTCCACATTTTACGGAACGCATCGGGGTAAACAGGCTCATCGGGATATAATGCAGAGAAAAGAGCAAGTGAATGCCATGCTTCTGCCTGAGCCCACCATGATTTACGTTTGTCCATAATTTCTATCTTATCTGCTCCCTTAAAATAGTAACCCCTCTCAAACAGACCGTAATAATCACTATCAAAACCTGATTTAAGAGTGTGATCGACCATTTTTTTTGCCTTTGTAAATGTGACCGGATCGGGCTCTCCGTAAAGCGTTTCCGATGCATCAAGTAAAAGATAGGCAGTCTCAATATCATGACCGAATGAGACATGGTCATACCTCATATTTTTCTCGATAAATGACCTGGAGGAATCTTTAAAAATCACTGGTTTAAGGTCTCTTGTAAAATACAGATGCAGGTAACCTTCATCACAGGTCATTGTATCCCTGACTATTTTCAGCATTTCTTCAAGCCGTTCTTTTACGAGTTTATCCGGCCACACCTGGCAGGTATTGGTAATAGCCTCCAGCAGATGGATGCTTGAGTTCTGATCTTTCCAGCCAGCCGGACTCCATCCGGCGCGGTTGATGATCTGTGTCGACTCAGTTTCGGTAACTTTCAGGCCCGGAGACACAATTACATTATAATATCCACCATAAACCGGGTCGTGGGCAAATTTCTCGAGCCAGTTAAATGTCGTTCTTACCCAATACAGGACGGATGTATCCTTATTTATTTTTGCATACTCCGATAGTCCATACAGTGCGAACGCATTACCATAAATATGTTCATATGACCGGTCCGGGATACGATCTGAACTGACAATATAGTCCAGGAAGAAACCACCATCCTGCCTGTCCCACATTTTCTCAGTCAGAAATTTGAAGCCATGGTCTGCGGCTTTTCTGAATACCTCATTTTCAGGATATTCAGATGCTGCTTTTGCAGCTGTCCAGAGCCCTCTCGCCTGGGTTACAAGCATCTTGTCCTGGGATTCCGACATGGTCCAGTCATGGTCAAAGTTTGTCCAGTAGCCGCCGTTAACAGTGTCAATTATCCTAGGGTACCAGTGATCAAGAACACTGTTGAGCTCGAATTCAATTTCGGCGAGCGACACTCCAAAAAATATGTTCTGTTCTGATTTAGACCTGCACCCGGTCAGAAGCACTGTAAAGATGATGACAGAAATATTGAATCTGATTAAAAGTGCTATTGATTTCATCTCAATGATTTATAAATATTTTACAAAATAATACTTTTTGAAATGCCTTAGTGATCCTTAGGAACTATAAATTTCCAAACAGGCACGTGGGATGGAGTTACCTGGATTACGCAATGATCAGGATTCTTAACGGAAAAATTTTGATTTTTTAGAACGGGCCAGGGGTTCATTAAACAGCAGTGAACCTAATTCCCTTGGAACATCTGTCTCAATAATATCAATGCCTTTTGTAAAGAATTCATCGTACTCATTTTTCAGTGAATTATAATCTTTTACCTGATTTGTAAGGTATTTTCTGTCTACATTCCTGGAGCTTCCGGCCAGGCACATAACACCTCTCTGATGAAGAAAATTATAAAGTTCAGTATCCTGCGGCAGATTGTGTCCGACGAATGCGATCACATTTTTCCAGGGGATTCCCGTTTTCTCAAATTCAAGCGCCTGTTTTATGTTTGGCACCATCACCTCCATCATGATATTCTTGTTCAGTTCATAACATTTCCTGGCTTCATCGAAGCTGTATACAATCATGATGACATTCCCTTCAGCATTGTGTTCCTCTGCTTTTCTTACTCTTGCGGCAACGGGGACATCTTTCTGATCCAGTACCAGTATACTCTTTCCCCTGGCCCATTCCAAAGCTTCATCAAGTGTAGGGATCTGATAATCAGTGACATTGCCCTTAAGATCTTTGAGCTTCAGCTTTTTAAGTTCACTCAGAGTGAAATTATTAACATTACCCTGGCCGTTGGTTGTTCTGCGCAAATTCGGATCATGGTGTAAGACAATTGCGCTGTCCTTTGTATATCTCGGATCGCATTCCATGAATGCATAAGTATGTTTCAGAGTGTACTCAAAAGTTGCCAGGCAATTTTCAGGATAACCTTCCATGGATCCCCCCCGATGAGCACTGACCAGTGGCAACTGATCACCGTTATATTGTAACAACATCTGCAGCTGCTTACCATTTTTTAACGTGACCAGGTGAAGTTTGCCAGCAGGCTGACCATTCATATTGATTCCGGTGAAAACCATTAATATGAACCAGGTCAGTTTCAACTTAAATGCGATATATTTCGTAATTTTCATTGCGAATTGTTTCGTAATATAAATATTTTTCACGCAGTAAAATAACAAATTAAATAAATAATGGCTATGAACTGATTATTATTAACGCGTTGTACGGTTGACATCTTCACTGGCTGCAAAGGGGGTGAGTACGTGTGATTGAATTTCAAATATATTAAGATTTCAACCGCACAAGACGTTATTATTAATATACAGTAACTAACTTGTCCTGACGAAATTTTTGTAACTTTCAATCGTATAATACATTTGATTAATTAATGATGAAAACATTTTTTATTATTCTCCTGTTTATCATTAATACCTTTTGCACCGGTGACCCGGTAATGAATATTGGTTATTATTTTTCTACTCCTGACCAGATTTATCTTTTACCTGAAACTCTTCTGGAGATTTCCGGTATAGCTGGATTGAATGAGTCTTCAATTGCCTGTATCCAGGACGAGCATGCCACTATTTATATTCATGACATAGACAAAAATCAGATAGTCAAAGAATTTAATATCGGCGACAGCGGCGATTATGAAGGAATAGCCCGGGTTAATAAAACACTTTTTATCCTGAGGAGCGACGGGGTTATTAACGAAGTAACAAATTTTGAGTCCGGAAAATTCGATAAAACTATTCATAAAACAGGCATAGAGTGGAAGGACAATGAGGGATTCTGTTACGATCAGAAGAATAACAGGCTCCTGATAGCACCCAAGGAGACTCCGGGGAAAGACTCAGGGAACAAAAATATGAGATACATTTACGGATTCAGTCTGGTTTCGGATAAACTCATCAATGAACCAGTCTTCAGGTTTGACCTGGAAGTCATCAAAAAATTTGCCCTGGACAACAAAATAAAGGTACCGATGAAGGGCAAAAAAGGGGAAAAGCAGGAACCTGATCTGGAATTAAGGATCTCTGCGCTCGGAATCCATCCCGTTACAGGTAATTTATTCGCAGTATCAGGTACCGAAAGAATCCTGTATGTCTTTGACACGAAAGGCAACATCAGGTACATTCAGAGGCTGAATTCCGATCTGTTCAGGCAGCCTGAAGGAATTACCTTCATGAAGAACGGTGATATGTTCATTTCAAGCGAGGGAAAGAAAAAACCTGCCACCCTGGTCCGGTTCAATTATAAACCAGGTAATGTGGCTTTTTAACAACAACCAACTATCAAAAATATGAAATCCACCCGGCGTAAATTTATTTCGACAACTTTTGCAGGAGGTCTTGCTGCTGCAACTTTGCCCCTATCATCCTGCGGATCAGAGAGTACAGTTTCGGGTTCATCAGCCGACCTGAAAGCCAGGTATGCAAAGCTTGATGAAATAATCAGAAAACCAATTCTGAAAAAAGAGTTATTTGCAGATCCGGTTATCATTGAGACTGTTGAATTGTTGCGATATGATAGAAGTTTTCTATGCAGAGTCAGATCAAAAGACGGAGCAGAGGGAATCTCAGTTGGTCACAGCGGACTATCCACGCTTTTTCCAATTTTCCTCCGAAACCTGCAACCCTATTTCATCGGACAGGATGCCCGTGAGCTCGATCTGATACTTGAAAGGATCTATATTTATAATTTTAATTTCAGGTATAATGGCATTACACTGGGATTGCCACTTGCAACCATAGAATTTGCCATTCTCGATATGCTTGGACGCATTGCAGATAAACCGGTGGGGCAGCTGATCGGGGAGATACATAATCCGGAGGTTGGAGTTTATGTGGCTACAGAATTTCGGGAAAAACCGCTGGAAGAACATTTCGACCTGATCAAAAAAGCAGTAGCCGAATATGACGTTAAGGCTCTTAAAGTAAAGGTAGGATATCAGTATTCCGGAACAAAAGATATTCATTATCAGGGAGTTCCAGGGAAGACTGAAAAACTGATCCCGCTGCTCCGTGAGACTTATGGTAATGATATGTCCCTCTATGCAGATTCAAACGGTTACTATAATGTCAGCGAGGCAATCAGAGTCGGCAAACTCCTGGAAGAATATAAATACAGCTATTTTGAAGAACCTGTTATGTATGACCACTTTGAAGATCTCAAGGAGGTTGCAGATGCTCTGACTATTCCTGTTTCGAACGGTGAGCAGGATCAGAGTTTTGTTCATTTCCGGTGGTCAATTGCCAACGATGGACTGGATATTGTGCAACCTGATAATTACTATTTCGGAGGAATGATCCGTTCCATGAAAGTGGCGCTCATGGCAGATGCATTCGGGAAATCATTTATACCACATATGTCAGGTGGCGGCCTGGGATTTCTTTATAACTCTATTCTGGTTTCAGTTGCTCCTAATGCCGGACTCCATCACGAATTCAAGGGACTTGACACCAGCGTAAAATTTGAATGCCCTACATCACCTCTTAAAATCGTGAATGGAAAGATCAAAGTTCCCACAGGGCCGGGCATGGGTGTTAATTTTGATCCTGATTTTATCAGAAAGCATGAACCGGTAAAAATATAATTTCAGCGGTTATTCATTCCAGCCGGGCAATGAAACTGTTGCCTGGTAGTTGGAATAATTATAGAGTGGATTCCTGACCGGTTTATATAATTTACCCTGCTTCGGATTATCGCTCTGGGTGTACACCCACAACTCATCCGGATTCCAGACAACTATCTCATCGCGGCAGTCGCCCGTGATATCAAGAACAGCATTGCACATATCGGGGTGGCCATCATCCGGAAATGCAAGTACCTTTCTGCCCCACCCGTCAAATACACCACCTTCCCTGATGTTTGGATTATGCACATAGAATTCCTCGTCCTTCCCTGTCCAGTTCAGAGGAAGGCACATGCTTCCGAACTGATTTGGTTCAAAATCGTGATATATATTTCCTTCAGCATCAAATAAATGCTGTATCCCCTGGTTGCCCCAGAAATTTATCGTAACCGTTTCGAGTCCTGGCATATCTGACCTGAAATTCGCAACAGCCGGATTCTGAACATGTCCGATAAAATACTGTTTGATGATATTCCCCTCCGGATCCACCCTTACATAACCGGCATTGCTGGCAGAATACATTATCACCGGTTTAGTACCGGGTGTCTCAGAAAAATTTACAACAGCAACACCATCAGAGTGATCATCAATATTCTTATCGAGACACCATAACTGCGTTCCATCGTCATCGTACAGAGAATAACCAATAGCCAGCTCCTCCCTCCCATCGTTATCAATGTCAGTGCTATAAGGATAGTGCCCGGTTTTACAGCTTCCTTCCCAGATAACTTTAAGATTTGAGTTCATCACCCAGAAATTAGTATACCTGTCCTTGATGAGGATATCAGAGTTCCATCCTTTCCCCTCACAATCAAAGAAAAAGAGGCAATCGCCCAGTATCTGAGGGAATCTGTATGTGGCCAGTTTTGATTTTGGTGTTGATGCTTTATACTTACTCTTTCCCGTAGCACCATCAGCAACAATTATTTCAAAGTTCATGCAATAGATCACTTCATTCTTCCCATCGTTATCAATGTCGTGGATCTGAAAACCGACGTCATTAGTCAGGTGATTTTTTCCCGGATCCGGAGTGCCGATCTGCCAGAGTTTTTCCCCGTCAAATGTCACTGCAGTCAGGCAGCTCAGTTCACTGTGACTGTCACCCGGACCATAGTGCACAACCTGTCCGATCAGGACATCTTCCTGTTTATCTCCGTTCAGGTCGCCAAACCTCAGATTACGGCCGACTCCGAATCCTTCAGTTTTTATCTTCTTCCATACCACCATAGCAGGATTTGCATTTTGTAATGAAAGAGATTCCTGCTCATAAGCCGCTTTTCTTATTCCGATTTCTGAAATTTCTTTTCCTGAAGTAAGTACTTCAACATATTTATATTCCGATTTCGCATTCGAAACCAGTCCGATCTTTCCGGAAGTAAAAGAATCATCAACCACTGTCAGGCTGATTTCATCATTAAGTTTTGCAGATATCTGGTTTCCTTTAACAGTAACTATCGCAAGAAGGTCTTCATTCGGGTTATAGACAAATTCTTTTTCTGCAAGAATTGTTTGATTCAGTGATCTGAAATCAGGTCCATGATTAAATTTTGAAATGTATACGACAGAATCCTTAATGCCAAAAAAGTAGAAACATCGGTCATTTTTATATCTGAATGCAATACCGGAGTATTGCAGAACATTTTCTGGCCGGAACCGTACTGTCAGCTTATAATTTTCCCATAATGAATCGCCGGCAATTATCATTGGATGTGTGGACCGGTTTCTGTCGTTAAGAAAAGTCTGGCACATAATATTACCTGAGCCATCATTTCTGATCTGCCATGCAGTACCCCAGCCGGTACCAGAACCAAAGCTTGAAACCACCCAGTTTCCTTTGATGCCGGCTTCAGGCAGATAGTGATATTCGGTGTGTGGTCCAACAGGAGCTGAGAAGAGTCCTGTGTCAAGTTTGTTGAAATCGTCTGTCAGCAGTGTTTTATTATAACTGTTGCAGCCAGTAAGATGTACACAAAAAATTAACAGAATTATGTAAGTCTTATTCATGATTACCCGTTTATTTTTAAGTATATAAGCAAATGTCTGCTAAATATAGAAATATTTTAACGATATGTGAAAGTGTCCTGAACCGGCCGGCCTGTAATAATTTTCCGAATCTGTCTGTCACTATTTCCCGGGATTGTTTAACTTGGGTTGTGTCAGGGGATTCTGAAGTCGGCGAAGTATTGAGGATCAGGTGTAATCCACCAGGAATTAGTCATCACTATTGTGGTTGACGGGGCGGAAGCGTCTTTTTTGTTCAAGGTTTCATGTTCCATGTTCCATGTTGCAGGTTCAAGTGGTGAGTGTTAAGCGGAGAGCCCTGAGTCATAAGTACCACCGATTGAAGTTGCAACTTTCAGGAATTTCGTATATTTATAATTTGATGCCCTTGCTAATGTTAATCTCGCGGTTCATTGAAAAAGAAAGTCATCGTTCGGCGAATTTTTCACCCTGACAAGTCGCGAATAGCGTTTTTTTTGATTATGATGAACCGGGAACAGCTTAAAAATAAACTAATGAAAAATGCAATTATCAAATTCAGCGCTCTGATAGTGCTGGTTATTCTTTTCGGATGTTCATCAGGTGTTCAATCGCCTCAGCAGGAAGAGAAACCGGCAAAAAATGAATATTATGTGGCGGCGTATATCTGGCCTTCGTGCCACAACGATTCGTTGGGCAGGGAGAAGCTGTGGCCTGAAGGTACCGGCGAATGGGAAGTGATTAAAAAGGGCAATCCCCGTTTCGACGGACATTACCAGCCACGTCAGCCGCTCTGGGGTTACGAATTGGACAACGATCCGAAAGTGGTGGAAAAATGGATTGATGTAGCCTCTGATCACGGTGTCAATGTATTCGTATACGACTGGTACTGGTATGATGAAGGTCCTTTTCTTGAAAGCGCCCTTAACGACGGTTTCCTGAAAGCAAAGAACAACAGTAAAATGCAGTTTTATATTATGTGGGCCAACCACGATGTGAAGTACAATTACTGGAATGTTCACCGCTACAAGGACAATACTGATATCCTGTGGGACGCCAAAGTGGACTGGGAAAACTATCAAATCATAGTTGACAGGGTCATCAACCAGTATTTCAAGCGTCCTAACTATTTTAAAATCAACGGCGAGCCGGTATTTTCCATCTTCAGTGTGAACAAACTGCTGGAAAGCTTTGGCAACAGTGTTGAAGAAGCCCGTAAAGCGCTGAATTATTTCCGCGATGAAGTGAAAAAGGCCGGTTTCCCCGGGTTGCATATCCAGTGGAACCAGGGCGGCGGTTCCCTTATGTCGGAAGCGGCAGCCGGGCAGTTTACCAACAATGTTAAAGCGATGGGTTTCAACAGTATTGCCATGTACAATATGGGCGGACGCGTTGAAGATTATATTACTTACGGCACCAATTCTATCAGGATACGTGAACAAATGGACTCTATCCTGGATGTACCGGTCTTTCCCTGTGTGTCCATCGGATGGGACGATACGCCGCGTTTTCCTGCAAAAGGTATTCACGATGTGGTGCACTACCACAACACACCCCATAGTTTTGCAACCCTGCTCGCCAAAGCGAAAAAATATGCCGACAGCCACCCCGAACAGCCCAAACTGATCACCATCAACGCGTGGAACGAATGGGTGGAAGGCAGTTACCTGTTGCCCGACATGCTCAACGGGTTTGGCTATCTGGAAGCAGTGAAGGAGGTGATCATTGATGGTAAATATGACAGGTATTAAACCGGCACCCGGATACGCGCAGCAGGATCGGGTAAAGTGCCACGTCTGCAGGCAGACTCCTTGCTAAAAACATCCGCCCGGGTGTTTTCTTAACGATAGGCCTTCTTTATTGCCGGGCCATCAGCGTTCATTTAATACAGATAAGTTAACCATGGAACCTTTAATTTCTAAATCAATCAACGATAATCCGGATACGCAGTTGAAAGAACCACATGAGCGAAGGTGGCTCCGGACTATTCTATTTATAGGCGCAATCTATTGCATAGATGGAATTGTTTTCGGCAAGTTCGCAGGATGGTCAAAATCTCATACCATGGTTTTTATATGGCGATTGGCTGCATGGCTGACATGTGCTTTGTTATTTGCAGGTCATATTTGGTATGAGTACTTTCGACAAAGTAATTCTCCGCGTAAAACAGCACTATATACATCTTCTGCAGCTGCTGCAGGAGCCTTTGGACTTGCTGTGGCAGCTAATATTCACGCATTATTCGTTACATCAGCCAACCAAATATTATTAGCTTTTTCACTAATAATATGGCCTGTTTTAACTGCGGTACCGGCTTTTATTGTCGCATTTGTTGTAACCTCTGTTTTACAGAATTTTCATAAAAGAATATTGCCTAAATAATCTAATTTGATTTTTTGATAATATAAATTAACTGGTTCAAAACGAAACGTTGACACGGACAAAAAATTACCAGGTTTGTCACGGTTATTGCTTTAGCTCAGACAGACTCCCGTTACCTGCAAGGTTTAAACCATTCAACATAACATAGACTATTCTGTTGTATATTTGTAAAAACACTTATCATGGACTTACAAACCAGAAAACTCAATGCAATTGAATATATAGCCGGACTTGAAGATGAGAGCATTTTCAATAAAATTGAGCTTGCTATCCTGGAAAATAAAGTCCGGTCTGAAAGAAAGCTTAAACCTTTCACTCAAAAGCAATTGTTGGATAGAGCTGAAAAATCAAACAGAGATTACAAAGCGGGTAAATACAAGAATCAAGAAGCATTAGAAGCGGAATGATTCCGAAATTTAATCAAATTATATAAACCTACTAATCAGGAAATGAAACATCTTATAGTATCGGACAAAATAACAATGTCGCATACTACAAAAACATCCTGTTATTGTTAAAATCAAATTAATCATGGTGGAAGCAGAGCTAATGATTATTTTTGAAAACTGCTAAGAAATCATAAAGAGGAGAAGATGATATGGCAAAAAATGTGATTATCGCAATTGTGTTATTTTTATTTGTTCCGATATTGTCCGCTCAAAGTGATAACACCGCACAGTGTGAGGAGATCAGAAAACTTGACCTTGCTCATGCTAATGCAATTTTCAATGGAGATGCGGCTGCATTAGATAGTCTGATGGATGACGACATTACCGTTAACCATCCAACAAACCGTATAGTGAAGGAAAAGAAAGAATTACTTGATCTCATCCAAAAAGGTGTCATACGCTACACATCCTTTGAGCGTTATCCTGAAACATTCTTATTCTTTAAGGATATGGCCGTAGTTATGGGCAATGAGACTGTCGTTCCTGCAAAAGGAGCACCAAATGCAGGAAAGACATTACAACGTCGTTATACAAATGTTTGGATGATGCGAGATGGTAAGTGGCGTTTGACAGTTCGCCATGCAAATAATGTGTGCTCAAATATGCCTGAAAAGCCATAAGCAATTATTCAATGACTCCATACAAGACACTTTATGTAAAAACCAGAAAACAATGGAGGGATTGGTTGTTTGATAATTTCGATAAAGCAAAAGAGATTTGGTTAGTTTATCCTAAACTAAATACCGGAAAGACTCGGATTGTTTACAATGAAGCTGTAGAAGAAGCTCTTTGTTTTGGATGGATTGACAGTACTGTTAAAACGCTTGATAATAATCATATAATACAACGATTTACTCAAAGAAATCCAAAAAGTGATTATTCACAAGCTAATAAAGAAAGATTAAAATGGCTCCTGGACAAAAAATTGATTCATCCTTCGCTTGAAAAGAATGTTCGGGATATAATCAGCAGTAAGTTTGTTTTTCCACCTGATATAATCAATGCTATAAAAAACGATAAAACAACCTGGCACAATTATCAAATGTTTTCAGATCCATATAAAAGGATTCGTATCGCTTATATCGAAGGTGCACGAAAAAGACCTGATGAGTTTAAAAAACGACTTTCCAACTTCCTTGACAAAACGCGAGAAAATAAACTTATAAAAGGATTCGGGGGAATTGAAAAATATTATTTAAACAGCTGCCGCTAATGCAATCTGGCTCTTCAATCGGCCGCAAAAGGCTAGCCGGTGGCCGCGCTATCACACCAAAGCAGGACTTAACGGTTAGCCCTTTTATTGCCAGGCCGTTATAATTAATATTTAAAAACACCACACAGTAATGAACCTCGTTGACCTTGGATTAACTAACGAACTCACTGCATACCTGAAAGACAACAAACTTTCAAACTTCCCAGTCGGTAGAGTAACTCAGGAACACCGCGAAAGATATGTTGTCTCAGATGGTGATAATGAGTATGACGCTGAGATTACAGGTAACCTAAGATATTCAGCAAACTCACGGGCCGATTTCCCTGCAGTTGGCGACTGGGTCACCATGACAATCTTTGATTCCGATCTGGCAATTATTCATAAAATTCTTCCAAGGAGGTCAGTGCTTGCCAGGCAGGCAGTAGGCAAATTTGGAGAAATACAAATTATTTCCACTAATATCGATGTTGCTTTTATTATTCAGGCAATAACCAATAATTTCAGCATCAACAGACTTGAAAGATACCTGACAATTTGTTATTCCGCTAACATTGAACCAGTTCTGGTACTCAGCAAGATTGATTTGTCCAACGAAGAAACCATTCAGAATGCGATAAGAGATCTTGAAAAAAGAGACAAAAAAGTAAAGTGCATATTACTTAGTAACACAACTCTTAAAGGCCTTGATCAGATACTCGATTTCATACAAAAAGGTAAAACATATTGCGTCGTAGGATCTTCAGGAGTTGGCAAATCAACCTTAATAAATAACTTATTAAGAAAGAACATATTAAAGACCGGACAAATAAGTCAAAGCACAAATAAAGGAAGACACATTACTGACCACCGGGAACTATTTATTTTGGATAGTGGTGGAATAATAATCGACAATCCGGGCATGAAAGAGCTGGGAATGACCGAGAATACAAAGGGTATTAAAACAACGTTTCAGGAAATCTATGACATTTCGCTAAATTGTAAATTTCCTGACTGTAAACATATTAATGAAACGGGATGTGCAGTAATTAAAGCTCTTAACAATGGGACTATTGACAAAAATTCATATGACAACTACCAAAAAATTCAAAAAGAGCAGGAACGATTTCAGGTTACTGTTGCTGAAAAACATAAAAAAGAAAAGATGTTCGGAAAGATGTTAAAGAACTATTATAAAGACATGAAAAAAAACGAAGACTAATCATTATCGGGCAGAAAGTGTTTGGAATAGTTGATACACTTTCCCCGTTTATTGAAAAATAAAACATGGATCGCAAATGCAAAAGGACATTGAACTTAAAATAAAATGTATGAAAAAGAATTTTAAATTAATTGCTATTGGTGGTTTACTAAATATTTCTGTAATAATTCCATCGATGCTTCATGCTCAATCCTCTGTCAACAGAGATACAATACTTACAGCAGCCCGCGAAATAATCAGGGAAACAACTTACTGTGCTCTTGTTACAGTAGATTCCACAGGTCAACCTCAGGTACGTACAATGAATCCTTTCCCCGCAAATGACGAATTAATAACATGGTTCGCCACATCAAGATCCAGCCGGAAAGTGAGAGAAATTAAAAATAATCCCAAAGTGTGTGTTTATTATTCTGACCATATTTCTGCAAAGGGTTATGTCAGTATTACAGGGATAGCTGAAGTAATAGATGATAAAAATTTATTGTTAAAAATGAAACGTGATTATTGGAAGAATATTCCAAACTGGGAGAACATATTTGTCCTGATAAAGATTGTACCTGAAACCCTGGAAGTGATTAATTACAAGCATGGTCTTAGCAACGCACCTGGTACCTTCAGGGCTCCTTCGATCCTATTTTAGCACAATTTTCTTCCGAAGATCCCTACCGAAGCGTAAGGACAATCATGTAATCGTGCAATCGTATAAATAACAGGTAACCTGTTAAGAAATGGAAGGTAAAAAACTAATTGATAATGCAATAAATGATCTATTTACTAAATTGAATAACCTTGATATTCAACATCTTAACATATCCGAAAATACCAGACACGCTTTGCTGAAATATGAGGATGACTTTTCTTACTTAATGTGTGCTTATTCACAACTATTACAAAAAGCCTTACGAAAGATTATGATTCCTGCCTCCGAAAGTATATTCATTGACTATGGCGGGGGATGCGGTTTATTGTCTTTTCTGGCAAAGTTGACCGGATTCAAAGCTGTAATTTATATCGATATTAATGAACAGTCATTAAATGATGTAAAAGTCATCTCAGAAAAATTAAATATATCTGTTGATCATTATATCTGCGGAGATGTCGAAGAATTTGTTAATCATATCAAACGACTTAATATTAAACCTGATCTTATTTGTTCCTTCGACGTGCTGGAACATATTTACAATTTGGAAAGCTGGATCAGGACAATAACTGAAATTCAGAAGTTCTCCCTTTTTTTCATGACCGGAGCAAATTCAAGAAACCCTGTCATTGTGAACAGGTTAAAAAAATTACATAAGAAATCCGAATATCAGGGTTTTGAAAATAATATCAGGTTTAATGATATCTACTTGAATACTTCATCATTACGGGAACGGGAAAACATTATCAGGAATAAATTTACTGAATTAAGTAACGAAGAAGTTGAATTCTTATCTAAAAACAGCAGAGGTTTAAGGATTGATGATATAGAAAAAATGGTTCTCCGGTATATCAAAGAAGGAAGTACCAAAAATAAGATTGATCACCCGACAAACACATGTGACCCTTATACCGGGAGCTGGACAGAAAGACTTATCGACTTGAAACAGTTAAAAGCTTTTATTGAGAGTCATAACCTCTCAGTTAATATTACTAATTCATTCTATTGCTACTCAGATAATAATTTAGCAAACATCATTAAGTTTTTTCTTAATCAGCTGATTAAAATATCAGGTCGAAGAAGTTTATTCCTTTCGCCGACTATTACACTGGAAATTCAGAACGGACTGTAAATGAGTAATGCTGGTTTTTTAACAATCCATATTGAACCGATCAGATAGAGTTTTTCTTTGGACATGTTAAGTTTTATTTAAATTGTAATTCAAATTTATAGTTAAATCTAATTATTTTCCCAAAATCTCATGACATCAAAGGAAAGGTTATTAAAAACATTAAACAGGGAAAAGTGTGATCGTCTGCCGGTAACGACTCATCACCTGATGCCTTCATATCTTAAGAATTTTATGAATGGTATAGATGAACAGGAATTCTTCGATTACTTCAGACTTGACCCGATCAAATGGGCTGTTGCATCTGGTTTCAATAAAGACACGGGTGAATACTTTGATCCCCTGCACCTGGAGTTGGGTTTCCTTGAAGTCCGCAGGGTGTGTTCCGACAATTGGCAATTCAGGATTGAAGATCTTTCAGGCGGCAACTATGAAACAAAAAGATTCAGTATAATTACTCCCGCTAAAACTCTTTCAATGATCCTGCAGTCAAATGAGCATACAACATGGGTAGCAGAACATCTTATTAAGGATAAAAATGATATCGAAGTAATTGCAAAATACATGACATATCCGGTCTGTGATGTTAAAGAAATTAACCGGATCGCTGCTGAATTTGGCTCACGCGGACTTATAAGAGGTCATATTACATGTTTTGAGGGATTTGGTCAGCCTGGCTGCTGGCAGGATTTTGCCTGTCTTTACGGTATTGAGAACCTGATATTCAGTACTTTTGAAGATCCGGAATGGGTGCATACTTTTCTTGGTGTCCTCCGGGATAGAAAAAAACATTTTATAAGGTCTCTGAAAGGCGTCAATTATGATCTCCTTGAACTCGGGGGAGGCGATGCATCAACAACGGTTATCAGCCCTGAAATATTTGATGAATTTGTGGCTCCTTATGATTCGGAATTAATTCGTGAAGCCCATGATGTAAATCAACGGATTGTCTATCACACTTGCGGAGGTATGATGCCGATACTTGAAAATATTGCCGGCATGAACCCTGATGCGATGGAAACTTTTACACCAGCCGATATGGGCGGAGATACGCGGCTCTCTGAAGCAAAGAAAAGGATAGGCAGCAAAGTCTGCATGATTGGTGGATTCGACCAGTTCCATTTCTTCAATAGTTGCACCGAGGAGCAAACAAGAGCGGAAGTGAGAAGATGTTTTAATGAAGCCGGTGGGAATGGCGGTTATATTCTATCCGCTTCCGATCATTTTTTCCAGGCAGATCCCAGGCTGATTGAAGCTTATGCTGATGAAGCTATAAACTGTAAATATTAATCCAATAAAAGCTGCCTTTCAGGCGATCCGGGCGGAAATGTTACCAACCTGCGTTGTTTTGTGAGAAGCCGGTTACTTATTAATTTGTTTGAGGGTTTCAATCATGACTGCAATATTTTCAACAGGTACATTTGCCTGAATGTTATGGACCGTATTGAAAATATATCCACCGTTCTTCCTGAAAATACCACAATTTCTTTTTACCTGTTTTCTTACATCATCAGGAGAACCGAAGGGTAGAACATGCTGTGTGTCTACTCCCCCGCCCCAGAAAACGATTTCCCTGCCATACTTCTCCTTAAGTATTTCCGGGTCCATCCCTGCAGCACTTATCTGAACAGGATTCAGGATATCAAAACCACATTCAATAAATTTTGAAATAAACGGTTCAACTGCGCCGCAGGAATGTTTAAAGGTTTTCCATGATGTATTACGGTGTATCCAGTTATTCAGTTTTTTGTAATAAGGAGCGTACAGATCATCAAATATTTCTCCGCTACAGAATGTTGATTGTTGTGTTCCGAAATCCGTTCCGCAAATATAAAGTACATCAACACAGTCGCCACCTGCCCAATATAATCGCCTTAGATTCTCCACAGCAATATCTGTCTGTTTGTCAAATATTTGATGGAGGTAATCTCTTCTTAATTCAATTGAAATATACCATTCGGTAATATCTCTTATTCCTTTGGGATATTTGAGATTAAGACCGGGAACATTGGCGATATCTCCCAGACCAGTCCCGCCAAAACCCGCAATAACTCCTCTTTCTGAGTGTCTTAAGCTATCAAATTGTTCTTCCCAATATTGAATGTCCTTGTCGGAAATTATTCCGAATTCCTCCAGATTATCTTCCACATTCAGAGCATTATTATCAATTGGTCCCTGGCGTATTATCGCGTCAAAGTAATAACCTGAAGGAGGCATTTTACCTGATGGAGGGACTTTAGAGTCGCCCCCGGGGTG
>Ga0209706_10000837_pt1 | contig 17571 bp, 19 predicted proteins | sample PPLLaktember2015_6_FD_187263 | JGI IMG/M metagenome (GOLD analysis project Ga0209706, IMG submission 187263) | Freshwater sediment microbial communities from Prairie Pothole Lake near Jamestown, North Dakota, USA - PPLs Lake P8 Core (1) Depth... | ecosystem: Environmental > Aquatic > Freshwater...
TGCTCGTCGGTAAGCAGGCCGTAGGGCTTGTAGATCGTGCGGAAGTACTGCTCGAGCTCGCTCATGCGCTCGAAGGCGGCCGGCTTGCCGGCGTAGGCGCGGATGCGCTCCACCGCCGCGGCGCCGAGCTGCGGGCCGATGTCGTTGAGCACGAGGCGCTTGATGCGCCCGCGCAGGGCGCCCGCGGCGAGGCGGATGCCGAGCGCCCCGCCCATGGACGTCCCGAGCCAATGGCAGTCCTGTACTTTCAGAAAATCCATGAGGGAAACGGCGATGCGCGCGTAGAAGTCCAGGCAGTACTCGCGCTCCGGCGCCGGGCTCCACTGCGACAGGCCGCGGCCGATGGTGTCGGGACAGACGACGCGGTAGCGCGTCGCGAGGTGCGCGGCGATGTCGTCCATGTCGCGCCCGGTGCGCGCCAGCCCGTGCCAGGCGATCACGGTCTCGGCGTTCGCCTCGCCCCACTCCGTGAAGTGGATCTCGCGTCCTTCGCAGATCGCGTAGCGCGAGTTCACCGGCGCAGCCGGCCGACGATGCCGGTCGGGAAGTAGTACACGCACAGGATGAAGAGGATGCCGAGCCAAAGGAGCCAGCGGTCCGGGTGGAGCACCTGCGGAAGGAGCGGAATCCCCGAGGCGGCGCCCGAGGCGAGCTTCATCAGGTCCTGCAGGTAGTTCTGCGCCACCACGAAGATCGTCGCGCCGAGCACCGCGCCGTACATCGTGCCCATGCCGCCGATCACCACCATGAGCAGGATGTCGATCATGATGTTGAACGAGAGCGTGGTGTCGGGCCCGGTGTAGCGCAGCCACAGCGCGTAGAGCACCCCGGCCGCGGTCGCGCCGAGCGCGGCCAGGCAGTTGGCGATGGTGCGGTAGGTGACGAGGCGATAGCCGATCGCCTCGGAGCGGAACTCGTTCTCCCGGATCGAGAGCAGCACGCGCCCGAACGGCGAGTTCACCACGCGCAGCAGCGCGAGGAACAGCGCCGCCGCGACGGTGAGCACCACGTAGTACGAGGTCAGCCGGTCGCGGAGGGCCTCGGGCACGCGGAACGAAAGCCCGTCCTCCCCGCCGGTGAAGGCCGAGAGCTGCGAGGCGAGGATCTGGAAGAACGCCGCCACCGCGAGCGTGATCATGGCGAAGAAGATCGCGCGCACGCGCAGGGAGAGCAGGCCGATGGCCAGGGCGATGAGAAGGCTTAAAAGAAATGAAGTTAATACCCCTGTGGTCAGCGCAAACCAGCCCGACCCCATCTTCGCCATGGCGATGCCGACGCCGTAGCCGCCGATGCCGAAGAACATCGTGTGCGCGAAGGAGACGATGCCGGTATAGCCGAGCAGCAGGTCGTAGCTCGCCACCAGCAGGATGAACACCGCCACCTTCGCCGCGACGTTGAGCGAGCGCGTGCCCGGGAATACGAACGGCGCGAGCGCCAGGCCGAGGAAGATCAGGATGAGAATAACCGCGAGCACTCTGCTGCGCGGAAGATCGCCGGAGAGCAGGCGGATCAGCATGGGAGATCGGGGTCTGACCCCGAATTGCCGAAGCTCATGCTCTGCCCACCGGGTAAAGCCCACGCGGGCGCCAGAGGAGCACCAGCACCATGAGAAGGATGTTCGAGCCGAGCGCGAGCTTGGGCGCGAGGTAGCCGGTGTAGTTCGCCATCAGCCCGACGAGCATCGCGCCGACGAAGCAGCCGCCGACCGACCCAAGCCCGCCGATGATGACCACGATGAAGATCACGACCAGCACCTGCATGCCCATCGCCGGGGTGACCTGCTCCTGGTACATCGCCCACATGGCGCCGCCCAGGCCGGCGAGAGCGGAGCCCGCGACGAAGACGCCCACGAAGAGCCGCCGGATGCGGTAGCCGAGCGACTCGACCATCTCCGGGTTCTCGACCCCGGCGCGCACGAGCAGCCCGATGCGCGTGCGGTTGAGCACCGCCCACATCGCGGCGAACACCAGCACGCCCACCACCACCGCGGCGACGCGGTAGCGCTCGATCGCGGCCTCGCCCACGATGAACGAGCCGGTGATCGTGCCCGGCCGCGGCAGCGGGATGATGTCGGCGCCCCACACCACGTGGATGAGCTGCTCGAAGACGATCAGCCCGCCCATGGTGATGAGGATCTGCTTCAGGTGGTCGCCGTACACCGGGCGGATCAGCACGCGCTCGAAGAACCAGCCGAGCACCCCGGCGAGCGCCATCGCCGCGAGCACCGCGGGCACCATCGCCGAGAGGTCCGAGGCGAGCGACTCGGCCTGCATCTCCTTCGTCATGCGCGTGAGCACCGTGGCGGCGCCGTAGGCGCCCACCGAGATGAAGATGCCGTGCGCGAAGTTGAGGACATCCATCAGGCCGAAGACGAGCGTGAGGCCCGAGGCCATGAGGAAGATCATCATCCCCATCGCCAGGCCCGCCACGGTGAGCGTGACCCAGGTCGGCAGGCTGCCCACGAGCGGCAGCGCCGCCAGTGCGAGCAGGGGGACGAGGGCCAGGGGAATCCAGTCAATCTTCACTGGTGGGATTCGAGTGAAAGGCCAAGCAGCCGCCGCTGCAGCGCCTCGTCGGCGGCGAGCGCCGCCATGGCGCCGGCATGCACGATGCGGCCCGAGTCCATCACCGCCACCGTGTCGCCGAGCGACCGGGCGAAGTGGAAGTTCTGCTCCACCACGAGCAGCGTCGTGTCGCGCTTGAGCTCGCGAAACGCCTCGACCATCGCGCCGATGATGGCGGGCGCGAGCCCCTTGGTCGGCTCGTCGATGAGGAGCAGCTTGCGCGGCTCGACGATGGCGCGCGAGACGGCGAGCATCTGCTTCTGCCCGCCGGAGAGGTTGCCGGCGTGCGAGTGCCAGAACGTCTTCATCGCCGGGAACAGCCGGAAGATGCGCTCGAGGCGCGCGTCGTCCGGGTCGCCCGCGCGCGCGGCGAGCACCAGGTTCTCGCGCACCGTGAGCCCGGCGAAGATGCCCATGTTCTCCGGCACGTAGGCGATCCCCAGGCGAGCGAGGTCCGGCGTTGCGGTTCTGGTGATTTCCTTTGCGTCGAAGAAGATTTTTCCGGAAGAAGCTTTCCAGAGGCCCATGATGGTCCGCAGGCAGGTGGTCTTGCCGGCGCCGTTTCGGCCGAGAAGCATCAAGAGCTGGTTCTGCTGAACCGCAAAGTCCACCCCTTGCAGGATGTGGTACTGGCCGATGTGGGTGTGAACGCCCCGCAGGTCGAGAAGCGGGCTGCGAAGCTCACGCTGCACGCGCCACCCCGAGATAGGCTTCCTGGACGATCGGCGAGGCGATCACCTCCGCCGGCGGGCCGTCGGCGACGAGCTCGCCCTGGTGCAGCACGACGATGCGGTCGGCGAGGGAGCGCACCACGTCCATCTTGTGCTCGACCAGCAGGATCGTCTTGTCGCCTTTGCTCTTGATGTCCTCTATCAGCTTCAGCACTACAGGAACTTCATCGACGCTCATGCCCGCCGTGGGCTCGTCGAACATGAACACGTCGGGCTCGAGCGCGAGCAGGATGGCGACCTCGAGCTTGCGCTGGTCGCCGTGCGGCAGGGTGGCGGCGAGCGCGTCGCGCCGCGCGGCGAGCGCGACGCGCTCGAGGAAATGCTCGGCCTTCTCGATGAGCTCGACGTGGCTCGCCCATATCGACCACAGGTCGCGGCCGCGGCCGGCGCGCGACTGCACCGCGAGGCGCACGTTCTCGAGCACGGTGAGGCGCGGGAAGAGGTTGGTGAGCTGGAAGGCGCGGCCGATGCCGCGGTGGGTGCGCTGCGAGGCGGAGAGCGGGCTGATGTCCTCGCCGTAGAGCGACACGCGCCCGCTCGTCGCCTTGAGCTGCCCCGAGACCAGGTTGAAGTAGGTGGTCTTGCCGGCGCCGTTCGGCCCGACGATCGCGGTGAGCGTGCCGGGCCGGAAGGCGCACGACACGGCGTTCACCGCGACGTGGCCGCCGAAGCGGATCGTCAGGGCATGGGTCTCGAGGACGGGGTGTTCCACCCCGGACCCCTTATTTCTTGTTGCGGATCGGAATCGGCAGCTGCGAGGCCGGGATCTCCTTCACCAGCTCGAGCAGGTCCCACTCGCTCTTCTGCTCCTTCTTGATGCGGAAGTGGTACATCGGCTGCAGCGCCTGGTGGTCCTCCTTGCGGAAGCCCATCGTGCCCTTGGGCGTGTCGAAGAACATGCCTTCCATCGCGGTGATCAGCTTCTCGGTGTCGGTGCCGCCGGCGCGCTTGATGCCGGTGACGACCGCGCTCGCCGCGGCGAAGCCGCCGGCGGTGAAGAAGTCGGGCGGCGCGCCGAAGCGCTTCTGGTGCTCGGCAACCAGCCAGTCGTTCATCTTGTTCTTCGGGAAGGCGTAGTAGTAGTAGATCGCGCCCTCGGTGCCGGCGAAGTCCTTCCAGCCCTTCATCGCCGGCAGGATGTTGCCGCCGGGAGCGATCTCGATGTTGTAGCGCTCGGGCTTGAGGTCCATCAGCTTCGCCATCGGGTGCGCGCCGGCCCAGATGACGACGATGACCTTGCGCCCGGGCTTGTCCTTCAGCGCGCCGAAGATGCGCTGCGCCGGCGCGGTGAAGTCGGTGGTCTGCTGCGGCGCGTATTCCTCGTGCACGATCTTCGCCTTCGAGCCCACCGAGGCGAGGGCCTCCTTGAAGGCCTTCACGCCGTCGCGGCCGAACGCATAGTCCTGCGCGAGCGTGGCGATCTGGGCGTCGGGCGGCAGCGCGGCCGCGCCGGCCACCGCGTCCTGGGTGGAGTTGCGCGCGGTGCGGAAGATGTAGCGGTTCCACTTGTCGCCGGTGATCTGGTCGGCGACCGCGGGCTCGACGATGAGGATCTTCTTGTACTCCTCGGCGACCGGCAGCATGGCGAGCGCCACGCCCGAGCCGACCGGCCCGATGGCGATGTCGGCCTTGTCGTCGCCGAAGGCGGCGGCGAGGTGCGCCTTGCCGATGTCGGGCTTGAGCTGCGAGTCCTTCTCGATCACCACGATCTTGCGGCCGAGCACCTGCATGGTGCCGCCGGTGAGGTACTCCAGGCCCATCATCAGCCCGTTGCTGCTCTGCTTGGCGTAGGCCTCGAGCGGGCCGGTCTTGTCGTAGATGTGCGCGATGCGGATCTCGCCCTGCGCGGCCGCGAGGCCGGCGGAAGCTGCGAGCGCGAGCCCGAGCACGGACTTCAGAAACTTCATGGGCTGCTCCTTGAGTAAGAAATCATTCGGCGCGCGCCTGGGGCTTGGGCCGGCGCCCGACGGTGACCGTCGCGTCGAGCTCCTTCTCCTGGCGCTTGAGCTTCATCTTCGCCGGCTGCCCGGGCGCGAGCGCGGCGATGAGGTTGAGCATCGCGGTGGGATCGGCCACCGGCTTGCCCTCGACCTCGACCAGCACGTCGCCGGGCTTCACGCCGGCCTTGTCCGCGGGCCCGCCGCGCAGCACCCCGGCGATGAGCGCGCCGCGCGAGGAGGGCAGCTTGAACGACTCGGCGAGCGCCGGGGTGATCTCCTGCACCTCGACGCCGATCCAGCCGCGCGTGACGCCGCCCGACTTGACGATCTGCTCGAGCACCATCTTCGCGGTGGACACGGGGATGGCGAAGCCGATACCCATCGAGCCGCCCGAGCGCGAGAAGATCGCGGTGTTGATGCCGACCAGGTTGCCGCCGGCGTCGACCAGCGCGCCGCCCGAGTTGCCCGGGTTGATCGCCGCATCGGTCTGGATGAAGTTCTCGAAGGTATTGATGCCCAGGCCGGTGCGGCCGAGCGCGGAGACGATGCCGCTCGTCACCGTCTGCCCGACGCCGAAGGGATTGCCGATGGCGAGCACCACGTCGCCCACGCGCAGCGCCTCGGAGGAGCCGAAGGTGATCGCCGGCAGGTTCTCCGCGTTCAGGCGCAGCACCGCGAGGTCGGTTTCCGGATCGTTGCCCACCACCTTGGCGAGCAGCTTCTTGCCGTCGGCGAGCGCCACCTCGATCTCGTCGGCCGCCTCGACCACGTGGTGGTTGGTGAGGACGTAGCCGCTCGCGCTGACGATCACGCCCGAGCCGAGGCTTGCCGCGCGCTGCGCCTCGTCGGGGAGCTGGTCGCCGAAGAAGCGGCGGAAGATCGGGTCGTTCAGCAGCGGATGGCGCGGCGAGCGGATCTCCTTCGAGGTAAAGATGTTCACCACCGAAGGCGTGGCGCGGCGCACCGCGTTGTGGAACGAGCCGGGACTGGCCGCGCTCGGCAGCGGGCCCGCAGTGGGCGCCTGTTGCACGACGGCGACGGGCTGCATGCGCGAGCGCGCCGGCAGCCATTCCGGCCGGAAGGTCGACACGACGAACAACACCGCGACGGCGACGGTCGCGGCCTGGGCAAAAATGAGCCAGAGGCGATACATGGAGGGGCGCGCTAGTATACAAAATTCCTTTGAATATTTAAGCGCTTAGGGCCGAAATCGTGGACAAGGCCTTGGCCGGTCGCTAAAATCGCACGCTTTCGCGCCCCACCATAACCATTCCATCCCTATGAACGATCAAGAAAAACCAGACAAGACGCGGCGCAACCTCGTAGTCGCCACCTCGGTCGCCGGGGGCATCGCCAGCCTCGGCGCGGCGGTTCCCTTCGTCGCGAGCATGCTGCCTTCCGAGCGCGCCAAGGCCGCCGGCGCGCCCGTCGAGGTCGACCTGTCCAAGATCGCGCCCGGCCAGCTCGAGATCGTCGAGTGGCGCGGCAAGCCGGTGTGGGTCATCCGCCGCACCAAGGAGATGCTGGAGTCGCTGAAGGTGGCCGAAGCCCGCCTCTCCGATCCCGGCTCCAAGTCCTCCGAGCAGCCCGAGTACGCGGAGAACGAGTTCCGCTCGAAGCAGCCCGAGCTGATGGTGATGGAAGGGGTGTGCACGCACCTCGGCTGCTCGCCGCAGCTGCGCACCGCGGAGGCGAAGGCGGAGATGGGCGCGGACTGGGCGGGCGGCTTCTACTGCCCCTGCCACGGCTCGAAGTTCGATTACGCCGGGCGCGTCTACCGCGGCGCGCCCGCGCCGACCAACCTGACGGTGCCGCCGTACACCATCCTTTCGGAGACGAGGCTGGTGATCGGCGAAGACGAAAAAACCAAGGGAGCATAGGCAGATGGCCTCGCGTCTGCAGGCGCTGTGGGGGTGGTTCGACGCGCGCATGCCATCGGTGGCGGAGCAGTGGCGCATCCATGCTGCCGGCTATTACGCGCCGAAGAACTTCAACTTCTGGTACTTCTTCGGCTCGCTGGCGATGCTGGTGCTGGTCATCCAGATCGTCTCGGGCATCTTCCTCACCATGAACTACAAGCCCGACGCCAGCCTCGCGTTCGGCTCGGTCGAGTACATCATGCGCGACGTGCCCGGCGGGTGGCTGCTGCGCTACGTGCACTCGACCGGGGCGTCGGCGTTCTTCATCCTCGTGTACCTGCACATGTTCCGCGCCATGCTGTACGGCTCGCACCGCGAGCCGCGCGAGCTGGTGTGGATCTTCGGCGTGCTGATCTACCTGACGCTGATGGGCGAGGCCTTCTTCGGCTACCTGCTGCCCTGGGGGCAGATGTCCTACTGGGGCGCGCAGGTGATCGTCAACCTCTTCGGCACCATCCCCTTCATCGGGCCGGACCTGGCGCTGTGGATCCGCGGCGACTACGTGGTCTCCGACGCGACGCTGAACCGCTTCTTCGCGCTGCACGTCATCGCGCTGCCGCTGGTGCTGCTCGGCCTGGTGGTCGCGCACCTGATGGCGCTGCACGACGTGGGCTCGAACAACCCCGACGGCATCGAGATCAAGAAGCACAAGGGCCCGGACGGCCACCCGGTGGACGGCATCCCCTTCCACCCGTACTACACCGTCAAAGACCTGATGGGCGCGGTGGTGTTCCTCGCCATCTTCTGCGTGGTCATGTTCTTCATGCCGGAGATGGGCGGCTACTTCCTCGAGCACAACAACTTCATCCCGGCCGACCCGCTGAAGACCCCGGAGCACATCGCGCCGGTCTGGTACTTCACGCCCTACTACTCGATCCTGCGCGCCGTGCCGCCGTTCTTCAACTCGCAGTTCCCGGGCGTGCTGGCGATGGGCATCGCGACGCTGATCCTGTTCTTCCTGCCCTGGCTCGACCGCTCGCCGGTGAAGTCGATCCGCTACCGCGGCGCCTACTACAAGAGCGCGCTCGCGATCTTCGTGGCGGTGTTCCTGCTGCTTGGCTACCTCGGCGTGAAGCCGACCACGGTCTGGGGCCAGTTCGCCGACCCGTGGGGCATCCTCGACACCAAGGACGTCGCCACCTGGGTGGCGCGGGTGTGCACCGTCCTCTACTTCCTGTTCTTCTTCCTGATGCCCTGGTACACGCGGCGCGACAAGGTGCTCCCGGTGCCCGAGCGGGTGACGCACTGATGAGAACGCTTCTGCTGACCGCAATCCTGATCGCCCTGCCGGCCACGGGGGCAGAGACCGGCTATCGGCTCGACCGCTCGCCGCACGACCCGACGGACATCGTGAGCCTGCAGTCCGGGGCGCGTACTTTCGTCAACTACTGCATCGGCTGCCACGGCCTGCAATACATGCGCTACAACCGCCTGCGCGACCTCGGGCTCACCGAGGCGCAGATCCGCGACAACCTCATGTTCACCGGCGAGAAGGTCGGCGAGACCATGAAGACGCCGATGACGGTGAAGGAGGGCAAGCTCTGGTTCGGCGTGCCGCCGCCCGACCTCTCGGTGGTGGCGCGCTCGCGCGGCGCCGACTGGCTCTACAGCTACCTGCGCACCTTCTACCGCGACCCGAAGGCCGCCACCGGCTGGAACAACCAGGTGTTCCCGAACGTCGCCATGCCGCACGCGCTGTGGGCGCTGCAGGGCGAGCGCCGGCTCGAGGACGGCAAGATCGTGCAGGCGAGCCAGGGCACGCTCTCGCAGACCGGGTACGACGCCACGGCGCGCGACCTCGTCAACTTCCTCGTCTACGTCGGCGAGCCCTCGGCGCTCGAGCGCAAGGCCTGGGGCATCTGGACGCTGTTCGTCCTGGGCATCCTGTTCATCTTCGCCTGGCTCCTGAAGAGGGAGTACTGGAAGGACGTCAAGTAGCACTGCCTTTTTTTCGATCGGAAGCCTAGCCTCATGATGCAACTCTATTCGGGCACCACGTGCCCTTTCAGCCATCGCTGCCGCTTCGTGCTGTACGAAAAAGGCATGGACTTCCAGGTCATCGACGTCGACCTGTACAACAAGCCCGAGGACATCGCGGTGATGAACCCGTACAACCGGCTGCCGGTGCTGGTCGAGCGCGACCTCATCCTGTACGAGTCGAACATCATCAACGAGTACATCGACGAGCGCTTCCCGCACCCGCAGCTCATGCCCGCCGACCCGGTGATGCGTGCCCGCGCGCGGCTGATGCTGTTCAACATGGAGGTCGAGCTCTTCTCGCAGATCGAGGCGCTCGAGTCGGGCAAGGAGAAGCAGGTCGAGCGCGCCCGCCAGCACGTCACCGACCGCCTGATCGAGCTCGCGCCGGTGTTCACGCGCACCAAGCACATGCTGGGGGACGACTTCACCATGCTCGACGTGGCGGTGGCGCCGCTCCTGTGGCGCCTGGACCACTACGGCATCAAGCTCGGCAAGGTCGCCGCGCCGCTGATGAAGTACGCCGAGCGCATCTTCTCGCGCCCGGCGTTCATCGAGGCGCTCACCCCTTCGGAAAAGGTGATGCGGAAGTAACGCGTGAGAGAGATCGCCACCAAGCCTTACCTGCTGCGCGCGCTCTTCGAGTGGTGCGTGGACAACGGCTACACCCCGCACCTCGCGGTGAAGGTGGACTCGCGCACCCAGGTGCCGGCGGAATACGTGAAGAACGGCGAGATCACGCTCAACATCAGCCCCAACGCGGTGCACAAGCTGCAGATGGGCAACGAGCTGATCGAGTTCTCGGCGCGCTTCGGCGGCGTCGCGCGCCAGATCTCGGTGCCCATCAGCAACGTCTACGCGCTCTATGCGCGCGAGACCGGGCACGGCATGACCTTCGACGTGGATGGGAAAGATGCGGGGTCCGGCGGCAAGCCGAGCGTGCAGTCGCGCGCCGAGATGGAGACCGTGGCGAGCAACGTCAGGCCCCCGGCGGCGCTGCCCGCGCCCGCCACCCCCGAGCCTCCCAAGAAGCCCTCCGGCGGCGGCAAGCCCACATTGCGGCGCATCAAGTAGGATCATAATTTCTTGATGTGCCGGTTTAGCTCAGGGGCAGAGCAACCGCCTTGTAAGCGGTAGGTCGTCCGTTCGATTCGGACAACCGGCACCAGCAACGCTTTTTTTCCAATTGAGATTTCCATGGCAGACAAAAAAGAAGGACGGCGCGCCGACGACATGAGCGCCGAGGAAGTGAAGCAGTTCTGGCACGGCTTCTGCGAGCGCAAGGGCATCGACGCCGGCACGCGCGCGCGGGGCGACGCCAAGATCGACGAGGATCCGGACTACTGGGCGGACCAGACGATGATGCGCCTGCTCGACATGGTCTCGACCTAGAAACAAAAAAGGCCCGCCGAGGCGGGCCTTTTGTTTGTGAAGCGGCTCCTTAGAGCGGCTTGATGTTCGCCGCCTGCAGGCCCTTGGGGCCGCGCTTCACTTCGAACTCCACCTTCTGGCCTTCTTTGAGCGTCTTGAAGCCGCTCATCTGGATCGCGGTGTGATGCGCGAACAGATCTTCGCCGCCCTCGGTCGGGGTGATGAAGCCGAAGCCCTTGGAATCGTTGAACCACTTCACGGTACCGGTTGCCATTACAAATTTCCTTCAACTAACAGCCGCGACGAATCCGGGCGCGACGAAGCCGGGCACGACGATCCAAGGGAGGGGAACTGAACGGCACCTGCTGGAACTGCGCTGCGGGTTGGGTAACAAATTCTCGCTGCCTGAATATCCTGCGGGCGAAATCATATCAGTTTTTGCGCCGCCGGGGCCGCTTTTTCGGCTGCGCCGGAAGGGGGAGGGGAAGCGCGGTCTGGTACTTCACTTGCTTGAGCGCGAAGCTCGACTTGATGTTGCCCACGCCGGGAACGCGCGAGAGGAATTCCAGGATGAAGCGCTCGAAGGCGGGCACGTCGGGCACCAGCACGCGCAGCAGGTAGTCCGCATCGCCGGTCATCAGGTAGCACTCCATCACCTCGGGCCGCTCGCGCACCGCGCGCTCGAAGGCTTCGAGCGCCGGCTCCACCTGCTTTTCCAGCGTCACCTGGACCAGCACGCTCACCGTGATGCCGATCTTCTTCGCGTCGAGCAGCGTCACGTAGCGCGCGATGGTGCCGTCCTCTTCGAGCGCGCGCACGCGCGCGAGGCAGGGCGAGGGCGAGAGGTTCACCGCGCGCGCGAGCTCGACGTTGGAGATGCGCGCGTCGTGCTGCAGGCGCTCGAGAATGCGCAGGTCGATGGCGTCCATCGCGGCATGATATGCCGTTTCAACGGCCAAAGGCGGCACTAAACGACACCAAATGCCGCCTGGTGCGCGCTACGATGCCACCATGACCGACCTCGCCGACATCGTCTCCTCCGCCTTCTGGCGCGTCAATGCGCCCGACGCCGACCCCGTGGAAACGCGCGAGTGGCTCGAGGCCTTCGACGCGCTGGTGCAGGCGGAGGGCCGCGAGCGCGCCACCTTCCTGCTGCGCCGCCTCCTCGATCACGCGCGCGTGCGCCGGGTGCCGCTGCCGCCGGTGCTCAACACGCCCTACAAGAACTCGGTCACCCTTGCCGAGCAGCCGCAGTTCCCGGGCAACCTCGAGGTCGAGGGCCGCATCTCCGCGATCGTGCGCTGGAACGCGCTCGCCATGGTGGTGCGCGCCAACCGCGCGTATCCGGAGCTCGGCGGCCACATCGCGAGCTACGCTTCCGCGGCGGACCTCTTCGAGGTCGGCTTCAACCACTTCTTCCGTGCGGACGACCTGGTCTACTTCCAGCCGCATTCCGCGCCGGGGGTCTACGCGAGAGCCTTTCTCGAAAATAGATTAAGTGAGGAACAACTAAGCAATTACCGGCAGGAAACCGGCGGCAAGGGGCTGTCGTCGTACTGCCACCCGTACCTGATGCCGGACTTCTGGCAGTTCCCCACCGGCTCCATGGGGCTTGGCCCGCTCAACGCCATCTACCAGGCGCGCTTCATGCGCTACCTGGACAATCGAAAAATACTTTCCTGTGAAAAACGCAAGGTGTGGGCCTTCGTTGGCGACGGCGAGATGGACGAGCCCGAATCCCTCGCCGGCCTGTCGCTCGCCGCGCGCGAAGGCCTCGACAACCTGATCTTCGTCGTCAACTGCAACCTGCAGCGGCTCGACGGGCCGGTGCGCGGCAACGGCTCGGTGGTGCAGGAGCTCGAAGGCCTCTTCGCGGGCGCGGGCTGGAACGTGATCAAGCTGCTGTGGGGCTCGGACTGGGACCCGCTCTTCGCGCGCGACCACGACGGCGTGCTGCTCAAGCGCCTGCACGAGACGGTGGACGGCGAGTTCCAGACCTACGCGGCCACCGACGGGCGCTTCAACCGCGAGCACTTCTTCAACAAGTACCCGGAGCTGCAGGAGCTCGTTGCGCACATGAGCGACGAGGATATCGACCGCCTGCGCCGTGGCGGCCACGACCCGCTGAAGATCCACGCCGCGTACCACGCCGGCTCGCGCCACGCCGGGCAGCCGACCGTGATCCTCGCGCAAACGAAGAAGGGCTACGGCATGGGGCTCTGGGGCCAGGGCAAGATGGGCACGCACCAGCAGAAGAAGCTCGACGACGAGGCGCTGCGCGAGTTCCGCGACCGCTTCGCCGTGCCGCTCTCCGACGAGGACGTCGCGCAGCTTCGCTTCTACCGTCCGCCGGCGGACAGCCCGGAAATGCGTTACTTGAAAACAAGAAGAGACCATCTCGGTGGCTACCTCCCCACCCGGACCACGAAGGCCGATCCGCTCCCGGTTCCCGCCCTGGAGTCGAGCAACAGGACCCAGTCCACCACCATGGCCTTCGTGCAGCTGCTCGCGCAGCTCATGAAGGACCCGGCGCTCGGCTCGCGCGTGGTGCCGATCGTCGCCGACGAGGCGCGCACCTTCGGCATGCAGACGCTCTTCCGCCAGTTCGGCATCTACTCCTCGGTCGGGCAGCTCTACGAGCCCGAGGACCACGACGAGCTCCTCTACTACCGCGAGGCGAAGGAGGGCCAGATCCTCGAGGAGGGCATCACCGAGGCGGGCGCGCTTTCCTCCTGGCTTGCCGCCGCGACCTCCTACTCGTCGCACGGCACGCCGATGCTGCCCTTCTACATCTACTACTCCATCTTCGGCTTCCAGCGCGTCGGCGATCTCATCTGGGCGGCAGCGGATTCCCGCGCGCGCGGGTTCCTGGTCGGCGGCACCGCCGGCCGCACCACGCTCGCCGGGGAAGGGCTGCAGCACCAGGACGGCTCCTCGCACCTCGCCGCCTCCACGATCCCCAACTGCCGCGCCTGGGACCCCTGCTTCGGCTACGAGCTTGCCGCGATCGTCCACGACGGCGCGCGCCGCATGCTCGAGGCGCAGGAAGACGTCTTCTACTACCTCACCGTCGCCAACGAGAACTACCCGCAGCCGCCGATGCCGGAGGACGCGCTCGAAGGCATCCTGAAGGGAATGTACGCCCTGCAGAGAAAGCCGAAGGAACGGCTGCAGCTCCTGGGCGCCGGGTCCATCCTGCGCGAGGTGATCGCCGCGGCCGAGCTCCTCGAGAAGGACTGGGGCATCCCGGCCGGCGTCTGGAGCGTGACCTCCTTCACCGAGCTGCGCCGCGACGGCATGCGCGTCGAGCGCGAGCGTCGTTTCGGCGGCAAGGGGGAGAGCTGGGTGGAGACGTGCCTGAAGGATGCTCCGGGGCCGGCGGTCGCGGCGAGCGACTATGTCCGCGCCGTCCCCGACCTGATCCGTTCCTGCATTGACAGGAAATTCGTCAGTCTGGGAACCGATGGCTTCGGAAGAAGCGACACCCGCGCCGCGCTGCGCGCCTTCTTCGAAGTGGATGCGAAGAACATCGTCGTGGCGGCGCTCGCCGCCCTCGACCCGAAGCTAGCCGCCGACGCCCTGCGAAGGTACGGGATCGACCCCGTGGCGCGGCCCCCCTGGGAGAGGTAGGGGTTGCAGATCGGGGTCTGACCCCGAATTGATTCTTGGCGGTGGAAGGCGCAGGACGAAGCCCTCCCTTTCGCGCGCCATGCGCTCGCGCTCGTAGGGCCTGAGCTGGCGCGCGATCTCGGGATCGGGGTGTAGCGGTCTTCCTGCCTCGAGAAGCTGCCGCTGGTGCAGATTTTCGAGCGAACCCCTGTTTACCCCGGCCGCGAACTCGGCCGATTGCTGGTCGCGCTGGATAAGCGCCCGCTGGATTTCCTGCTCGTTCGCGAAAGCGAGAAGCGGGGCAAGCAGCAGAAAGCCGAAAAACCTCATTCAACTTCCAGCGCGCGCCTCTCGCGGATGGCGGCGGCGAAGTCGAGCGCGGCGCGCGCGAGCGCGACGCGATCCTCCATGGTGCGCATCACGGTCTGCGCGGCGAGCACCTCGACGCCGAGCGAGCGCACGCTCTCGGCGCAATCCGCGTCCTCGCGGTCGAGGATGAAGCCGTCGATGAGGCGCAGGTACTCGCCGGCCACGCCGCGCGGCGAGGGCTCGCGGCCGAGCTCGCGCATCATCTTGCCGGCGGTGCCGCGCAGCGCCTTGCCGCCGACGATCGGCGTCACCGCCACCACCGGCGCGCCGCGCTTGCGCAGCAGCTCCTTCATGCCGCTCACCTCGAAGATCGGGCGGATGGCGTGATAGGGATTGGCGGGGCAGAGCACGACCGCCTCGAGGTCGGCCGCGTGCAGCGCGTCGAAGATCTCGTCGGAGGGCCGCGCGTCGGCGGCGCCGGCGTACTGGAAGCCGTGCACCTCGGGCTGGCAGCCGAGGTCGTTGAAGTATTCGTGGAAGGTCACCGCGCCTTCGGCGGTGAGGACGTTCGTGCGCACCGATTCGTCGCACATCGGCAGCACGCGCGCCACGATTTCGAGGCGCCGCGCGAAGTCGAGCGTGATCTCGGTGAGGCGCCGCCCGGCGCGCAGGCCGTCGCTGCGCAGCAGCGCCGCCGCCGTGGACCGGTCCCCGAGCAGCGGGCGGTCGGGGCCGCCGAGCGTGCGCACCATCGCCTGCAGCGCGCGGCTTTCGCCCTCGAGGTCCCAGCCCGCGGACGCGCTCGCGCGCCCGGAGAGCGTGTAGAGCATGGTGTCGATATCGGGCGAGAAGGCGAGCCCGAGGTGCTCGTAGTCGTCGCCGGTGTTGACGATCACCGCGAGGTCGCGCCCGCGCAGGCGCTGCAGGCCCTCGGCGAGCTTCGCGCCGCCGACCTGTCCGGCGAGTGCCACCACGGTTCCCATGCGGCCGATGCTAGCATGCAGCGCAAAAAATGCTCTATACCAAGCTCGCGCTCATGGCGGTGTTCTGGAGCGGCGTGTTCCCCGCGGTCAACATCGTGCTGCAGAGCATGGGCGTGTTCAGCTCGGTGTTCCTGCGCTTCAGCGCCGCGGCGGTGATCCTGCTCGCGCTGCTCTGGCTGCGCGAGGGTCGCCTGCGGCGGCTCTCGCCGCGCGAGTCGGTGCTGGTGCTCGTGCTGGGGCTGCTCGGCATCACGCTCTACAACAGCCTTTTCACCGCCGGCCTCGCGCTCGTCGAGGCGAGCCGCGCGGCCCTCATCGTGCCGACCAATCCCGCCTTCACGGCGCTTTTCGCCTCGCTCCTTCTCAAGGAGCGCCTCGGCCCGGTGCGCGCCGCCGGGGTCGGGCTTTCGGTGCTGGGAGCCTTATGGGTTCTGACGCGGGGAAATCTCCTCGACCTCGCCCGGCTGGAATTCGGTTTAGGGGAAGGGCTGCTGGTGCTGTGCATCTTCATCTGGAGCGCGTACACGCTGCTCGGGCGGGTCGCGCTTTCCTCGTTGTCGCCGCTCGCGCTCACCGCCTACGTGATGGCCGCGGGCGCCATTCCCACGGCGATTCCCGCCTGGTACGAACACGAGGCCTTCGCGCGCGTGACCTGGCAGAGCTGGACCGCGCTCGGCTACCTGGTGGTGTTCGGCACGGTGATCCCGTTCCTGTGGTTCTACGAAGGCGTGAAGGCGCTCGGCGCCGCGCGCGCCTCGCAGTTCATCAACCTCGTGCCGCCGCTCGCGGTCACCGAGTCGATCCTCATCCTCGGCGAAGCCTTTACGCCGGCGCTGCTTGCGGGTACGGGGCTGGTCGTTGCCGGGCTGTACCTGACCAACCGGCCGCGCTGAGCCGCTTCAGAACTTCTCGGCCCACGGGCGCAGATCCGCCTCGAAGGTCCACGCGGAGCGCGGCTGCGCGTGGAGCTGCCAGAAGAGCTCGGCGATGGCGTCGGTGGCCAGCATGCCGTCGGGAGGGAGGTCCGGAGCATTTTGGTCCCTCCTTCGCTCGGCCATGCGCTCGCGCGTGCGCCGGTTGTCGATCATGCCGTCCACCACCACGTGCGCGACGTGGATGTTCTTCGGCCCGAGCTCGCGCGCCATCGACTGCGCCACCTGCCGCAAGCCGCCCTTGGCGGCGGCGAAGGCGGCGAACTGCGCCGAGCCGCGCACCGAGGCTGTGGCGCCGGTGAAGAGGAGGGTCCCCTTGCCGCGCGGCGCCATGCGCCGCGCCGCCTCACGGCCGAAAAGGAAGCCGGCGTAGCACCCCAGCCGCCAGACCTTCTCGAACATCTCGGCGGGCGTATCGAGGATCGAGGCGCGGAAGTTGGCGCCGGCGTTGAACACCGCCACCTCGACCGGCGCGCGCGCTTCCAGCCGGTCGAAGAGGGCCGCGACTTCGGTTTCCTCTCTAAGGTCGCACTTGCCGATTCCCTGCTGGGATCGGGATGACAAGATCACATCCAGGCCGCCGGCCGCGAAGCGCCGGCCGAGCGCCGCGCCCAGGCCTTCGCCCGCGCCGCCGATGACTGCGATGCCGTTCATAGCATTGCCCCCACTTCTGCGCCTTCGAGCATGGCGCGCTTCGCGTCGAGCTCGGTGGCCTCTTTCGCGCCGCCGATCACGTGCGTGCCCTTCAGCTCGTTCCTGGGCACCTGCCCGGCGCAGAGGATGATGGTGTCCGCAGCGACCAGCAGCTCTTTTTCATCGATTTTCAGGTGAATCCCTTGATCGTCGATTTTCCCGTACTCGACGCCCTTCAGCATGCGCACGCCGTTGCGCGCGAGCTCGGCGCGATGCACCCACCCGGTCGTGCGCCCGAGCGTGTGGCCGAAGGGGGTGTGGGAACGCTTGAGCATGGTGATGCGGTACGCGGGTGCCCTCTGCTGCGTTTCAATGATTCCCTCCGTCGAGATACCCCAGTGTTCCCGAAACGCGTCCGGGTCGAGCGGCGCACGACTCTTTCCCTCGAGAAGGTAGAGCGCCGTGTCGAAGCCGATGCCGCCCATGCCGATGATCGCCACCTCCGGCCCCGGCCGCACGCGGCCGGTGAGCACGTCCACGTAGCTCACCACCTTCGGGTGCTCGACGCCGGGAATCTGCGGCCGGCGCGGGTCGATGCCGGTG
>Ga0209706_10000838_pt1 | contig 17568 bp, 7 predicted proteins | sample PPLLaktember2015_6_FD_187263 | JGI IMG/M metagenome (GOLD analysis project Ga0209706, IMG submission 187263) | Freshwater sediment microbial communities from Prairie Pothole Lake near Jamestown, North Dakota, USA - PPLs Lake P8 Core (1) Depth... | ecosystem: Environmental > Aquatic > Freshwater...
CGCGGGCGACACAGCGCGGCACGGCCGAATCGCTCAATCCCCCAATCACCAAATCGTCAATAACTCACCCGATCAATCCATCCCCCCAATCTCCAATCAATCGCTCAATCTGCAATCACCAATCACTCAATGTCCACCCTCAGATACCCCCGGCAGCGGCGGTCAGTCTTGCCACCGCCTCCTGATAGAACTTCAGCTCACTCAGCTGGTCGGCGGTGGGCCTGCCCACCCAGCGGCCGGTCTCGCCGTAGAGCCTCGTGAGCCGCGACAGAAGCTCGCGCGCCTGGCGCTTCAGGTCGGTCATCTGCGCATCGCCCGCGGGCGCCTTCTGCACCTTGTCGGCCACCGGCGCGAATTCGCGGATGGCGCCGGCGACCTGCACCTGGAAGTCCGCCCACACCTTGCGATCCGCCGGTGGCGTGTCGATGCGCGGGTCGTCCTTCACCTCGACCTTCTGTTCGAGCGTCCGGCCGCCGGACGCGAGCCGCACGGTGTAGACGCCCGGTGCCACGTACGGGCCCGCGAGGTTCCCGCCACGCGGCGCACCATCGTCGTTGCCGAAGCCGCCCCCGCGAACGGGGAGGTCCGCATGGCGCAGGTTCCAGATCACGCGGTTCACGCCGCGCGCCCGCGTCGGCGTGAGCGCCTGCACGAGCGTGCCCGAGGCGTCGTGGACCGAGAGGCCGACCTCGTTGGCGGAGTTCGCCAGCCAGTAGTCGATGATGGCGCCGTTGGGCGGGTTCTCACCGCGGAAGAGCATGTCGCCGGTGTGCGCCTTCAGGTTCGTGTAGCGAATCTGCTCGGCCGCGTCGATGGGGAAGAGATGCGCCTCCGATCCGATCGCCGCCGGCGTCAGTCCCTGCAGCGCCGACAGCTGATCGAGAATCCAGATGCCGCGCCCGTGCGACGCGAGCACCAGGTCGTTGTCGCGGGCCTGGATGGTCAGGTCGTTGAACGGCAGCGTGGGCATGTTGTTCTTCAACTCCACCCAGTTCTGCCCGCCGTTCACGCTGATGAAGAGCCCGAGCTCGGTGCCGAGATAGAGCAGGTTCGGGTTCTGGTGGTCCTCGCGGATCGTCCGCGCCACGCGCTCGGACGGCAGGTCCCCGACGATGGATGTGAACGTCCTGCCGAAGTCGGTGGACGTGAAGACGTAGTTCTTGAAGTCGTTGCTGCGGTGGTTGTCCACCGTGACGTACAGCGTCCCGTCCGCGTGTCGCGACGCCTCGATCCCCGAGAACCACGACGAGGCCGGCAGCCCCTGGAAGCGCGTCTCGACGCTCTCGAACGTCTTGCCGTCGTCCATCGAGATGCGGAACTTGCCGTCGTCGGTGCCGACGTAGAGCACGCCGCGCCGGCGCGGCGATTCCGCAATGGCCGTGGTGCCCGGGAAATACGGCACGCCGTCGTCCACCGACAGGATGTTCTCGTCCGGCATGCGGCCCATCAGCGGCAGCGTCGCGCGGTCCACGCCGCTCGTCATGTCGCCCAGGTCCTGCCAGGTGAGCCCGCGGTCGCGCGAGCGGAACAGGTGCTTCGCGCCCGCGTAGATGGTGGCGCTGTCGTGCGGGGAGATGATGATGGGCGAGTCCCAGTTGGCCGGGTGCATGGCGTTGCCCAGCACCTGCTCGGGCACGTTCCTGCCCCAGGTGTGCCAGTTGCGCCGATCGCCGATGGCGCCGGTCGGATCGCCGGGCCGGATGTCCTGTACCTGCCAGGTGCGCGTGTCGTTCCTCTGCAGGCCGAGGAATTGCGAGGCCGAGAACACCACGCGCGGGTCCTTCGGATCGGGCACGGCGAAGAAGCCGTCGCCGCCGCACAAGCGCGACCAGTGCTCGTTCAACACGCCGCCCGACGTCCAGCTGGCGTTGGGGCCCACCCAGCAGCCGTTGTCCTGGAGCCCGCCGTAGACGTTGTAGGGATGCGCGTTGTCCACGGCCACCCGATAGTACTGCGAGACGGGCAGTGACGTGACATAGAGGAACTTGTTGCCGCGGTCGAACGAGATGCCGATGCCGCCGTCGTCCAGCTTCACCACGTGGCGCGAGTCGCGGGGGTTCACCCACACGAAGCGGTCGTCGCCATGCAGCGTCTGCCGCGGGGTGGTGAACGTCTCGCCCCCGTTGTCCGAGTACGAGTAGCTGTTCATCATGTAGATGCGCCGGTCGTCGTTCGGATCGATGGTCGGCTGGCTGGCGTACATCGGGCGCGGGTTCCAGTCGGACATGAACCGCCAGGTGCGCCCGCGGTCGTTGCTGCGGTAGATGCCGCCCCGGCGGTTGATGTAGGCCGTGGACGCGTTGTAGCGCGTGCCCTGCTCGATGCTCACGTAGACGATGCTGGGGTCCTTGCGATAGACGGCGATGCCGATGCGGCCGTACTCGCCGTCGGGGAGGCCGTTGCCGGTGAGCTTCGTCCACGTGGCGCCGGCGTCGGTGCTCTTCCACAGCGCGCTGCCGGGGCCGCCACCGTTGAAGCCGAAGGCACTCCGCCGTCGCTGGTAGCTGGCGGCATAGAGGATGCCCGGATCGCGCCAGTCCATGGCCACGTCGGTCACGCCCGTGTCTTCATCCACGTGGAGCGTCCGCGCCCACGTGCGGCCGCCGTCCATGGTGCGATAGAGCCCGCGATCGCCACCCGGCCCCCACACCGATCCCTGCGCCGCCACGTAGGCGATGTCGGGATTGGTCGGGTGCAGGACGATGCGGCCGATGTGCTTGCTGGACCTGAGACCCACGTTCGCCCACGTCTTGCCGGCATCGGTGGACCTGTAGACGCCGTCGCCCCAGCTCACGCTCTGGCGGTTGGCGCGCTCGCCCGTGCCCACCCAGATGATGTTCGGATTCGGCTGGAAGATGGCGATGTCGCCGACCGAGTGGACGGGCTCGTTCTCGAACACCGGCTCCCACGTGATGCCGTTGTCGCGGGTGCGGAAGATGCCGCCCGTGGACGAGGCGACGTACATGACGAAAGGGTCGGACTCCACCACGTCCATGTCCACCATGCGGCCGGACATGGTCGCGGGGCCGATGTTCCTGAGGCGCAGGCCCGAGAGATCCCGGGACTGCAGGGCAACCTGTTGCGCGGGCAGTCGGGGCGCCAGGGTGACACCCAGGACGGCCACGAAAAAGATGAGGAGGCGCTTCATGGCGCCATTATGCGGGGGCGCGCTGTCACCAGTTGTCAAGACCGCTTGGCGCCATCCGTGCACGTCAACGCGCGAATGGACCAGATGGTGCCAACCGGTGACGCCCGAAGATAAGCTGGTGACGCCTGAAGATAATCTGTTGCATCTGTTCACGAACCGGTCGTAGAATCCCCGGCACAAGTTCGACCAGCACGGCCGGGTCCACGTCACCCCCCGGCCAGCCGCGCGTTTTTTCGGACCTTTGTTCGACTCGGCTACCCACGGCTCTCCTGCGGAGGCTCGTATGGCGCGATTCGGCGGTGTCGTCCTGACCTTGTTCCTGGCCTGCGCGGCGGTTCCCGCCTACGCGCAGGTGAGCGCGACCACGGGGTCCATCAACGGCAAAGTGACAGACGCGACGGGGGGCGTACTTCCCGGCGTGAGCGTCACCATCGCCAGCCCCTCGATGCAGGGGACCCGCAACGACGTCACAAACACCCAGGGCGACTACCGGTTCCCGGCCATTGCCCCCGGCGAGTACCGGATTACCTACGAGCTGGCCGGGTTCGGCACGGTCGTCCGCGAGGGTGTCCGCGTCGGCCTTGGCTTCACAGCCACCGTGAACACCGAGATGAAGGTGGCGACGCTCGAAGAAACCGTGACGGTCAGCGGCGAGTCGCCGGTCGTCGACGTCTCGACGACGACGACGGCTACCAACTTCGGCGAAGCGAAGCTGGCGTCGCTGCCGAACGCGCGCGACTTCTGGACGGTGCTCGCCGCCGCGCCCGCCATCGTGCTCACGCGTATCGACGTGGGTGGCAGCGCCGCCGGCACCCAGACCGGCTACGCGGTGTACGACACGAAGCAGGATCAGCATCGCCCGATGGTCGAAGGCATCGTCAACACCGAGGGCACCGGTGCGGCAGGCTTCTACTACGACTACGGCGCCATCGACGAGGTCGCGGTGCAGACCAAGGGGCACACGGCCGAGATGCCGTGGCCGGGCGTCTGGTCGAACTTCATCGCCAAGTCGGGCGGCAACGAGTATCACGGCAAGATCTACGCGGACTACCAGAACAGCGGCATCCAGAATCGGAACATCGACGATGCCAACACGTTCCTGTGCCCGGGCGGCCGCTGCGGCGAACTGCAACCGTCGGATCTCAACCGGCTCGAGAGCTACTACGACCTCAACGGCGATGTCGGTGGCTATCTGAAGAAGGACACGCTCTGGTGGTACGGGTCGCTGCGCGAGCAGAACGTCAAGGTGCTGCTGCCGAACTTCCCGGTCAAGGCGTTCGAGACCGGGCTGCGCAACATCACCGCGAAGGGCACCTACGCGATGTCGCAGAACAACAAGTTCACCGGCTACGCGCAGTGGGGCCGGAAGTCGCAGCCCAACCGGCTGGACACCTTCGCCATCGGCGCGACTGCAGCGCGGCATACCTCGGCCGACTCCACCTGGCAGCAGCTCTACTGGGGCCACACCTACAAGGCCGGCTACGAGTCGGTGCTGAGCGACCGGACGTTCGTGGAGGTGCGGGGTGGGCAGTTCAAGTACGTCTGGCCCAACTACCGCTACACTGACGAGCCCGCCTACGCCGACATCGGCAACCAGCTGGTCTCGGGGGGGAACCGGGACGGCTGGTTCCGCACGCCGGAGCGGAACCAGGTAGCCGGCTCGATGACCTACTTCAAGGACGGGTGGGCGGGCGACCACAACTTCAAGGTGGGCGGCGAGTGGTTCCACGAGACCTTCACCGACGAGCGCGGTGTCGGAGTCGATGGCGTCCTTCCCGGGGACATTCTGCACGTCCTGAACAATGGTGTCCCCGCCGAGGTCTACCTCTTCGCGAGCCCCTCGAAGTCGGAGCAGGGGCTGCTGTCGCTGGGTCTCTACCTGCAGGACAGCTGGCGAGTGAACACGCGGCTGACGCTGAACCTCGGGCTGCGCTTCGACCGCTACCGCTCTTTCCTGCCCGATCAGGAAGGGCCGCCCGTTGGCCGCTTCAATGCCACGCAGGTCTCGTTCCCCGAGGTCAGCAACGTCAAGACGTTCAACCAGCCCGTCCCCCGGCTCGGGCTCGTGTACGACCTCACGGGCGAAGGCCGCACCGTGATCAAGGCGAACTACGCGCAGTATGCCTGGAACCCTGGCGCATCGGGGTTGCCAGCCCAGGTGAACAACAACTCGGCCGATTGGTACAAGCGTTATCGCTGGTCGGACCGCAATAGCAACCTCTTGTACGACCCTGGCGAGGACGGCGTCATCATCGCGCAGCGGGGCGGCCAGGCCAGCGCGGTGCTCGATCCGAACCTGGAGAACACCAAGACCAGCGAGATCTCGGCCTGGTTCGAGCACGAGCTCATCCCGGGGCTGGCGGTCCAGGGGGGCTACGTCTACCGGGAGATCGACAACTTCCGCGTGCTGGTGAACGAGAACCGGCCGATGGACGCCTACAACGTGCCGATTACGATCTTCGACCCCGGCCCGGACGGCCGCCTGGACACGGGGGACGATGGCCCCGGTATCCCTGGCTTCAACCTGAGCGCCGAGGCCAGGGCGCTGCCGGTCGTGAACATCGCCACCAATCTGCCGGGCAAGGGCGAGTACCACACCATCGAGTTCTCGGCCAACAAGCGCCAGTCGGGCCGGTGGTCCCTCCAGGGCTCGTTCTCGATGCGATGGAACAAGGACCAGGACACGGGTTACTTCGGGAACAACCTTCGGGCGGTCGACACGCCGTCCACCCCGAACGATCTCATCAACACTACCAACGGGCGCTACGAGTTCACGATGTGGACGATGAAGATCAACGGCAGCTACGACGCCGGATGGGGTATTCGCATCACGCCCGCGCTTCGCTTCCAGCAGGGCCAGCCGTTCGGCCGCACGTTCCTCGCTGGCGCCGCCAACGGCATCAACTACGGCTCGCAGCGCATCCTGGCCGAGCCAATCGATTCTCGACGACAGGACGACATCGCCATCGTCGACATCCGCGCCGAGAAGTTCTTCACCATGGCGTCGCGCCGCCTTGGCCTCTTCGCCGACGTGTACAATCTCACCAACTCCGACGCCGCGCAGAACATCACCTGGAACAGCGGCACGGCGTTCCTCCGTCCGGTCAGCATCATCGGTCCGACCATCATGCGCTTCGGCGTGAAGTTCGACTGGTAGATGCACGAAGGTTCAAGGGGGCCGCGGGAGCGATTCCGCGGCCGCTCCGTTCGCGCCCGCGACTGAACCGCCCCATTCCGCTACGCGTCGCTACTTCCGGACGCCACGTTTGGGCGGCCGCGGAGCGGTTGAGGGCGCGGAGGCCGGCACCAGGCCCCGGCCCTCCTCGACGATCACGAGCTGGCGCGTCCCGACGTTGGCGATGCGGTCTCGGGTGCCGCTGGGCCACTCCACCTCCACGGTCACCGCAGCTGGGTTGTCGCCCAGGCCGAAAGTGAGCGTCAGGTCGCTCTGGGAGGCGTAGCTCGAGCCGCTCCGCACCATCTGCCACTGCTGGACACCGCCGCGGGTGACGCGGACGACGGCGCCGATGCCGTCGCGGTTCGACTTCGTGCCGCGCGTCCGGACGGCGATCCAGTGGTGGCGATTGCCGCCGTCGTTTCGGAACAGGTAGGCGGGGCCGTGGTTGGTCGTGAGGGCGACGTCCAGGTCGCCATCGTGGTCGTAGTCGGCGTACGCCGCGCCCCGCGCCACGATGGGTCGCGCGAAATCGGAGCCAAGCGATGCGGTGACGTGCTCGAAGCGCCGCGTGCCGAGATTGCGAAAGACCAGCGGCGGCTGCCGGTACTGCACTTTCGGCTGCACGCGGCCGATCTCCTCTTCGATGTGACCATTGGCGGCGAGGATGTCCGGCCAGCCGTCGAGGTCGTAGTCGAAGAAGAACACGCCGAACGCCAGGTACAGGAGCGACACACGGCCGACCGTGGAGCGCGGGGCATCGTCCACGAACAGGCCCTTTCCCTCGTTGTGGTAGAGGCCGAGCATCTGGTTCGAGAAGTTGCCCACCAGCAGGTGCGGACGACCCGAACGATCGTAGTCCGCCGCATCCACGCCCATGGCGCCGCGGGCGATGCCCTCCTCGCTGTAGGCCACGCCTGCGCGCAACCCGGTTTCCGTGAAGGTGCCATCGTGGTTGTTGCGGTACAGCTTGTTGGGCTGCGTGTCGTTGGCGACGAAGAAGTCGGGCCAGGCGTCGCCGTCGAAGTCCAGCACCGCGACACCGAGTGACTTGCTGGTGGGGTCGTCCACGCCGGCGGCCTTCGACACGTCGCCGAACGTGCCGTCGCCGCGGTTCCGATACAGCTTCGATGAGGTGCCGCCGTACGACTCGGGCGTGCAGTACGACTTCGTGGCGCCGTCGAGGGAGCACCGCAGATCGGTCTTCGGCGTCCAGCGCACGTAGTTGGCGACGAACAGATCGAGCCGACCATCGCGGTCGTAATCCACCCACGCGGCGCTCGTGCCGAAGTTGGCGTTGTCGATGCCCGACGCCTTCGTCACGTCCCGGAACCGGCCGCCGCCCTCGTTGCGAAACAGACGGTCGCCCTCGAGCGCCGTGACATAGACGTCGCCGCGCCCGTCGTTGTCGTAGTCGCCCACCGCGACGCCCATGCCGTAGAGCTCGACGTCCAGGCCGCTGCCGGCCGTGATGTCCCGGAAGCCGCCGCGGCCGTCGTTCCGGTATAACGCCGCGAACGAACGGCGCCCGCGCGGCTCCCAGTCACGCCCGTTCACGAACAGCAGGTCCGTCCACCCGTCGCCGTCCGCGTCGAAAAAGGCGACCCCGGAACCGAGCGTTTCGGGCAGCCACTTCTGTCCCGCGCGCCCGCTGTTGTGCACGAAGCGGATGCCCGCCGCGCGCGTGACGTCGGTGAAGGTCAGGCCTGCGGCGGGCTGCTGCGCCCGGCCCGCCAGCCCCAGTCCCGCCAGACCCAGGACCACCAGCGCCAGTGCGCTCGAGGGGCGCCTCATGGTCGCCCTCGCGTGGGGTCGGTGCCTCGCGGCAACGACACGGTCTCGTGCTCGTGAATCGACTGGCGCTCGTTGTTGTCCTCGACTCTCAGCAGCCGCGGCGCCTCCGTGATGGCCTGCGACGCTTCGTCGGCCTTGAAGCGGAGGAAGAGCCGTTCTTCCTGTGCGGCGCGCTCCTCGTCGCCCAGGCCCCGCGCCGCCAGCATGGCCGTGTAGTGCATCTGCAGATCTTCAGGATCGACGGCTGCCACGCGATCGAGCACGGCCAGCGCCTCGGCGTACCGACGATCGAGGAAGAGGATGCGCGCCATCTGGTTGAGCGCCACGCGGTCGCGGGGATAGCCGGCGACCACGCGCTCGAGAGACGCGAGCGCGGCCGTGTAGTCGCCGTCGGCCTTCTCGATCATGGCCTTGAAGAAGTGAATGCGCCCGAGCGAGTCGTTCCGGGCGAGCGCTTCGGCGATGAACGGTTTTGCCGCGTCGGTCTCACCTTCCTGGATGAGCGCCCGAGCCATGTTCAGCCAACCGTCGGCATACCCGGGCTCGGCCTTCGTCACCTGCCTGAACGCGAACTCTGCGCCCTTGAGGTCGCCCTGCAGCAGCAGGCCGATGCCCCAGTCGTTCCAACGCTCGCGGACCGTCTTGTCGACCACGGTGCGCCATTCCGTCGGGATCGACCCGTTGCCGACCGCCAGAGAGGCGGTGGCTTCCGCGAGGGTGACGATGGGCAGATCGGGGATGCGGCCCTTGATCTGGCCCGACACGTTGGCCGGGATGTTGGCTGGATCGTACGAGAACTTCCGGTCGTCGTGGCCCGGGCCCGCGGCGCTGGCCGGTTCGCCGTCCACCGGCTGACCGGCGTAGGCGAACTGCGTGTACGCGTGCGAGAACTTGCGGTACTGCAACCTGGCCGTGAACGTGATGGGCCCCCGCGCATCGTCGGGGATGCGCACGCGGTAGTGGGCTACGTCCGCGGCGCCGGGTGGGATGAGGCGCACGTACAGCAGGCTGCGGGTCTGGAACGCGTTGCGCTTGTCGATGGGGTTGCCGTGCCCATCGAGCTGGTACGAGCGATAGAAATGCGCGCCCGGCTCCACCGGTCCGCGGCCCTCGTCTTCCACCTGGCCGCTCCAGAAGACGATGCGCCCGTCGGCGTCGCGACCCTGCACCTCGAGCCAGACGTCGAACGCGTCCACCGTCCCGGCGGGGAAGAAGTGGCCGATCTTCCGCGTGCGCACGACCACGTCCAGGCGGACCGTGGACCCGGGCGCGAGGACGGGCGCCGCGCGGTCGAGGGGCGCCGCCATGCGGCCGACGTCGCGGATCACTGCGGGAGCGGCCTGCTCCGCCTCTTCACCCACCGCGAACGAGGACATCGCCTGCGGCGGCATGGCGCCCGAACGACGGACCATGGGCGTGTCGGTGGATTCGTCGATGGGCGACACGGCGAAGATATCCACGGAGACGAAGCCCGAGGTGAGGAAGTCGGTGGTGACCTTCAGTTGGGTGGTGTCGTGGTTGACGAACGGCACGGCGGTGTTCGCGCCGGGGAAGCGATGTGAGTGCACCATGCCGTCCGCGTGCCGGCCCGGATCGGCCGACGGCACGCGCGGCATGTGGCAGTCCACACAGGTGGAGGGCTGGTCCGGGTAGTAGAACGACCGCGCTCCCTGCCCGGAGACGCCGCTGGCCTGCCAGTTGTCGTACTCATTGAAGCCCCGGATCCACCGATAGCCGTTGACCGGGACGTCGAGGTGCACCTTGTGGCAGGCGGCGCAGTACTCGGACGCGTCGAGGCGCATGAACGGCTTCATGAAGGTGCGGCGGTGCGGCTCGGGGTCGAGGTAGGTGAGGAAGCGGTCCATCGCCCGGACCAGCGGCTGCCGGCTCGAGGCCAGCCGGTGCAGCGGGGGATATTCGATGGTGAAGCCGCCATTGCCCATCGAGCTGTCCACCTGCGAGATCGAATGGCACGACGTGCAGGCCAGGCCCGCCTGCGCTTCGGGCGTGTCGATCTGCTCGGCGATGGGCCGATCGAAGCGCCCGTTGAAGAAGACAGCGTGGTCGTGACAGCCGGCGCACCACTTGCTCGGCCGTGTGCCCACGATCGACTGCATGTACTCGATGGACTTCCGGTAGAACTGGTTGTTGAACGACGCGAAGTGGTGCACCGAGCCTTTCCACTGCTCGTACACGTCCTTGTGGCACTCGCCGCACAACTCCGAGTCGAGGAAGAAGTCCGAAGGGATGGTGCCCCCCACGTTCGTCCGGGCGGACGAGGGGAAGAATGGCGACGAGGGCCCGGCACCCTCTTCGTCCATGGACGAAGGCGCTCTCAGCGGGTTCACGATGCGATCCGATGGCGAGGGGCGGGCGCCGACCCCGAGCCAGGCCGCGCCGGGAACCACGGCCAGGAGTGCCGCGGCCGCCATGTAGGCCCACCCGAAGCGGCGATGACCGCCGATGTCCTGTGCCGCCATCCGCCAGGCGAGGGGGAGCAGCGCGATGACGGCGACGCCGCCGGCGACCACGTGGGCGACGAGCGCCCATCGCATCTCGGCAAGGTTGCCGCGCCAGATCAGCACGCCGGCCAGCCCCACGGCCGCCGTGAGGGCCAGCGCCGAGATCATCGCAGGCCCGCGCGCATGCCCGGCCCGCGCCCGTCGCACCCAGATGATGGCCGCGACCCAGAGCAGGGCGCCACCGACCACGTGCAACAGCACGTTGGCCATGTAGAACACGGTCGGCGAGGCGGCCACGGCGATGTAGGCCGTGTTGATCAGCAGGAGCAATGCTGCGTACGCGACGAACCAGGACAGGGACCAGCGAGGCATGGCGATGGTGGAGAGTCTCCCACAATTGCCTCGCCTTTGCCCCAGCCATCCCACGGATCCGCAGCGTGCCCCGGCGCCCAATGAGCCGCGCGTCCTGACGTCGTGATAGTTTCTCCGCCAGGATGCTGAGCGGAACACGAGTCCGGTGTTGGGTCGTCACCATGGTTGCGCTTGGCCTCACGTCAGCGGCATGCCGGCGGTCACCCGAAGCCACCGTGACAGCCGAGATGGTCGCCCGAAACAATGAGGCGATCGGATTGATGGGGCAGTTCGACTTCGACGCCGCCGCCACCGCGTTCGAAGCCGTGCACAGCGCGCATCCCTCGTGGCCGGGCGGTCGACTCAACCTTGCGATCGCGCTGATGAACCGGCAGGGGGCGTCGGACGCCGCCCGGGCGGAGGCTGCGCTCCGCTCGCTGCTCGACGTGCCCGAGGTGATGCGGCAGGCCCGTTACACGCTCGCGCTGCTCCTGGTGCACGAGGGACGGGATGCGGAGGCCCTGCCGCTGCTGGTCGGGGTCGCCGACGGTGATCCCCCAGACGGCTTTGCGGCCTACTTCGCGGGGCAGCAACGTCTGGCCCCGGCGCCGGCCGAAGCGCTGGCGTGGTACGAGAAGGCCATCGCCCGCGTGCCGTTGCTGCGCAGCGCGCACTACGGCGCGTTCCTGGCCCTTCGTCGCCTGGGACGCGACGAGGAGGCCGCCGCCGCGCTCGCGCGCTTCCAGGCCCTCGAGCGCAATCCCCAGGCCCTGGTCGCCGAGTTCAAGTACACGCGAATGGGGCCCATGGCCGAGGCCATCACCGTGGACGAGAGGCCGGGGCGCCCGCCGGCCCGCCCCGCCGGTCCGCGCTTCAGGGCGGCCGCGCCCGTGGTGGCTGGAACCGGAGCCGCCTGGAGACCCGGGGGATCACCGCGCTCGATCACCGTGGCTGATATCGACGGGGATGGCGCGCTCGATATCTTCATCGCGGATGCGCTTCTGGGGCGAGCCGCCAACGCGGTTCTGCTCAGGCGAGGCGAACGATGGGAGGTGGACCTGCAGCACCCCCTCGCGTTGGTCGCGGACGTGCGCGCCGCCATCTGGGCCGATCTCGACGACAACGGCCTCGTGGACGTCGTGCTGTGCCGGCCGTCCGGCGGCACCGCCATCTGGCGGCAAGCCGCCGGTGGGCGGTGGAGCGCGGCTGCCGATCTCGTGAGTGGCACGCTGCCACGCGGGACCGACGTGGTGGACGGCGCGGCCTTCGACGCCGACCACGACGGCGACCTCGACCTGTGGCTGGTGAACGCGGCCGGTCCCCACGTGTTACTCAACAACGACGGCGACGGCCGGTTCCGTTCGATTGGCGACCTCGCGGGGGTGGCGGGCGACGGTCGTCCGTCCCGTGGTCTGGCGGTTGCCGATTTCGACGGCGATCGCGATGCCGACGTGATGGTGATCAAGGCAGAGCCACCTCACGACGTATTCCTGAACGATCGCGTCTGGACCTACCGGCCCGATAGCCGCGCGGCCGCCTTGTCGGCGGCGCCAGTGTCGGCGGTCGTGATCGGCGATCTCGACGCGGACGGCGAGAGCGAGATCTACACGCAGGGGCCGCGCGGGCTCGAGCGGTGGCGTCGCGGTGAGGCGGGAGATTGGCGCGCCGAGCCGATCGCGCCATCGGCCGGCGGGCCTGACACGGGGCTCGCCATCGCCGATACCAACGGCGACGGCCGCCTGGAGGTGCTCGCCACGTCGGGGGACACGTGGGTGGTGCACGAGATCGGCGAGGGTGCGCACGCGACGACAGCCCTTCCTGATGGAGGAGCCGCCGCACCCGGCGGCTGGACGGTGGCGCACATCGACCCGGGCAACGGACCGTCGGTCGTGGGGGTGGGAGCCGACGGTGTTCCGATGATCTGGGGCCCGGGCGCGGGACGACATGGCTACCTGGGCCTCCGCTTCTCCGGCCGGGATCCCTCGAGCGATCAGCGACGGTCCAACGTGTCGGGGCTTGGCACGCGCGTGGCGGTCCGCACCGGATCGCAGTGGACCGCGTTCGACACCACCCGCCTGGCCTCCGGTCCCGGCCAGAGCCTGCAGCCCACGACGCTCGGACTGGGCGGCGCGGCGCGCGCCGACTTCGTCGCGCTCACCTGGTCCGACGGCGTGTTCCAGACGGAGCTGGCTCTCGAGGGCGGACGGCTGCACGACATCGCGGAAACCCAGCGGCAGCTCTCCAGCTGTCCGGTCCTGTTTGCGTGGGATGGATCACGCTTCCGCTTTGTCACCGACCTGCTCGGTGTTGGCGGCATCGGGTTCTTCGAGCGGCCGGGTGCGTATTCGGAGCCGGTCTCGCGCGAGAACGTGCTCCTGCCTCCTGACGCTCTCGTGGCCAGCGACGGCATGTACCGGCTGAAGGTCGCCGAACCGATGGAGGAAGTCACGTATCTCGACTCGGTGTCGCTTGTCGCCTACGACCTGCCGCCCGGATGGCGGATGACACTCGACGAGCGGAAGGCCGTGAGCGGCCCGTCGCCGAGTGGCGCGCCGATCTTCTACCGCGAGGAGCGGCTGCCGATCGAAGCGATCGATCAGGCCGGCACGAACGTGACGGCACGGCTGCAGCACGCTGATCTGTCGGCCGTCGGCCCGCGTGAGATCGTGCCTCGCTTCATCGGGCTCGCCCATCCCTATTCCGTGACGATGACCTTCGATCAGCCGGTCGACCGCGGGCCCGGACGGCCCGTCCTGCTCATCGATGGATGGGTGGAGTATCCCTACGCACAGACGGTCTTCGCGGCCTGGCAGGCTGGCGCCGTCTACGAAGCGCCCACGCTGGAAGCGCGTGACAGCGCCGGCCGCTGGCACGAGGTGGCGCGCGAGTTCGGATATCCCGCCGGGATGCCGCGGCAGATGGCCTACCCGCTGCCGCCGCTCCCGCCGGGCACCACCGCACTTCGCCTTCGCACGTCGCAGGAGATCTACTGGGACCGCATCGCCATCGTCTACGCGGAGCGGGCGCCGGAGGTGCGGCGCCAGGTCCTTCCGCTGCGGACGGCCGAGCTCCGCGCGGGCGGTTTCCAGCGGCGAACCACCGGGCCACAGCGCGCGCCTCACTACGACGATGAACGACGGGTGCCGCTCGGTGACACGCGTCATCCGCGAGGCTGGTACACGGAGTTCGGATCGATCGAACCACTCGTGGCCAACGAGGATGCCGCGGTGGCGATCTTCGGCCCTGGCGAGGAGGTGACCGTGGCGTTCGAGGCGCCTCGAGCAACCGCTCCAGACGGGTGGGCGCGCCGGCTCGTGCTGGAGGCCCGTGGCTGGTGCAAGGACATGGACCTCTACACGCGCGACGGCGAGACCATCGAGCCGTTACCGGGCGCCGACACCGCCGCCCGCCGGCAGCTGCACCCGCACTTCAATACGCGCTACGCGGCTGGGTACTGATCTTCACTCCGTGCTTCTCACTTCTCACTTCTCACTTCTCACTTCTCACTTCTCACTTCTCGCTTCCGTCTCCCCGGCCGCGTCGCAGCTCGACAATGCGGTCGGCGTCGAACGGGCCAAACCGCTCCTGGGCACCATTGGGCCACGTCACCGTGACCGACTCCACCGAGCGCAGGTCGCCCAGGCCCACGTGGACGCGCGGGTCGTTGGCAGCGAGGTAGCTGTAGCCCGTCCGCACGTCCCGCCTGATCTGACGTCCGCCCGCGTCGATCATCACGCGCGCGCCGATGGCGTCCTGGCCCGCACGCTCGAGCACGCGCAGCACCAGCCAGTGGCCGCGTCCCGGCGCCACGTTGCGCAGCAGGTGTGGCGCCGCATCGCGGTTGGCGACCACGATGTCGAGTCCGCCGTCGTTGTCGAGGTCGCCAAACGCGGCGGCGCGGCTGGTGGCGACGTGCGGCGCGACGGTCCCGCCCCTGGGCGTCACCTCTTCGAATGCCCCCGACGCCAGCCCGCGGAACAGCAGGTTGGGCTCGGCGTAGGGATCCGGTCCAAACGTCTCGGCTTGCAGCCCGACGCGGCCGTTCGCTTCATACAGATCGAGTCGGCCATCGTTGTCGAAGTCGAGCAGCGCAACGCCGAAGCGGGTGAACCGGCGGCTGACCACGCGCAGGCCGACGCCGGTCGTGGCGTCCACGAAGAAGCGGCCCTCGTTCCGGTAGAACGAGTCCGACTCGGTGTCGAGGTTCATCACGATCAGGTCGTTGTCGCCGTCCCCGTCCACGTCGGCGGCATGGACGCCCATGCCGGCCTTCGGCGCGCCGTCCTGGTCGATGGCGACCCCCGCCATCATCGCCGTCTCCTCGAATCGGCCGCCACCGAGGTTGATCCACAAGTGGTTGGGCGTGGCGTCGTTGGCCACGAACAGGTCGAGCCGCCCATCGCCGTTCACGTCGTCGGCGACGACGCCGAGCCCGTTGCCGACGGCCGTGCCCAACCCGGCCGGCCGGGAGACGTCCGTGAACGTGCCGTTGCCGTTGTTGCGAAAGAGCAGGTCGGTCGTGGGCGCGTCGTAGTTTCGTGGGGCGCAGTAGTCGATCTGCCCGGTCAGGCTGAAGCACTCACGCTCCCTGTCAGGGGCCCAGTCCAGGTAGCGCGCGACGAACAGGTCGAGCCGGCCGTCGGCATCGACATCCACGAACGTGGCGCTGGTGCTCCAGCCGGATCCGGCGACGCCCGCCGCGCGCGTCACGTCCACGAAGTGTCCTTGTCCGTCGTTCTGAAGCAGCACGTTGGACCCGAAACCGGTGATGTACACGTCCACGTCCCCGTCGTTGTCGTAGTCGCCCGTGGCGACGCCCATCCCGTAGCCTGAGACGGTCGCGATGCCGTGTTCGGCCGATACGTCCTCGAACGAGCCGTCGCCGCGGTTGCGATACAGACGGTGGCCTGCCGGGGCCCCGGAAGAGGCCGCGAGGTAGCCGCTCTGGACCATGAGGATGTCGAGGTCGCCGTCGTTGTCCATGTCGAAGAGCGCGACGCCACCGCCCATGATCTCCGGCAGCAGGTACCGCGTCTCGTGACCGGAACGGTGCGTGAAACCCAGGCCGCGTGTCGCGGCGACTTCTTCGAACCAGGCCGGGCCGGCCGTGGGAGGCGGTGCGGCTGGGGCACCGCGGTCGCTCGGGGGTGAGCTGCAGGCGGTGACGAGGCACGCGGACAGGCCCGCGATCATCCCGGCCAGTGCGCGCGTCATCGTGCGCTCCGGGCGGCCGTGCCGATGCGCTCGCGTGCCGCGGCGAGCCTGGGGTTGTTGGGCTCGGCCTGCGCGGCGCGCTCGAGCACCTTCTGCGCCTCTCCGAAGTCGCCGGTCGCGGCCCAGGTGTCGGCGAGGCCGATCAACGCGTCACCGAGCAACGGGTTCTTCGAGAGCGCGGCCTCGAATCGGTTCCGCGCAACGAGGTACTGACCCTGCTGGCCATGAATCATGCCCATCCACAGGTGCGGCATCGGATCCCGGGGATCCGCCGTGGCCGCGGCGTCGAAGCGCGCCAGGGCTTCACGCTCGCGCCCCTGCTGCCAGTCCACGACCCCACGCAGCTTCGCGGCGTCGGCGCTCTCCGGTCGCAGTTCGAGCGCGCGGGCGGCGTATGCGGCGGCCTTGTCGAGCGCACCCGAGAACAGGTAGCCGGAGGCCAGGTGCATCGTCGCGTCGAAGTGCCGCGGATCCGAGGCGAGCACGGGCTCGAGCAGGGCCGTCGCCTCGCCCATGCGGCCGGCCGAGGCGTACATCCCTCCCAGGTAGACCCGCAGTGCGATGTCCTCCGGTCGCAGCGTGCGCAACTGCTCGAGCAGCGCGATGGCCTCGTCGAAGCGCCGCTCGAGCCCGAGTTGCGTGGCCTCCTTCAGCATCGCCGCGAAGCCCCGGCGATACTGATCCACTTCCTCCGACCAGGGATCGGCCCAGAGCGGCTGCCCGCCACGCCCGATGCTGAGCGCAAAGCGCGCTTCGTCCGATCGGCCCAGCCGTTGATAGGCGGTGCCGAGCAGGTGCAAGGCATAGCGCTCTCCCGGCGATTTCGCCAGCAGGCGCTCGAGCTCCGCTGCGGCCTCCGCGTCCTCGCGTTTCGACAGGTGCACGAGGGCCAGGCCGATGGAGCCGGCGGGATCCGTGGGCGCGGCCTTCACGGCCTCACCGAATGAGACCGCGGCTTCATCGGGTCGAGCGCGGTCCAGCAGCCAGAGGCCCTTCCGCCAATGGGCCGGGGCGTACGAGGGTGCCAGGGTGATGACCTGCTCCAGATCCACCAGCGCGGCGTCCACGTCGCCCCGGCGCGCTGCCAGGACCGCGCGTCGATACCGCCACCGCGGCTCGCGGTCGTCGAGACCGACGGCCACGTCGTAGGTGGCCGCCGCCTGGACGAGCAGGCCGTTGGCCTCGTAGGCCATGGCCAGGCGTCCCCATCGGGCCGTGTCTGAGCGATCGGCGTTCACGCTGTCGGTGAGTTCGTCAACGAGCGTCTTCACGGCTGGATCGACGGACCCCAGGGCAGAGGTGTCCGGAGGCGCTGACCCTCGGCTGCAGGCAGGTACCAGCACGACAGCGACGAGAAGTGCGGCTCGGGCCCTTCGGGACACGCGTGGATCATAGCCCGGCGGGCGGGGGCTGTCCGGCGAGCG
>Ga0209706_10000846_pt1 | contig 17460 bp, 9 predicted proteins | sample PPLLaktember2015_6_FD_187263 | JGI IMG/M metagenome (GOLD analysis project Ga0209706, IMG submission 187263) | Freshwater sediment microbial communities from Prairie Pothole Lake near Jamestown, North Dakota, USA - PPLs Lake P8 Core (1) Depth... | ecosystem: Environmental > Aquatic > Freshwater...
CACCCGCCAGAACCCAGCTCTCTCGATGTTCGGTACATGTGACCTTAAAACGCTTGTCACTCGTGGAAATCACCTGGCCGCCGGTCAGCACAACCTTCGCGCTGCCGTCGCTCAGCCAGGGCTTTCCATCCCCGGCAGAGAACGCCATCATCCGGGTCTCAGGATTCCAGGTCATCACGCCCGCCTGCCCCGTCACAGCCGACGCCAGTAGCAGGAGCAGCGTTTCCGCAAAAAACAACTTATAACAATTCTGCTTAATCAATTTTAATGTGTGTTTCAACTTGTGCATTTTCTATTCTCCGCTTTTGAGTTTGGGTTATTCTGATCAATTCTTTAGTTACCATTTGGTCCCAGCAATTTGACTTCGTGCAAACACAAGCCATAACGCCCGCCGGGCGGGTTGAAGTTGAGCTTCACGCCGTTCCAGCCGGCGCTGAAATTCGCGGAATAGCACAGCCACAGGGACTGCCCGTCGGGGCTGATAAACTTGCTCGGAAAATTGAGGAAGTATCCTTGCTCGCCGAAGTCCGGCATGTAGGAAACCATGCGCCATGGGCCCGTTAGAACGTCGGCTTCCAGAATGTAGGACGTCATTTTGGCCACCGTCGGCCAGCCATCGGTAACGCACATCAGGTATTTCTTCAGGCCGGGCACATAAGTGGCCGTCACACAACCCATGTGGTTATTCCACTCGATCAGCGGTTTGATCTTCTTGAAGTCGCGGGTCCAGACCGGCTTACCGGACGAGTCATGACCGGCAAAAAACTCGTAGGCCTTCGGGTCATTGATGGTTTCCGGCGAGGGCGTGACCCGGGCCAGGTAGGCTTGATCGGCTGTCACCCAGCTCAGGTTGGCATGGGCGAAGTCGCTCGTGCAACCCTCGACCACTTGATAGGCCTCACCCGGTTTGCCAAGCTTGATGCAGGGGCGCGGCTTGGGATCGTTCTCTTCCGCACCCATGCCGATCAGGTAGGCCTTGCCATCCGGGGAATGTTCCATGTTCCTGCCGAAATCCACGAAATGCGGAGCACCCATCTTGACCGGACCGAGGAACTTGCGAGGCTCGGGAAACAGCGGCTTTTCCGGTGTGAGCGGCGAGGGCTCCCAAGTCTTTCCGAAGTCCCTGGAGATTTGAAATCCAGGCATCGGCCCGAGATTGGGCCAGTTCCAGGTAAAACCGTTATGCACGGTGGTCCCATCATCAGGACCCAGGCAGTAGGTGCCATAATACCAGATGCCATTGTGCACCAGCGAGCCGGCCGGATAGCGTCCGGTATAGGGCGCGGCTGCGGCCTCCTTGGGCGGGGAGATGTTATGAATCTCAAGCTTCAGGGGATCATCACCGATCATCACGGCGTGGCCGGTGTGGGCTGGCACCTTCCATGATTCGCTGGTGACTCCATCCGTCTTGCCATCGGTCCATGGTGAGTAGAGGTTCCCATCACTCGCCCAGCAGGGATACCAGGTATCTCCGCATTTATAGTCACTGTGGCGACCCGTGAAGAACAGGCCCGTCAGGCCGAGCGATTTTGGAAAGGGGCAATCCGAAGGAACTGAGGATTCCCAGGCAAACCCCTTTCCATCGGCAGGCAGTGTGCGATCCGTTTCCCCGGCCGCCACACTTGAGACGGCCATCAAACAAAGCAATTGGATTCGTGTAATTCTCATGATCATTTTGTTCCTAATATACTTATTACGTCAGCGCCCCAGCAGTTTTATCTCCTGCAGGCACCACGCATACCTGCTGCCCGGCGGGTTCGGTTTCCTATGGCCCCAACCATGTGAATAAGAGAGCCAGAGGGTCTTACCGTCAGCGGCAATAAATTTACTCGGCAGGTTCACAAAATAGGCCTGCTCGCCAAAGGCCTTCATGTACGACGCGAGCTTCCACGGACCGGTCAAATCTCTCGACTCGAGCAGATAAGTATCGTAAGGGCCATTGCCGTCCCCCTTCGGCCCCCTGCCGTCGGTAACGCACATGATATACCTCTTCAACCCAGGAACATAGGTCGCCGTGACGATCCCCATGTGATCATTCCATTCAAGAAGCGGCTTGATCTTCTGGAAGTCGGTGGTCCAGACCGCATTGCCTTTGTCGTCCTTCCCCCCGTAAAACTCCCAGGCGGAGGGATCGTTGATCGTTTTGGGGCTCGGCTTAACTCGCAAGAGGTAGACGTGGTCTCCGGCCGCCCAAGTGTTGTAGGAACCAGGACGCGTCGCACCATGCGCCACCATGTACGCACGGCCGTCGGGCGAGTGCTCCATGTTCTTTCCGAAATCAACAAAATGTGGTGCCCCGATCTTGACCTTGGCGTTGGCCTTGCCCGTTGAATACTCTGATTTCTCGTATTTCTCCTGCATCTTAAACATCTTCACAGTGCGGCCATCTTTCGCGGACTCCCAGAAAATCGGATTCAGGGCAGTATGCTGCTCGGAAAGCCAGCTCTGCCCAAAATCCTTCGAGATATTAAATCCCACAAACGGCCCCATTACGTCCCATGGATCCTTATGCCAGTCGAGGCAGTACGTTCCGTAATACCAGACACCGTTGTGGACCAAACTGCCGCAGGGATACTGGCCGCCATACGGGAACGGCTCGTGAGGGATCAGGCCGGCCTGAATGATTTTCAGGGCGGTAGGATCGTTTCCCTCGATCACAGCAAAACCGGTCACGGGGGATTTCAATTCTTCGAAGTTATAACCGGAACCCGAGAACACACCGTTGGTTTTCTCGTCGGCGAGCGGCGAATATACCTTCCCGTCGGTGAATGGCGAATACAGCCGGTCATCCGACGCCCATGACGGGTACCATGTGTCGGCGCCTGTGTATGTCTTGTTTCTTCCGGTAAAAAAGATGCCCGCGACAGCATCCGAGGCCTCGAACGGGCAGTCGGCGGGCGGTTCCGACTTCCACTCTTTCCCGACCGCAACTTCCTGCGCCGGAAGCAACTGCACCGGACCGAAGAGGCCGGAGGGGTGAGGACCTGGGACAGACAACTTCTGAGTGATGCGGGTCACGCGCTTCTCGCGCGGCAACTTCTCATCGCCCGCAATGCGATTGGCCCAGAGGTTGGTGATTTCCACCTTCAATTCGTTCTTTCCACTCCGGATCATACCGGTGACGTCGCAAACATAGGGCGGTTTCCACAGAATCCCGAGTGGTTTGCCATTCAAGGTCACGTCGGCAACATTGCGGATTTGGCCCAACGAGAGCTCCATCCGGCCGTCAGCGATAAGAAAGGAGGCCGGAACCTCGAATTCCTTGAGGTAGGTGGCGGTTCCGGAGAAATATTTGATACCGTCATCCGGAATCGTGGTCCAGGAAACGAGTTCGTCGAAAACGCGCGATGGAGGTGCTCCCAGATTCGGGGGAAAGCGAACTTCCCACGGCCCGACGATGTCGAGCGGCGCGGTAGGCTTGCTGTCCGCCTTCGGCTCCGGTGTCGGATCGGTTTCCGGAGCGGCTCCGGAAAAAACGACGAACATCGAGCCGGCGGGCGGCAACCGCAGTTTCAGCTTCATACCGCCGGGAACGCGCTTGTAGTCGGTGCATGGCTCGATTTTGCCGGTGTCTGCGTGCCAGAACTGGGGCAGCCGTTGCGTGACCCGGAAGGTGCAATCCGCCTCGGCATCTTCCATTTTCGTGTTGGTGACGAAGTAGATGTCGGCGTCCTGAGTGCGGCGGTGGATATAGTCGAGGTCGGCCGGTTTTCCTGGACTGCTGTAGGCGAAGTCGGGACCGATGCCGCGCTGCTGGAGGATCTCTCGGACCCGCTTGCGGTCCGCGATGACCCGGCCTTTGCCGTAGGAGCGCCCGGAGGCTTCCCCGTCGTTGCCGGGACCCCAGATGCGCCCGGCGATGGTTTTGACCTGTTCGTCGCAGCGGGGGTAATCCGCCAACGAAGTGTCACGCTCGGGCTTGGGGCCAAGAAGCGTCGCGCCCTCGCGAACGAGAGTTTCCAGCTTGGTTAAAACAGACAGCGGGATGTCGGTGCGTTCGGGCAAGACGATGACCTCGTAACTCACGCCATGGGGCAGAGTCAGGCGGCCGTCCTTGAACTCCATGCGGTTTTCGATCACATCGGAGTTAATGACGTCATAATCGTAACCGGTTCCGAGCGCGTCGGCAGGAGCCGGGTTGGGCCTCCCGCAATGGGCACAGGTGGCGCCATCCAGCCTCTTGGAATCGGGGCCAATCCGGCGAGTGGCGACCAGGTTGGGCGCGTCGTCGCCGTAGTAGAAGCAGACGTCCGCCACCGGCTGACCCTGCTGCAAAAGATAGCAGCAGCGCGAGAAATAGAACAACATGGGTGCGGCTTTAGGCCACCAGGTGGCGTTGACGTTGAAGTGTTCGCCGGCGTGATACATATTTCCAGGCACACCTCCTGAAGGCGGAGTGTGCGCGAAGGTATGGAACGTTATGCGATTCAGACCATCACAAAATGCCGTGTCGGCCAGCCGCTTGTATTCCAGCGGCCCGTCCTGCCAGTGCCGCCAGCCGGTAAAAGACTCGGAATCCACAATCTGCCGGCCGTAAATGTGTGCGGCAGAGGCCGCCTCTTTCACCACCCAGAACTGCGAGCCGTTCCAGAACTCGCCGCGAATTATATCCACCACGCCGCAGGCGCGCAACGATTCGGCACGCGGGTAACCGCCATGTCCACCCTCGGCCACCAGCTGCATTCCGTAAGTGTTAAGAAACTCCCTGGAAGCGGCGTAATGGCCGTCAATCCACAAGTCGCTTACGGTCTTATGATAGTCGTGCTGGAAGCGGGAGGTGACCTGCGGATCGGCAAAGCTCTTCCCCTTGAGCACTGGCAGATACGGAACAGGGTCATAGCCACGCCGCTGGCGGAATTCCGCCACAAAGGAGTCGGTCCAATCCGTCTGATTATCAACCTCTACGCTATCCACTTCCATGTAGCGCAATGCGTCCAGGCTCGGCCGCACTTTCAGGATTTGGTCAATGATGTAGCGGAAATGGCGCCTGGCCGCATTACCGTCAAGGTGATCAATGAGCAGGCCGTTCGAGTTGGGGCTGGGCACCGTCAGTTTCTGTCCGGTATTGCTGGTGATAAACCTCGCAATCACCCAGGAACCGGCAGGAACATCCCAGGTGAGCAGCCCTTCGCTGTTCATCTTTTCGCTGAGGTTGACGACGGATGCAGTGTCGCGAATGACCTTGTTCGTCGTCTGCGGAAAAGCCAGTACGGCGATTTCCTTGTAGTAGAGCGGCAGACCATTGGCACCTTTGGGCGCGCTGCACTTAGGAAAAGGCAAGGCCTGCGACAGTTTGGCCGGACCGTTGACAGTGATTTCGCTATGATAGAACCCCTTCATTGCATCGCGCGGCTCCACCCAACTACCGCCCGCATTCCAACTGCTCGAAGCGACCATTCCCAAGTGCAAGCCCAGGCGGTCGGCTTGCTCGATGGCATGGTTGACGGCTTTGAGCGATTCAGGTCCGAGGAAGGCCGGACCCGCCGGGATCGGTTCTTCGGGAATCGGAAGGATCACGCCGATGTCCCAGATTTCCACGCCGGACATGCCCTTGGCCTTCATCTCCTTGAGTTCGTAAGTCATCCGGTCGAGATCCACATTGCCGTTCATCCAGTCCCAGAATGCGCCGGGCCTGGCCTCCATGGGCGGGTCACGGAACAAGGCCGGCGATGGTTCACGCTCCGCCACCGGGCTGGCGTGGGCAATGACGAACTCGACGAGTTCCCGGCATTGAAAGAAGCCGTCCCAGACATTGTGGCCCTGGCCGGGCGGAATCCGCAGGCGCATCGAACCGCCCAGCTCGCGGTAGCGGCTGGCAAGCAAGCCGGAGTTGTCATGCAGAGGCACCACGTCATCCGTATCGCCGTGGATGTGAAAAATCGGCACGCCGGCCTTGGCCAGCGGGGCGAGGCGATCAATCGGGTTGTGCTGTGCAAGCTGTTCGTCGAGTTGTTCCGCGCTCAGGCCGTAGGCGCCGCAGGCCTTGTTGAGGCCGGGCCAACTGCGGATATTGCAGACAGGGTAAATGCCGGCGATGCAGCCGACGGAATCCGGATGCTCGACAGCCCAGTTGTAGAGCATCAGCCCGCCGCGGCTGCGTGGCAACAGGACGGGCTTGCGGCTGAACCCGCGTCGCTCCACCAACTCCCGGTATAAGGCCGTGAAGTGGGCGCGTCCCTGCGGATTGCCGCATGATTCGCCGACGTCCACGCCCGCCACGGCAATGCCGGCCGCCAGAAACCGTTCGAACATCCAGCGTTCGCGGGCTTCGGGAAGGGCGGGCAGCGTAGGTGCATACCACACCCACGGGGTGGGGCGATTCGGGTGGAGGTTCTCAGCCGCCGGGAGAATCACGAATGCGGTGCGGCCGGCGACTTCGAAGACTTCCCCGGGAAGCGGCAGCGCTTTTTGCGGTTCTGCTGCTTCGGCGGCCCAAGCCCGGTTCATCGGGAGCGTCACCGCCAAAGCCGATAGCGTCAATGCCAGGAAATTGCTTTGGTGTGAAGGCCGTTGAGGGGGCTTCGCGTTGCTACCCTCGCTCAAGCCGGACCGGAGGGCCGGAAGAAGGGGGTTGTTTCCGCCTGCTTTCGCGGCGGTGCCACGAGATTTCATCCTTTCAATCAATGTTCTTATCATGGTTTCTCTCTCTTTCTTCAACAGGCTCTTCATTCCCTCACATTGCTATTTGGTGGCTTTTTCAAGCATAATGTAATCCAGATTGACGCCCACATCGCCGCTGTCATTCTGCAGCTTGAGTGTTGCGCCGTCAGGCACCGCCATGTTGACCACTGCATCCGCGTATGCTCCATTGCCATACCATGCGCCTGTGGAGCGAACGGTGATGTCGGTTGCGTGTGCGCCGTTAATGTAGACACTGCAGGTCCCGTTGTTGACGGTTGCATACCGGATGGTCAGGCGTGTTGCCGCCGCCAGGCCTTTGAATTCCAATGCTGCATTGGTGGTGTGCAGGTAGGCCACACTATAGCCGCCAGAGGCAAAGGGGTCGCTATAGTCCCCCGCGCCATTCAACTTCGTGCCGAGTTCAGCTTCAATCTTGCCGGACAGGTAGAGCGGGTTGGGATCGGTTGAAAGTTTGAATTCGCGCAAACACCACGCATAGACAGCGCCCGGAAAACTGGACGGCGTATACCACCAGTAATTGGCCGAGAAACTCAACCACATGGTCAGTCCGTCAGCCGATATGAACTTCGATGGGATGTTCAGGAAATACGCCCGGACGCCGAACGAGGGCAAGTACTGAACCAGCCTGAAAGGACCGGTGATTGCATCAGACTCAAGCAGCATGCCGTCCATGATATCCTTGTTGCCGGTAACCACGCGGCTCATCACCATCATATACTTGCCCAGCGCGGCGTTGTACGTCATGGAAACATTGCCCAGTCGCTGGCGCCAATGAGCAATGGCCTGAATGTTGCCGTAAACATCCGCAAGGTTGTTCCTGTCCCAGTTCATCCAGGTGCCATTGCGGGCATAGTATTGCCAATTGGTATGGGTGTTCATATAAGCCGCGTTCTCCGCGGCATTGGTGCCATCCGGCATCAGGATACGAATGAGGTAGATGTTGTCGCCCTGAATCCAACTGTTGTGAGCGGCAATCTGGACGCCGGGATCCGCTCCGTGCCCGACCATGTATGCGAACTTCCTGCCCGTCCGGCCGTCCACGGGAGCATGTTGCATATTTTTGCCAAAATCGACAAAATGAGGTGCGCCGATCATGATCTCTTTTCCGCCTGCGCCAGCGTCGTGGTGGGGTTCCAAGAGTGTGATGGCAGGGTCGGTCGGATCCGTCCACTTCACGCCTTTGTCGGTCGAATACCTGAAGCCAACCCAGGGCTCGAGCACGCCCCAGTCCGGCATGTCCTGCGGCGCGTCGGGATCTGTCCAGGTAAGCAAATAGGTGCTATAGTACCAAATCCCATTGTACATCAACGAGCCGCACGGGTAGCGCCCGTGCCCCGCGTCGCTTGACACGACTTTCGGCAGGTTGCTTATGCTCAGGTAAAGAGGATCGCTGCCCTCTGCCTTGCACTGCCCCGGATTCGGACTCGCCGTCGAGTAGTCACCTATGGAGCCGTCTGTCCATGGACTATACAGCACATCATCGTCCCCCCACGTGGGATAGAATGTGTCAGCGGCAGTGTAGGTAGCCCACCGGCCGGTAAACTGGAGACGCCGGTAGGATGATGCCGCAAACGGGCAGCCCGTGGGACATGTCGTGTCCCACGTGAAATACTGGTAGTTGGTGCCGCGTCCAAACAAGTAGGGTACTTCGCTGTGTGCAGGCAGTGCATGTTTGCCATTCTCCAACAGCTTCTTCATCCCTTCGCCCAGCGCATCGCCAATCAGAAAGTAACTCTCCGCGTTGGCGAACCAATGATGTCCATGGGTCGGACAGGGGGACAGCTCAGCAGGCCGGGCAAAGTCGGTGGTCTTTATGAATAAAGCATTCTTGATCTGCTTTGTTCCTTCTTCCTGCGCCTTTCTGAACTCAAACATATCGCCGCTTGTCACGGGTCCGCCATTGCCAAGTTCACCTACAACCACCGGCATATTCGGCAATTTGAATTCCTTGCGAAGATCTTTTACCAGGTTGACAAGATTCTGCGCATAGTCAGGAATAGCCGGTTTGGTGCACATATCGTTCCAGCCCTGCTGCCAGACAAAGCCCGCAATCTCGTATTTCTGATCCCCAAGCTCAACCAGTGCCGCGCGAACTTCTTCCACCATCTTCGTGTAGAAGGGCCCTACCTGGCCGCCGGAACTTGGCGGCCTGAAATCAACGTACAGGCTCTTGCCGCCCCAGGCCGTCTTGATCAAAAGCACCGGCTCCTTAAAATAGTCCCCCATCACAAACCCGAACCCCAGCTCAGGCCCGATGTGGCTGCTCCCGCCATAGCCGGTATAACCGACTGTCAGTCCGCCCTTGCGGACCTTGTCGCCAACCTTGAATGATATCTGCACATCATCCCGGACCACCCATTCCCGTTTCTCGTTCTTGAGGCACTTCATCTTCCCGGCACTCTTCGAATTCTTCATCGACCAGACAAGGTTGCCCTTGCCGCCGTTGTAGTCCCTCTCTCCATCCAAGGACACCACGCCCTGCCCCTCCATGTTCGACTGACCGGCGAGGATGAAAACCTTCACCGGCCCCTTCAACTCCTGCCGCGGCTTGCCTGCCTCAGCCTGCTGGGCCATCACCGTACTCACCGCCAATGACATGGCAACCACTGCGCCTACGATTGCTCTTGTTGTTATCGTTTTCATTGCAATAACTACCTTAGAGCCTGTTGCACAATGATTTTCGAGCCCAACCATTGGATTCGACGGCTGTCTGGAACAGACGGCTCAATTTTCTGTTTCCCAAGCACCTTTTCTTAACTTTTTATATGGTATCGTGTTTTTGCTAAAATATCAAGCAAAACTGCATGTCAAAATGAATAGAAACAGCCTTTTTCTCAATTCCAGCAGGCCTTACCACTTCGCCACAGCTTCAAAAGATTGTGCGTAGCGCAAACAAGCGACCACTCGCTACGGCAAGCTTCAATTCCTCGACGCATAAACCTGTCAAAGCCGCGAGCATCCTTAATCTGTCCAAACACCGGTTCGACCGTCTGACCTCGAATTTTATACAACTCTCGACCACGTTCGGTCAGAAGCTTTCGCTCCATCAATTCCGTCGGCGATAAGCCATCCGGTATTGGTTCTTTCGGCGGCGGTTGATCCTGCATCGCCTTTCGCTGTTTATGATCTTTCTGTGTCGCTACCAATAACTCAACATTACCCACAGGGGTCTTTGTGAAATTGTCATCGCTTTCTCAGGTCACTGGGGTTCGTTGCCGACCATGTCCCTGCCTCAAGGTCAAGATACCATCTGTCGTACCACTGCAGCGCCATCGGTGCGGTATTTTTTGTAGAATTGCTTGAGGTCAATCTGCTCGACGGCATCGAGAACAAACCACGCCAGATGATCTTGCGGCAGCCAGTCAGCCAAAGATGGCGGCAGCAGATAAACCTGGTTTCGGTCGCAAGGCAGGAAATTGTAGGCCATATCATAATCCTTTATCTGTGTTTAACCAATCCATTGCACGGATTATAACCGAAAAGCTGGAATTATTCACTTCCCGAAATTCAATCTGAAGCGCAACACTTGGGTTTGCTCCAGAAGACCTCTGTCGGGGTCCGATAGTTTAAACATTTACGTGGTCGATTATTCAACAATTCAACGGCCTTGTCAAGTGCAGACTGCTTGATTGGTCTAAAATCCATGCCTTTGGGGAAGAACTGACGCAACAGGCCGTTGGTGTTCTCATTGGTGCCGCGTTCCCAGCTATGGTACGCTCTGGCAAAATAACTCCGCATATCCAATCCACGCTCCAATTCCTTAAAACCCGCAAACTCCTTACCGTTGTCAAAAGTGATCGTCCTGACTTTCTCCGGCGGCAATTTCTTCATCGCCGCAAGCGTCGCTTTTGTTACGGTGTCAGCCGATTTGTCCTCGACTTTTACCGCCACCGTATATCTGGCCTTGCGATCAACATACGTACCGAAAAAACCGCTGCCCTTGCAGCCTTCAACCGTGTCGCCTTCCCAGTCGCCTCATTCTTATTTACCTATCCTGGCAGCATAAAGCGATAAACTCCAGCCCGCCTACGGCGGGCTGCCCTTAACCTGAAGCGTTGCGCTTCAGATTAAAATGCGCCATCTGTTTTTTTCAACATATTCTTCTCGAAAACCTTTTCGAACGGGATATATCTACAAAATGGCATTCTGTTAAGTGATCAGTTTATTTTGTAAACCTCGCCACGAAACCGCCGCCGGCATTCAGCTTTACTTCAACTTTTGTACTATGACCGACCGGGATGTTCTTCTCCACCTGAAGCGCGTCAGGCTGGCCATCCTGGTCCCTGCAATAGACTGCTTTGTAGTCGTCGCTGCCGAGAAACGACAAATCCAGCGTATAGGTTTTGGCAGTTGTCTCTCCATTAATGATGCCGACATACCATTCGCTGCCACTACGGCGGGCGAAGACAGCCAGTTTGCCGATTTCGGAACCCTTCAGGACTCGAGTTTCATCCCATACCGTCGGCAGGCTGCGAATGATGTCAATTGCGGGGCTTTCCAGGTATAGCTCTGGTTTATCGGCCCAGCAAAGAAGCGGTGAAGTAAAGATAACGGCGGATGCCATCTGGAGAGCAAATGTGGTTTCGGTCAGAAAATTTGTCTGAAATGTAGTCGGCGTAAAATCGCCTGCTCCGACAAGTAGACGTGTAAACGGCAGGTTTGCGTAATGACTTGGAGGAGTTGATGCCCACTTGTTGTATTCAAGGCCTCTTATACCTTCGCGTGTTATCGCATTCGGCCAGGTGCGCACTTCTCCTGTTGGTTTGTAGGCGCCATGAAAATTGATCAGAAGCTGCCGTTCCGCCGAGAGCCTTGCGCAATCCTCGTAAAAAGCCAGCATTTCATGACTTTCTGACGTCATATAATCGATCTTTGATCCCTTGCAACCGGCCTTTTTCAGGTTGTCGAAGAACTCCCTGCGTTTTTCCTTATCCCACAATCCAGGGCCCTGTCCGCAATCCTGGTAGCTGCGCCACACAAGGATCTCAACTCCTTTTTCTGCGGCGTACGAGCAAAGTTCCGTGAGTTTGGCCCATGAATCCTTTCCGTTCTCCATCCAGCCGAACTTCTTGTTTTCCCAGCCGGCATCCACGAGGTAATACTGGCAATTCATTTTAACAGCCATATCGACAAACCATTTCTGTTTGTCCCATTGTGTCCCCGGGTCATCAAAGGCCCACCAGGACCATACACAGCGACCGGGTTTGATCCATTTGGTTTTAATTCCGTCGGGAAACAGACTGGGATCGGGCGGCGGGCATAGATTGTTGATGATATCAGAGTTTACCAAGCCATTAAGATCAGGCGTCAGGGCTGTAACACGCCAGGGCGATGTGATGTCTCCATCCATATCCCATCCGTTCTTATCGTTCAGGAATACGCCCTGAAGTGTTGTTCCGCCAGCAACAGGCAGAAGCGTCATGCCGCTGTACCCGAAGACATTGGCTTCAGACAGGAATCCGTAACTTCCATCGGAGAATTTGACGGTAACCGGAAAACCTATTTGAGTTTTCTGTTTTGCATTTTCCTCGTCGATGTATTCGTTTTCTATTGCGCCGATCCGGTGACATCCGAAAAGGCCTTCATACCCGTCTGTATCAGTCTGGAACCAGGCAAGCGCGTTGGTGGGAAGTTTCCAGGCAGTGGCTTCACCTGCAATGTGCCGCTTCCCTTTGCCCGGTACAATATAACGGAATGCCGCTCCATCGTTGAACGCCCTGACTTCCAGCGTCCACATTGAGGAGTTGTTTGTGAGGCGGACTGGTATTTTAATGCCTTTGTAGCTGTTGATTGATTCCGCTTTCACACCCTGGCAAGGATATTTCTCATTAACAGTTTCATATATTGGCTTGCCAAGCTCCACCGTTTGTCCGAGGTCTGATCCGTCAACGGTAATTCCAAGCGGCGATTCCATGACCATTGTCAGGTCACCGCATTTCAGGTTATAGCTCAACCTGCCGGAATCTGACGCGAAGATTGCGGCTGCCAATCTGCCATCAGGACTTTTGAGAACAACAGGGTTAGATGATGTGCCCGGCTTGCCCGCCGCGGCCTGTTGGGCCATCACTGCATTTGCCATCAATGACATGGCAGCCACTGCGCCAACGATTGCTCTTGTTGTTTTCATTTTCATTTTCATTGTTATTTTCCTGTGGCAGGTTGATAGAGTTGGAACTCCGAAATCGTCGGACCGTCCGTGGATTCGATCACATGCAGACGGACGCGCTGGGCGATGACAGGACCGAACGTAACGTCCAGCCTGGCACCGGGATCTTCACCTTGATAACAAACTTTCCACTCGGTGCCATGCTGGTATTCGATGGCAAACTTGCGGATGCGTTTCAATTCCGGATACGCTTGTTCGATGACGGCGCGTCCCAGGGTTTCCGGTTTGCCAAGATCGACCTCCAACCATGCGGAGGTGGTGCCGTCATCGGTCGCCCAGCGCGTAGCGGAGTTGTCATCCACTGCCGTGGCGGGTCCATAGGTCGGATCGTTTTTATAGACGTTGGAGGCGGTGGCTTTGGCGTTCAGGTTGAGTGCTGCCGGATACATGGACGGATCATCAATCGCCTTCTTCAATTCCAAGATCATGGCGCTATCCTCTGGTCGGAACATGCCGCTGTGGTCGGGAGCGAAACTCAGCAGCACGTTGGAGGCACCAAGTCGATAAGCTGCTGTGAAATGCTTCACGAGTTGTGCTGCCGGCTTCGGGGCACTGGGCAGGACTTTCAGGCCGGCACCATAGGTGAACCAGGATCCGGGCGCGCCCGAGTTTCCTTTGTCCCAAGACTGCGAGACCAGTTCGCACTCCATGGGCAGATAGTATTTCACGCCCTCCACCGTGCGTTCCTTCTGATGCCCCCCCGGCGGCGGCAGCAGGTTCTCGCCATTCATGATGTCGGTGGGGAAGTAGGTAATCTTCGTGCCATCCTGAATGTGCTGGTTAAGGATGACGATGCAATCGGGCTGAAGCGATTTGAGCAGATCGTACACCGTTTGCGGCGAAAGATCCTGTGGTGCCCAATTCATCATATCGATCCAGAAATACGGGATGGGGCCGTAGTTGTGGGCCAATTCATAGAGCTGCGCCATGATCGTGGCTCTTGCATGCTCACCCTTGTTCCACATGCAGTAATAGAAGCCTGGAGCGACGCCCTCTTCCCGGCAGCTCTCGGCGAAGGCTTTTACGACATCAGTCGGCTCGTCTGTGGCGGCCACGGTTTGGGTTGATGTCTTGCTGGGCCAGAGCAGGAATTCGGAGGTGTGGCGGGTGGTGAGGACTGCGTAGCCCATCCCAGCCTGCCGGAAAAGCTTGGCCCAACTCGGCACGTTCAGCTTGATCGGACGATAGAGGGACGAGGGTCCTTGGGCGAATTCATCACCGACAAAGGTATTCAGACTATAATGCACGAAGGCACCAAACTTATACGATTCCCAACGACGGATATTTTTCGATGCTTCGGAGGCCGGCTTGTAATGAGTCCGAAGATCCACCTCGTAAGTCGCGATATCCTTGCCTGCGGCAGAAGCGATGTGCAGGCTGGTGAGACCGTTGGCCGACACGCTTTCGGTGACCACAGGATCGCGCGTTTCGGTGAGTTTCTCCGGTAGCTTGCCCGCCGCGGCCTGTTGGGCCATCACCGCACCCGCCATCAATGACATGGCAGCCACTGCGCCTACTATTGCTTTTGTTGTTATCGTTTTCATTGCAATAACTACCTTAGAGCCTGTTGCACAATGATTTTCGATCCCAACCGTTGGACCCGAAGACTGCTTGAGTGAGACGGCTCAATTTTCTCATTCTCATACAGCCTTTGTTAACTTTTTTACATATAATCGTGCTTTGCCAATTAATCAAGCAAAATTACACGTCAAAATGAATAGAAACGGCCTTTTTCTCAATTCCAGCAGGCCTTACCACTTCGCCACAGCTTCAAAAGATTGTGCGTAGCGCAAACAAGCGACCACTCGCTACGGCACGCCTCAATGCCTCGTTGCATAAACCTGTCAAAGCCGCGAGCATCCTTAATCTGTCCAAACCCCGGTTCGACCGTCTGACCTCGAATTTTATACAACTCTCGACCACGCTCGGTCAGAAGCTTTCGCTCCATCAATTCCGTCGGCGATAAGCCATCCGGTATTGGTTCTTTCGGCGGCGGTTGATCCTGCATCGCCTTTCGCTGTTTATGATCTTTCTGTGTCGCTACCAATAACTCAACATTACCCACAGGGGTCTTTGTGAAATTGTCATCGCTGCAATACCCTGCATCTGCCAAAGCCACGCCGGTTTCTTCTTTTATCCCAACAGCTTGTCGGTTCGATTCAGTCTGCCCAAGCATGGGGTGCAACTGACGTTTATCATTTTCCTCCTGGGTGACATCCTCGGCAACGATGATAGGTAAAGCTTAACTGGTATTCTTGCCTGTTCGGTTGTCAGTAAGCTCTGATTCTACATTGTCGTCAATCCGGGTACTTCAATCCTGGTTCAGATATTCTCCATATTGCCGGGCGTTCATCAAGCCTTCCCTGCTGTTAGAATCTGTGACCTGCAGCTTGCACAGCCACCCGGCATTATAACAATCCTTATTCATCAGTTCAGGCTCAGTCTCAAGAACGGAATTGACCTCGATTATCTTACCGGACAACGGTGAAAATATATCACTGGCCGCCTTGGCGCTTTCCACCGTACCAAGAATTCCATCCGCCTTGATTTCCTGATCTGCCGCAGGCAGTTCTACAAAAGTGATCTCTCCAAGTTGCGACTGCGCATGATCGGTAATACCGATGGTTGCTGTTTGGCCTTCGATTTTTACCCATTCGTGTTCTTGGGTATAGAACAATGTCTCCGGAATCATATTCTTACTCCTATAACCGGCAACGACCGGAACAAAATAACAGTCTGTAAAAGTTTGCGATCTTGTAAATATTTCACAGACATTCTGTATGCAAACTGCATCAAAACCATATCAAAACCATGTACAAACTGCATCAAAACTACATACAAACCGCATCAAAACTACATACAAACCGCATCAAAACTACATACAAACTCACCAGAAAACGCTAGAATCTCGCCGTTTTTTCCACAATTTTGCCAAAAATATCGCTGGCCAAAACATCATTTTTCTCAATTTTTTCTTTTCTGCCCTGCTGAATATGTCGGGAATTGCGTGCGGCATAGTAAACCCCGACGGTATCACCCTCCTTCACCGCCCGTTCTAAGTATATTAGAGCCAACTGTTTATCACCAACCTTAGCGCAGCTCAGCACCCAACCAACGCACCGCCCCTCACTGTTGAGCACCGCATCCTCCGAACGCACCGGCCGCACACCCGACGCCCCAGCCATCTCCAGCCGCCCAACCGCCATCCCATAACCCACACTTTCCCTCCGCATCGCCTCACAGCCGAAAAAAAATCCCTTATCCAGCTTGACCGCCCAGCCGTAGCCGGCTTCAAACGGCGAAATATTATGCTTACCCGCCAATTCATGGCCGTAAAGTGGCAAACCTGCCTCAATACGCAAACTGTCCCGCGCCCCGAGTCCGCAGGGTTTCACGCCGAAAGATTCGCCTTGCTCGAGTATCATATCCCATAGTTGCGGCGCCTTTTCCGGGTGTACAAGAAGCTCAAAACCAACCCTGGCTCCGGTATAGCCGGTTCTGGCGATCACCACGTCAACACCGCCAACAGCCCCCTGCATAAACTCAAATGGTTTGAGTTTTCCAAACCGATTCTTAAGGGCCTCATCGCCACTGCCCATCATTTGCAGAATAATGTTGCGCGAGGTCGGTCCCTGCAGAGCAATATCCACCAGGCAGTCGTCGCCTTCTTCCAGGTTGCGCATATCACGTATTTCCGGAGCAACTTCGAATTCATATCGGCGCAGTCTCATCGGCGCGTCTTTGAACCAGGCCTTGATTTTGTCGTTATTGACGGCATTGACCACCAACATATACTTATTCTCACCCCGGCAATACACGATAATATCATCCAGTACGTTACCAGCCTCATCCAGTATGTACGAATATTGGGCAGATCCATTTTGCAGCTTGCCTACCGCATTGCTCGTAACCATCTCCAGGAATCGCATAGCATCCGTTCCGGCCACCTCCAGAACGCCCATGTGAGTACAATCAAAAAGCCCTGCCGCCTGGCGAACCGCCTGATGCTCCTGACTGACTGAGGTGTACCACAACGGCATAAGGTAGCCGGCAAATTCAGCCAAACGAGACGCATCCATCAACTGCAAATGTTTGTCGTAAAGAACGCTTTTTTTAACCTGTTCCATTTGATGTAAACCTTTATCTTCATTTGAAACCAGTCTGCCGAGCCAGCATTACCGCATAGCTGCTGCGCAGATGCTCATTGTTATCCAATCCCAGTTTTTCTGCCACGGCTTCGATATCCGCTTCGCCTGGCCCTTCGATCTCAACAAAACTGCCCAGTTTGGTCACCTCATCCAGGCACACCTCCGACTCGTCCAGTCGCCATACTTGTCTTTTTTTCTCGACTACTATGGTTAGTTCATACCCCAGTGCGGTCAGTAGCTTGTCGGCTTGCCGGGCATCGGACAGTTCGAATTCGATCTCTTCACGTCGTTTGTATGGTCCTTTCTGTCGCGGGCCTTTGAAGCACATTCGTGAAGAAAGCATTTTGTTATCGTCCTGGTCCTGTTCTTCGCGCAGCCGCAGACCGCTGTCCGTCTTGAGCAGGGAGCGGTCGGGCAGGTCGAAATATCGGTCCCGCTGGAATATCCGCTGTCGCAACTGTCCGCCCAGTTGTTCGAGCCGTTGGGCGTATGGCTCCAGTTGCG
>Ga0209706_10000847_pt1 | contig 17431 bp, 14 predicted proteins | sample PPLLaktember2015_6_FD_187263 | JGI IMG/M metagenome (GOLD analysis project Ga0209706, IMG submission 187263) | Freshwater sediment microbial communities from Prairie Pothole Lake near Jamestown, North Dakota, USA - PPLs Lake P8 Core (1) Depth... | ecosystem: Environmental > Aquatic > Freshwater...
GTAGTCGGTCTCGGTGCGGTAGTCGAAATTGCGGATATTGCGCACGGTGACCCGATCGCCCTGGATCTCGGCATGGGCAAGGCGCGCGACATCCGGCTGCCAGTCGCGGTCGTTGCTCGGCTCGATGCTGAGCCACCAGACCAGCAGCACGGCGAACAGCGCCAGAAAGGCGGCAACGCCACGTCGCCGCGGCCGCACCCCGATTAACAGCGCCAGCGCGGCGAGCGCGAAGGCCGCTGCGAGCAGGCCCGCCAGCGGCCGCGAAGCGGGGCCGTCGAACCACAAGGCCCCGCTGCCCCAGGCGATGGCGATCAGCAGGACACTCCACAGGATCAGGCGGCCAGCAATTCTCAGAGGTTTGGGCATGGCAGGTTCGGTTCAGTTTGCTCGAAGTTGATTGCGCTGCGTGATTGGACGCCATGTCCTGAGCACCATACCTGCACGGGGCAGGAAAAAAATAGGACTTTGGTCCAACCGGGTCTGGATGCGGCTGCGTCGAGTTTTTACTATCCAGCACCCACAGGGATGCTCGCCGGACCCGACCGGAGGGACTTTACGCTGGCGCGCGGAATCACCGCCAGTGCCATCGCCACCTTGTCCGTGATGGGGATGGCCGACATCGTCTCCATGGCCAGTACATCCGCCACCCCTTCCTTGAGCCTGACCTTGAAGATGCGGGTGCGGTTGTAGAAGTCCACATTCCGGTGGAAGACCACCACCTGCTTGCCGAAATCCACCACCGGGACGGCTTCGCCCGGCTTGAAGACGGCCCAGACAGGCTCGAAAGCCGCGGTGCTGCCCAGGTAACCCACGCGCGATTGCTGCTGCCCCTCAGGCAGCCGTTTCAGTTCGGCGACGGGATAGTCGCCGCTCCACGACTGCGATATCACAAGTTCTGCGGGTGGTGTGTCCGCCACCGGCACATGGTTGCAGCCGGACAACACAGCCAGCATCATCGAAACCAGCAAAACCCGTATCGTGTTCATGCAGTGACCCAAAATTTTCTCGATGCAGCAGCACCGTCCTGATTTCAAACCGGGCGGGTCGCCATGTGCTCGCCGCCCGCCCGCGCGAGTTTCATTTGCCTGCCGGTTTGACGCTGACGGCCATGGCCTCGAAGTAGGTGAGCTTGACCTGATCGCCGGGCTTGAGTTTCTTCAGCATGGTCCTGAATTCCGGTTTCATGACCTTGACGACGCGCGTCTTGCCAAGCGGGCCCTTGAATTGAACCACGTTGCGAAGCGTGTCGACATACTCGATGACCACCGTGGCAGAGACGGCTTCGCCCATCGCGCCGGCGGGACGCTCGCCCGGTGCTGCCCTGGTCATGCCCTCGGTCACCTTGACTTGGTCCGGTGAGGCGCCAGCGGCTCCGATTTCCGCGACCAGCCCTTCGTAGTACTCGACCGTTACCTTGTCGCCCACCTTGACCTGGGCCAGGTTCCTGACCTGCTCGCCTGCCTGTACGACGAAGCCTTTGCCCTCTGGTCCGATGATCGTCACCATCCGGGTCGCCAGGTCGATGGCCTGTACGGTGGCGGTCACCTTGGTGATGGTGATCGTCGCCGCGGTATCGCCCTGGGCATTGATGCCGGATTTTTCCTCGGTCTTGACGCCGGAGGCGGGTGCCTGGACCTGTGCCGCCTGTGTGACGCTGGAGGAGAGCAGCAGCGCGAGAACGAGGGTGGACATCAGGGTCTTGGGATGTTTCATAAGGTTTCCTTTCGATTGAGTCGTTCGGGGCTCACCAACAAACGCCTGGTGAATGGCGGGAAAAAGTTCGGCGGGCGATCAAGGTGCATGACCTGGCTATTTGGGCTCGTCGATCACACCCGTCCAGTCTCCTGACCGGCGCTCAACTGTGCAGCCTGAAGTAATGCAGAAAAGCATCCGCCCGCAAAGGGTGTGAAAAATAATGTCCCTGCACCTGCCTGACCCCCGCGGCCCGCAGCATGGCAAGCTGCCCGGCCGTCTCCACCCCCTCGGCGATCACTTCGAGATTGGTGGTCTTCAGCAGTACGGCCAGCGCTTCTGCCCAGCGTGGCATGGCCCCGTCCCCCGCACTGTCGAGCAGGACGCTCTTGTCGATCTTGATGATTTTCACATTGCTGCGCGATAGCACCATGACGCTTGCCGGGTCGATCCGGACATCGTCCAGGGCAATGCGAACGCCCTGGCGGGCGGCAAGGTCGAGCGCATGCAGCCCTATCTGGTCCGGTAGTCCGCGTTCGGTGATTTCGAGGACGATCTTGTGTTTGACGTCGCTGAGCCCCGATTTCTGGGCGGCGTATTCCAGTCCACCGCGGCCGAGGATCTCGGGCGGCACATTGATGTGCAGTTCGACGCCGTCCTGATTCCTGAGCCAGTCCCCCATCTCGGCAGCCACCCGGTCGATCACCCAATAGGTGAGGAGCCCGGACAACGGGGTGTTCTCGGTCAAGGGAATAAAGTCGTCGGGCAATATGACGCCCGAAGGCTGCTGCCAGCGTATCAGCGCCTCCGCGCCGACGCAGCGCTCGTGCTCGAGGGACCAGATGGGCAGGTATTCAAGAAAGAACTCGTCGTTGTCCAGCCCGGCGCGGATCATGTCCAGATCGATCATGGGTTCCCTGTTTCTTTCTTTTATGGCAATTTGGTCGTGGGCAGTGTCCGCTACGACCAGCCCCCTACGCCAATATTAGACCTGGGTCTTGTTGCAGTGTGAAGTGTGCGCTCGTAACGTTCTGCGATAAGGAAGGATCTGGCGCTGATTTTTACCGCCAAGCCGATTCGCACGTTCCCCATTGAGTCCTCCCACACCTACGATCTGGAGCGGGCACGGGCCTGGCTGGCGGTGGAATGAACGTGCGGCTGCGTATCCGCTCTTGAATTTAAATAGGATCCTGTCGATGAAGGCGTCCCTCCTGCAATGCAACCGTTCTTTTTTGTCCAGCCTGCCCGCTGTGGCGGGTCTGCTGCTGGCGGGCTGTGCGTCCACCCAGATCGGAGCGGAGTACGTCGATCCCCAGGCGCCGCCACAGTATTTGCGGGGCGCGGTCATCCTGGTGGTCTGCGAGGGGCCGGAGCCGGCCTTGAAGCTGATCTGCGAAAGCCAGGCCGTGGGCCAGCTGACCCAACTGGGCGCCAAGCCGCTGACCGATCCGAAGCGGGTGAGCCTGATGTCGGGTCGCGAGCCGACGACCGAGCAGTATCTGCCGGCCGCCCGCGAAGCGGGTGCGCGGGCCGTGTTCAGCTTGACCCTGAAGCCCGACACCTGGCGGCCGAGCCCGATGTCATCGGTCAGCATCGGAATCGGCGGCTGGGGTGGGTCGGGGGGGTACTACGGCGGCAGCGGGGTTGGCGGCGGAGTGGGCGTGACCTTGCCGGTCGACGGCGCGCAGGGCGCGGCGGGTCTGGCGGCCACCGGCACATTCGTCGATGTCGCCAGCGGTCGGGTGATCTGGACTGCCGGGGCGACGACTTTCCTGACCGGCGATGCCACCACCCGGGTTGCCGAACTGACCCGGGCGCTGACCGAATCCATGCGCCAGGCCGGGCTGTTCTAGTGCCGTGCTAGCGGCCCATGCGCATGTTGTAGCGTTGTGTGATGCGGTCGATCAGGGTGGGGTCTGCGGCGGTGTTGCCGCTGGTGCTGAATTCGACCCGCATGCTGCTGTCAGCCTGCGTCCGAACCGTCGCCGTCACACCGATATCACCCCGGCTGCCGCTGGCTCTGCCGGCGTCACGATCCAGGTTCACGATCCGCACCCCTTCATCCTCCAGCGCGCCGACAGCGGCCGACCAGGACCGCTCGAACGTGCTCGGCAGGGGCGCGTAAACACCCGGTGCGGGCTGATAGTAGGTGCAGCCCTCAAGCCCAAGTAACAGGCCGAAGGCGAGAAGCAGGGCGATGGAAATGCGTGGTTGCCGGTTCATGCTTATCCTCCCGTGATCGATGCAAGGCCGCGGACCGGCCCCTATCCCATTCAAAATAGATGTTCCGGCGCCGCCTGGTTTCAGGATGGCATTTATACTTTCCGCACCCCTCCATCCGGACTGCACGAACATGAACCCACCGCAGCGTGACCTGACTCAGATTACCCTGGGTGTGCTCTTCATCGGCGGTCTCCTCGTCGCCTCGTTCTGGATACTGCAACCGTTCCTACCGGCGGTGATCTGGGCCACCATGGTGGTGGTGGCCACCTGGAGGGTGATGCTCGGCATCCAGGCGCGGCTGTGGGGAAAGCGATCGCTGGCCGTGGTGGCGATGACGGTGATTCTGTTGCTGTTGCTGGTGGTGCCGCTGTCGCTCGCCATCGCTGCCATCGCCGACAATTCGGATCGCATCGCCGACTGGGCCAAGTGGCTGAAAGAGTTCAAGGTGCCTCCGCCGCCAGACTGGGTCGCGGGGCTGCCCCTGGTCGGGGGCAAACTGCAGCAGTTCTGGCAGCAGGTGGCCGCCACCGGCATCGAGGACTATGCCGCGAGGCTTGCGCCGTATGCCGGTACCAGTACCCAGTGGCTCATCGCCGAGGCGGGTGATTTCGGGCTGCTGTTCCTGCAGTTTCTGCTCGTCGTGGTCATCGCCGCCATCCTGTACGCGGGCGGCGAGTCGGTAGCCGACTGGGTGAAGCGATTCGGTCGTCGCCTCGCGGGCGACCGTGGCACGGATGTCGTGGTACTGGCCGGCCAGGCGATCCGCGGCGTAGCTCTGGGCGTGGTGGTCACCGCGGCGGTGCAGTCGTTGCTGGGCGGCATCGGGCTGGCGCTGGCCGGCGTGCCGATGGCCGCGGTGCTGACGGTGCTGATGTTCATGCTTTGCATCGCCCAACTTGGCCCCATCCTCGTGCTGCTGCCGGCGGTGGGATGGCTGTACTGGAGCGGGGACAGCGGCTGGGGCACCTTCCTGCTGGTGTGGACGATGATCGTCGGCAGCCTGGACAACGTCCTGCGGCCGTACCTGATCAAGAAGGGCGCTGACCTGCCCCTGCTGCTGATCTTCGCCGGCGTGATCGGCGGCATGCTCACCATCGGTCTGGTGGGCATATTCGTCGGGCCGGTGGTCCTTGCCGTGGCTTACACCCTGATCGACGCGTGGGTCGAGGACGATCGCAGGAACGTCGAGCCGCCCGCGCATACCTGACGGGCACGACACCTTAATCAGAACATAGGGTAAGGATCGCTCGGCAGACTCAGCCGAGAAACCGCTGCGCCTCGCGCAGGAAATCCGGCGGCGGAGGCAGGTCCGCCCGTGCGATGCTCGTCAGGCGAACGACGAGGCTGCGGCCTGCAGAATTGTGCAGCGTGCTGAGGGTAATCGGGGTCGCCCGCGTGCTGGACTGAGACTGCTTCACCCCCTGGCGATCGATGCACAGGGTGCTGGATTCGCCGCGCAGGTTCTTCTCCGCGCCGGCCAGCACGTCGACCAGAACGTCGAGATGCGTCTGCAGCAGCCCGGTGCTGAGGGTGCTGAGCTGGGCATCGATTTCCTTGATGCGCAGCTCCAGCGCCCGCGGATCGGGAGGCGTCTCGGCTGTCGCTTCATCCGTGCTGTTGCCAAACCCCCAGTGTCCGGACGCCAGCGCCGCCTGCTTGGTGCGCAGCAGATCGCGTTCGCGCTGGAGATCGCCATGCTCGCCACGTGCCTCCGCGATGCCGGCAAGGGCCAGGGTGAGCAGGTGGTCGAAGGCGCGGCGCTTGAGCAGCCGCCGCGTGTCGTCCTCCACGGCCGTCGGATCGACCATGCGGTGCTTGTTGAAGCTGACCGTCACCTGCGCCACATCGTGGCGCAGCTCGTTGCCTTCGAGCGCCACCCCCAGGACATTGCGTTCGCTCAGCTCCATCAGCAGCAGCGCAAATACGCGCCCGGCCACGGTGCTTTCAGGGGATTTTTGCCATACCCGCATCTCCGCGTCGCGCGACAGGATCTCGTTCATGTGGTCGACCGAGGCGAAATAGGCGCTCAGTTCGGCGTCGCTGCCATAGTTGCGGCGGTCCAGTTCGAGCGGGGGCGGGAGATTGTCGACCAGGGCCACCACATGGTCGATGGCGTGAATCACGGCGGGTCGCAGGCGCTTCTTGTAGCCGGATAGGGCACGCAGACGCCGGTCGGTGCCGTCGACCGCGCGCTCGATGGCGCGCTCGATGAGATCTTCAGGGTAGGTTCCGAGCTTGTCGGCGCCCGGGCGGAATATCGATTGAAACAGCTTCAGCATGTGTGATTTTCCAGTCTAGCCCCCGGTTTTGCCGGGGGCTACTTTACGACAGGTTTCCCCCGACATGACGGCCGATCAGAGCCAGGAACCGTGGTCATGTCCCCCGGGAAGGGTTGGGACACGCCCCCAAGGGGACTTCCGTGGGAGCGGGCTCTTGGCGTGGTGGGCCTTTTGCTACCGCGGCATCCCCCTGAAGTATTCAATGGTATCCGCGTCCGGCTGCCCAAACACTGTCGCGTAGGTGTCACCGAACTTCGGCGATGCGTAGAATCGGAGCAAGGCACGATCGACGACCAGGCGGAAATCGTCATCATTGCGCGCCAATGCCAGGGCCAGCGGCTCGTAGGTGAAATGACGGGTCAGCACGCGCAATTTGCTTGCGTCAGGACTGCTCTTTGCCAATCCGAGCAAAACAGCACGGTCGCCGAAGAGCACGTCGGAGCCGTGCTTGACCACCTTCGCCACCCCCGTGTCGTAGCTATCGACCGTATCGAACGTTGCGATGAGTTTGAGCTTGCTGGCGCGTTCCTTTCCCCATTCGACGGCCGACGTGCCGGCGACGACCGACAAGGTTCTGTGCTGGATCGGCGAAAAAGGCGAGGCGCGCCAAATCGGCTTGTAGGGCGTAGGGCGCTCCTCAAGTACATTCTGCAATGCCTTGGAGGCATCTGCGCGCAGCAGCGCGGAGATCCCGCCCGGGAAGATCGGCAACGAGAAGGAAACGTTCGCCCGGTTCGCCAGGCTGGCAACATCTGTTCCGCACAGCAGGTCGACTTTCCCCTGATGCACCGTCTGCATGCCCGTGGCGCGTGTCAGCGCAACCCACTCCACAGCAAGTTGCGACACCCCGAGCTCCGACTTCACCTCGTCGGCGACCTGCCGGCACAGGGTCACGGCGTAGCCCGCCGGATTGCCGGACGGGTCCCGGTACGACATCGGTTGCGCATCGGTGTAGTAGCCGAGCACGAGCTTGCCTTGTGCCCGAACGCGATCCAGCGTGCCTGCGCTCGCGGGCTGCACGGCCGTGATGGGTGCCGTCGTAGCGTTGGGCTGCGCCGAAGCCTGCGGCATCACCGCAACGAGTGCGAACGCCAGTGCGAACTGAAGGGCGCGCGAGCGGTTAGCGGATGATTGTGTGATTTGCATGTTCATTCTCCTCTCAAGCGCCCTGGGTTGCCGTCTGCTGCCCGCTGAAGCGAGGCGAGATGTAGGCCCACACCAGCCAGCCGATTCCCATCACGAGGATGCCGCCCATCACTGCTTCGCCTCCGGAGGCATACAAGGCATAGATGCTGTACAGAATTGCAATGGTTGCCACGGACAGGTTGCGTGTAACCGTCCACCCGGATACCCCGGCCTGTTGCATGATCACCGGCAGTGCGGACAGGGCGATGATGTACGGAACGACGTTGGTGACCACGGCAAGATTGACCAGCGCGGCGAACTGTTCGCTCAGGTTGGGCGACATCGTGGACAGCGCCATCAGCGACTGGACCACGCCCATGATCAACATGCCGACGACGGGCGCGCCCAGTGCGTTCGCCTTGGCGAAGATGGCCGGGAACATGCCGTTATCCGCAGCGTCCTTGGCGGTCTGCGCCAGCGTGAACTGCCAGCCGAGCAGCGAACCGATGCAGGCCATCGCCGCGAGCCCCATGACGATGGACCCCACCGTCGGATTGAACATCTGCGTGAAGGCGAGGCCGAACGGACCGGTCGACTCGGCGAGCTGGGCATTCGGCACGATGCCCTGGATCACCGCGGTGGACAGGATGTAGACTGCCGCCGCGCCCAGAGTGCCGAACAGGCAGGCGAGGGGGACATCCCGCTTCGGGTTCTCGACCGCGGAGGCGTTCTGGGAGGCGGACTCCATGCCGAGGAAGGCCCACAGCGTGAGTGCGATGCTCGAACCCATCCCTTCGAGCAAGCTCTTGCCGTGCGGGTTCCAGGCGGCAGTGAAGGTGTCGCCGCTGAACCAGAACCAGCCGGCGATCGAGATGAATCCAACCGGGAGGATGACGCCCCATACAGTGATGGAACCGATACGCCCGGTCAGCTTGGGGCCGCCGAAGTTTGCCGCCGTCGTGATCCACAGCAGCGCGATGATGCCGATGGTCGTCGTGACCTGTGTGGCGCCCAGAGCGGGGAAGAACGGGACGAGATAGCCCAGTGCCGTGCTGGCGACGGCCACGTTGGCGATCGCGAGCGACAGGAAATACAGGAAGAACACCTGGAAATAGCCTGCCTTGCCGTAGGCATCCTCGGCGTAGGCGGCCATGCCGCCCGGGCGCTGGTTGAAGATACCCGCCTGGGCGAAGCCGTAGGCGATCGCCATCGATCCCACTGCCGTCACCAGCCACGACAGCAGTGAAATGGCACCGACCTGAGCCATGTTTGCCGGCAACATGATGATGCCGGATCCCATCATGTTCACCGTGACGATGAACGTCAGTTGCACGACGCTCATCTTTTTCTGTGCTTCTGCCATTTTGCTGCCCCCTGGTTAGCCGCCTGCCGACGCGCTCACTTGCGGACGACGTAGGTATGGAACTTGATGCGCCCGTCTACCTTTTCCTGGTAGACGCCTTGTACTTCGTAGTTGAACCCGGGAAACCGGTTGAATGATTCCTGGAACGTCAGGAAGTAGTCGAGCATCGGTTTGGCCCGTTGATCCCAGCGCTCGCCCGGCAGCACGACGCCGATGCCCGGCGGGTAGATCAGCGCCAGCGTGGCCGAGATGCGGCCTTCGATGCCCTCGAGCGGGACGTAGTCCACGTCATTGGCGACAAGCGCCTCGTACGCGTCCTTCGGCGACATCGCCAGCTCGGGGAAGCTCGATGCGCGAAAGCACAGGCGCTGCAATTCCTTGACGTTGGCGTTCTTGTAGAACTGGTGCATCTCGTTGCAGATCTGCCGCAGCGAGTAGCCCGCGTAGCGTTCGCTGTGCGCGGCGTACAGCGTCGGCAGGACTTCGTGCAGCGGCGCGTCCCGATCCCACAGGTTCTTGAACTTGACCAGCTTGGCGATCAGCGTGTTGAGCTTGCTTTCGTCCTCGGCCGGCGTCATCAGGAACAGGATGCTGTTGAGGTCGCACTTCTCCGGCACGACGCGCTCTTCGCGCAGAAAGTTCGCAACGACCGTGGCGGGCACGCCGAAATCCAGATATTCGTGGGTCACGCGATTGATTCCCGGCGTCACCAGCATGAGCTTGTTGGGATCGACCATCGCGTAGCCATCCGAATAGCCGGCGTAGCCGTGCCAGGTGGCCTGGGGGGCAAAATTCCAGCACTGCTGTTCGCGCTTGATGACATCGGTTGGCAAGTCTTCCCAAGGGACATCGGAGACGTCGCTGGTGAACTGCGAGCCGCGTATCGTCACCCGGTCGGGGACGAAGGGATCGAAGAACCATTGCTCCTGCTCGTTGCGCCCGGTACGGGCGTAGTACGCGGCGAACTCGCGAAACTTCTTGCGCGTCTCGATGCCGAGCTCGATGGCCTTGTCCCACATCACCTCGCCGGCCTTGCCCGCGTGCATCTTGGCGTTGACGTCGAGCGAGGCGAACAGGGGGTAGAAGGGCGACGTCGAGGCGTTGATCAGGAAGGATTCGTTGAAGCGCTTGTGCTCGACGTAGCGGCGCTGGCCGCGCAGGTGATCGTCGCGCTTGTGGATCTGCGAGGCCTGGGAGAATCCGGCGCCCTGCTTGTGCACCGACTGGGTGGAAAACAGCCCCGGCATGTCCGGACCGAGGTTCTGCAGGCGCATGGGGCTGTGGTCCTCGAACAGGGGGTGGAAGGCGTTGTAGCCGATCCACGCTTCGTCCCACAGCACGTAGTCGCACAGATGGCCGATCTTTTCCAGCACCTTCCTGACGTTGACGATGGTGCCGTCGTAGGTGGCCAGCTGGATGCACGCCAGGCGAAACGGCCGCTCCGCCTTATGCAGCTCGGGGTCCTTGACCAGCGGGTGGATGCGGATCTGCTCGCGCAGAGTGGCCTCGTCCCACGCCTCCCAGTCGACGGCGCCGATCATGCCGAAGCCGTTGCGCGCCGTCGGCAGGAAGACCGGGAGGGCGCCCGCCTGTACCAGCGCGCCCTGATGGATCGACTTGTGGTTGTTGCGGTCGAACAGCACCAGGTCGCCGCGCTTGAGCACCGCGCCGGTCACGACCTTGTTCGAGGTGCTGGTGCCGTTGAGCACGAAGTAGGTGCGGTCTGCGCCATACACATGCGCGGCATGGCGCTGCGCTTCCAGCGCGGCGCCTTCGTGAATCAGCAGATCGCCGAGGTCGACGTCCGCGTTGCACAGGTCGTTGCGGAAGATGCTCTCGCCGAAATGCTTGAAGAACAACTCGCCGGTGGGCGACTTGCGATAGAACTGGCCGCCCTGGTGTCCGGGACAGTCGAAGGCGACGGTCGCATGCGCGTCATAGGCCATCAGGCCGCCGAAGAAGGGGGGCAGCAGCGACATCCCGTACTGGATGAGACTCGCCGTGACCTGCTTGGCGTAGAACTCGGGCGTCTGCTGGCCCAGATAGATGAAGCCGCTGACCTCGCCCAGCATGTTCACCACGGCGAGATCGGTGATGTGGTGCGAGTCCGCCAGCGCCCAGAGTGGCGTGGTGAAGCCCCGTTCGCGCACCGCACGCGCCATCGTCCTCGCTTTTTCACGGCGCTCGCCATCGACCAGCGCGATGTAGGCGCCGACGCCGGTGTCCTCGTCGATGTCGCGATCAAGGCGGTCGGTGACCTCGACTTCGAAGTTCAGCGCCCGGATGCAATCGAGCAGTTCCTTCGTCTGGGGATTCGACGGATCAACGACCGCCACCACCTTCAGCAGTTTGTGGAAGGGAATCGGTATCGTGGGCGCTTTGACTGAACGCGGGATCATTGCTTGGCTCCCTTTTTGCCGGATGCCTTCTTCGGCGCAGCATTCGCCTTCAGGCATTGCAAGAAGTATTTGCCATCCCTGATTTCGATGCCGTGCGTGTCGTGCCCGAACCCCGGGAAGCGCGCATCCCAGTCGCGCAGCGCACGCAGGTAGCTCAGATAGGGGCCGCCTGCCGGGCCGGCGTTCTCGCCCGGCATCAGCATCGGAATGCCGGGCGGATAGGGCACGACGCTCGTCGCCAGCACCCGGTTCGCCATGTCGTCGAGCGACACGTGTTCGATGTTGTCGAGGACGAGTTCGCGATAGGCGGCCGCCGGCGTCACGTGCGGCGTCGGCAGGGTCGAAAACGCCTGTGACATCCAGTGCGTCTGTTTTGCGCTTTTCAACTGCGCGAACATCTCGTCGGCGAGGTCGCGCAGCCCCATCTTGCCGTAGCGCTCGGGATTGGCGGCGGTCAATTTCGGGATCGCCTGCTCGAGCTTCAGGTTGGCGTCGTAGTCGCGCTTGAAGTCGAGCAGGGCCGTCACCAGGGTGCCCCACTTGCCCTTGGTGATGCCGAAGGAGAACAGGAACAGGATGGTGAAGTCGGTCGTTTTCTCGACCTGGACGCCGTGGCGGTCGAGATAGGCGGTAATGAGCGTCGCGGGGATGCCGGATTTCTCCAGCTTGCCGTCGCGGCCCACACCCGGCGTCACGATCGAGACCTTGATCGGGTCGAGCATGCAGTAGTCGTCCGGCAGGGAATCGAAGCCGTGCCAGTCGTCGCCCGGATGCATGACCCATGCATTCGGGTCGCTGGTCAGGACTTCGGGCGGCGCTTCGTGGAAGGCAACACGCTTGCGGCTGCCTGGCACACTGACTTCGGTGGCATTCCAGGTGTTGAAGAACCAGTCTTTCGCCTTGCCGAAGTGCGCGTGAATGCGCCCCATCGTCTGCCGGAAGGCCACCGCTTCCTGGATCGATTCATTGGTCAGGGTCAGTCCGCCGCGGCCGTCCATCATCGCGGCTGTGACGTCGTTCGACGCAATGATGGTGTACAGCGGCGAGGTCGACGCGTGCATCATGAAGGCCTCGTTGAAGCGGGCATGCGGGATCGGGCTGCGCCCATCGCGAACATGCAGGAACGAGGCCTGCGACAAGGCCGCCAGCAGCTTGTGGGTCGAGTGCGTGGCGAACACCGTCGGACCCTTGTGGTCGGCGGCGTCGCCGCGCATGCCGAAGCGATCGCGGTAGATCGGATTGAAGCGCGCGTAGCCGTACCAGGCCTCGTCCCAGTGCACGCGGTCGACGGTGTCGCCGAGCTGCGCCTCGACCGACTTCGCGTTGTAGCACAGCCCGTCATAGGTCGAGTTGGTCACCACGCTGTAGACCGGCTTCTTGTCCACGCCGTCGTGCACCAGCCAGTTGGACGCGATCGCTTTCCTGATCGACGCCTTCGTGAACTGGTCCGGATGGATCGGGCCGATGATGCCCCAGCGGTTGCGCAGCGGCACGTAATACGTCGGGATGGCACCGGTCAGGGTGAGACCGTGCTCGATCGACTTGTGGCAGTTGCGGTCGCACAGCGCAATCTGGTCTTTTGTCACCGCCGCCATGAAGATGATGCGGTTCGAGGTCGACGTGCCGTTGGTGACGCAATAGGTGCGGTGCGCGCCGAACACGCGCGCGGCGTACTTCTCCGACTCGCCGATCGGCCCGGTGTGGTCGAGCAGCGAGCCCAGTTCGCCGACGCTGATCGACAGATCCGAGCGAAACAGGTTCTCGCCGAAATAATCGTAGAACACGCGACCGACCGTCGACTTGAGGAAGGCCGTGCCGCCGGTGTGGCCCGGCGTGTGCCACGAATACTCGTGCACGCGGCCAAAGCGCCCGAGCGCAGCCGCCATCGGCGGCAGCAGCTCCTCGATGTAGCGGCGCGCCGCTGCCTCCACGCGTCCGCTCACGAAGGATGCCGTGTCTTCGAGCGTCCAGATGAACTCGTCGACGCACTGCATGATTTCGACAGTCAATTTCGCCGAATCACGACGCTCAGCCATCAGGAAGACGGGAATGCGGTCGTTGCGCTCGCGGATGTAATCGAGCAGGGCTTTCGCCTTTTTGTGATTGGCATCGTCGTCGCCGAGCATCCAGTCCATCAGCACCGCATGGATCGCCGCATCGGAGGTGATGGCCGTCATGCCGTCGGCCGCGGAGTAGGCCTGCACGACGTCGAGGTTGCGCAGTTCCATGGCGTGGACCATCGCACGCACGGCATGGCCCTCGGCAGAGTCCTGCTTGAGTTCGTCATCGATGACGAGCACCCGGATGCGCAGTGGGGCAAATTTTCCTTCAAGCATGCTTCAGCTCCTTGGTTGCCGAACGCGGCCCTGTGGCACGGCGTTCAGATCAAGCGATCGTCAGGCCGCAAACACCATCCCGTCGCCTTCCTTGGAAATCGTGGTGCCGGCCTCGCCGGAGATGATCCGGGAGAGGTCCGCCAGCGCGCCGATGGCCGCTTTTTTCCCGGTCTCCTGGGCGAAGCGGCTGGCGGCGTCGACCTTCGGCCCCATGGAACCTGCCGCGAAGCCGATGTCCGCCAACGAGGCGGCAGTGGCCCGGCGGATCGCGCGCTGCGACGGGGTGCCCCAGTCGAGGTAGACGGCATCGGCGTCGGTCAGCATCACGAACAGGTCGGCGTCGAGCTCGCGGGCCAGCAGCTCGGAGCAGAGGTCCTTGTCGATCACCGCTTCGATGCCGACCAGCTTGCGGTCGGCGCCCTTCTCGTACATGGTGGGGATGCCGCCGCCGCCTGCACAGATCACCACCGTGCCATGGTCGAGCAGCCACCGGATCGGGCGGATCTCGAAGATGCGTTTTGGCAGCGGCGAGGGAACGACCCGCCGCCACTTGGCGCCGTCAGCTTTGAACACCCAGCCCTTCTCGGCCGCCAGGCGGTCGGCTTCGGCCTTGTCATAGACGGGACCGACGAACTTGGTCGGGTTCTGGAAGCCGGGGTCGTCCGGGTCCACCTCGACCATCGTCAGCACCGTGGCGAACGGGACCTCGAACGGCAGCAGGTTGCCGAGTTCCTGCTCGATCATGTAGCCGATCATGCCTTCGGTCTCGGCGCCGAGCACATCCAGCGGGAAGGCCTCATCGGGCTTGTAGGCCGCGCCCTGCAGCGCGAGCAGGCCCACCTGCGGACCGTTGCCATGGCTGATGACGACCTGATGCGCCTGGGCGACGGGTGCGATTGCCTCGGCCGCGACGCGCACGTTGGCGCGCTGTACCTCGGCTGTCATCGGCTCACCCCGCTTCAGCAGGGCGTTGCCACCGAGAGCAACGACGATGCGCATGGCTCAGTCTCCCAGGGTCGCGACGAGCAGGGCCTTGATCGTGTGCAGGCGGTTCTCTGCCTGCTCGAATGCCACATTCCGCTCGGACTCGAACACGTCGTTGGTGACTTCGAGGCCGTTGCTGATGCCGTAGTCTTCGGCGATCTGCTTGCCAAGCTTGGTCTCGGTGTCGTGGAAGGCGGGCAGGCAGTGCATGAATTTCACGTGCGGATTGCCGCTCGCCTTCATCAGTTCCGTGTTGACCTGGTAGGGCGTCAAGAGCGCGATGCGCTCCTTCCACACCTCCTTCGGCTCGCCCATCGAGACCCAGACGTCGGTGTGGATGAAGTCCACGCCATCCACCGCGGCCTTCGGATCATCGGTGATCGTGAGTTTCCCTCCGTACTTGGCCTCGAGTTCGCGCGCGATCTTCACGTACTCGTCGGACGGCCACAGCGACTTCGGGCCGCAGATGCGCACGTCCATGCCCATCAGGCAGCCGACGATCATCAGCGAGTGGCCCATGTTGGAGCGCGTGTCGCCGATGTAGGCGTATTTGATGGCGTGGATCGGCTTGTCGCTGTGCTCGCGCATCGTCATCACGTCGGCGAGCATCTGGGTCGGGTGGTATTCGTCGGTGAGGCCGTTGTAGACCGGCACGCCGGCGTATTTCGCCAGCGTCTCGACGCCGCTCTGCGACGCGCCGCGGTATTCGATCGCGTCGAACATGCGCCCGAGCACGCGGGCCGTGTCCTTGAAGGACTCCTTGTGGCCAATCTGCGAGCCGGACGGGTCGAGGTAGGTGACGTTGGCGCCCTGGTCGTGGCAGGCGACCTCGAAGGCGCAGCGGGTGCGCGTCGAGGTCTTTTCAAAGATCAGGCACACCTCCTTGCCCTTGAGGTGCTCCTGCTCGGTGCGCGCGTACTTGGCACGCTTCAGGTCGCGCGCGAGGTCGAGCAGGTACTTGAATTCCTGCTGGGTGTAGTCCTGAACGGCCAGTAGCGAGCGGTTGCGAAGATTGAAGCTCATGGAACGTTCTCCTTCGGGAATGATTGATGATCAGGATCAATACGCGGGGTCGCGCGAGATCGGGCAGGTCATGCAGTGCCCGCCGCCGCGACCGCGGCCGAGTTCGGCGCCGCGGATCGTGATGACCTCGATGCCGGCCTTGCGCATCAGCGTGTTGGTGTGGGTGTTGCGGTCGTAGGCCACGACGACGCCGGGCTCCAGTGCCACGACGTTGTTGCCGTCGTCCCATTGCTCGCGTTCGGCTTCGAAGGCGTTGCCGCCGGTGCCGATCACCCGCAGCTCTGAAAGCCCCAGGGCCTCCTTGACGACGTCCAGCAGATGCTTGTCTTCCGTGCGCACCTCGATGCCGCCACCGTCATCCTTCGGGTAGAGGCTGTAGCAGCGTACCTGGTCCGCCACCTCGCGGAACACCGTGACCGCGTCCCGGTCGAGGAAGGTGAACACCGTGTCGAGGTGCATCGCTGCGCGGCTCTTCGGCATCTGGCAGGCGATCACACGCGTCGCGGCCCCGTGTTTGAAGAGTTCGCGGGCCACCTGCGCCACCGCCTGTCGGGTCGTGCGCTCGCCCATGCCGATCAGGACTACGCCTTTGCCGATGGGCATGACATCGCCGCCCTCCACCGAGGCGCCCTCGAAGTGCTCGTCGGAATCGCCCCACCAGATGCGGAAATCGCCGCCCGCGAACATCGGGTTGAACTTGTAGACGGCACGCTGCAGCAGGGTCTCCGGCTGGCGCGCGGGCCAGAACATCGGATTGCAGGTGACGCCGTTGTAGATCCAGCAGGAGGGGTCGCGCTGGAACAGCGTGTTCGGGATCGGCGGCAGGATGAACTCCGATTCGCCGAAGGCCTCGACCAGAAAATTCTTGCCGGCGGCCTCCGGCAGCTCGGAATTCGCGATGCCGCCGATCAGGTGCGCGGCGAGCTGCTTGGCCGGCATTTCGTCGAGCCAGGGACGGACCACGTCGGCCGTGACCGGGCCAAAGGCATTCGCCGTGACACGGCGATCGAGCACGAAGCGGCGTCCCTCCGGCACTTCAAGCGCCTGGGCGAGCATGTCGTGGAGTTCGAGCACCTCGACGCCGCGCTCCTGCATCTTCAGCACGAAGTCGTAATGGTCCTTTTGCGCCTCGTGAACCCAGATGACGTCGTCGAACAGCAGCTCATTGCAGTTTCCCGGTGTCAGGCGCTGATGGGCCAGGCCTGGCCGGCAGACCATGACGGTTCGCAGTTTTCCGACCTCGGAATGGACACCAAAGTTGCGCATTGTCAGCCCCTCAAGTTAAGCAGAACGAAATGGCGAGTGGCCGCGCCTGAAATCAGGCGGGCACTTCAAAAGGCGTAGGACGCGTAGAGCATGGAGTAGAGCCAGGTGTCGTCGCCGCCGACCCACTGCTCGGCCGCGTCGCCCGGAAACAGCGCGCCGAGAACACCGATGACGTAGACCTTGTCGGTCGCCTGCCAGTCGACGATCAGGTTGACTTCGTCGCCCCAGTCGTCGCTCGTCACGGGCTGAACGCCACCTGTGAGGGCGCTGGGCTCGTTGAGCGAGAAGTTGTAATAGATCAGGTTCAGCGTCACCTTTTCGCTCGGCTGCGCCTTTGCCCGGAGCATGTGGCTCTTCAGGTTGCTGTTGCCGAGCGGATAGTTGCCGGTGATCTCGCCCTGGAACCAGGTACCGTAGTCCGTGTAGCCATAGGCGATCCCGCGGAAGTTTTCGTTGCGGGTGGTGTTGGGGTCGTCGCCGTCGAACGTCGCGTAGCGGTAGCTGAACACCGGCGACCATGGCAGGTCCTTCGCTTCATACGCGGCCTGGGCGTACCAGCCATCCGCCCTGATCTCATCGCTGGTCTGGTGCACGTATTCCCCGCTCAGCGTCAAGGCGGTGAGGGGCTTCCAGCTGGCGCGGCCCGAATACACATCGAGCTTGTCCAGCCCCGGAATGTTCGCGTCTGCCAGCAGGTAGGTGCCGCCCAGGGTCAATTTGTCGCCGAAGTAATACTCGAAG
>Ga0209706_10000848_pt1 | contig 17398 bp, 18 predicted proteins | sample PPLLaktember2015_6_FD_187263 | JGI IMG/M metagenome (GOLD analysis project Ga0209706, IMG submission 187263) | Freshwater sediment microbial communities from Prairie Pothole Lake near Jamestown, North Dakota, USA - PPLs Lake P8 Core (1) Depth... | ecosystem: Environmental > Aquatic > Freshwater...
GACGGGCCGCTCGCGCCGCGCGCCGGCCACGACATCAACTACATCGCGCTCGCCGGCGTGCTGCACGCATTCGGCAGGAAGGGCGAAGCGCCGGTGCCGCCGCTCAACCTGGTCGGCGATTTCGGCGGGGGCGGGATGCTCCTCGGCTTCGGCATCGCCTGCGCGCTGCTGCACGCGCACCAGTCGGGCCAGGGCCAGGTGGTGGATGCGGCGATGGTGGAAGGCGCGTCGCTGCTGGCCGCCATGTTCTCGGGCTTTCTCGCCGCCGGGCGCTGGACCGAAGAGCGCGGCGCCAACATCCTCGACACCGGCGCGCCCTGGTACGACACCTATGAAACCCGGGACGGCAAGCACGTCGCCGTCGGCGCCATCGAGGCGAAGTTCTACGCCGAGCTGGTCGAGCGCCTGGGCCTGCGCGATCTGCCGCCCCAGAACGAGCGCGCGCGCTGGCCCGAGATGCGCGCAGCGTTCACCCGCACCTTCAGGCAGAAAACGCGGGACGAGTGGGTCGCGATATTCGAGGGCTCGGACGCCTGCTTCGCGCCCGTGCTGTCGTTCTCGGAGGCAAGGCGCCACCCGCACAACGTCGCGCGCGGCAGCTTCGTGACGCAGGCCAAGGTCGAGCAGCCCGCGCCCGCGCCGCGTTTCTCCGCGACGCCGGCCGCGGTGCGCCGCGACCCGCCCGAGCGCGGCGCCGGCGGCCGCGCGGCGCTGGCCGAATGGGGATTCTCCGCAGGCGAGATCGCGCGCCTGCGCGCCAGCGGACTCGGCTTCGCGCCCTAGTCGCGGCGGCCGTGCCCCGGCCGGCGCGCACCGAGGGGCGCGACGGCCAGTTCCACCGGCAGCGTTGCGCCGTTCGCCAGCGTCAGCGTCAGCGGCACCCGATCGCCCGCCTGCAGCGGTTGGCGCAGGCCCATCAACATCAGGTGCGCGCCGCCGGGCTTGAGTTCGAACGTGCCGCCCGCAGGAATTTCGAAAGACGCGACCTCGCGCATCTTCATCACGTCGCCCTCGCGCGTGGTGACGTGCATCTCGACTTTGCCGGCGAGCGGCGAGCTCGCGCCGACGACGCGCTCGGGAACCGCGCCGGCGTTCCTGAGCTGCATGAAGCCAACGCCGATGGTCGAGCCCGGCGGCGTGGCGCGGCTCCAGGGCTGCTCCACGCTGACTTGCGCCCAGGCGGGCAGGGCAACGACCATCAATCCGATCAGCCAGCTGCGCATCGCTTGTTCTCCTCTTCCTGCAGCTTTCTCCAGAACACCTTGCCGGTCGCGGTCTTGGGCAATTGCTCCACGAACTGCACCACGCGCGGATACTTGAACGCGGCCATGTGCGCCTTCGCCCAGGACACCACTTCTTCCTCCTTCACCCGTCCGCGCGAGGCGGCCTTCAACACCACCACCGCCTTGACGGTCTCGCCGCGGTGCGGGTCGCGCGTGCCGATGACGCAGGCCTCCTGGATGTCGGGGTGGGCGTAGAGCATCGCCTCGACTTCCGCCGGCCACACCTTGTAGCCCGAGGCGTTGATCATGCGCTTGAGCCGATCCGTGATGAAGAAGTAGCCTTCCTCGTCGTAGTACCCGAGGTCGCCGGTGCGGAAGAACTTCTTGCCGTCGTGCTCGAGAAACGCGTCGGCCGAGGCCTTGGGCTGCTTCCAGTAGCCCTGGAACACCTGCGGCCCGTGCGTGATGATCTCGCCTACTTCGTTCGGGCCGAGCTCCTTGAAGCTCACCGGATCGATCACGCGCGAGTCGGTATCGAAATAGGGAATGCCCGCGCACTGGCGCTTGGGCCGGTGCGGCGGGTTGACGTGCGAGGGCGCGGAGGTCTCAGTGAGCCCGTAGCCTTCGACAAACGGCAAGCCCAAGCGCTCCTGCAGCTTCGCCGCCACCGCCTCGGGCATCGCCGCGCCGCCGCCGCCGATGCGCACCAGCGAGGAGAGATCAAACTTGCCCAGATCCGGGTTGGCGAGGAAATCCACGATCATGGTGGTGATGCCGGTGACGCTCGTCACCCGGCAGCGCTGGATCAGTTCCGCCGCCACCTGGCGATCCCAGCGCGTCATCAGCACGCACAGGGCGCCGAGCTGGATCGGCGTGTTCATGTTGGCCTGCATGCCGGTGAGATGGAACATCGGCAGCACGCCGAGCACCACGGCCTCGCTCGAGGACTGCATCCAGGCGCAAGCCCCCGTACTGGTCGCAAGCAGGTTGCCGTGCGTGAGCATCGCGCCCTTGGGATGGCCGGTGGTGCCCGAGGTGTAGGGCAGCACCGCAAGGTCGTCCGGGCCGGCGGCGTGGGGCGCGGGCGCAAGCCCGGCCGCCAGCGCCTGATTCCATGAAGCCGCGGCCAAGCGCGGCGCGCGCATGAAATCCGGCAGGCTCAAGTCCGTCGCTTCGCGCAGGTAGTCCGAGTACGTTCCCAGCACGCAATGCTCCAGGCCCTTGCCCAGGTGCGGCTCGACCTCGCCGTACAAGTCCTGCGTGCTGACAATCGTGCGCGCATCGCTGTCCGCGATGTAGTACGCGAGCTCATCGCGCTTGTTCATCGGGTTGACCGGCACCACCACCGCGTCCGCCCGCAGGATGGCGTAGTAGCCGATGACGAACTGCGGGCAGTTCTGCGCGTAGAGCAGCACCCGGTCGCCGCGGCGCACGCCGCAGCGCTGCTGCAGGTAGCCCGCGAGCGCCTCGGCCGAGCGCGCGAGCTCCGCGTAAGTCACGCTCGTGCCGTAGTAGTAGAGCGCCGCCTTGTCCGGGTAGCGGCGCGCGCTCACTTCGAGGTTGTAGTACAGGCTGGTTCTCGGCACCGCGAGCGTCTTCGGCACGCCGGGCGGCCAGTGCGGGTAGTGGCGCGTGAACATCAAAGCTGGAAGCGCTTGACCGCCTTCTCGTCCCAGCGCATGCCAATGCCGGGGCGCTCCGGGATCAACACATGGCCGTCCTTCACGCGCACCGGCTCTTCGAGCACCGGATCGGCCCAGTCCACGTACTCCAGCCAGTGGCAGGTGGGCGTCACGGCGAGCAGGTGGCAGCTGACTTCCGGGAACAGGTGGCTCGACATCTCCATGCCGGCGCCCTGCGCCAGCGCCGCGGCGCGCAGCCAGCCGGTGACGCCGCCGATCCGCTGCGCGTCCGGCATGACGTAGTCGCAGGCGCCGGCGGCGAGCGCCTGCGCCATCTGCTCGGGTCCCATGAAGTTCTCGCCGATCTGGATCGGCGTGGCGATCTCGCGCGTGAGGCGCGCGTTGCCCGCGAAGTCGTCCGCGCGTATCGGCTCCTCGATCCAGTGCACGCCGCCTTCCGCGTCGATCAGGCGGCCGCGCTCGAGCGCCTGCGCCAGGGTGAGTCCCTGGTTGAAGTCCACCATCAGGGTGATTTCCGGCCCGATCGCCTGCTTCACCGCGCGCAGCGCCTCCAGGTCCGCCGTCGCCTGCGCGCGCCCGAGGCGCAGCTTCACGGCAGCGAAACCTTCGTCCACCAGCTCCGCGGCCTCCTTCACCAGCGCCTTCACCGGCATGATGCCGAGGCCCTTGGAGTTGTAGGCGCGGATCGGCCGCGGCGCGCCGCCGAGCAGGCGCACGAGAGGAAGCTGGTGCGCCTGCGCGAGCGCGTCCCACGCGGCCATGTCGATGCCCGACAGGGCGAACAGCACGATGTTGTGCACGCCGAGCAGCGTGTGGCGCTTGCGTAGCTTCGCCTCGATGTCGAAAGGCACGACGGCATCGCCGGAGAGCATCTCCGCCATCGCCTCGACGAGCGCCGCAATCGGCTTCAGGCCGTTCCTGCCGATGGCGAACAGGTAGGACCGCCCGACGATGCCCTGGTCGGTCTGCAGGTCGAGCAGCAACAGCGGCGCGACGCTCAGCGCTCCCGTACTGGTGGCGAGCGGCCGTTTCATCGGCGCCGCCACCGCGCGCACGCGGATCGACTGGATCTTCATGTTCACTTCCCCCCGAACTGCGGCTTGCGCTTCTCCATGAACGCGCGCCGCCCCTCCTGGTAGTCCTCGCTCTTCGCGCAGCGATCGATGGCGCGGCGCATGGCGTCCTGGTCGGGGCCGCCTTGCGCCTTGGCGTACTCCTCCAGGATGGTCTTGGAATTGGCGATCGACAGCGGCGCGTTCTCCAGCAGCGTGGCGATGACGGCGTCGACGTAGGCATCGAGCTCCGCATCCGGCAGCACGCGGTGCACCAGGCCCATGGCGAGCGCCTCATCCGCGCCATAGCGCCGGCCGAGGAACATGATCTCGCGCGCCCGCGCGTGACCCACCGTCTCGAGCAGCCGCTTGTGGCCCTCGACGTTGTAGGCGATGCCGAGCCTGGCCGCGGGAATGCCGAACTGGGCGGAGGCCCCGCAGTAGCGCAGGTCGCAGGCGAGCGCCACTTCCAGCCCGCCGCCCATGCAGAAACCGTGGATCAACGCCACCGAGGGCTTGCGCGAATCCTGGATCGAATGCAGCACGCGGTCGAGCAGGCCGTCGTATTCGCTCACCGCGCCGCCGCCGGCGCGCACCTTCTCGAACTCCGAGATGTCGGCGCCTGCGGCGAAGGCCTCGGCGCCCGCGCCGCGGAACGCCACGCAGCGAATCTCCGGGTCGGCGTCGAACTTCGCCATGGCCTCGGGAATGCCGCGCCACATGGCGCCGTTGATGGCATTTTTCTTCGCGGGCTGGTCGAACACGATCCAGCCCACGCCACCGCGCTGGTCGACGCCGAGCTTGCCCGCGCTCATGCCCAGCGCCCGCTTTCCACCTGGTGGAAGAAATCCTCGACGATGCGGTTGAACAGCGCCGGGTCCTCCAGGTTCATCCCGTGCCCGGTGCGCGGCAGCACGACGAGTCCCGCATGCGGGATGGTGCGCTTCATGAGCAGGCCGGGCTCTAGCGTAGCGTCGTCCTCGTCCCCGCACATCACCAGGGTCGGCGCCGTGATGCCGGCCATATCTTTCTTCAGGTCGTACAGCGAGGGCCGGCGCGCCTGGTAGCCCAGCATGGTGTTCGCCGAGCCCTTGGGCGAATGCTCGCTCAGGTACCGGATGTAGAGCGCGAAGCCGCGCGGGTCCTTGTCGCGGAGCTGCAGGCGCGTGGCGTTATGGCCGTAGGTGGCCGCGAACTTCGCCATGCCTTCCTTCAGGATCAGCTCCGCGTTGGCGCGCGAGGAGCGCTGGAATTCCTCCCGCCTGGCCGGCTCCGCGCCATAGCCGCAGCCGGCGACCACGAGGCCGAGGGCGCGTGGGCTGTACTTGATACCGAAGTGCAAGGAGGCGAAGCCCCCCATCGACAGCCCAACGATGAAAGCTCGCTCGATTTTCAGGCCGTCCAGCACGGCGAGCACGTCGTCGCGCGCTCGATCCTGCGAATAGCGCTCCATGCTCTCGGGCACGTCCGAGGGCGGGTAGCCGCGCGCGTTGTAGGCGATGCAGCGGTAGCGCCGCGAAAAGTGCGACAGTTGCGGGTCCCAGCTGCGCAGGTCGCCGGCGAATTCGTGCACGAAGACGATGGGCGTGCCGCTGCCCGCTTCCTCGTAGTGCAGTTTCACGCCGTCGTCGGTGGTGATGTGGGCCATGTTGGTAGACTTGCCGGAAATGGATCTGAATCTTAAAGGCAAACGCGCGCTGGTGACCGGCGGTTCGAAAGGCATCGGCCGCGCCTGCGCCGAGGTGCTGGCGCAGGAAGGCTGCACGGTGCTGGTGACGGCCCGCCACCCGCAGCCCGGGCCGAACGCGAAGGCCATCGACCTGTCGCAGCGCGGTGCGGCCGAGGCGCTCGCGGCGTGGGCCGGAGACCTGGATATCCTGGTGAACAACGCCGGCGCCATCCCGGGCGGCGACCTGCTCAAGGTCGACGAGGAGACCTGGCGGCGCGCCTGGGACCTGAAAGTCTTCGGCTACCTCAACCTCACGCGCCAGGTCTATGCGCGCATGAAGGCAAGAAAATCGGGCGTCATCGTCAACATCCTGGGCAACGCGGGCGAGAAGCTCGACGCGAGCTACATCGCCGGCAGTACGGCGAACGCGGGCCTGATGGCCTTCACGCGCACGCTGGGCGGCGCTTCGCACGCCGACGGCATCCGGGTGGTGGGCATCAACCCGGGACCCGTGGCCACCGATCGACTGAAGAGCCTGTTCCGGCAACGCGCCGAGGCGAAGTTCGGCGATCCGGAGCGCTACCCGGAGCTCTACGTGGGCATGTCCTTTGGCCGGCCGGGGACGCCGGAGGAGATCGCCTGGATGGCGGCGTTCCTCGCCTCGGAACGCTCGGCCTATACCAGCGGCTGCATCGTCACCATCGACGGCGGGCTCGCCGCACGCTCCACGTAAGGCGAGGGTCCCGTGAAAGCCCTGCTGTGCAAGGAGTTCGGTCCGCCCGAGTCGCTGGTGCTCGAGGAGGTGGCCTCGCCCACGGCGGGCGCCGGCGAGGTGGTGGTGAGCGTCAAGGCGGCGAGCGTCAATTTCCCCGACGTGCTCATCATCCAGAACAAGTACCAGTTCAAGCCGCCGCTGCCGTTCTCGCCCGGGAGCGAGCTCGCCGGCGTGGTGAAGGGGGTCGGCCCCGGGGTGACGAACGTCAAGCCCGGCGACAAGGTGATCGCCTTCACCACCTACGGCGCGTTCGCCGAGGAAGTGAAGACCGAGGCCGTGCGCCTGTTGCCGATGCCCGAGGGCATGAGCTACGCCGAGGCGGCCTCCTTCGTGCTCACCTACGGCACCACCGACCATGCGCTGCGCGACCGCGCACAGATGAAATCCGGCGAGACGCTGCTGGTGCTCGGCGCCGCGGGCGGGGTCGGGGTGGCCGCGATCGAGATCGGCAAGGCGCTCGGTGCGCGCGTCATCGCCTGCGCCTCGAGCGCGGACAAGCTCGCCGTGTGCCGCCAGCACGGCGCCGACGAGACGATCAACTACGCCAGCGAGGACTTGCGCGAGCGCCTCAAGGCGCTCACCGCCGGCAAGGGCGTCGACGTGATCTACGACGCCGTGGGCGGCCCGTACACCGAGCCGGCATTCCGCTCCATCGCCTGGCGCGGCCGGCACCTCGTCATCGGCTTCGCCGCCGGCGACATCCCGAAGCTGCCGCTCAATCTCACGCTCCTGAAGGGCGCTTCCGTGGTCGGCGTATTCTGGGGCGACTTCACGCGGCGCGAGCCGCAGGCCTTCGCCGAGAGCGCGCGCCAGCTCGCGCGCTGGTACCGGGAAGGCAAGCTCAAGCCCCATGTGTCGGCCACCTTCCCGCTGGAGAACGCGGCCGAGGCCATGAACCTGCTCGCCTCGCGCCAGGCGAAGGGCAAGGTCGTCATCGCCATCAGTGATTGACGGCCTCGCCGAGGCGCTGGCCGCGCTGGCGAGCCCGGCGGCCCTCGTTTTTTGCGGCGTGGTCGTGTTCGCCGGCTATGCGCTGCGGGGCGCCACCGGCTTCGGCGCCGGCGTGGTGTCGATCCCGATGCTCGCGCTCGTCCTGCCGCTCAACGTCGTGATCCCGGTCATCACCACGCTCAGCATCGTCGCTTCGCTCGCCCAGTCGCTGCAGGAGATCCGCCACGTCGACTGGCGTGCGCTGCGCGGGCTAGCGCTGCCCTCGGCGCTGGGCCTCGCGCTCGGGCTGTGGCTGTTCGCGTCGCTGGATCAGGCGCTGCTGCTGCGCGTGTTCGCCGTGTTCATCATTGCGTACGGCGTGTGGTCGCTCGCGCCGCGCCCCCCGAAGTTGCACTTGCCGCCCCAGGCACTGGCGGGCGCGGCAGGCGGTGCCGGGGGTCTGGTGGCGACGCTGTTCGGCGGCATGGCGGGCCCCTTCTACGCGATTTACCTGCGCGCACTGCGCCTGGACAAGCGGCGCTTTCGCGCCAGCATATCCTCGGTGCTGCTCTGCCTGGGGCTGGTGCGGGCCGGGGGCTACGGCAGCCTGGGCTTCTACGACCGGCGCGCGCTGGCCGCGCTCGCGCTGCTCGCGCCGGTCATGGTGCTCGGCATGCTGGCGGGGGATCGCTTGCATGCACGACTGGACCAGGCGAAGTTCGAGCGCGTGGTCGCGCTGCTGCTCGCCGCGAGCGGCGTCGCGCTGCTCTTCAAGTAGCCGGGGGCGTCGCGTCGCCCGCGCCGAGCGGCCTTTGCATCTGCACGCTGTCGACCCAGCGGCCGAACTTGTAGCCCACCGAGCGCAGCGTGCCGACGCGCAGGAAACCGAAGCGCGCGTGCAGCGCGATGGACGCCGTGTTGGCGCTGTCGCCGATCACCGCGATCATCTGGCGATAGCCGAGCAGCGCGCAGCGCTCGATCAACGCGGCCAGCAGCAGCGTGCCGATGCCGCGGCCCCGAAGGTCGTCGCGCACATACACGGAGTTCTCGAGCGCGTAGCGATACGCCGAGCGCGCGCGGTACGGCGCGCAATAGCCGTAGCCCTGCACCGCACCGGCGCCGACGGCGACGAAATAGGGCAGCCCGCGACCCGCGACGTCGTCGAACCGGCGCCGCAGCTCGGCGACATCCGGCGGCACTTCCTCGAAGGACGCGAGCCCGACGAGGACATGGCGCGTGTAGATCGACTGGATGGCGGGGAAGTCGCCCTGCGCGACGTCGCGGACTTGCACTTCAGCGCGCGTAGCCGGGCTCTTCGCGGTCGAGAATGCGCTTGAGGGCGCTGAAGTGCGCCGCGGCGTACTTGGGCGTGTCGGCGAGAATCATGCGGTAGGTGTCGCGCACCACCTCGGGACGCACCTTGCGCAACGGCAGCCCGGTGGCGCGCGCCAGCACCTGCAGCCGGCAGGCGCGCTCCAGGTAGTACATCAAGTCGTAGGCTTCCGCCACGCTCGGGCCGACCACCAGCACGCCGTGGTTGGCGAGAAACATCACCCGCTTCGTGCCGAGCACGCGCGCCAGGCGGTCGCCCTCGGCATCGTCCACCACCAGGCCGTTGTAAGTGTCGTCGTAGGCGATGTCGTCGGCGAACCGGAGCGCGTTCTGTTCGACCATCTCGAGGCGCCCGGGCTCGGTGAGCGTGAGCGCGGTGGCGTAGGGCATGTGCGTGTGCAGGACGCAGGCCGCCTTCGGATTGGCAAGGTGGATGCGCGAGTGGATGCAGAAGGCGGTCTTTTCGGCTTCGCCCTCGCCTTCCAGCACCCTGCCCGTCGCGTCCAGCGCCAGCAGGTTCGAGGCGCTGACTTCGCCCCAGTGCAGCCCGTAGGCGTTCAGCAGGAACCGCTTGCCGTCGGGCAGCATCAGCGTGAAGTGGTTGCACACCCCTTCGTGCAGGTCCATGCGCACGGCAAGGCGGAACGCCGCCGCAAGGTCGATGCGCGCCTGGCGGTCGGCGGACGACGCGACGCCCAAGGTCTCCAGCTTGCCCATGGCGGCGATTATAGGCACAACCATTTCCCGACCCCAAGCGGAGCCAGGACAGGTTGGTGCGGTAGCGTACTGACCAGTTCCGGGCAACCTTGGAAGCTGCCCCCTCATGAGAACCGCGTTCGAACCTTTAAGGGCGGAACTGGGGCGGCTGTACCGTCTGCTGCGCGGGGCGCTCGCCCTGTTGGGACTTGTCACGGTGGTCGCGGTCGCGGTACCCCTGCCGCAGGCAGGCCTGGAGGTGCAGGCGGCGATCGCCTCCCTGGTCGGGGGTGGAACGGCGGCCCCCCCGGACCTGGCAACGCAGGAGCTCGAGGAGCGCGCACTCGTCGAGTGTGTCGCGCCGCCCCTGCCGCAGGAGGTACAGGACGTACCGGCGGCCATCGCCTGGTTTTTCGACGGTGGGACGGCGGCCACGCTGTTGGCCGATCCCGCGCCCGTCGAGACTGCGGCGGCACCGGACCTGTCCGAGCAGGCGCGCGAGGAACAGCGCGCCGTGGCCGAGTTCATCGCGCGGCGCTACCGCGTGGCCGAGGCGGCCAGCACCACCTACGTGTCGAGCGCCTACCGCTCGGGTCTGGCGTATTCGGTCGACCCGCTGCTGATCCTCGCGGTGATGGCGATCGAATCGAGCTACAACCCGGAGGCCGAGAGCCATAGGGGCGCCAGGGGCCTGATGCAGATCATCCCCCGGTGGCATTCGGAAAAGCTCGCAGAGCACGGCGGCGAGAGCGCCCTGCTCGATCCCGAGGTCAACATCCAGGTGGGTGCGCGGATCCTGCGCGATTACATGGTGCGCGCCGGCGAGATGCAGGCCGCCTTGCAGATGTACAACGGCGCCCGGGATGAGCCCACCGCCCGCTATGCGGGCAAGGTGCTGGCGGAGAAGGCGCGCCTGCGGCAGATCCTCGTGGCAGCGCTCAGCGGAAGCTGATGCGCGGCGTCACGCCGTCCGGCGCTGCCGGACGGCGGGATATCCCTGGACGACTCAGGACTGTCCGAACCGCGCTTTCGCCTCGGTCATGCAGCTGTCCTTGGCGTTGCCCGAGAATCGGTCGCACTTTTCTTTCGCGACCGCGTAATCGGCATCGCGCTTTTCATCTGCAGCGCCCTTGCGGGCGTCGGTCGATTTCCCTCTGGCGACGCCGCTTGCCTGCGAGACCTTGCTCTGCGCCTTGGCGTCGGCCTTGGCGGTGGTCCGCGCGGCCTTCGCTTCCTTGATGCAGACGTCCTTGGCATTGCCGGCCTTGTCGTCGCACTGCTCCTTGGCGACTTCGTATGCGGCATCGGCCTTGGCGGCGGCCACGTTGGCGCGGGACTTCTGCGTGGGCTTGTAACGTGCCTCGAGCTCGGCGGCGGCAACCTTCTCGTTGCCCTTGGCCTTGGCGTTGCAGATGTCCTGCGCGTTGCCGCTAAGCGCGTCGCACGCAGTCTTGGCCGTCTTGAGGTCGGCCTTGATCGCGTCCTTGTGCATCGTGTACTCGGACTTCGACATCCGCTCGGTCTTTGCATCGGACTGCGCCATGGCGCCGGTGCTGAACGCAAGGCCAATCGCCAGGGCGAGTGCGCTGACACTGAATGTTTTCATCGGTGTTCCTTTGTCTTTGTGGGTGTTGAAAAGGGGTAGGGGATGCCGTTACAGCGGGCGTTTGAGATCCTGTTGCTTGTTCTGCCAGGCGGCGACCTGTTTTTCCGCCTCGTCCTTGGTGCAGCCGTACGATTCCTGGATCTTGCCGGCGAGCTGCTCGCGCTTGCCGGCGATCACGTCGAGCTGATCGTCGGTGAGCTTGCCCCACTGCTGCTTGACGTTGCCCTTGAACTGTTTCCAGTTACCTTCGATGCGATCCCAGTTCATTCTCGATCTCCTCATGTGGTTTGACGCGGAACCGGCGCGAAGCGCCGGCCGTGCGACCTGGCGGCAGCGTCCGACTGCGGCGTGCCCCTTCGCTGCTGCGATGCTCGTCCTTTCGCGCGCGGCAGTCTGTGTGCGAGCGCACCGTGCGCGGGTGCGGTGGCGCGCATAGGGGAACGAACTGGTACGCTAGCCGGCATGACAGCGTGGCAGGGCGAAATCCTCCTGGTGGACGACGACGCGGGGAATCTGCTTGCCCTGCAAGCGCTGCTTGAACCGCTGGGGCAGGCGGTGCTGCGCGCGCGCTCCGGCGAGGAGGCGCTCAAGCTGGTGCTCGATCACGACCCCTCGGTGATCGTGCTCGACGTGCGCATGCCGGGCATGGATGGCTTCGAGGCCGCGCGGCGGATCCACGCCCGCGAGCGCTCCAGGCACGTTCCGATCATCTTCCTCACCGGCATGCCCCTGGAGGCGGCATCGGCGTTTCGCGGCTACGAGGTCGGCGCGGTGGACTTCCTGATGAAGCCGGTGGTGCCGGAGATGCTGCGCGCCAAGGTGGCCGTATTCGTCGAGCTGCACCGCAAGAACGCGGCGCTTGCCGGGGCGCAGGCGCAGCTGCGCGCGCTCGCGGCGCGCCTGATTTCGATCCGCGAAGACGAGCGCGCGCGCATCGCGCGCGAGGTCCACGATGAGCTGGGGCAGTTCCTGACCGGCCTGAAAATGGACGTGACCTGGCTGCGCAAGCACCTCGGCAAGGACCAGGCGCCGCTGCTCGAAAAGACCGCGGCCATGCGCCAGCTGATCGACTCCACCATCAAGGTGGTGCGCAGGATCGCGACCGGCATGCGGCCGGAGATTCTCGACGACATGGGCCTGGTGGCGGCCATCGGCTGGCAGGCAAAGGAGTTCCAGAAGCGCATGGGCATCCGTTGCCGGGTCGAGCTGCCGGGGGCGCAACCCGAACTGGACAGCGCGCTGTCGACGGCGGTGTTCCGCATCTTCCAGGAGATCCTCACCAACATCGCACGCCACGCCAAGGCGAGCGGGGTCAGCGTGCGGCTGCGGATCTCGGCGCAGCGGCTCACGCTCGAAGTCGTGGACGACGGCGCCGGTATTGCCGAGGACGCAGTGCATGCGCGCGAGTCCCTCGGGCTGCTGGGAATGCAGGAACGGGCGCAACTGTTCGGCGGCGAGGTCAGCATCCGTGGCAGTCCCGGCCGCGGCACCACGGTCGCCCTGTCCATTCCCCTGCCGATTGCGCCGCAGCCGGCGCCCGACTAGGCGGCATCGCCCCGGCGCCGACCCTTAGTGTTCGACAACGTACAGAAGCGCTGCGATTCGCGGCACACACTGCAGACTACTAAGGGGTGAGAACATGACAGGCTCAGTGTTGGTCGTGGAAGACGAAGTACCGGTGCGCCAGTTGCTCGCCGGCAATCTGCAGAACGCCGGTTACCAGGTGCAATGCGCGGGCGATGTGGCGCAGGCCGAAGCGATGATGCGCGAAGTGCGGCCCGACCTGGTGGTGCTCAACTGGATCCTGCCGGGGACGCCCGGGCTGCCGTTCGCGCGGCGCCTGCGCAGCGACCAGCGCACCCGGGACATCTCGATCGTGCTGATCAGCGACCGCGCGGAGGAACAGGACAAGGTCGCCGCGCTGGAGGGCGGGGCGGACGACTACGTGACCAAACCGTATTCCGGACGCGAGCTGCTCGCGCGCATCAAGGCGGTGATGCGCCGGCGCACGCCGCAACTCGCCGACAACGTGATCGAGGCCGCCGGCTTGCAGCTGGATCCCGCGGCGCGGCGCGTCAGCGCCGGGGATCACGAGATCGAGCTGTGGACCACGGAGTTCCGGCTGCTGCATTTCTTCATGACGCACCCGGGGCGCATCTTCAGTCGCACCCGGCTGCTCGACGAAGTCTGGGGCCACGACGCCTGTGTCGAGGAGCGCACCGTCGACGTGCACATCCGCCGCCTGCGCCAGGGCCTGGCACCGGCCGGCAGCGATGTGTCGATCGAGACCGTGCGCGGACTCGGTTATCGCTTCCGCGCCGAGCCCGCCTGACTAGTACGCGTTCTGCTTTCCCAGCACCACCGCCACGGTCATCAGCACGATCTTCAGGTCGAGCAGCGGCGACCAGTTGCGCAGGTAGGCGAGGTCGTACTCGACGCGGGCGCGCATCTTTTCGAGCGTGTCGGTCTCGCCGCGCAGCCCGTTGACCTGCGCGAGGCCGGTGATCCCGGGCCGCACCTTGTGCCGCACCATGTAGCTGCGGATCAGCTTGCGGTACATCTCGTTGTGGGCGACGGCGTGGGGCCTGGGACCCACCACGCTCATGCGGCCCTGCAGGACATTGATGAACTGCGGCAGCTCATCGAGCGAGTACTTGCGCAGCACCGCGCCGAGCGGCGTTACGCGCGGGTCGCCGCGCGTGGCCTGCGTCACCACGCCGCCATCCTCCAGCGCAAACATGGACCGGAACTTGTAGACCACGATCTCCTTGCCGTCCAGGCCGTAGCGGCGCTGCCTGAACAGCACCGGCCCGGGCGAGCTCCACTTCACCGCGAGCGCAATTCCCAGCATCAGCGGCGCGATCAGCATCAGGATCGCCGAGGCGAGGACGAGGTCGCTGGCGCGCTTCACCAGCCCGTCCATGCCGTAGAACGGCGATTCGCGCACCGCGAGCACCGGCAGCCCGCCGATGGTCTGCACGCGCGCCTGCATCAGGTCGCACAGGAAGATGTCCGGCGCGAAGTAGATGGAGGCCGTGGTGTCGTGCAGCGCCTCCAGTAGCGCGAGGATGCGCGGCTGAGCGGTCATCGGCAGCGTGATGTAGATCATGTCGATGTGTTGCGCGCTCACGTACTGCGCCAGCTGCCCGAGGTTGCCGAGGTTGCGCCCGGTGCCTGGATCGCCGCCCCGGGGCGTGGCGCGGTCATCGAAGTAGCCGGCAAAGCGGATGCCCGTCAGGGGGCGCTCGCGCAGATGCGAGCCGAGGTCGCGGCCCAGCCCGTTGGCGCCCGCGATGACCGCGGTCCTTTGCAGGCCCTGCGCCGCCAGCAGCCGCGGCAACAGCCGCGGCACCAGCCGGTGGGCGGCGAACAGGGCCAGCGGCGTCGCGATCATCCAGGCCACGATGCCGCGGGCATCGAAGTTCGCCAACGTTCCCGATGCCCAGCCGAGCAGCAGCAGCAGCGCGACCATCGCCAGCCATTCGACGGCGATGTCCCGGGCCAGCGCAGCGGCACTCGCCGTATCGCGCGCGAGCTCACCCGGGAAAGTCATCGAGAACACGAGCAGCACGAGTATCAGATGCGAGCCGCCGAAGCGCCCGTCGAACCAGAAAGCGCAAGCCACCAGCAAGCCGATCGCCACCGCCGGGTCGACCGCGGCCCGCAGCAAGGCCGCCGGACTGGGCTGGCTCGGCAGCAAGCGTGGCCGCGTGTGCGGGAATTGAAGCAGGCTCATGAGTGCGTGACCACAGAAGTACGTCAGTACGGCAGACCACACTAACGCGGTCCGGGGTCGACCATGTCGCGCACGCGCGCACGACACGGTAGCTCCATCGGACTAGCGCACGCGAGAGGACAACATTGTGCGACAGCGTACATACCTCGCGCTGCCGAGCGGCTAGGCTGTGTTCCATATTCGAAGGATTACCGTGCAACTCAGCCAAGCACAGACGACGCAGCACCTGAAATTCCCGCCGACCGGTTTTTCCGATGCCGTCGCGGGCACCGCGAGCCTGGTCGGCGAGGCAGTCGCGGCCAACGGCAATGCGATCGCGTTGAGCGACCTCGACGTCGAAACCCTGATGCTCAACCTGGACGCATCCCTGAGGGTGTACCAGCGCGAGCATTTCTTCAGCTGGACGCAAGGCCTGCTGCAAAGCCTGATCAGGCATGAAGTCATCGTCTGCGCCGTGCGCAGCGGCGAGCCTTCGACGCTGCGCGCCGACAGTTTCTCGATGATCGCCGCGGAGCCGTCGATCTTCGGCGATCTGTTCCTGCGCGACCCGTCGGTCGCGCTGGGACTGATCAAAGCCTGGGAAGACCGCGGCTTCCGGCCGCTGCTGTGCGACGCCACCGACAGTCCGTTCAGCCGGGGCCTGTTCGCGCAGGAGCTCGGGCGCGTCAGCGCCACGCAGATTCTGGCGCATGGCACGCACGACGCGCTGGGGCAGGCCTGCGGCTTCTATGCGTTCATCTGCGTGCCGGGAACGCTCGGCCCGCGGCAAGCCTACCTGGCGCGACTGGTGACGCCGTTCCTGCACGCCGCCTGGATGCGCACGGAGGTCAACGGCCGCGCCAAGGGCAGCAACCCGGCGCAACGCGAGGAAGCCAGGCGGATCACCACGCGCGAGGAAGAGATCCTGCGCTGGGTCTCCCTCGGCAAGAGCAACTTCGAGGTCGGCGCCATCCTCGGCATCAGTCCGCTGACCGTAAAGAATCACGTGCAGAAGATCCTGCGCAAGCTGAACGTCGTGAATCGCGCCCAGGCCGTCGGTAAGGCCCTGGAACTGCGCATGCTCAGGAACTGACCGTGAACCGGATCCGTGCCTGCGGTTTGTCACTGGTGCTCGCCGCGTTGCTCGTCCCCATGCCGGCCCAGGCCGCGGCGCCCGGCGGCGCCGGCATCGACCGGGTCGCGGCTGGCGCAACGACCGACTTGAAACCCGTGCCGGCCATTGTCGACGGGTCTCTGCTGGCCGCTGCCAGCGGTACGACTGCGCGGCCCGAGGGCACGGAGCGCCGCGGCCCGTCGGACCCCGCGGCGCAGGAAGCGCAATGGATACGAAGCGCCGACACCCCGGTCGCCGAGCCCGGCATTCTGGTACTGTTGGTCGCGGGGTTCCTCGGCATGTGGGCCGTGGCGAGGCGACGCAATTATTCGTCCTGAGCGTTGCCCGGCTCGCCGGGCAGTTCGAAGGGGATTCATCGGGGGGACAGGAGCATGCTTGCGCACGCGGACATCCGCAACGAATGTGGCCGCGTGATCCTGCGCGGCTTGGCCACGGCGGCCGCCCTTCTGGTCTGGGCGGGCAACGCGCACGCGTTGTTCGACGGACGGCTCGAACCGTTCGTGTCGTATGCCGTCAACCGGGATGACAACGTCTTCCGGCTCTCCGCGCAAAGCGATCCGGTCAGCGTGCTGGGGACGCCTTCGGCGGCGGATACCTTCACGACGACTTCCGCGGGGCTGAATTTCGACGTGCCGACGGGCAGGCAGCGCTTCGTGGGCGGCGCGTGGGTCAACGACAACCGCTACGACCAGTTCACCGTCCTCGACTACACGGAGGTTCACGGTCGTGCCGCCTGGCATTGGCAGGCCGGCAACGACTTCAACGGCCGGATCGGCGCGACCACCGACCGCGCCCTGGCGTCGCTCGCCAACGTCCAGGAAGGCGTGCAGCTCGGCACGCCCAACGCCCTGCGCACGCGCAAGGCATTCCTGGATGCCGCCTACCTGCTGACGCCGCGTTGGCGGCTGCGCGGCGAGCTGGACCGGCTGGAGCAGAAAAACGAGGTTGTGGCACTTGCCGTAAACGACATGACGCGCGATGGCGTCGGTTTCGAAGTGAGCCGGATCTCGCGGGCCGGGAACCAGATTGGCCTCGCGCTGCAGGCGCAGGACGCCAGCCTGCCCAACCTGCAGCCGGTCGGCGCCGGCCTGATCGACAATTCCTACCGGCAGACCCGCGTCAGGCTGGTTACCGACTGGACGCTGTCGGGCCGCTCGCACCTGATCGCGAGCGCCGGCAGGGTCAGGCGCAGCTATACGCAGTTGCCGGAGCGCGACTATCAGACCGGCATCTTCCACGCCGCATACGAGTGGAAGCCCACCGGCAAGTTCACCCTGATCGCCACGGCACAACGGGACATCGGTGCGCCGGACGAAATCAACGCCGGCGTCAATATCGGCTTCGTGCTCGACCAGGGCATCACGTTGCGCCCGGTGTACCGGTTGACGGAGAAGTTGAGCGTGTCGGGCTTCCTCGGCCAGAGTGAATGGGAGTACCTGGGCGATCCGGGACAAGCGCTCGGCACGGTGTCGCCCCGTACCGACAAGGTACGCCACGTGGCGCTGGCCTTCAGCTTCCAGCCCATGCGCGTCCTCAGGCTTGAAGTGGCACTACGGCGCGAAACACGCACCTCGACCGCCGATCGCGGTGACTACGAGGCCGACGTGGCCAGCCTCAGCGCC
>Ga0209706_10000849_pt1 | contig 17397 bp, 15 predicted proteins | sample PPLLaktember2015_6_FD_187263 | JGI IMG/M metagenome (GOLD analysis project Ga0209706, IMG submission 187263) | Freshwater sediment microbial communities from Prairie Pothole Lake near Jamestown, North Dakota, USA - PPLs Lake P8 Core (1) Depth... | ecosystem: Environmental > Aquatic > Freshwater...
GGCCGCCGCCATCTGGAGGACGCGCCCGCCGCCCGCGCCGGGGACGCGCGCGGCGACCTCTGGGGCGGGAGCCTCCATCGGCCGCGCGGCGCTCAGTTGCACGATTTCGGCGAGGATGGACAACGCCACTTCCTCGGCCGTGCGTCCGCCCAGGTCGAGCCCGGCCGGGTTCCGCAGGCGTTCCACGCCGGGCACGTGGCTGTCGTCGAGCCAGGCGCGCACGGTGGCGCCACGCTTGCGCGAGGCCACCAGGCCCACGTAGGACGCGCCGCTCTTGAGGATGGTCTCGAGCGCGGGCTCGTCGTAGTGACCCTGCGACGCCACGACGACGGCGCAGTCACCCCCGCCGCCGACGGCGTCTTTCAGCACCGCCTCGAGTGACTCGAGCGTGGCCACGCTGGCGCCCACCTCCGCCGCTTCGGCCTCGATGTCGCGGTGCTCGTCTGCATCCACGACCCGCACCACGTGGTAGCGCATGGCCCGCGCGAGGCGCGCGAGCGCGCCGGCCACGGGCGTGGCGCCAGCCACGACAATGGACCGCGGCCTGACGATGGGCTCCACGTAGACGTCCACGGCACCCTCCGATGCGCAGGTCATGGGAACGACGACGCGATCGTGGCTCGACGAAAACTGTTCGGTGGCGTCGGGCCGGATGGACACCAGGCGCGCCTGGCGACCGCGGATGACCTCCAGCGCCTGCTTCCGGACGATCTCGCGCGAGCAGGCGCCGCCCACGAAGCCTTCCATGCGGCCGTCAGCGAAGACGATGGCGCGGTCGCCGAGGTGGGCCGACACCGGCGCGCGCCGCGCCACGACCGTGGCGACGGCAAAGGGCTGCCCGTCGCGGCGGAGCGCGGCGACCCGGTCGAAGAACGTCGAGGGGTCGGCCATCACCGCGCTTTCCTTGCCTGAATCCGCCCGATCAGGTTCAACGCTCGATCCTTCAGCGGCTCGATTTGTCCTGCCAGCTGGCCCTGGAACTCGCGTGCCACCAGCCGTGCGGCGCGCACCTCGCGTCCCCATGGGTTCTCGAACAACCCGTTCAGCAGGTCGAACGTCTCATCGTCGCGCCACGTGGACTCCCTCTCGAGCCGCTCGAGGTACGCCCACTGGAAGCGCTCCGCGGGCAGGCGTCCCTCCGTGAAATCCCCGAGCAGTGCGTGGTACGGCGCCAGCGACACCACCTGCTCGTTCACCACGCGCGCGCCGGTGACCGAGGGCAAGTGTTCCTGCATCAGCACGCGGATCGGCTCCGGCTGGATGGCCCGCTCGTCCAGGTGCGCGACGGCCCTGCCCCGGTGGAACAGGACCAGCTGCGGGCTCTTGTGTGCGATGCCCGTGCGGGCGGCCACATGATCGCTGGCCGCCCGGCCCGAAGGGATCTGGATGAGGCCCACGGCCACGTCCACGCGGGGCTCGAACGCCTTCTGCACCAGCAGCCAGGCGTCGAACGTCTGGTCGCTGGTGCCTGCCTTGAAGATGGCGCACCACTCGACCGTGTCGAGCAGGCGGTCCAACTCTGCGGCCTGCGCCAGCGGGAAGAACCGCTCGGCCAGCGTGGTTCGCGCCATCGCCTCGGTGGTCATCCCGTGCCCGCAGAGAGGCGCTCGCGGACGTTGGCGAACGTCTGCGTGATGAGCTTCTGCGCCTGCGCGTCGAGGACGCGCCCGCCCACCGCCGCGACCGGCCCACGCGCGATGGCCTGGCCGCTCCAGTTGAGTTTCGTCGTCCCCGCGCCGACGTCGACGACATCCGCGCCCGCCGTCAGGTCGATGGCGCTGCCGAAGCCGCCACCCGTGATCTTCATGTCCATGCGGTTGCCGGCCGCATCCGGGAGCAGTTCGAACTTGAACTTGAACTTGCCCCGCACCGGGCCCACACCCACCTGCGCAATGGCGTCGAAGTGGGTGGGGTCGTGCACGGTGACGTCCACCACGTCGGGCAGGCAACGACCGACTTTTTCCGGGTCGTTGATGAATGCCCAGACCGTGGCCTTGTCGGCCGTGATGGTCTCCTCGCCGCTGTACTGGAGGTTCATGACTGGCCTCTCTTCGCTTCCGCGTCGCGAATGGCGCGCCATACCTTGTCGCGCGTCACCGGCATTTCGATGTGCCGGACGCCCAGGGGCGACAGCGCGTCGACCACGGCGTTGACGAACGCCGCGGGGCTGCCCACGTTCGGGCTCTCGCCCACGCCCTTGGCGCCGATCGGGTGATGCGGGCTCGGCGTCACCGTGCTCGCGGTCTCCCAGTGCGGCGTCTCGAGCGAGGTCGGCACCAGGTAGTCGGTGAAGTTGGTGTTCAGGTTGTTGCCGTCCTTGTCGTACTGGATTTCCTGCATGAAGGCGATGGCGAAGCCCTCGGTGAGGCCTCCGTGCACCTGGCCCTCGACGATCATCGGGTTGATGATCGTGCCGCAGTCGTCCACGGCAAGGAACCGCCGCACCTTCACCTCACCGCTCTCCTTGTCCACGTCCACCACGGCGATGTACGCGCCGTTGGGGAACGTCATGTTGGGCGGGTCGTAATACTGCGTGGCTTCCAGGCCGGGCTCGTTCTGGCCGGGGTTCGTATAGGCCGCAAACGCCACCTCCTTCATGGTGACGCTCTTGGACGGCACGCCCTTCACCTGGAACTTGTAGTCCTTCCACTCCACGTCGCCTTCGCCCACCTCGAGCAGGTGCGCTGCGATCTTGCGGCCGCGCTCGCGCACGCGCCTGGCGGCCATCGCGATGGCGGCACCGGCGACCGGCGTGCTGCGGCTGGCATAGGTGCCCAGCCCGTAGGGCGCCGTGTCGGTGTCGCCCTCCTCGACCATGATGTGCTGCGGGTCGAGGCCCAGTTCCTCGGCGACGATCTGCGCCCAGGTCGTCTCGTGGCCCTGGCCCTGCGACTTCGCACCCGTGCGGACGATGCCCGCGCCGGTCGGATGGATGCGGATCTCGGCGCTGTCGAACATCTTGATGCCGAGGATGTCGAAGTGCTTCGACGGCCCGGCGCCCACCACCTCGGTGAACGTCGAGATACCGATTCCCATCAGCTCACCCTTCGCACGCTTCTCGGCCTGCTCCTTCAGGAGCGCCGGGTAGCCGATCTTCTCGAGGGCGACGTCGAGCGTCTTGTGGTAGTCACCGCTGTCGTAGGTGAAGCCCAGCGCCGACGGGAAGGGGAACTGCTCCTTCCTGACGAAGTTCTTCCGTCGCAGCTCCACCGGATCCATGCCGAGCTCGTCGGCCAGGATGTCCATGCCGCGCTCGATGGCAAAGCTGGCCTCGGTGACGCGGAACGAGCACCGATAGGCGACGCCTCCCGGGGCCTTGTTGGTGAAGTACGCGTCCACTTCGGCGAACGCGACCGGGAACGTATAGCTCCCCGTCACGATGCCGAACATCCCGGCGGGATACTTCGTGGGGTCCGCGGCCGCGTCGAAGGCGCCGTGATCCGCCGCCGTGGACACCTTGAGCGCCGTCACGGTGCCGTCGGCCTTCGCGCCGATCTCCACGTCCATGTGATAGTCGCGGGCGAAGCCGGTGCTGGTGAGGTTCTCGGTGCGCGATTCAATCCACTTCACCGGGCGGCCGATCTTGAGCGCCCCGACAATGGCGCACACGTAGCCGGGATAGACCGGCACCTTGTTGCCGAAGCCGCCGCCGATGTCCGGCGAGATGACGTGGATCTTGTCCTCCGGAATGCCGGTGACCAGCGCCAGGGCGGTGCGGTAGACATGCGGCGCCTGGGACGTGACGTGGAACTGGAGCCGGCCCATGGTGTCGAAGAACGCCACGCACCCGCACGGCTCGAGCGGGGCGGGATGGCAGCGCGGAAACCACATGCGCTGCTTGATGCGCTTCTCGCTCGCCTCGAGGGCCTGCTCCGCGCGGTCCTTGTCGCCGACCTCCCAGTGGTAGATGTGATTGGTCTTCGCCTCGCGATCGGGGCGCAGCAGCACCTCGTCCGTCTTCGCGGTGAATGGATCGGTGACCACCGGCAGCGGGTTGTAGTCCACCTGCACGGCTTCGGCGCCGTCGGCCGCGGCCCCGCGCGTCTCGGCAAAGACGGCCGCCACTTCCTGGTACTGGAACAGCACCTTGCCGATGGCCAGCACCATCTGCTTGTCCTTGCCGTGGAAGGTGGGCAGCCACCCGAGGCCCGCGGCCTCGAGGTCCTTGCCGGTGATGACGGCCACCACGCCGGGCACCTTCAGGGCCTCGGAAGTGTCGATGTTGGTGATCTCGGCGTGCGGATACGGGCTCCGCACGATGGCCATGTAGAGCATGTGCGGGAACGAGAGGTCGTCCACGTAGTTGCCCTTGCCCTGGATGAATCGCGGGTCTTCCTTGCGCTTCATCGGGACGCCCAGCGAGCCTGTGACGGTGGTTTCGGTGCTCATGATGCGTCTCCGTTGGGCTACTTGGTGGCCGGGGCCGCCTGCAGCGTCTCCGCTGCCTGCCGCACCGCCTTGACGATGTTGTTGTAGCCCGTGCATCGGCACAGGTTGCCCGCGAGCTCTTCGCGCACCTCGGCCTCGGTCGGATTGGGCTTGTGTTTCAGCAGCACGAACGACGTCATCAGCATGCCCGGCGTGCAGTATCCGCACTGCAGCCCGTGCTGATCCCAGAACGCCTGCTGCAGCGGGTGGAGCGCGCCGCCCTGGGCGAGGCCCTCGACGGTGGTGATCTCGTGGCCGTCGGCCTGTGCCGCGAACATGGTGCACGACTTGACGGCGCGGTCGCCGTCCATCACCACCACGCAGCAGCCGCAGCTCGACGTGTCGCACCCGATGTGCGTGCCGGTGAGGCCACAGTCCTCGCGCAGGAAGTAAGCGAGCAGCGTGCGCGGTTCCACCTCCTTCTCGTACTGGACCCCGTTCACCTTGATGCTGACCTTCATGACTGCACTCCCAGACGCGCCAACGCCAGGCGCAGGCCGCGGCTGACGAGCACGCCCGCGAGGTTCTTCTTGTATTCGATGCTGCCGCGCAGGTCGGCCTGCGGCTCGCTCTTCTTCACGGCCGCGTCCGCGGCCGCGCGAATGAGATCGGCCGTGGGCTGCTGCCCCTTGAGCAGTGCTTCGGCCTCGTCGATGCGCACCGCGCATGGCCCGGCGGACGATAGCGCAATCCCCGCCTCGCGCACCGTGCCGTCGGCGTTCAACGACAGCTGCACGGCCGCGGCGGCGGTGGCGTAGTCACCGACCTTGCGTTCCACCTTCTGGTAAGACCCCGCCGTGCGGTCGTCGGGTACGGGAAAACGGGCGGCCAGCGCCATCTCGCCCTCCGCGACCGCGGTGGTGAAGCTGTCGACCAGGAACTGGTCAATGGGCACGGTCCGCTCGCCCGACTTGCCGCGCACCACCATCTCGGCGCGCATCGCCAGCGCCACCGCCGGCCAGTCGCCAGACGGATCGTTGTGGCACAGGCTTCCGACCACGGTGCCCATCTGGCGGACCACCGGATCGGCGACTACGCGCGAGACGTCGTGGATGAGGCTCCAGCCACGCTCGCCAATCCACGGCGCGCGCTCCACGTCGCTGTCGCGCGCGATGGCCCCGAGCGTCAGGGCGCCATTCATCTTGATGTAGTTCAACTCGGCCACGCTGTTGATGTCCACCAGCACGGCAGGACGCGCAAGGCGGAAGCGCATGGCGGGAATGAGGCTCTGGCCGCCGGCCAGCACGCGCGCGTCGCTACCCAGGCGCTGCAACTGGGCGAACGCGTCGTCGGCGGAACTGGCGCGGAGGTACTCGAAGGCTGCGGGTATCACGGGGGCATCCTCCTCTGACGGTTGGCTTCGGGAGTGGCACCCTCGCGTCTGAACGGAGGATACGCGCTCGGGGATCTCACTACTTATATCGCAGATTGAGGCGCGCCCTCGGCGCGCAGGCCGCCTTCGGGCGGTGGGCCCTCACTGCGTTCGGGTAAAGGCCGCGCTCCGCGCGGTGGGGGACGGCTCTCGCGGTTAGACTCCAGACATGGTGAGTGCCGTTGTGCTGGCGGCGGGCGCGTCCACGCGGATGGGGACGCCCAAGCTGCTGCTGCCCCTTGGGAAGGAGCCCATCGTCCGTCGCACGGTGCGGCAGGTATGTGACAGCGGGTTCGACGAGGTGATCGTGGTGTCGGGAAGCGAGCACCAGCGGATTGTCGAGGCGCTGGACGGCTTGCCAGTTCGCCACGCCGTGAACCCGGACTTTGTCACCGGTATGGGCAGCTCGTTTCGCACCGGGGTGGAGCAGCTCGGGGACGCCGAGGCGGCCATGTTCGCGCTGGCCGATCAGCCGTTCCTCACCCCTGCCGAGTACGGTGCCATCCTCACCACGTGGCGCCTGCAACGCCCGCTGATCGTCGGGTCGCGGTTCGGCGACGTGACAGCGCCGCCTCATCTGTTCGCGCGCGCGCTCTATCCCGAGCTGGCGGCGCTGCAGCATGGCGCGCGGTCGGTGTTGCAGCGCCACGCCAGCCAGATGGTCGTGATGCACTTCGCAGCCGAGCTGTTGATGGATATCGATACACCCGAGGACTATGAGCGAGCCAGAGCGCGCCTGGCCACCGGCCGGTGAAGGCTGCCGGTCGCGCCGGTCAGGAACCCGCCTTCGAAGCCGTGCCTGACGGCGAGGATCTCCCCAAGGATGGAGAGGGCCACTTCGTCCGACGTCTCCGCGCCGAGGGACAACCCCACCGGGCTGTGCACGCGCGCCAGCATCGCCGGTGACGGCGTGAAGCCCTCGTCCCTGAGGTGCCCGAGCAGCGTTTCGTACCGGGCCCGCGGACCGAGGACGCCCACGTAGAAGGGATCGGCCGCGAGCGTGAAGCGAAGTGCCTGCCTGTCGCGCTCCATGTGGTGGCTCATCACCACGACGAAGCTGCCGGGCCGCAGGCTCACGGCCGTGGGCAGTGCGTCGAATGGCGCGGTCACCAACCGGGCGCCCGGGAACAGATCGGACCGCAGGTACGCGCTGCGCGGGTCGACCACGGTGACCGCAAAGCCCAGACCCCACGCCTGGCGGACCAGCGGGACCGCATCCTGCCCGGCGCCGAAGACCACCAACTCGATCGGGGGGACGTTGATCTCGAAGAACAGCTCGACGTCGCCGAACCGCTCCGCCGCGGATTGCGTCTCGCGCGTGGCGAGCATCTCGCGTGCGCGCGCGTCGGCCTCGCATTCGAGCGCGGGGTTCGCAAGATGTCCCACTGCGGAGCCCGAGGCGAACACGATGCGGCGACCCGCGACGCCCGAGAGCGGCGTGACCAGCACCGCGGCCTCGCCTCTGCGCAGCATGTCGAGCCAGGCCGTGGTCACCTCGTCTTCTTCGATGCGCTCGATGCGGATGTCCACGGCCCCGCTGCAGCCGATGTTCAGGCTCCAGATCGAGTCGTCTGCGAGGTCGTAGCTGACCAGCGCGGGCTCGCCGGTGGAAATGACACGCGCGGCGCCATCCGCGACCGCCGGCTCGAGGCATCCGCCCGACAGCGCGCATTCGTAGGTGCCATCCGGCCGCACGAGCATCCTGGCGCCCTCGCGCCGGTAGGCGCTGCCGTGCACGCGCACCACGGTGGCGACCGCGGCCCGCCCTCCTGCCGCGCGCACCTCGGCCAGCGCCGCCAGGAAACGTTCGGCCTCGCGCAGGTTCATCGATCCGACTCTATCAGGACCTCACCACGCTGCTCACTTCTCACTTCCCGCCTCCAGGCGGGCCGCGGGCCTTGCGGGCCAGTCCGATCGCCACGCGTCGGGACGGACCTCGGCCTTGTAGCGGATCCTCACCGGCATCACGCTCAGCCGATCGAAGTTGCGCGCCTCGGCACGGATGGGCCACCAGTCGTAGAGGAAGACCTCGATGGGACGCCACATCGCCACCCAGCCGCCGATCAGGAATCCTTCCCGCAGGACCACGGCCACACGGCTCGCGGGAAGGTACACGGCCAGGGCGTCGCTCGCCGCGACGGACGCGGCGAGGAACGCGAGCGCAATCAGCAGGCTGGTGCGGCCGCGACGCAGCAACTCGCGGAGCCTGCGGCGGGTCAGGGCCGCGCGCTGCGAGAAGAACTCGTGGATGGCGTCGCGGAGGACCGCGGCTTCGTCCGGTCGGCCCGCGGCGCGATCCAGGTGCACCAGCAGCGCCAGCGGCACGTCGTCCGGGAGGTCGGTACTCCATCCGACGATGAACTCCTCGGCCCGCGGATCGAGGTCGCGCTCGTGGAACGGCGATGGGTCGATGGCGTTGAACAGCTGCCGCAGCTCCGCGACGCGCACCTCGATGGCGCGGCAGGCCGAGGGGATCTCGTTGCCGGCCTCCACCGTGGGCGCCGGCGCGCCCGGGCGGGCCTCGCTCATGCGCGCGCCGCCTCGGGCAGCCCGTGGGGGATCCCGGCCACGGCATAGATCTCGGCCTCGTCCAGGCTCTCCCGCTTCAGGAGCTCGTTGACGATGGCATCGAGCTTGTCCCTGTTCTCGCGGAGCAGGCGCCGCGCCTCGGCGTAGCACTCGTCCGTGATGCGGCGCACCTCTTCGTCCACCGCGTTCAACAATACGTCCGACACGCCGAACATGCGCGGGTCGCCTTCCACCGGCAGAACCGACAAAGGACCAATGCGCTCGGACATGCCCCAGCGGCCGACCATCGAACGGGCGATGCGGGTGACGTTCTCGAGATCGCTCTCCGCGCCACTGGTGACCACGCCGAACACCTCCTGCTCGGCGGCCATGCCGCCCAGGGCGCCGACGATGCGGCCGCGCAGGTAGTTGGCGTCGTAGCCGTAGCGGTCGGTTTCGGGCGTGGAGAGCGTGACGCCCAGCGCGCGCCCGCGCGGGATGATCGACACCTTGCGCACCGGATCCGCGCCCGGCTGCAGCATGCCGATGAGCGCATGGCCGGCCTCGTGATAGGCCGTGCGCCGGCGCTCGGCCTCCGGGATCACCACGTTCCTCGCCGTGCCGAGCTGCACCTTCTCGAGCGCGTCGGTGAGGTCGCGATGCGAGACGACGCTCTCCTGGCGGCGCGCGGCCAGCAGCGCGGCCTCGTTGACCAGGTTGGCAAGGTCGGCGCCGGTCATGCCGGGGGTGGATGAGGCAATCCGCTCGAGGTCCACGTCGGGCCCGAGCGGGACCCTCCGCGTGTGGACCTTCAGGATCTCGACGCGGCCCTTGTGATCCGGCGCGTGCACGACGATCTGCCGATCGAAGCGGCCGGGCCGGAGCAGCGCCGGGTCCAGGATGTCCGGGCGGTTGGTGGCGGCCAGCACCACCACACCTTCGTGGCCGGAGAAGCCGTCCATCTCGGTGAGGATCTGGTTCAGCGTCTGCTCGCGCTCGTCGTGGCCGCCGAAGGCGCGCGCCCCGCCGCGCGCGCGCCCGATGGTGTCGATCTCGTCGATGAAGATGATGGCCGGCGCCACCTTGCGGGCCTCGGCGAAGAGCTCGCGAACGCGGCTGGCGCCGACGCCGACGATCATCTCGATGAACTCCGAGGCGCTGGCGCTGAAGAACGGGACGTTGGCCTCGCCGGCCGTGGCGCGGGCCAGCAGCGTCTTGCCCGTTCCAGGCGCGCCGGTCAACAGCACGCCCTTCGGCGCGCGGGCCCCCAGGCGCCGGTACTTCTCGGGATTGCGGAGGAAGTCGACGATCTCGTTGATCTCGCCCTCCACCTCGTCGATGCCGGCCACATCGTCGAAGGTGACGCGGACGGTTTCCTTGTCCACGGGCTTGCGCGGACCGGAGCCGAGGATGCCGCCGCCCATCATGTTCTTCTGGCGTCGGAAGATCCACACATAGAACGCGATGAGCAGGAGGAAGGGCGCCACCGAGAGCAGGAGGTTCGTCAGGACGCCGCGTTCCTGCACGAGCGGCGTGGCGCGCACGGAGGCGCCGCCGGCGGTGAGCTCCGCCAGCAGGTCGTCGCTGGCAAACGTTGGTCGCTCGGTGGTGAAGCGCTCGTAGGTCCGGTTCGGGTCGCCCGGCACCGGGACGGCTTTCTTCAGCCCACCCTGGATGGAGTCGCCGCGGGCGAAGAGCTCGCTGACGTTGCGACTGGCCACCTGTGTCTTGAACTCGGTGTAGGGGATGGCTTCCGGCCCGGCCAGGCGATCCTGGACAGTGAGGATGCCGAAGACGATGAGGTAGCCAACGGCGAGCAGGGCCAGGACCGACCATCGCGGACCCTTTGCCGCGGGCTCGCCCTTGGGCAGGCCCTCCGTGCGCCACGGCCGCGAGGGCGGCTGGTCGGCGGCAGGCTCTGGGACGCGCGGTTCGGTGGCCGGCGCCTGGTTGTTCGGCTCGGGCATGACATCTCCATGATGGCCCAGGGAGAAGCCGAGTGACGAACTATACGTGGCTGTGGGGCGCGTGCGCGCGGCACCGGGGGAGGTCCGCGCTACCGCATGCGCACGCAATCCCCCTCCGGCACGCTGCCCTACCTGTGCCGCTTGGCCCGGTAGAAGTAGTAGTCGGCGGTGTACGGCACCAGGCTGATCTTGCCGACGTCGGTGGTCTGGCTGCATCCCGTCGTGGGGGCGACGCCGCCGGACGTGCTCAGCCGGTGGATGTAGGCCGTCTGCGCGAGCGTGCCGCCACCCGTGGGTCCGATCGCGGCCCCCGTGGCCTGGAGCAGCAGCCAGGGAATCGCGCCGGCTTCGACGTAGTCCGGATCGCTCGAAGACGCCACGGCGCGCGCCCACACCCGGCTGGTGTCGAAGGAGTGCTGCCACGTCGGGCGAGGCAGGTTGTTCTCGACCGGGTTCGCGCTGAGGAAGTGCGTCGCGTTCTGCTGGTCGAAATCGCCGATCAGCGACTGGAACAAGGTCGCCTGCGGTCCCAGGAAGGCCCACGTGATCCCGGAGGTGGTTTGCAGGCAGACGAAATTCTGTGTCCCCGCTGCCTCCCCCTTGAAGAAGACCGAGTATCCATCCGGCACCTCGAGCGCCGGCGGCACCGCGGGCAGGTCGATCCGTGACGGGCGCCCTTGTGCCATCGCCATTGAAGCGGTGAAGCCGAGGACGATCACGGCGGTAGCGAGCAGGCTCCGAAAATCGCGAGTCATTGTCTTGTCCTTTCTGAATCCGGAAACACGTTGTCGATACCGATTGGCGTCTTCACACCCGCACGCCAACCGCCAACCAGTACTCACGCGGAACGCAGATCCCCAGCTCGGTGAGGTATCCGTTGTGAAAGGCGATGAAGTCGGCGCGCAGCGCGTCGCGGCGGGCCGGATCGAGGCTGTTCGCCAGCGCCTTCGTCGGGCCGTAGCCGCGCGAGAAGGTGTCCCACGCCGCATGTAGCGCCGCATCACCGTGAACATCTCGAACACGCTGCTGTCCGAGAGCCAGGTCGTCAGCGCCACGCGGCCACCCTTGCGGCATACGCGCGCGAGCTCCGCGGCAGCAGCCTCGGGGCGCGTGGCGAACATGATGCCGCACGTCGAGATGACGGCATCGAACGTGCCGTCGTCGAAGGGCAGGTCCTCGGCGTCGCCGATCTGATACTCGATGGGCAGCCTTTCTGCCCTGGCCCTGGCCTGCGCCGCGGTCAGCACCTCGCCCGCGATGTCGACGCCCGTGACCGTTGCGCCGCGCCGCACGTTGTGTGGCCCGTGACCGTTGGCGCGACGACGCGTGATGTCCAACCCGTGCCGGTGGCCGGGTCGAGAATGCGCTCGCCCGGCCGCGGGTCGAGCCGCATCACGGCGTGCTCGATGGAGTCGGCAATCCCCCGGCTGATCTGGTCGTACTCGCCGCCGCCCGCGCTCCAGACTGCTGCGGGCCGCACGTTGTGTGGCTGAATCCGGCTCGTCATCGTTCCCTGCATGAGTCCTCCCTGCCACAGGAGGAATCGGAAACGCACACCGGAACCCGCCAGCACGGTCACGCGGCTTCGCACGAGGCCTCGGCTTGGGCTACACTCAAGGGCCCCCGGCCCGAGTCATGGCCCAACAACCCATTCCGGCCCTCATGGAAGCCGCCGAGCGGGGTGAGGCAGGCGCCGCCGAGGCCCTCTTCACCGCGCTCTATGCGGAGCTGCACCGAATTGCCCGCCGCCAGCTGGCGCACCACGGCTGGGGCGTGACGATTGGCGCCACGAGCCTGCTGCACGAGGCCTACCTCGATTTGTCGCGCCGGGACGGCAGCGCGTTCCCCGACGAGCAGCGCTTCATGGCCTACGCCGCGCGCGTGATGCGCGGGCTCATCATCGACTACGCCCGGAACCGCCAGGCCCAGAAGCGTGGCGGCGAATTCCACCTGACTACGATCAGTACGGATGTAGCGGAGTCGGTGGCGGGCGGAACCGACCTCACGGCGCTCGGTGGTGCGTTGGAGGAGCTGGCCGCGGTCGACCCTGCGCTTGCGGACGTCGTGGACCTGAAGTTCTTCTGCGGGTTCACGGTGCCCGAGATTGCCGCCATGAAGCGGGTCTCGGAACGGACCATCGAGCGCAGCTGGCAGAAGGCGCGGCTGTTCCTGCACAGGGCCGTCCGCCAGGACCTGTTGCGCGAATGACCGCCTGACGGAGTCGTGATGTCGATATCGCCGGAGGCCTGGCAGACCATCAGCCCGCTGCTCGACGAGGCGTTGGAGTTGCCAGCCGAAGAGCGGGCGCGCTGGCTGGACGTGCTCCGCGCGAAGAATTCCGCCACCGCCGCGGCGGTGGCCGCCTGGCTCGACGACTTCGATGTCATGCAGTCCGGCTCGTTCCTCGAGGATGGCGCCGAGGCCACGCCCGCGAGGTCGGCCCTCGTCGGGCTGAAGATCGGACCCTACCGGCTCGTCGAGCCGATCGGCCACGGCGGGATGGGCACGGTGTGGCTGGCCGAGCGGCACGACGGGCAGTTCGAGCAGCGGGCGGCGGTGAAGATGCTCAACGCCGCGCTCATCGGCGAGGCCGGCAACGAGCGCTTCGCCCGCGAGGCCGGCATCCTCGCGCGGCTCACGCACCCGCAGATCGCCCACCTGATCGATGCCGGCATCTCGCCGCTCGGCGGGCCGTACCTGGTACTCGAGCACGTGCCCGGGGAGCACATCGATCGGCACTGCGACGACAAGCGATTGTCCATCCCGGATCGGCTGCGCCTGTTCCTCGACGTCATCGCGCCGGTGGCGTACGCGCATGCCAATCTGGTGGTGCACCGTGACCTGAAGCCGGCGAACGTGCTGGTGACCCCCGAGGGGCACGTGAAGCTGCTGGACTTCGGCATTGCGAAGTTGCTGCATGCCGACGCGGACCCTGCCTCCCAGCCCACCCTGCTCACGCGTGGCGGCGCCCTGACGCCGGGCTATGCCGCGCCGGAACAGCTCACCGGCGGCACGATTACGACGTCCACCGACGTCCACGCGCTGGGCACCCTGCTGTACCAGCTGCTCACCGGCCGCCACCCGTTTGCCGACGCCGCGTCTTCTCCGGCCCGACTGGTCGAAGCCATCGTTTCGCACGATCCACGGAAGCCGTCGGAGGTCGTGGCCCTGCCCCCGATCGCCGAGGACGAAACGGCGGAGTCCATCGCCGCGGCACGCGGGACGACCGTGTCCCGGCTCCGGCACTCGCTGGCCGGGGACCTCGACACCATCGTGGCCACCGCGCTCCGGAAGCCGCCGTCCGAGCGGTACGCCTCGGTCACCGCGCTGGCGGACGATGTGCGCCGGCACCTGCGGGACCAGCCGATCAGCGCCCGCGCCGAGTCGGTGTCCTATCGGTTCACACGCTTCGCCCGCCGGAACCGGGTGCCACTGGCCCTGGCCGCCACCGCGGTCATGGCGCTGCTTGCCGGGCTCATCGGCACCATCAGCCAGGCCAGCCGCGCCAGCGCGCAGGCCCGGGCCGCCGACGAGCAACGCGCGCGCGCCGACCGGCAGGCCGCCGAGGCCACGGCCCAGCGCGATTTCGCACGCCGTCAACTCGCGCGCGCCGAAGCCATCAACGACCTCAACGCGTTCCTCATTGCCGATGCCGCCCCCCTGGGGACGACGTTCACGGCCGGGGATCTGCTCGCGCGGGCCGAGGCCATCGTGTCGAGGCAGCAGGGCGACGAGACCGATATCCGGGCGGGCACCCTGGCCTCCATTGGCCGGCTCTACGAGATTCGCGGGGAAACCGAGAAGGCCGGCCGGGTGCTGGGCCAGGCGTACGAGCTGGCCCGAGCGGTGGCGGACCCCTCGGTTCGCGCCGAGGCCTCGTGCGCGCTGGCGACCGTCGTCGTGAGGACAGGGGATCTCGCGCGGGCACGCGAGCTGATTGACGAAGGGTTGACGACGCTTCCCGACGCGCCGCAGTACGCGAGCTCGCGTGTCTTCTGCCACCTGTTCGCCGTCGGCGTGCGGAACTGGGTTGGAGATGGCGAGGCCGCCCTCACGCACGCGAAGGGCGCGCAGGCCCTGGCCGCGGAGGCGGGCCTGAACTCGTCGCTGATGCAGTTGCGCATTGCCATGGACCTGGCCGAGTCGTACCGCAACGCGGATCGCGACCAGGAGGCCCACGAGGCGTTTTCGGACGCGCACGCACGGCTGGTGGCGCTGGGCCGCGACCAGACGGAACGGGCGGGCACGCTGCTCAACAACTGGGGCCTGACCCTCGGGTCGCTCGGCCGGCCGCTGGAGGCGGAACAGATGTTCCGGCGCGCCGTGCAGATCAGCACCGCGACGTCAGACGCCCGGGTCGAGCCGATTCTCTGGAACAACCTGGCGCGGACGCTGTACGACCTCGGCCGCCTCCGGGAGGGGATTCAGCTCGCCGAGCGCGCGCGCGCCGGGGCCCTGGCCCGGGGCGACGCCATCGTCGCCGACCAGGCGCTGCTGCTGCTCGCCCGCCTGCACCTCAGGAACGGCGACGTGTCCCGAGGGGAGGCGATGCTCGACGAAGTGGTGTCGCACTTCCGCGGGATGTTTCCACCGGCGCACCCCGCGTTCGTGGCGGTGGTGATGGACCGCATCCGCGTGCCGGAGAGTCGGGGACGGTATCAGGAAGCCCTCGCGCTGGCCGATCGTGCCGTGGCATTCGTCGAGGCCACCCCGCAGTCTCGATCGTCCCTGGGGATCACGCTCAGGCGCCGTGCCGAGATTGCGCTGAAGCTGCGCCGCTTCGGGGCCGCCCGCGCCGACGCCGAACGCGCCGTGTCCCTGGCCCTCGAGCGAGCCGGCGCCGGGCGCGCGTCGGGAAGCGTCGGCCTGGCGTACCTCGCGCTCGGCCAGGCCAACGCGGGAGAGGGGCGCGTGGCGGAGGCGCGCACCGCGCTACGGTCGGCGGTCGAGCATCTCGTGCCGACGGTCGGAGCGGATCACGCCGAGTGCGTGCGCGCGCGCGAGCTGCTGGCGCGCGTCGACGCGCCGCGGGACGCGGTGAGCGCCCAGCCCTGAAGCGCGGCAGCCGACGACGTGCCTCGCTCAGGGAACAGGCGCGCGCACGGCCCAGCGCAGCTTCGCGGCCGCGGCTCGCCGGTCCGCGAACGTCTCCACCCTTGCTGAACGAACGACCTCACGCGCAATCCCGGAGTACACGCCCGCTCGATAGCCGGCCTGGAACGCCTTCTTCACGCGCCGGTCCTCGCCGGAGTGAAAGGTCAGCACGACGACCCGGCCGCCCGGCGCCAGGCACTGCGGCAACGACCGCAGCAGCGCATCCAGCGCGGACAATTCGGCGTTCACCGCAATGCGCAGCGCCTGGAACGCGCGGCGGACAGACATCTTCACGTCCGCCTTCGCCAGGTCCGGCAGTGCCCGGTTGAGCCCGGTGCGAACCAGCCGTTCCAGAGCGTGGGTGGTCGTGATGGGCTCCTGCTTCAGCATGCTCGCAATGAGCCGGGCGTGTGGCTCGTCGGCGTTCGTCGTGAGCACGGAGGCGAGGGCGTCCTCGCTCAGGCGGGCGACGAGCTGCCACGCGGGCTCACCCTGTGAGGGGTTCATCCGCATGTCGAGGGGACCGGGCTCCTTGTAGCTGAAGCCGCGAGACGGATTGTCGACCTGCATCGAGGACACGCCAAGGTCAACCACCACCAGGTCCACGGCCGCGACGCCCTCGGCCGCCAGCACCTCAGGCAGGTCCGCGAAGTTGCCGTGGCGAGCCACGAACGTATCGGCGCTGTAGCCAGCGGCGCGCAGGCGTGCTTCCGTGCGTGGCAACTCGAGAGGATCGACGTCCAATCCGATCAGGCGTCCACCGGGCTGCACGCGCTCCAGAATTGCCTGCGCGTGCCCCGCGTATCCGAGCGTGCAGTCGACCGCGACGTCGCCGGCCATTGGCCGAAGGTACCGGAGCACTTCATCCAGCATGATCGGTCGATGCATGACGCTTGACCGCAGCATAGCGCACCGCGGAGCCGTGCTCCTTCCGGGCGCCTCGAGCTCGTCAATCCGTCGTATCGACAGTGCTGGCATCCACTTGCGCTGTGGTACGGAGGTTGTCTCGGGCCAGTCCGCCCATCCTCCGTCTAACGGTGAAGTGCATTGGACAGGAACTCCAATGACCTGCCACGCGCGGTTGACAATGCATGGTTGACGCTCTGGTAGTCGATGGGCTGCAGAGCTGCGGCGAGATCGAATTCTCCGCCGGAGAGACGTTGTGTGAGTCCAGCCAACCGTAGCAGACTGAGGACCCGAGTGCCATATTGGCCGGGAGATACAGCCACGAACTGCTTGTTCAGATTGATCGCAAATGCGGTCCCGTGAAAGGAGCTAACCACTGTGAAGCTAGCACCCGCCATTAGTGCAAGAAACTCCTGGGGTGTGGCATTGCTGAACAGCCTGTCGCAGCCCGAAAATCGCTGTCGAAACCAGCCTGGCGTCACCTGAAAAATCCTCAGTCCGAGTGCGGAAGCGACTTGCCTGGCGCAGTCCATCACTTGTTCCCACACTGCTCTGGGCTCCACGGAGTAGACCAACAGATACGGTTCGAGAAGTGACAGTTTGTCAGCGAAATTGCGCCATTCGATGCCGTCCAGCAGCAGAGTGGGATCCACAACGTGGGTGGCGTCAGGCCGTCCCAGATGCTGCATGATATCTATTGCGGTATCTTCGCGAACGGAGACCGGGCCCAACTCGCTCACCAAGTCTCTGGTCGCAGCCACGTCGCCGTCGTCCAGACGGTCGACACCAAAGCTCGCGGCATAGGCAATCCGGCGGCTGTTCGAGCCTGCAAACCCCAGGTAGTAGGCCTTGTCCACGCCGCGATTGTGGATGCAATTCCACACCTGGTCACTGCCGGTCATGTAGATGTCCGCGGAGGGTGGATCTTCCTGTAGCTCCTCGAAGGTCTTGTAGCTGCGTCTGGTCAATCGTAAGGACTTGGACAGGAATGCGTCGAAAGTCTTGCGGGTTCTCACCACCTCGACGGCTTTATAGGAGACCCTCAGAGCCCTTCGCAGTGGCGGGAGACTCGGATCCTTGGCTGGCTCCAATATCTGGTGCCAAACCCGATCGTGTGGTCGC
>Ga0209706_10000851_pt1 | contig 17383 bp, 14 predicted proteins | sample PPLLaktember2015_6_FD_187263 | JGI IMG/M metagenome (GOLD analysis project Ga0209706, IMG submission 187263) | Freshwater sediment microbial communities from Prairie Pothole Lake near Jamestown, North Dakota, USA - PPLs Lake P8 Core (1) Depth... | ecosystem: Environmental > Aquatic > Freshwater...
GAACGACTTCCTGATCGTCGGCCCCGGGGACGACCCGGCCGGCGTTCGCGGCGCGACCGACGTCGCGGCCGCGCTCGCGAAGATCGCCGCCGCTCGCGCGTCCTTCGCATCCCGCGCGGACGACAGCGGCACCCACAAGGCGGAGCTGCGCCTCTGGCAGGCCGCCGGCGTCGACCCGCGCGCCGCCTCGGGCGCCTGGTACCGCGAGACCGGCAGCGGCATGGGCGCCACCCTCAACACCGCCGCCGAGCTCGGCGCCTACCTGCTGGCCGATCGCGCCACCTGGGTCGCCTTCCGCAACAAGCGCCGGCTGGAGGCGCTCGTCGAAGGCGACCCGCGCCTGCGCAACCCCTACGGCATCCTCGTGGTGAACCCGGTCAAGCACCCCCACGTGAAGGTGGACGCGGCGCGCCGCTTCGCCGAGTGGCTCACCTCGGACGCGGGCCGCGCGGCGATCGACGGCTTCCGCGTGGACGGCGTTCAGCTCTTCCACGCGGGGCGCTGAGTTTAGAAAGGGGACGGACTTAAGAATTTAGAATTCCCGCGGGAGCTGGAGGTCCACGAGACGGCGATCGCTGAGCGCGCCCCTTCGCCGTGAGAGCGGAGGCGCCGTGCCCGGGGCCGGGGTGGGGGCGGCTGCTCCGGGCCTCGCGCCGTGCCGTACGAACAGGGGGGACCACGCACCCTTCGCGAGGACACCGGAGATGTGCGCTGCGAGCTTCGACAGCGAGGGTGACCACGGCTGACAGCGGGTGCCGTCAGCTCCCGCAAGCGGGGTCACGCCGGCCCTCCGCATCCGCCCCCACCCCGGCCCCAGCGAGCGGGGAGCAAGCCGTCGTTGCGCACAGGAGGCTCAAAACAAGATGCCTCGACGACGACGTGTAGGTAACGTGAAGTCGATCGCTGACAACTCGGCGGGTCTCGGCGACTACCACTTCAACTTCGTCGGAGGCCCGTGATCGTGCAGTTCATCGTCGGTGATGAGTGGAGAGACGTCGGAACGAGACTCGTATACCGCGAGCGCGATCATGCCTTCGATCTGGAGGGCGAGCGGCCGAAAGGAGTTACCTCGCTTCTGGTCAACGATCTGCAGCTCGAGATCGACCAGGAGGGCGTGGTGCTCTATCCGTGGGGTCTTTGTCCCCGATCGACCTGGGAACCCACAGAGGCGATGCCACCGGCCTCCGTGAGAGGCACGCTGGTCGCGCAGTTTGGCGAGGAGATCGTTCCTGGGGTGTCTCGTCGGATCTCCGGCGGCAGCCGGTGGCCCGTGTACGAGAACCGAGCCGCGCGTTGGGTGTGCATCGGGGATCTCGAGGCCGAAGGAAATCGACGCAAGGGCATCGAGTTCGCTCCGGGTTGCGTGGCGGTGTTGGACGATCACGCTCTCGTCGCGCTCTGGCTGCGTCCTTCTCCTGCGTGACTTCCTACAGCTCCCAAGAGCAAAGGCAACCGTGCACCTCCTCCACGCGGAACCGTGAGCTCACCATCGTGCCGGCCTTGCCGCCCGCTCGCTGGGGCCGGGGTGGGGGCGGATGCGCAGGGCCGGCGTGACCCCGCTTGCGGCATCGGACGGCACCCGCTGTCAGCCGTGGTCACCCTCGCTGTCGAAGCTCGGAGCGCACATCTCCGGTGTCCTCGCGAGGTGCGTGCGTCCCCCCTGTTCGCACGGCAAGGCGCGAGGCCCGGAGCAGCCGCCCCCACCCCGGCCCCGGGCACGGCGCCTCCGGGAAAGGGTGGTCAGCTGCGCGACCGGCCGCCCTTCGTGCGGGGCTTCGCCCTCTTCGCCCGGCCCGCCTTCCCGCGCGGCCGGCTCCCGTAGTCCTCGAACGGATCGTCCCGCTCCCGCACCGCCTCGCGGAAGCCGACCTCGCCCGCGCGCGCCACGAAGTCGAGGCCCTCCTGGGTGTGGCGCGCGATGCCGTCGAAGAGCGTGCCGAGCAGGCGACTGCTGGCGAAGCCCATCTGCTCGGCGGTCTGGTTGCAGAGCAGCTTCAGCATCACCAGCTGGTTCAGCGGCAGCTTCGCCATGCGGGCGGCGAGGCCGAAGGCGTGGGCCTCGAGCTCGGCGTCGGGCACGACCTCGAGGATCAGGCCGACCTCGGCGGCGGTCTTCGCGGGGATCTCGTCGCCGGTCAGGAGATACCGCTTCGCCTTCTCGAGCCCCATGCGGTAGACCCACATCGCCGTGGTCGGCGTGCCCCAGACGCGCGCGGGCGGGTAGCCGAAGCTCGCGCTCTCGCCGGCCACGATCAGGTCCGCGCACAGCACCATGTCCGTGCCGCCGCCGATGCACCAGCCCTGCACCGCGGCCACGGTCGGCTTCTTCGCGTACCAGAGCTTCAGGTAGGTGGCCACGAAGCGCGACATCATCTGGTAGTCGGCGACGCTGTCCCAGACGCGCTCCGCGCCCTCGCGGGCCTGCGCCTTCGTCGACCAGTCGAGCCCGTAGCCAGCGCAGAAGGCGCGGCCCTCGGCGCGCAGCAGGATCACGCGCACGTCGCGGTCGGCGTCGGCCTCGTCGATGGCGGCGGCGAGGTCGTCCCGCAGCGCGGGCGTGATCGTGTTGTACTCGTCCGGCCGGCAGAGCACGATCTCGCCGACGCCCTCGCGCTTTGCGGTGCGGAGCGTCGCGCGCTTCATCGCTCCCTCGGCGGCTTCGCGACGTCGAGCTTCTCCGCCACGGTGCGGCGCAGGTGCGCCAGCAGCTCGGCGCGGAACGTGCCCGCGTCGGCGTCGCCGGCGCGGATGCGCGCGACGAGGGCGCGGTTGCGCTCCACGAGCGCGTCGCGGCGCGCCTCGCGGCCCTCGGGGCACGGCTCGTCGCTGCCGAGCAGCTCGCCGAGGCGCAGCCACTCGCCGTGCTCGTGGGCGTCGGCCGTCTCGATCTCACGCGCCACCATCGCCACCACGTTCGCCGCCACGCGCGCGTGGAACTTCGGCACGCCGTCGAGGCGCGGCACCACCTCGCGCTCCAGGAAGCGCTCGACCGCGCGCAGCAGCTCCTCGGCCGTCGGGCGATCGTTCATGCCGACTCCTCCATCAGGCGCAGCAGCTCCTCCTCGGCCTCCGCGGTGCGCCGACCGAGGCTCGCCAGCTCGAGCGAGGGCACCTTGCCGGTCAGGTACACCCAGGACTGCTGGATGAAGACCAGCGCCACCTTGTAGCTGCCCATCGCCTCCCAGAAACGCAGGTGGGCGGGGTCGACGGAGTCGCCCCCGGCGCTCTTGTAGCCGGCGAGCAGCTCCTCGCGGCTGCCGATCCCGCCGGCGGGGCGCTCGTCGTTCCCGAAGCGCCAGGCGCGCGTGCAGAGCCAGCCGAGGTCCTCGACCGGGTCGCCCAGCTTGCAGAGCTCCCAGTCGAGCATGGCGCGGGCGCCGCCCTCGTCGAACAGCACGTTGCCGACGCGGAAGTCGCCGTGCACGAGAGTGACCTGCGCGCGCTTCGGGAGCCGCGCCCGCAGCCAGCGCTCGGCGAGGTCGAGGGCGGGGTGCGGCTCGGCGGCCATCGCCCGCACGCCCTGGGCGACGCGCTCGAGCTCCGCCTCGGCCGGCGAGACGCCGGGCGGCGGCGCGGCCAGGCCGCGCAGCTCCGGGCCGCCCGTGGGAACGCGGTGGATGCGCGCCGCGATCGCCGCCAGCTGGCCGGTCATCTTCTCGCGGGCGCCGGCGTAGCGCTCGTCGCGCAGCAGGCGGCGCGGCAGCGCCTCGCCCGGCACGAAGTCCATTACGTAGAAGGGCGTGCCGAGCACACCGAGGTCGCTGCACGCGAAGTGCGCGCGCGGCACCGGGACGCCGGCGGCGTGGGCCGCCCGCACCACGCGGAACTCGAGGCCGCGGTCGCCCTCGCCGGCGCGACCCGGCGGGTCGCGCCGCAGCACCAGCGTACGGCGCTCCGCGCCCTCGAAGCCGCCCGCCACCTCGAGGTCGAAGGCCCAGGTCTCGCGCGAGGCGCCCCCCGCCAGACGGCGCAGCCCGTGCACGCGGACGCGCGCCGGGTCGCTGCCGAGCTGGCCCGCGAGCCAGCCGGCAAGGCGCTCGGCCATCGCCTCGGGAGTCTGCGGCGCCGGCTCGGTCACGCGGCTCAGCCCCGGATCAGCGCCGGGTTGCGCGAGAGGTCCTTCGTCAGGTTCTTGTGGTGGGCCTCCAGCGTGCCGCCGCCGATCTCGAGCAGCTTGGCGTCGCGCCAGAGCCGCTCCACCACGTACTCGCCCATGTAGCCGTAGCCACCGAGCACCTGGATCGCGGCGTCCGCCGCCCGCTTGCCCGCCTGGGCGGCGAACAGCTTGGCGGCGTCGGCTGCCACGCGCTGGCCGGTAGCGCGCAGGTCCATGCGGCGCGCGGTGTCGTAGACGAGGGCGCGCGCCGCGCGGTACTCGGCGAAGCTCTCGGCCAGGTGGCGCTGGATCTGTCCGTGATCGCGCAGCGGCGCGCCGAAGCTGCGCCGCTCGTTCGCGTAGCCGACCATCACCTCGAGGCTGCGCTGGGCGATGCCGAGCGACATCGCCGCCAGGGTGAGCCGCTCGATCTCGAGGTTGCGCATCATCTGGAGCGTGCCCTGCCCTTCCTCGCCGAGGCGCTGGGCGGCGGGCACGCGGACGCCCTGGAACACCAGCTCGGCGGTGAAGGACGCGCGCATGCCGAGCTTGTCGGTCCACTTCTGGCCCAGCGAGAAGCCGGGGGTGCCCTTCTCGACCAGGAAGCTCGTGATCTCGCGCGGGGCGGTGGCGGCGTAGACCACGAAGCAGTCGCCGAGGGTCTGCTCGTCGATTCCGCCGTTGGTGATGAAGGTCTTGACGCCGTCGATCACGTAGACGTCGCCGTCGCGCTTGGCCCGCGTGCTCATCGCGAGCACGTCGGTGCCGACGGCGGGCTCGGTCATGCACATGCCGCACACCCACTCGCCCGACGCCGCCTTCGGCAGCACGCGGGCCCGCTGGGCGGCGTTCCCGTTCACGTTCACGTTCTGGGCGAAGAGGATCGCGTGGGCCAGCACCGAGAGCGCGAAGCCCGGGTCCGCGGTGGAGAGCGCCTCGCTGACCTGGACGGCGGCGGTGGCGTCGAGGCCGGCGCCGCCGTGCTCCTCGGGCAGGGTCACGCCGAGCAGCCCGAGCTCGCCGGCGCGGCGGAACAGCGCGAGGTTGAAGCGCTCGGCGCGGTCGTGGGCCGCGGCCTGGGGCTCGACCTCCCGCGCCACGAACTCGCGCAGCGTATCGGCGAGGAGCTGGTGCTCCGGGGTCGGGGCGTAGAGATCGAGGCTGCGCCAGTCGCTCGTGTCCATGGCCGTAGGGTAGACTTTCCGGCGTGCGGGGGGAGGGTCGCCAGCTCGCCGGCTGGCTCGTCGCGCGCCGGCAGGAGATCGAGCGCGCGATGCAGCGCGGGCTCGCGGGGGACGTCCCTTCGCCGGCTTCGGCGGAGGCGGAGGCGCTGCGCCGGCTGCGCTCGTTCGTGGTATCGGCGCTGCTGCACGGCGACGACGCCGCGCCGGCCCTCGACGGCCTGCGCGTCGACCTCGAGCGGGTGGGTCCGCTGCTGATCGCCTGGCTCGAGGCCGCGGCGGGCGCCGCGGGGCCCGATGCGGGCGCGGTGCGCGCCGCGCTCGAGCCGCTGCTCGCGCGCTTCGCGGTGGCGCTGCGCGCCTGCGACGGCACGCGGCGCGCCGCCGGGACGCCCGTGCGCGGCAGCCGGCGGGCAGTCGCCGCGGCGATCGACCGGGTGACGGACGTGTTCCTCGCGATCGACACCGAGACGGGTCGCATCGCCGACGCCAACCCCGCCGCGGGCGCGCTGCTCGGCACCACCCGCGACGCCTTGCTAGGAGCCTCGGCCTTCGACTACGTGCCGGAGCCCTCGCGCGATCTCTGGTGGTCCGAGCTCGACGCCCTCGCCGAGGGCGGCGAGCCGCGGCGCTTCGCCTCCGCGCTGATGGATGGCAGCGGCCGCCGGGTCGGCGTCGAGGCCTCCGCCACGCGCTTCGCGACGCGCCAGCGCACCCTGGCGCTGGTCGTCGCCCGTCCCGCCCGGGCGAGTTTCTAAAGTTTCAGGCCAGACCCCGTTCTAAAGTCTTGCGGAGGAAGGAGAGGAGGCGGGGCCAGGCGTCGGCGGCGGCGGCGGGGCGGTACATGTCGGGGCGGGTGTCGTTCATGAAGGCGTGGCCGGCGCCCGGATAGACGCGCACCTCGGCGGCGTGGCGGGTCTTGGCGAGCCGCTCCTCGAGCTCTCGCACGTCGGCCAGCGGGATGATCGGATCCTCGGCGCCGTAGAGGCCGAGCACGGGGCAGGAGAGGTCGGCGAGCGCATCGAGCGGGGAGCGCGGCTTCTTCGCGGGATCGAGGCCGTCCGCGTAGCGGAGCATCCCGTAGAACGGAGCGCAGGCCGCGAGGCCGCGGCAGGCGCAGGCGGCGAGCAGCGCGTACTGGCCGCCCATGCAGAACCCCGTCACGCCGAGCTTGCGGCCGGCGCTCGCCGGATGCGCGGCGAGGGCGTCGATCGCGTCCTGCACGGTCTCCAGCACCAGCGGATCCGGAAGCTCGCGGATCCAGGCGAGCGCCGAGGCGACGTCGGTGAGCCGGGGGCTGCCCGTCTTGCGGTAGGGGTCGATGGCGAGCGCGGCGAACCCGTCCGCCGCGAGGCGCCGCGCCAGGCCGCGGTAGTGGTCCGAGAGCCCCCAGACGTCGGGGATCATCACCACGCCCGGCGCCGGCGCGCCCCCGGGCCACGCCAGGAAGCCGATCGCGTCTTCGTGCTCCGCCATGCGAGGCCAGTATACTCGCGCGCCCATGCCCTACGAACGAGAGCTCGAGGTCGCCCTCGGCGCCGCGCGCGAGGCCGGCGCCATCCTGCTGCATCACTACGAGCGCGGCACCGAGTCCTGGGAGAAGGCCGAGGACAATCCCCTCACGATCGCGGACCTCGAGTCGGACCGCGCCATCGCCGCTCGCCTCACGGCGGCGTTTCCGGCCGACGCGCTGCTCTCCGAGGAGACCGTGAGCGACCCCTCGCGCGCCGCGAAGCCGCGCGTCTGGATCGTCGACCCGATGGACGGCACCAAGGAGTTCACCCGGAAGATCCCCGAGTTCTGCGTCTCGATCGCCCTCGCGGAGCGCGGCGTGCCGGTGGTCGGCGTGATCCTGAACCCCGTCGCGGGCGTGGCGATCTGGGCGACGCGCGGCGGCGGCTGCTTCCGCGACGGCGCGCCGGTCCGCGTCTCGCCGGTGACCCGCCTCGAGGACGCGGTGATGATCGCGAGCCGCACCGAGATCTCGCGCGACAAGTTCAAGGAGCACCAGGGCTGGTTCAAGGAGCTGCGCCCGGTCGGCTCGATCGCCTGGAAGCTCGCCTGCGTGGCCGCGGGCGAAGGCGACCTCAACGTCTCGCTCGCACCGAAGAACGAATGGGACGTCGCGGCGGGCGACTGCCTGGTGACCGAGGCCGGCGGCGTCTACGTGGCCTTCGACGGCTCGCGGCGCGTCTACAACCAGCCCGACACGCTGATCGAGACCTTCATGGCCGCCGGCCCGCCGGCGCTGGTGAAGGCCTTCTGCGAACGCGAGAACGCGCGGCTCCAGCGCTCCCCTTGAGCGCCGCACAGCGCCCGGCCCCGAAATGGGCACGCCCCGCCGGTGAGGCGGGGCGTGCGGGGGTCGCCCTGGGATGGGGAGGGTGCGAGGGCGACGCGCTAGCGCTGGACCCGCCAGTTGTCGACGAACGCGCCCCGCGCCTCGCTCGGTCGAAGGGCCTGCACCGGCGGTGCGCCGGTCAGCCTGGCCTTGAAGACGACCTCGCCGATCCCGTCGACGAGAACCTCGGTCTTCACCTTGAGCAGGAGGCTGTCGTCCTCGAGGATCTTGAGCGTGAGCTTCGCGCTTTCGCCCAGCACGGCGCCCGGAGCGCGACCCGAGGCGGTGCCGGCGCGCTCGGCCACGTCGGCGGAGAGCGCGTCGCTCGAGCCGTCGTCGAGGAACAGCCGGAACTTGTTGCCCTTCTTGCCCTTCGGGACGAGGTTCCCGCTGTAGAGCGTGCCGTCCGCATCCATCGCGGAGAAGGTCAGCGCGCTGGTGTCGAAGTTCATCTGCAGCGAGTAGGGCTCGGTCGCCTTGAAGCCTTTCCCCTTCACTTTGGCCGAGCCGTCGAGCTCGTGGGAGAAGACCGGCTCCGGATCGATGGGCGGCTCGGGATCGACCGGCGGCTCCTCGCAGCCGGGCGCCGTCGGAACGAGCTCACAGGGGTCGACCGGGGGCTCGGGATCGGGATCCGGATCCACCGGCGGATCCTCGCAGAGCGGCGAGTTCGGGAAGCGGTCGCAGAACTCCCCGTCGGGGTCCACCGGCCCGCAGAGGGGCGAGTCCGGGTTCTCTTCGCAGAAGTCGTCCGGGGGGATGGCGAGCGCGCTCAGCGCGCCGAGGGAGAGGAGTAGAGAGGCCGCGAGGGCCGTCAACAGTTTGTGGGTCATGAACGTCGAACCTCCAGCGCAGAGGATCGACCGCGCACCGCCCCGCGGGCTATGAAGCACTTCACCGTTCGGCGGCGGCGTCGCGCGCCGCGCGTCGATTTCGGGTCCGGATCTGTGAAGCGCTTCACACCGCGCCGCGGCGGCGGGGAGCGGAACGCGGCGCGCTCAGCCCAGCCGGCCCTTCACCGCGTCGTTCACCAGCTGGCCGCCCCGCGTGACGAGCGTGCCGCGGGTGATCTCGTCCTCGAGGTCGAGGTGGAGCTGGCCGTCCTTCACCAGGTGGCGCACGAAGGTGACGACGTTCTTGCTGAACATCTGGCTGGCGTCGGTCGGGATGGCGCTCGGCAGGTTGGTGTCGCCGATCAGCGTCACCCCGTGGCGGACCACGGTCTCCCCGGGCACGGTGCAGGCGCAGTTGCCGCCGTTCGCGGCGGCCAGGTCCACCACGACCGAGCCCGCGTGCATGCCCTTCACGCCCGCCTCGTCGAGCAGGAGCGGGGCGCGCTGCCCGGGCACCAGCGCCGTGGTGATCACCACGTCCGAGCGCGCCGCGCGCTCCCCCATCAGGGCGCGCTGGCGCGCGTAGAACTCCTCGCTCTGGGCCGTGGCGTAGCCGCCGCGGTCCTCGGCGGCGCCCGCCTGCAGCTCCAGCTCGACGAACTTGGCGCCGAGGCTGCGCACCTGCTCCGCCACCGCGGGCCGCGTGTCGTACGCCTCGACCACGGCGCCGAGGCGCTTCGCGGTGGCGATCGCCTGGAGGCCGGCGACGCCGGCGCCGATCACGAACGCGCGGGCGGCGGCGAGGGTGCCCGCGGCCGTCGTGAGCAGCGGGAACATCTTCGGCAGCCGCTCGGCCGCGAGGATCACCGCGCGGTAGCCGGCGACGGTGGCCTGGGACGAGAGCACGTCCATCGCCTGGGCGCGGGTGATGCGCGGCACCAGCTCGAGCGAGAAGGCCGTGACGCCGCGCTCGGCCAGGCGCGCGGCGCGCTGCGGGTCGTCGAGCGGCCGCAGCAGGGCGACCAGCGTCGAGCCGGAGCGCAGGACCGCGAGCTCGGCGTCGCTCGGCGGCTGAACCTTGAGCAGCAGGTCGGCCGCCGCGTGCAGCGCCGCCGCGCTCTCGATGCGGGCGCCAGCGGCCTCGTACTCGGCGTCGGCGAGGCTGGCTCCCGAGCCGGCGCCGCTCTCGACCCGCACCTCGAGGCCGGCCTTGACCAGCACCTTCACGCCCTCGGGCACGAGCGCGACCCGGCGCTCGCCGGGCTCGGTCTCGCGCAGCACACCGACGATCACGGGACCCTCCTCGCGCGCAGAACCATAGCAACCGCCGGGGGGGTCGTGGCGGCCCCGCCGCGGCGTCTCTAGAGTGTCCGACCCGCGCTCGCCAGGAGGTCGCCGTGTCGAACTCGCCCCGCATCCTGCGCAAGAAGACCGGGAACTTCCTCGAGGACTTCCGGCTCGGCCAGGTGTTCCGCCACAAGGGCGGCAAGACGGTCACCGAGGGCCTGTTCACCACCTTCACCGAGTTCGCGATGACCACGAACCCGCTGGCCAAGAACGCCCGCTACGCGCGGGCCCACGGCTTCGAGGGCCTGGTTTGCCCGCCCGGCCTGGTGATGCTGGTGGCTTTCAGCCAGACCGTGGAAGACGTCTCCGAAAACGCCCGCGCCAACCTCGAGTACATCGACATGCGCTTCGGCGCGCCGGTCTACGTGGGCGACACCCTCGAGGTGGAGACCAAGGTGCTGGGCGTGCGCGTCTCCGGCAGTCGGCCGAACCTCGGCATCGTCCACGTTCAGTCCACGGCGCGCAAGAACGTGGGCGCAGCGGACGAGGCGGTGGTCGCCACCTGGCAGCGCAAGGTGCAGGTCTACAAGCAGGATCCGACCGCGAAGGTCGACGAGGGCGAGGTCGAGCCCGACGAGGTCGCCTGCTCGCTCTGGCTGCCCCCCTACGACGCCGCACGCGACTACCGCTCGCTGGCCCACCTCTCGAACCGCGACACGTATTACGAGGATCTCGAGCCGGGCACGCGCATCGAGCACTCGCGCGGCCGCACCATGACCAGCGAGCACATCCACCTGACCGCGATCCTCGACAACACCAGCCAGGTGCACTGCAACCAGTTCATGATCGACCTCGACCCGAAGCAGTACGTGGGCGGGGAGCTGATCATCTTCGGCGGCATCCCCTTCGTGCTGTGCCTCGGCCTCTCCTGCCCCGACGTGGGCGACAATGCCCTCGGCGACCTCCTCTACCGCACCGGCCGCCACACCGCGCCGCTCTTCGCGGGCGACACCGTGTTCGCGGCCACCGAGATCCTCGGCAAGCGCGAGCTGCCGGGGCGCCCGGACGTGGGCGTCGTCGACACGCGCCTGCTCGGCCACAAGTTCGTGCGCGCCGAGGGCGAGAAGCACGAGGACGCGCCCGAGGGCTGGAAGAAGCTCGCCATCTTCGAGCTCGAGCGCGCGCTCGTGGTGAAGCGCCGCAGCCACTACGCCTGAGGTCAGCCGACCGGCGGCGCGCTCTCCCGGCGGGCCCACTCGCTGTAGAGACGCGCGAGGATCCGCCGGTCCCGCGCCAGGAAGAGCCGCGCTATGGAGCCACCGAGGGCGAAGCCCCCGGCTCCGGCGAACAGCAGCAGGTCGCGCCACGACTCCTGGCGGAGGGCGAGCGCCAGCAGGACGAGGCCGACCGCGAGGTACGCCCAGTCGAGCCCGACCCGTGCGAACCAACCTCCTTCGCGCACCAGACGCTCGCAGCGACGACGTTCCGCTTCGTTCAACATGACACCGTCCTCCTCGTTTCATCCCCGCTGGCGCCGGCGAACCGCCCAGAACAGCACGAGCTGGAGCGCAGCGAGAACGAGCAGAGTCTCGCGCGCCCGCCCGGGGCTGGCGATCGCCAGGCTCGCTGGACTGCATCCGCCCGGCCCGGGCGACGTCCCGCCCGTCGGGCCCCCGACGACCGCGGTCTCCGCCCGCAGGTCGAGTTCCTTGCGCTGGGCTCCGTGGCGGGGATCCCCGTTCCGGCCGTCGGCTCCCGCCGGTCCGGCTGGATCGTGAAAGGCGCCCTGGAGCGCCTGGCCGGCGACGAAGCCTGCGAAGGGAGCTTGAAGAGCGAATGGGAGGCCGGAGAATCGGGCGGCGGCTCCACTGGTGGCGGCGATGGCCGCAGCGGATTGCGTCGGAGGGACGACGAGCCCCACCGCGAAGCTCCCCGCGAAGATCACCAGCGGCACGTTGCCCGTGAGGGCCGCGGCGACGGAGAGCCCGAGCGCCGCACCCAGGGCGACGGCAGTCGCTGCCTGAGGCGAACGCCCGTCGGGATCCCAGTACCACACCGGGTTGCCGGCCGCGTAGGTGTACTGGTTGACGAGCTGGAAGACGGGATCGGGCGCCAGGAAGCGTGCGGCATCCGGGTCGAAGAGGCGGGAGCCGAGCAGCATCAGGTCTCCCAGCGAGCGGCCCTGCGCGAAGCCGGCGGCGGCGTCCGGGGCGCCGTCCACCCGGTCGACGCCGTAGGGCCCGTAGCGCAGGTGCGCGACGATGCGGCCCTGCGCGTCGCTCAGCAGCTTCACGTTGCCGCGGAAGTCGAGGTGGCGGTAGCGATGGGCGCCGAGCAGGCTCAGCTCGACGGCCGAGAGCTCGATCGAGAGGGGCACTCCGCCCGCCGAGGCGCGCACGCGGCCGCCGAAGAGATGGCGCTGCTCCACGCCTTCGAGCGTCGTCGCCACGGGCCGGCCGAGGGTGTCCCAGCGGAAGCTCGCGCGGTCTCCGACGGCGGTCGCGCGGCCGCCGCCGTCCCAGACGATGGCCTCGCCGTCGCGCGTCACGGCGAAGCCCGCCTCGTCGTAGGCATATTGGTGGAGCGTCGCGCCGTCGGCGCGGCGGATGCGCAGCAGCCGCGTGCGCTCGCCGTCGTAGGAGAACGCGCGACGCTGCGCCGCGCTCGGCTCGCCCGTCCGCACCAGGTTGCCAAGCACGTCGTAGGCGAGCGTCAGGAAGGCGATCCCCTCCGGATCGGAGGCGAAGCCCGCCGCGCGCGGGCCCGGCAGTCCCTCTCCGATCGGCGCCAGCAGGAAGCTCTCGTGGCTGCTCGCGACGAGGGCGCCGTAGCTGCTCGTCGAGGCCCGCCACTGCGCGTGGGAGACGATCGGCACCTGCTCGTAGCGCGAGCGCTCGACGAGCGTCCCCGCGGCGTCGCGCATCGTCACGTCGCGGAGCAGGCCGTCCTCGGCGTAGACGTAGCTGCGCACCAGGCCGTTGCCGAAGCGCTCCTCCGCCAGCCGTCCCGCCTGGAAGGAGAGCCCGCGGAGCGGCAGCGCGCCGTCGCGCAGCTCGACCTCGCGGTCGGCGAGGTCGTAGGCGAAGCGCAGCCGCCGCAGCTCGCCGCCGGCGCGCGCCACGTAGCGCTCCTCCACCGGCCGGGAGCGCAGGTCGAAGGCGAGCTCCAGACGCTCGCCTCCCGGGTAGACCACGGCGCTCGGGCGGCCCGCCGCGTCGTAGCGGTAGGTCTCCTCGGCGTAGCCGTGGGCGGAGTCGACGATCGACGCCAGCCGCCCGGCCGCGTAGCCGAAGCCCGCGGCCGACTCGAAAGCGCCGCCGCGCAGCTGCACCAGAAGACTGGTGCGGCCCGCCGCGTCGTACTCGATGCGCGTCTCCATGCCGTTCGGCCGGACGCTGGCGGTCGGGCGTCCCAGGAGATCGCGCTCGATGTGCGTCGTCCGCCAGGCGCCGGCGGCGCGGTCGCGCCGCTCCGCGAGCCGCCCGAGGGCGTCGTAGCCGAACTCGCTGTCGCCGCCCTCCGGACGCGCGATGCGCAGCGGCTGGCCGTCGCTCCGGTAGTCGATACGCAGGCTGCGGGTCTCGAGGGGACCCGCCAGGTCGAGATCTCCCAGCAGCAGACCCGCCAGGTTGCGGTCGGCGTCGTAGCTGCGCGAGACCACCCCCGTGTCTCCGGCGCCCGGCAGATCCGCGGAGCCGCTGCCCGCCAGCAGATTGCCCGCAGCGTCGTAGTCGCGGGTCTCCGAGCGGCCCGCGCGCTCGACGCGGTGCGGATGCCCGTGGGCGCCGTGGTCGCGGAAGCGCGTCTCGACGCCGGCGGGGTCGCTCGAGCTGGCGAGCAGATTGTCGCCGTTCCAGGCGAAGCTCCAGCTCTCGCCGGCGCCGTTGGTGGTGCGCACCAGGCGCCCCCGGTCGTCGTACTCGTTCTGCTCGAGCGGGCCGAGCGCGTCGGCGCTGCTGCGGAGCGCGCGGCGTGTGGGGTCTCGGCGGTTCTCGCCGGCGAGCTCCCAGACGAAGCGGACGACGTTCCCCGACGCTTGCGCCTCGAGCACGGGCTCGTCGTCGGCCCAGCTCCAGCTCGTCGCGACGCCGTCGGGCCCCGTGAAGGAAGACGGCCGCAGCCCCTGCCAGGTCCAGACGCTGCGTTCCCCGAGCGCGTTCTCGATGGACAGCACGCGGCGCGTGGCGTCCCAGGCGTGGCGCGAGGCGTTGCCGAGCGGGTCGGTCACCGTCGTCACGAGCTGGCCGCCGGCTGCCGCGTAGGCGAAGCGGATGCGCGGATCGCCCTCCCCTCGCGCACGGACCTCCGCGACGCGCGGCCCGGCGTACGCGATCTCCGCGCGCACGCCTTCGGAGCTGACGATCGCGGCGAGCTTCCCGTCGGTGTACTCGTAGCGGAAGCCGGGCCAGCCGCGCTCGACGTCGAGCGGATCGCGCGCCGCGAGGAGCCGGCCCTCCGCGCTCCAGCTGAACGTCGCGCGGCGGCCGGCGCGGTCGTCGATCGTCGCGAGCCGTCCCGCGGCGTCGTAGGCGAAGCGCGCGAGCTGCGTGGCGTCGCCGGCTCCTGCCAGCTGGCGGATCTCCTGGAGCCGCGAAGCGCCTCCGACGAGAGCGCGGCGGTACTCGAGCCGCGGGTAGGCGCCGCTGGCCCAGCGCACCGCGGCGAGCCGGCCGTCGGCGTCGAACTCGTGGACGAGGCCGCCCTTGGTGCGCAGGGTGCGCGCGTCGACGCGCACCCAGATCGTGCCGGGCACCGCCTGCCCGCTCGGGAGGTTCGCGACGAAGTGTCGGGCGCCGCTCGCGTCGACGAGCAGGGTCCCGTCGTAGGAGAGCTCGAAGCCGAAGCGCCAGGTCGGGTCGGCGGAGTTCCAGACGGCGCCGAGGCGGAGGTTGCCGAGGCGCGTGTCGAGGTCGAGGTCGCGGCGCTCGACGAGCAAATTGCCGCCCAGCACGTTCACGCGCGCGAAGGGCACGGCCACGAAGGCGAGGGATTGGTAGTCCGGCGCGCCCGCCGTCGGGGCCGGGACGTTCCCCGGACAGCCGCCGTGAGCAATGCAGAGCGCGACGAGGCACGCCGCGAAGGCGCGAACGACCCGGACACGAGGCATCGGAGGCTCCTGCCGGGACCGCGGAAGGGTGCCATGCAGGAGTCATGAGCAAGCGGCGTGCCGCCTCTCGCGCAGCGAGGCCGCGCCACGCCGTCCGTCTCGTCGAAAGCGGCCGCCGGAAACGGCGACCCGGGCGCTACACCAGCTTCTCCACCGCCTTCGGCAGCTGCTTCGCCACGCGGATGATCGGGATTCCCGTCTGCACGTTGGCCTGCATCTCGGCGAAGGCGCGCGGCAGGTCCTCGAAGGGGTAGATCTCGCGGTGGACGGTCGGCTTGAAGACGCGGCCGTAGAGCTCGGTCGCCGCCCAGCAGCCGTCGACCGTCTCGTAGTGGGTGTGGTCGAGGGTCACCTGCTTCACCGACATCAGCGTCGAGTTGTACTCGACGACCTGCGAGAGCTGCCAGCCGGCCGAGACGTTGACGCCCTGGCGGCCGGCGACGGCGAGGCCCGCCGCGAAGACCGGGCCGCGCAGCATGTCCGCCACGATGTGCATCTGCTCGCCGCCGGTGAGCTTGCGGCACTCGTTCGTGAAGGCGCGCACCCCGTCGCGGCTGCGGAAGCGGTCGAAGGCCTTCTGGTCGATGCCGACCACGCCGAGCGCGGCGAGCGCCTCGCGGCGCTCGGGGGTGCCCGAGCAGAAGAAGGCGTTGTGCCCCTCGGCGCGCGCCAGCATCAGGAAGCACTCGCCGACGCCGCCGCCGAACGACAGCACGTTCAGCACCGCGCGCTTCTCGCGGGGCACCTTCAGGCGGTAGATGCCGAGGGCGCGCCGCCACATGTGGTACGCCGTCGGCGCGCGCAGCGGCAGCGCGGCGATCTCCCAGAGCGAGAGCCCGCAGTCGAGCGGAGCCTTCACGAGCTGCCACTCGCCGACCACCGCCTCCTCGCCGTACCAGCCGATCGAGTCGTCGGCGTCGTAGGCCCAGATGCGCATCGGGTAGCCGTAGATGTCGGGAGCGCCGTTGCAGTGGGTGACCACGACGTCCCCGACCGCGAACTTCGTCACCCGCTCGCCGATCGCGACCACCTCGCCGACGGCGGAGTTTCCGGGGTAGATCTTGCCGCCGCGCAGGTCGGCGATGTTCACGGTGTCGGCGAGCGCCGCGTGGTTGATGTTGTGCTCCCCCGACACCGCGAGGATGCGCAGGTGCACGTCCGTGGGCCCGACCGGCCGCAGCTCTAGGGTGTCGAGCTTCACGACGCGCGAGATGTCGAACTTCTCCAGGTCGCCGCCCACGCGGGCGCGCTCGGCGGCGATCGAGTCGGTGGAGATCGAGAAGGCTCGGGGCATGGGGGGCTCCTCGCGTGCGACGGCTGGTGGGGAACGAGCATAGCCGGCCGAGGCACCGCCTCCAGCGCCCCTCGCCTTGCCCGGTCGTCGGAAAGGCGATACGGTGCGCGCCCTTACGAGGTCCCCCCATGCGCTTCTTCGAGTACGAGTCCAAGGCGCTGTTCCGGCGGCACGGCCTCCCGCTTCCCGAGGGCCGGCTGGCCCGCTCGGCCGCCGAGGCGCAGGCCGCCGCCGCCGCGCTCGGGGGGCCGGTGGTGCTGAAGAGCCAGGTGCTCTCGGGCGGCCGCATGAAGGCCGGCGCGATCCGCTTCCCGGCCTCGCCGGCGGAGGCCGGAGCGCTCCACGACGTGATCATGGGCATCGAGGTGAAGGGCCAGCGGCCGCGCGGCGTATGGGTGGAGCAGAAGAGCGAGGTCGCGCAGGAGTACTTCGCGTCGGTCACCTGGGACGGCCGCCGCAAGCTGCCGGTGCTGCTGTTCAGCGACATGGGCGGCATCGACATCGAAGAGGTCGCGGAGAAGCACCCCGAGCACGTCTCGAAGACCCACTTCTCCACCCTCCATCCGATCACGCCGCGCATCGCCAAGGAGGCGATCGGAGCCACCGGCGTCACCGGCGACGCGCTGGTGCGGCTCACGCCGATCGTCTTCGAGCTGATGCGGATCTTCCTCCAGTACGACCTCACCCTCGCCGAGATCAACCCGCTGGCGCGCCTCGCGAACGGCAAGTTCGCAGTCCTCGACGGCCACATCGACCTCGAGGCCGAGGCGCGCGGCAAGCACAAGCAGCTGCTCGAGGAGCTCGGCATCCGTCCCGAGGAGACCCGCCAGGCCCGCGAGGCGACGGACTTCGAGGTGCGCGGCGCGCAGGTGAACGCCGCCGACCACCGCGGCGTGGCGGGCAACGTGGTCGAGTTCGACGGCGACCTCGGCCTCGTGATCGGCGCCGGCGGCGGCTCGCTCACCCTCTTCGACGCGGTGCGCAAGCACGGCGGCCGGCCGGCCAACTACTGCGAGATCGGCGGCAACCCGAGCGTGCGCAAGGCGAAGGAGCTGACCAAGCTGATCCTCTCGAAGCCGGGCGTCCGCAAGATCGCCGTGATGATGAACGTCGTCTCCAACACCCGCGTCGACATCGTGGCGCGCGGCGTGATCAAGGGCTGCATCGAGTCCGGCAAGGACCCGAAGGACGTGATCGCCGTGTTCCGCATCCCGGGCGCCTGGGAGGGCGAGGGCTTCAAGATC
>Ga0209706_10000852_pt1 | contig 17381 bp, 14 predicted proteins | sample PPLLaktember2015_6_FD_187263 | JGI IMG/M metagenome (GOLD analysis project Ga0209706, IMG submission 187263) | Freshwater sediment microbial communities from Prairie Pothole Lake near Jamestown, North Dakota, USA - PPLs Lake P8 Core (1) Depth... | ecosystem: Environmental > Aquatic > Freshwater...
ACACCGCCGAAGGCCTGCGCCTCAACCAGCCCGCCGGCCACTGGGAACGCGGCGAAACCCTGATCGAGGCGGTGCGACGCGAGGCGCTGGAGGAAACCGCGCACCATGTCGAACCGATCGCGCTGCTCGGCTGCTACAGCACCGACTATCCGCGGCGCGACATCACCTATCTGCGCTTCGCCTATGTCTGCGGCGTCACCGGCTTCGACGCCGAACGCGCGCTGGATACCGGCATCGTGCGCGCCGTGTGGCTGACGCCGGACGAACTCGCCGCGCATCCCACGCCCCACCGCAGCCCGCTGGTGATGCGCTGCGTGCAGGACTATCTGGCCGGGCGGCGCTTTCCGCTCGATTTCGTGAGCCACGCATGAACATACCTTTCGTTATTGCGAGGAACGAAGTGACGAAGCAATCCAGGCTGCGGTCGCTCGCTGCTGGATTGCTTCGGCTGCGCCTCGCAATGACGGGGAGTGCACATGACTAAAGTCGTCGTCGGCATGTCGGGCGGCGTCGACTCCGCCGTCGCCGCCTATCTCCTGAAGCAGCAGGGCTACGACGTGCTCGGCGTCTTCATGAAGAACTGGGACGACGACGACAACACCGAGCAGTGCACCGCGCGGCAGGACTTTCTCGACGTGCTGGCGGTGGCCGACGTGCTCGGCATCGAGATCGAGGCGGTCAACTTCGCCGCCGAGTACAAGGAACGCGTGTTCAGCTACTTCCTCGCCGAATATCAGGCCGGGCGCACCCCCAACCCGGACGTGCTGTGCAACGCCGAAATCAAGTTCAAGGCCTTCCTCGACGACGCCCTCGCGCGCGGCGCAGAATACATCGCCACCGGGCATTACGTCGGCAAGGGAACGGACGCCGCCGGCCGCGCAACGCTGCTGAAAGCGGCGGACGCCAACAAGGACCAGAGCTATTTTCTCTACCGCCTGAGCCAGGCGCAGCTCTCCCCCGCCCTGTTTCCGCTCGCCCATCTGCCCAAGCCGGAGGTGCGCGCGCTGGCGCAACGAATCGGCCTGCCCAACGCCGCCAAGAAGGACAGCACCGGCATCTGCTTCATCGGCGAGCGCAACTTCCGCGAATTCCTCGAGCGCTACCTGCCGCGTGATCCCGGTGACATGAAGACGCCCGAAGGCCGCGTGGTCGGCCGGCACCAGGGCCTGATGTATTACACCCTGGGCCAGCGGCAAGGCCTCGGGATCGGCGGGCAGAAGGACGGCAGCGACGAGCCCTGGTTCGTCGCTGCCAAGGACATGGCCAGCAACACGCTGGTCGTGGTGCAGGGCCACGACCATCCGCTGCTCAAGCGCTCGACGCTGGCCGCCGGCCAGCTCAACTGGATCAGCGGCGTCGCCCCCGACCCCGGCAAGCCCTATACAGCCAAAACCCGCTACCGGCAGACCGATGCGCCCTGCCGCATTACCCGGCTCGACGGCAACACGCTGGAACTCGCGTTCGATGCCCCGCAGTGGGCGGTCACGCCCGGCCAGTCGGTCGTGCTGTACGACGGAGAAGTCTGTCTCGGCGGCGGCATCATCACCTGAACCCGCTACAATTCCCGCTTTCCGGCTTCACACCTCATCATGTCGCACGACGCACCCGCACCCGCCGCCAACTTCATCCGCAACATCATCGACGAGCAGAACGCCGCCGGGAAATGGGACGGCCGCGTGGAAACGCGCTTTCCGCCGGAGCCCAACGGCTATCTGCATCTGGGGCACGCCAAGTCGATCTTCTTGAACTTCGGTCTGGCGCGTGATTACGGCGGCGTGTGCCACCTGCGCTTCGACGACACCAACCCGGAGAAGGAAGAACAGGAATACGTCGACGCCATCACCGAATCGGTGAAGTGGCTGGGCTTCGACTGGGGCAAGCACCTGTATTTCGCGTCGAACTATTTCGACACCATGTACGCCTGCGCCGAAACCCTGATTCAGTCCGGCCACGCCTATGTCGATTCGCTCACCGCCGACGAGATGCGCGCCTACCGCGGCACGCTCACCGAAGCCGGCAAGGACAGCCCCTACCGCACGCGCAGCATCGAGGAAAACCTCGACCTATTCCGCAGAATGCGCGCCGGTGAATTCCCCGACGGCGCGCACGTGCTGCGCGCCAAGATCGACATGGCCTCGCCCAACATCAACCTGCGCGACCCGGCGATTTACCGGATCAAGCGCGCGCATCACCATAACACTGGCGACAAATGGTGCATCTACCCGATGTACACCTACGCGCATCCGATCGAGGACGCGATCGAGCACATCACCCACTCGATCTGCACCCTGGAATTCGAGGACCAGCGCCCGTTCTACGACTGGCTGCTGGACAAGCTCGCCGACAGCGGTTTCTTCACCCGCCCGCTGCCGCAGCAGATCGAGTTCGCACGCCTGAATCTGACCTACGTCGTGCTCTCCAAGCGCAAGCTGATCCAGCTGGTCGACGAAAAACACGTCAGCGGCTGGGACGATCCGCGCCTGCCCACCCTCGTCGGCGCGCGCCGCCGCGGCTACACGGCGGAAGGCTTCCGCCGCTTCACCGACCAGATCGGCGTGTCGAAGTCCGACGGCTGGATCGACTACAGCGTGTTCGAAGCCTGCCAGCGCGATGTATTGAACGACTCCGCACTGCGCCGCGTCGCCGTGCTCGACCCGGTCAAGCTCGTCATCGACAACTATCCGGAAGGCCAGTCTGAAGACTGCTTCGCCCCCAACCACCCGCAGCAGCCCGACCTCGGCAAGCGCGCGGTGCCGTTTGCACGCGAGCTGTGGATCGAGCGCGAGGACTTCATGGAAACCCCGTCCAAGGGCTACTTTCGTCTCTTCCCCGGCAACTCGGTGCGGCTGCGCTACGGCTACGTCGTCACCTGCACCGGCTGCGACAAGGACGCCGACGGCAACATCACCGCCGTGCACTGCGACTACCTGCCCGACACCAAGTCCGGCACCCCCGGCGCCGACTCGGTCAAGGTCAAGGGCAACATCCACTGGGTATCGGCGGCGCACGCCTACGAAGCCGAAGTGCGCCTGTACGACCGCCTGTTCACCACCGCCCAGCCGGGCGGAGATAGCGGCGATTTCCTGAAGGACATCAATCCGGATTCCGCACGCACGATCCGCGCGCAACTGGAACCGGCGCTGAAGGACGCCGCACCCGAGCAGTCCTTCCAGTTCGAGCGCCACGGCTACTTCGTCGCCGACCGCGTCGACTCGAAGCCCGGCACGCCGGTGTTCAACCGCACGGTAACGCTGAAGGATTCGTGGACGAAGACGGAGAAGTAAACACGCTCAGTCCTTCAGGCGGGCGGCAAACTTCGCCTGCGCCTTCGCGACCTTCGGCGCCACCACGAACTGGCAGTAGGGCTGGTGGGGGTTCTGCTCGAAGTAACCCTGGTGGTAATCCTCGGCGGGATAGAAGGTCGTCGCCTCGCTGACTTCCGTCACGATGGGCGCGCCGAACTGCTTTGATGCGTTCACTCCGGCAATCGCCGCTTCCGCCTCGGCCTTCTGCTCTCGCGTGTGCCAGAAAATCGCCGAGCGGTACTGGGTGCCGACGTCGTTGCCCTGCCGGTTGAGTTGGGTGGGGTCGTGCAGGGTAAAGAAGACGTCGAGCAATTCCCGATACGCAATCACGTCGGGATCGAAGGTGATCTGCACCACCTCGGCGTGGCCGGTGTCGCCGTTGCAGATGTCACGGTAGGTGGGGTTCAGCGTGTGGCCGCCCATGTAGCCCGACACGGCGGACTCGACGCCGCGCAGCCGGTTGAACACGGTTTCGATGCACCAGAAACAGCCGCCTGCCAGGGTCGCCACCGCGTGGGCCATGAGGGGTCTCCGTTCAGACGACGGGAACGGTATCCTTGAACGAGGCCCGCTCCGCCAGCTTGTCGGCGAGCTTGTCGAGGTTGGGGTGCGCCTTTCGCCAGTCGATCTCAGGGAAGCGCAGCTCCAGGTAGCCGAGAGTGCAGCCGCAGGCAACGTCGGCAAGCGTCATGCCGTTGCCGAGGAACCAGGTGTTTTCGCCGAGCGCTTCCGCCAGTGCTTCCAGTCCGCGGAACAGGGTCCTTTCCTGCAGCATCAGCCAGTCGCGGCTTTGCTGTTCGGCCGGGCGCTTGCGTTCCAGGTACAGCGCCACCGCGGCGTCGGTGACGCCGTCGGCCAGCGCCTCCACGCCGCGCACGGCCATGCGGCTTTTCAGTTCGGTGGGAATCAGGTGAGCGACCGGGCTGACATGGTCGAGGTACTCGACAATGACACGCGAGTCGAACACGGAAACGCCGCCTTCCAGCACCAGCACCGGCACTTTGCCGAGCGGGTTGTAGGTCGTTACCTGGCTGTCGGGGAGCCAGGGATTTTCGACCTGGAGCTGGAAGGGAATTTTCTTTTCAGCCAGCACCACACGAACTTTGCGGCCGTAGGGGCTGGTGAGCGAGGTAATGAGTTTCATGCAATATCCTGAAAAAAAGGGATTAGCCGGGTGCGGCGCCATTATCGCTCGCCCGCAGTGCGGCTCCAACCCGTTCGCGCAACATCGGCACAACCTCCGCTTCGAACCAGGGATGCTGCTTGAACCAGCCGCGGTTGCGCGGGCTGGGATGCGGCAAGGGCAAATAATCCGGCGCGAAATCGCGCCAGGCGGCGACGGTGTCGGCCAGCGTGCGGCCGCGCCGCTTGCCGAGGTAATACGCCTGCGCGTAGGCGCCGATCAGCAGGGTAAGGCGGATATGGGGCATCGCCGCACGCAGCTGCGGATGCCATAGCGGGGCGCATTCCGGACGCGGCGGCAGGTCGCTGCCGTTGACCGTGCCGGGATAGCACAGGCCGGTGGGGACGATGGCGATGCGCGAGACGTCGTAGAACTCGTCGCGCGTCATGCCCAGCCATTGCCGCAGCAGGTCGCCCGACGGGTCGTTCCACGGGATGCCGGTCTCGTGTACGCGCCGCCCCGGCGCCTGGCCGACGATCAAGAGGCGCGCGGTGGGGGAGACGTGCAGGATGGGCCGCGGCGGGTACGGCAGGTGCGCGGCGCAGACGGTGCAGGCCTGCACCCGCGCCAGCAGGTCGGCAAAGGTTTCTGCTGCGCCGGAATCAGCGTGCGTGGTCGACGATGAACTGCTTGACCGCATTGACGTCGGCATCCATGACGTGCTTTTTCTGCGGCAGCGCTTCCAGGTCTGCGAGTTCGGCCGGGCGCACCGGATCGATGCCGAGCGCTTCGCGGATCGCATCCTCGAACTTGGCGGGCTGCGCGGTTTCCATGCAGATCAGCGGCACGCCGGGCTCGCGGTGCTCCAGGCCCACTTTCAGGCCGTCGGCGGTGTGCGGGTCGATCATCGTGCCGTACACCTCGTACACGGTGCGGATGGTGTCCATGCGGTTGGCGTGATTGCTCGAACCCGAGACCATGCCGAATCCGGCGACGCGGCCGAACAGGCCATCAGCGTTCAGATCGAAGCTGCCGCCGGATTCGACTGCGTCCCACAGGCTGCGGACTTTCTCGGCGTCGCGTCCGGTGAGGTCGAATACGAAGCGCTCGAAGTTGGACGCCTTGGAGATGTCCATCGAGGGGCTGGAGGTGTGTTTCGTTTCCGGACGCGGGCGGTACACACCGGTCCTGAAGAACTCGTCGAGCACGTCGTTCTCGTTGGTGGCGACGATCAGCTTGTTGATCGGCAGCCCCATCTGGCGCGCGATATGGCCGGCGCAGACGTTGCCGAAGTTGCCCGACGGCACCGAGAACGACACGCTCTGATCGTTGCTGTGGGTGGCCGCGAAATAGGCCTTGAAGTAATACACGCTCTGCGCCGCGACGCGCGCCCAGTTGATCGAGTTGACCGCGCCGATGTGGTGACGCGTCTTGAATTCGAGATCGTTCGACACCGCCTTGACGATGTCCTGGCACTGGTCGAACACGCCGCGAATCACCAGGTTGTGGATGTTGGCGTCCTGCAGGGCGTACATCTGCGCCTGCTGGAAGCGCGTCATGCCGTGCTCGGGCGACAGCATGAAGACGCGGATGCCGCGCTTGCCGCGCATCGCATACTCGGCGGCGGAACCGGTGTCGCCCGAGGTCGCGCCGAGGATGTTGAGCTCGCCGCCGGTCTTGTCCAGCACATACTCGAACAGGTTGCCGAGCAGCTGCATCGCCATGTCCTTGAACGCCAGCGTCGGGCCGTTCGACAGCGCCAGCACGTGCAGGCCGGGTTCCAGCGTCTTCAGCGGGGTGATGTCCTCGGCGTTTTCCTTATCCGTGACATAGCGGTAGACGTCAGCGGTGTAGGTCCTGTCGATCAGCCGGCGCAAGTCGTCGTGCGGGATGTCGTCGATCAGGCGCGACAGCACGGCGAAGGCGAGTTCGCGGTAGTTCATGCCGCGCATCGCCTCGAGTTCGGCGGCAGTCAGACGCGGGTAGGCCTCCGGCACATAGAGGCCGCCGTCGCTGGCCAGGCCGCCGAGCAGGATTTCGGAAAAGCGGAGTTGCGGTGCCAGGCCGCGCGTGCTGAGGTAGTTCATTTGGCCCCCAGTTCTTCGAGGCGGATGCGCATCACCTTGCCCGCCACCGTGTCGAGTGCTTCGATCTTGGCAATCGCGGCATTGATGTTCTTTTCCACCGTGATGTGGGTCAGCAGGATGATGGTGGCCTGCTCCTCGCCTTCGGCCGGCTCCTTCTGCACCATGGCGTCGATCGAGATGTTGCTGTCGGCCAGGATGCGGGTGATGTCGGCCAGCACGCCGGGGCGGTCGTAGGCGCGCAGGCGCAGGTAATACGCAGTGCGCACCTCGTCCATCGGCAGGATGGGGGTGTCGGCCAGCTGGTCGGGCTGGAAGGCCAGATGCGGCACGCGGTGGTGCGGGTCGGCGGTATGCAGACGCGTCACGTCGACGAGGTCGGCGACCACCGCGGAGGCGGTCGGCTCGGCGCCGGCGCCGGCGCCGTAATACAGGGTCGGTCCGACGGCGTCGCCCTTCACCAGCACCGCGTTCATCGCGCCGTCGACGTTGGCGATGAGGCGGCGCTCGGGGATCAGCGTCGGGTGCACGCGCAGTTCGATGCCGTTCTCGGCGCGGCGCGCGATGCCCAGCAATTTGATTCGATAACCCAGTTCCTCGGCATATTGCACGTCCTCGCGCGTGAGCTTGGAGATGCCCTCGGTGTAGACACGGTCGAACTGCATCGGGATGCCGAAGGCGATCGCCGACAGGATGGTGAGCTTGTGCGCGGCGTCGATGCCCTCGATGTCGAAGGTCGGGTCGGCCTCGGCATAGCCCAGGCGCTGCGCCTCCTTCAGCACGTCCTCGAAGGCGGCACCCTTGTCGCGCATTTCGGTGAGGATGAAATTGCTGGTGCCGTTGATGATGCCGGCCAGCCACTCGATGCGGTTGGCGGTGAGGCCTTCGCGCAGCGCCTTGATGATCGGAATGCCGCCGGCGACCGCCGCCTCGAACGCCACCATCACGCCCTTCGCCTGCGCCGCGGCGAAGATTTCGTTGCCGTACTTGGCGACCAGGTGCTTGTTGGCGGTGACCACGTGCTTGCCGTTGGCGATCGCCTGCATCACCAGTGCGCGCGCCGGCTCCAGGCCGCCGATCAGCTCGACCACGATGTCGATCGCGGGATCGTCGACGACGTCGAACGGGTTGGTCGTCAGCGGCAGATCGCCGGCCAGCGCCTTGGCCTTCTCGAGGTCGCGCACCGCCGCACGCACCACGCGGATTTCGCGCCCGGCGCGGCGGGTGATTTCTTCGGCATTGCGGCGCAGCACGGTGAGCGTTCCGCCCCCGACCGTTCCCAGGCCCAGCAGGCCGACGTTGATGGGTTTCATTCAGTTGTCTCGTTCAAATAAAAATCAGCGATGCGCGCGCTGGCGGTCGAGGAACCGGCTCATGCGTGAAATCGCCTCGGTCAGATCTTCTTCGTGCGGCAGGAACACCACCCGGATGTGGTCCGGCTGCGGCCAGTTGAAGCCGCTGCCCTGCACCACCAGCACGCGTTCCTCTTCCAGCAGGTTGAGGATGAACTTCTGGTCGTCGTGAATGTGATACAGCTTGGGGTCGAGCCGCGGGAACAGGTACATCGCCGCCTTGGGCTTGACGCAGCTGACGCCGGGAATCAGGGTCAAGAGCTCGTGCGCCAAGTCGCGCTGGCGCGTCAGCCGGCCGCTCGGCGCGACCAGGTCGTTGATGCTCTGGTAGCCGCCGAGCGCAGTCTGGATTCCATACTGCCCCGGCACGTTGGAACACAGGCGCATCGACGCCAGCATGTTGAGGCCTTCCAGGTAATCCTTGGCGTGACGCTTGTCGCCCGACACGATAAGCCAGCCTGCACGGTAGCCGCAGGCGCGGTAGTTTTTCGACAGGCCGTTGAAGGTGACGATCAGCACGTCGTCGGCCAGCGAGCCGATGGAGGTGTGCACCACGCCGTCGTACAGCACCTTGTCGTAGATCTCGTCGGCGTAGACGATCAGCTGGTGCTGGCGCGCGATTTCCAGGATTTCCAGCAGCAGTTCGGTCGGGTACAGCGCGCCGGTCGGGTTGTTCGGATTGATGATGACGATGGCGCGCGTGTTTTGGGTGATCTTGGCGCGGATATCGTCCAGATCGGGCAGCCAGCCGGCGCCCTCGTCGCACAGGTAATGGCGCGGCTTGCCGCCGCCCAGGCTCACCGCCGCCGTCCACAGCGGATAGTCGGGCGCCGGCACCAGCACCTCGTCGCCGTTGTTCAGCAGCGCCTGCATCGCCATCACGATCAGCTCGGAGACGCCGTTGCCGATGAAGATGTCGTCGATCTGCACGCCCGGGATGCCTTTGCGCTGGGTCTCGTGCATGATCGCCTTGCGCGCCGAGAACAGCCCCTTGGAATCGCTGTAGCCCGAGGCGTTCGGCAGGTTCAGGATCACGTCCTGCACGATTTCCTCCGGCGCCTCGAAGCCGAACGGGGCGGGGTTGCCGATGTTCAGCTTGATGATGCGATGGCCCTCTTCCTCCATCTGACGCGCGCGCGCCATGACCGGCCCGCGGATGTCGTAGCAGACGTTGTCGAGTTTGGACGATTTATGGATGGTGCGCAGGCGTGGCCTGTTGTCAGCCGTCACGGTGTTTTCCCGGTGCGTAAATCAAGGCAAAACAATGCCTTGGAAAGCGGGCGATTTTACCGGAGGCGCCCAGCCCCGGCAAACAAAACCCGGTGCCACGGCACGCATGCGGGCAAGCGGCGGCCCCTCGGCAACCGGAATCTGCTAATGTTGAACATCCTAAAAACCGCAGTTGACCGCTTCCAATTTCATGGCGTATCTCACGAATGCTGGCTTTTTCACTTTCGATCCGCTTGACTGGCAAGCTGGGTCCGCTACGCACCCGCTAGCACGTCTGGCCAAGCGCCGACCTTTGTCGCTCGTCGTTGCAGGCCCCGGCCTGCCGCCTCCTCGCTTCGCGGCCGCCACCCGCCCAGACGCACTATCAGGCGCGTCCAACCACGGTTTCTAGGATCATGAAACTGCACCTCAACACCGACGCCGGCCAGAGCCTCTTCACCGGCTATGGCGCCGACCACGTCGTGATCAACGGCCGTCGCTTTGATACCAGCCTGCTGCTGACTGCACGCGGGATTGAAGTCGCCCCCTGGGTCGGCCTCCGCTTCGAGGCACTGACCCCTGCCCATTTCGAATGGGTCGCCAGCCGTGAACTGGATATCCTGCTGCTGGGCACCGGTGCCCGCCTGCGCTTTCCCCACCCTTCGCTCACGCAGGCGCTGGTGGAGGCGCAAATCGGGCTGGAAGTGATGGACATCGGGGCGCTGTGCCGTACCTACAACATTCTCGTGGCGGAGGGACGGAGCGTTGGGGCGGCGGTGCTGATCGAGCCTGCGTCTGCGGCCTAAACGCCGTCATTGCGAGCAAAGCGAAGCAATCCAGTTTTTTGTCCGGCGCGAAGGCAGATCCAAGCAGCCAGCACTTTCACAGGACTGCCGACCGTTGGCCGGGGGTAGCCCGGCCAACGGTCAGCAGCCCTGCAAAGTTTTCCCATCAGAGGTGCTTCGCGCCAAATCCAAACTGGATTGCTTCGCTTCGCTCGCAATGACGGCGCCTGCCTTACGCGTCCGGCATCACCTGCTCGAAGCTCGTAATCGCTTCAAACTCGCCGCAGTCCTTGTGCGGCTGTTTTGAATCCGGATTGCACACCGCCAGCAGCTGCGCAATGCCGTAAGCCTGCGCGCTTTTCAGCACCGGCAGACTGTCGTCGACGAACAGGGTGCGCGTCTTGTCGAACGGTTCGATCGCCTGCAGGCCCTGCCAGAAATCCGGATGCTCCTTCGGCAGGCCGACCTGGTGGGACGAGATCAGCGCGTCGAAATAGGCGTCGATGCGGGTTTCCCGCATTTTCAGGCCGAGGCTCTTGGGATGGGCGTTGGTCACCATCACCACCCGGCGTCCCGACGCGCGCACCGCCTGCAGGAAGGCGGGCACATCGGGGCGAACCGCGATCAGATGCACAACCTCTTCCTTCAGCTGCACGATGTCGAGTGCGAGTTCGCTGCTCCAGAAATCCAGGCAGTACCAGTTGAGCGTGCCGGCGTGGCGTTCGTAATGCTGGTCGAGGTGCGCGCGCGCCACGGCCTCGTCGAGCCCGTGGTATTCGGCATAGCGCCGCGGCATGTGCTCGCGCCAGAAATGGTTGTCGAAATGGAGGTCAAGCAAGGTGCCGTCCATGTCGAGAAAGACGGTGTCGATTTGCGACCAGTTGATCATTGCTGCTTTCCTCATGCTCCGTCACACCCCGAGGGGTGTGACGGAGCCCATCCCGGCTAGAACAGTTCGTCCCTGGACACGCCGCGCCGCCGCAGCACCAGCCGCAGCATGCGCAGGGATTCCATCTGGATCTGCCGCACGCGTTCGCGGGTCACCTCCAGTTCCAGCGCCAGGTCTTCCAGCGTGCAGGCCTCGCAGCCGTTCAGGCCGAAGCGCCGCTCGATCACCCAGCGCTGCTTGTCGTTGAGCTGCTTGAGCCATTCATGGACGTGGTGCTCGATTTCCTCCATCTGCAGCATTTCGTCCGGCAGGTGCGCGTTGTCGTCGGCGATGGCTTCGCCCAGCGACAGCGTGGGATCGACGTCGAGCGGCGCATCGAGCGAGGCGACCCGCTCGTTCAGCTGCATGATGCGGCGCACATCCTCGACCGGATGGCCGGTGAGCGCGGCGATGTCGTCCGAACTGGCATCGGTGACGCCATGGGTTTCCAGATGGCGCTTGGCGCGCAGGTAGATGTTGAGTTCCTTGATGATGTGCACCGGCAGGCGGATGGTGCGCGACTGGTTCATGATCGCGCGCTCGATGTTCTGCCGGATCCACCAGGTGGCGTAGGTCGAGAAGCGGAAGCCGCGCTCGGGATCGAATTTTTCCAGCGCGTGGATCAGGCCGAGGTTGCCCTCCTCCACCAGGTCGAGCAGGGTCAGCCCGCGGTTGGCGTAGTGCTTGGCAATGTTGACCACCAGCCGCAGGTTGCGCTCGATCATGGTCTGGCGCGCCTTGAAGTCGCCCTCGACCACGAGCCGCGCCAACGCGACCTCCTCTTCCGCCGTCAGCAGCGGCGCCTGGCCTATTTCGTTGAGATACAGCTGGGTGACATCGACCTGCGGCTCACCGAGAATGGCCGAGGCCAGTTCATCCGCAGAATCCAGCGCGGCAGGCTCGGCCGCCTCGGCCTCTTCAGGCGTCAGGTCATCCGAATCCTCATTGGAATCTTTGCTCATGAACGCTCCGGCAGATAATTCAGGGGGTCGAGCGGTTTGCCGTATTGGCGGATTTCAAAATGCAGTTTAACCCGGTCGGCATCGCTGTCGCCCATCAGGGCAATCCGCTGTCCGGCCGTCACCAGCTCCCCTTCCTTCACCAGTATGGTTTCGTTGTGCGCGTAGGCCGAGAGGTACTCACCCGCATGCTTGACGATCAGCAGCCGGCCATAGCCGCGCAGGCCGCTGCCGCTGTACACCACCTTGCCCGGGGCCACCGCCTTCACCGGCGCATTGCGCTGACCGACGATATCGATGCCTTTGCCGCCCGCAGCGCCAAAACGCCCGGCCAGCGTGCCGTCCGCTGGCCATAGCCAACTGTCGACCGTCGCGTTGGCAGCCGGTGCTGCAACCACAGGCGTCGCAGGCGCAGGCCTGACCGCGGCAGGCGCAATTGCTGCCACCGGGCGGGGGCTCGATACCTGCGCCCAGTTGGCCTCGGAATACGGCAGCAATACCGCCTGCGGTTCGCGCAGCTCGGGCGGTTCTGTCAGCGGCCGCGCACGCGGTGCAGGCTCGTCGTCGAGCGGCTTGATTTCAATCGCGCCCAACGGCGGCGTCAGCCGCAGCACCTGGCCGACCAGAATGCGGTCGGCCGACTCGAGCTGGTTCCAGACGGCGATCTCCCGGTAGTCGAGGCCATTGGCAAACGCGATGGCATACAGCGTGTCGCCGCGCTGGACGGTATGCAGGCCATTGGTCGACGCTGCGATCGGCGGCGTGGTCACTTGCGACGCGGCAGGCCTGGCCGCGGTACGCGGCGGCGATCGGTCAACCACGGGCGCGGGCATGTTCGTGGTGCAGGCCGCCAGGCTCAGCACCACCCAGGCTGACGCGACGGAACGTGTGTATCCGCTGGCAGCCATACCGGTCACGCCACCCCGGGCAGCAGGGGAACGAATTTCACGCCTTCGAGCAGCCGCTCGGTGTAGGCATCGCCCTGGCGCTCCACCACGCACAGCGTCTGCGTGGCGTTGCCGAGCGGCATCACCAGGCGTCCGCCGTCGGCCAGCTGCGGCAGCAGCGCCTGCGGCACCTCGGCAAACGCCGCCGCGATCACGATGGCGTCGAACGGCGCGAAGTCCTTCGCCCCGTGGATGCCGTCGCCATGCTTGGGCTTGACGTTGTTGACCCTGAGTTCGCGCAAGCGGACGCGGGTCTTGCCGACCAGTGCGGCAATGCGCTCCATCGACACCACCTCGCGCGCCAGCTTGGCCAGCACCGCGGCCTGATAGCCGCAGCCCAGCCCGATCTCCAGCACGCGGCCGAGTGCGTGGCCGGCGCCGTTCTCGCCGTGACGCGCCAGTTCGGCCATGCGCGCGACGATGTGGGGGTTGGAAATGGTCTGGCCGAAACCGATCGGCAGTGCGGTGTCCTCGTAGGCGCGCGATTCCAGGGCCTGGTCGACGAACAGGTGACGCGGCACGCTGCCCATCGCCCCCAGTACGGTCTCGTCCTTGATGCCCTGCTCGCGCAGGCGCTCGATCATGCGGCCGCGCGTGCGCGCCGAGGTCATGCCGATGCCGGCACGGGAGCTCAGGGTTTCAGCCATGCGTTCACGCTGTCCATCTGGCTGAAACGGGTGAGGTCCATTTGCAGCGGGGTGATCGAAACGAAGCCATTGGCCACGGCATGGAAATCGGTGCCTTCGCCGGCATCCTGCGCGGCGCCGGCGGCCCCCACCCAGTACACGATCTGGCCGCGCGGATTGGTGGTCTTCACCACCGATTCGGCCTTGTGGCGCTTGCCCAGCCGGGTCACGCTGAGGCCACCGAGATCGTCCCAGGCACGATCCGGCACATTGACGTTGAGCAGCATCGGCTCGGTCGGGGGCCGGGCCTGGATGCGCTGCACCAGCTCGGCCACCACGCGCGCCGCGGTTTCGAAGTGCACCGCGTTGTGGTTGGCGAGCGAGACCGCAATCGACGGGATGCCCAGCAGATAGCCTTCGGTGGCGGCGGCGACGGTGCCGGAATAAATCGTGTCGTCGCCCATGTTGGCGCCGTGGTTGATGCCGGAAATCACCATGTCCGGCATATGGTCCAGCATGCCGGTGACAGCCAGATGAACGCAGTCGGTGGGCGTGCCGTTGACGTAATAGAAGCCGCCCGGCGCCTGACGCAGCAGCAGCGGACGATCGAGCGTGAGCGAATTGGAAGCGCCGCTGCGATCGCGCTCGGGCGCCACCACGGTGACGTCGGCCATCGGCTCAAGCATCCGCGCCAGCGCGGCCAGGCCGGGGGCGAAGTAACCGTCGTCGTTGGACAGCAGGATGCGCATCAGCGGCTGCCTCCGGACGAGGCAGGCAATCGGCATTGGGAATTCATTGCGGTGATGCGGACGTCGAACATGCACACGATTCTAACATCGTGGCCCGGTCTGTTCAGTCGTAATCCCGGGTGTAAAACACATCGAAACTGCTCTCCACGCCGGCCCCCGCTTCCAGCCGCACATGCGGGGACACCTGATACAGCACTTTCACCACCTGGCTGAGGCCATCGAGGCTCTGCTCGTAGCTCAGGGTGACGCGCGAGGAAATCCGCTTGCCGACGCTGACGATGGTGGTCCCGAGATCTTCGCCCTCGCCCGCACGCACGCCAAAACTGTCGATATGCAGCGCATCAGCCAGCTCTGCCTGCGTGCTCACCGATTCCGCCTGGCTCAGCAACGCCCCGGCGGCCAGCTGCAACAATGCAAATTCCTGCTGGCTGCCCCGCTCCAGGCCATGCCCCAGCACCAGCCAGGACAGCTTCTCGGAATCGGGCAGGACCGGATCGGAATACAGTGTCACCCGCGGGTGCTGCACCGTGCCGCCGACCAGCACCCCCACCTTGACGCTCGGCGTCTTGCGCACCGCCAGCACGTCAAGCCCGGGGTCGTCGATCGGGCCGAGAAAACGCAATTGGCCACGCTCGATGTCCAGCGCCTGGCCATAGGCAGCGAAGCGACCTTGTTCCACCCGGATCGCCCCCTCGCCCCGCAGCACCTCGCCTGCCGTGAACACGCGCAAAGCCCCGCCCAGCCGCGCGTCCAGCCCGCCCCCCTTGAACAGGAAATCGTCGCCCAGGTTGAGTTTCAGATCGAGCGCCAGCGGAAAACGCTGGCTGGCCGGCTTTTCTCGCGGCGGACGCCCGGCGATAACCACATCGTCCGACAATGCGGGCCGGCTCGCTTCGGGAATTTCCAGCCGGGCACGGTCAGCCTTGAGTTCGCCCGTCAACTGCAGGCGTTTCTGGTCGAGACCGAGGTGGGTGATTCCGGAAACGATCACGCGGCGGTCGCTGCGGTTGGTGGCGGCAAACTGTTCAAAATTCAACGTGATTCCCGCCTGCGGCTTTCTCAACTGTCCCTCGCCGCTCACCACGATGCGGCCGCCCCCGCCCTTGATTTCACTGGGCCCTTTCAGTTCGCCCTGCTCCACCCGCACGCGGTCGTCTGCCAACACCAGTTTGAGCGTGCCGTCGGTGATGGCAATGCCTTGCTCCGGCATGGCAAACCGGATCCGGCTGGCTTCGATCCGCCCGTCGATGCGCGGCGCCGCCAGGCTGCCGCTGCCCGTGAGCCGGGCGGCCAGGCGGGCGTCGGCACGGATGCCCACCGGAATGAATGGTTTGACCAGGCGCAGATCGGGCATGTCGAATTGAGCCGACCAGGCCAGCGGCGCGGTGCGCGGCAGGATGAACATCGCGCCCTCGCGCTGCAGCGTGGCGCGGCCTTCGGCGCGCAACTGGCCGGCATCGCGGCTGGCCGCCTCGACGCGCGCCGTGACACGGCCGGCCTCGGCGCCGAGGTCGAGCGCAAGCGTGGTCAGGCCCAGATTCAGCGCCGGATCCTTCATCTGCACGTCGCCCGACTGGCGGCGCAGCCGCAGCTGGCCGTCGAGGCTGTCGCCGGCCCGCAGATTCCAGTCGCCATCCACCCTGAGGTCGGTGGTGAAGGGCGGCGCGGTTTCCAGCAGCGTCAGCAGCGGCGCCAGCGGCAGGTTGGTCAGCGCCCCGCGGCTGGTGAGTTGCGTGCCCTGCCGGTTGAACTGCTCGACCGTGACGCGGCCGCCCGCCACCATCAGCGCCAGCTGGTTCACCTGCTGCTGCTCGCGCGACAGCAGCAGGCCGGCCGGCGCGCTCAGTTGCATCGGCCAGGGGCCCTCGGCCCGGGCCTGGTTCAGTTGGCCGCGCCAGATTTGCTGCGCATCCAGCCCGCCCGCCAGGCTCGCGCTCACATGCCAGTCGGGCAACCGGGCGTCGAGCATCAGCGTGTGGGCATTGCGGCGACCCTGCAGGTTGGCGCGCACCTCACTCAGGCGCTGTCCGGCCAGCCTCACCCCGCGCGCGTCGAGCTGGCCGTTAAACGCGCCATTGGCGGCGGCCTGCAGGTCCAGCTTCAGGTTCAGGATATCGGCCGCGATGTCGCCCGGCAGGCGCAGTCCGCTGGCGGCAAGCACCCCCTCGATCTGCGGCGCAGCGGGGTCGCCGCTCACGCTGCCGCGGCTGGTCAGGCGTCCGGCCAGTCCGAGGTTCAGCCGCGCCAGCGCGGGCGCATCGATGTCCCAGCCGAGGCGGTCGCCGGCGCGGCCATAGGCGCCTTTCAGCCTGGCCAGGTTGCCGGCCAGATTCAGCTCGATGTCGGCATCGTCAAGATGGCGGTTTTCGTAGCGCAGCCGGCCTTTCCCGCTGACCGGACGCCCTTCGAGCTCGCCCGGCGGCAGGGTGAACTGTGTCTGCAGGCGCAGTTCGGGCGCCAGCGCACCGCTCGCCTCGCCGCGTGCGTTCAGCCGCCCGCGAGGGAATTTTCCGAAGCGCGCCGGGTTGATCAGCGCGGCGTCGAATTCGGCTGAAAACGCACGGCTGGCATCCAGTTGCAACACGCCCTTCGCGGTCAGACGCCCTGACTGCCCGCTGAAGCTGGCCGATTCCAGCCGCAGCGCCGCATCGGCATGGCTCAGCGTGAAGCGGCCCCGCCCCCAGGTTTCGCTGACCTCCGCGTCGAGCGTCTGGCGTGCCGCATCGCCCGCCAGTTTCAGCGTCGTCCTGATCCGGGTCGCATTCAGGTCGCGGTGCAGACCGGCCAGATTCAGGCGCGGGCTGGCAAGGCTCAACGTAAAGCGGCCGTCGCGCCACTGGCCGTCGCCGGAAAATTGCCCGGCCGCGCCCAGGTCGATCACCAGTGCGCTGAAGTCAGCATGCGTGCTGTCACCCAGCACCGCGCCAGTCAGATTGGCCAGCGGCAGGCGCTGCTGGTCGAGCCGTCCGGCCAGCCGGTTACTCAGACTGAAGCTGCCCAGCAGACGCTCGCCCGGCTGCCCCTCGAACACCCCGGAAAACGCCAGATCGGCGCTGGGCGCGTCCGCCACGAACTGGCGCGGATCAATGCCCTCGCCCGCCACCAGCAGGCGGGTCAGGCGCACCCGCGCAAACGGCGCCACCTGCCCCCTGGCCATGACATTCATGCCTTCGGCCAGGGCGTCCAGCTTGAAATCAATCGCCGCCAGCTCGCCAGTCAGTCCGAGTTGGGCCTGCACCGGCACGGGCGTATTCCGGACCGCGTTGAACTGGCCTTGTAATTTGAACGGCGCATCCTTGTGGACACCGAACTGT
>Ga0209706_10000853_pt1 | contig 17378 bp, 20 predicted proteins | sample PPLLaktember2015_6_FD_187263 | JGI IMG/M metagenome (GOLD analysis project Ga0209706, IMG submission 187263) | Freshwater sediment microbial communities from Prairie Pothole Lake near Jamestown, North Dakota, USA - PPLs Lake P8 Core (1) Depth... | ecosystem: Environmental > Aquatic > Freshwater...
CGAGATCTCAAATAACATATTTCACATAACTCACAACATCTCACAGAAAGAAAAAGTACCAAAAAGAAAGAACTACTGCTAATAATATTATCTTATACTTACATGATATAGTATACACTATGAGAGCAAAATAGACCAGCCCAGGGCACCGCCCTGGGTATAATGTCCCCCTATATTTCTTCAAGCCCTGTAAGGGCGAAATAAAACTTTTGCTGCCTCCCCCCACGCTTGCGTGGGCATGTTGATAACGGTCAACATTATTCTGTGTGGTCCAGCAAGGGAACTCCCAGAAACTCAGCGAACCGTTTTGTGTCGGCAAAAAACCGATCTTTCTTCATACTGCAAGTCATATTTATTCTATTATCCTCCGGACGATCCAAAACAATATTCATTTCATAGACTGTGACCCATCGGATGGAATTGCCGGACTGAATCACCGTAAAAATTGAACATGCCTGAACCATAAGGATTTCCGAGAGATTACACAATAACTTACCCTTGCCTCTTTTATTTATCAGAGAATTGACTGACAGCATATCTTTTGCCTTGTTCGCGACAATATACCAGGAACAAGATTGATAAATGAAAAAACCGCCAGAGAGAACTAGAAAAAAACAACCAATTGCCAACCCAGCAATAATGCCGCCCAAAGAAGTAGTTATTTCTCCTTCTCTTTCTACAAAAGGCAATATCATGCACACAATAAACACACCAATTCCAAACAAAAGCAGAAAAAAAACAGTCCAGGCCCTGCGAAATAAAAGCAAATCTTCGGAAACTACGATCATCTTTCTTTTATCGTCTTCTACCTTTCCACCACCTGTCAATGTGGCTGTTGAAATACTCATTTGCCTGCCATCGGGTAATTTTATTTCCTCCTGAGTCTCATCATCAACGGGTTGATCAAGAAACTTTGCTATTTCTTCATAAGCTCGTATCAATAGAGTTCTCTTCCTAGCTGTTGCCACCACAAGTTCCAAATTAACATTTCTATTTCTGACCAGAGAAAGAACAATATTACCAGGTTTGATCGTCTTACACGCCCAACCCGGATCACACTTATACAAGTGTACCTCCAACTCATTTTTCTTAATGCACAACTTTTTTGCAAAAGGAAAATAACCATAACGTAAATTCACCGAATCACCCCATCGGCTCCAGGATAGGCTTGCCATCCCTGCGGACATGCGGTAAGACAGATAGATTAAAAACAGACCCATGCAACCTCCCAATGTGGTCATAATCTGCCTGGACAGCGGGGAATGACGAAAATAAACCGCACCAAAAAGCATAAACACACCCATAGTCATAGGAAGAACTGCTACAAGCCAACGCACCCAATGAAGCCTGATTGATACTTGCTGGGATGATGTTTTGACGAAAATGCTTTGCGTGTATAAAAATGTTCTCTTGGTGCGCGAGGCATTGACCAATACTTGCCATTCATCACATGGGAGATCGCCGGTTTCCTCCGGCATGCGTTCAAGCCCATAATCGCAATTTTCAGGGCCAAACACCTCTTGTAGAAGTTCGTAAGCAGTGATGATGCGAGATTCCTTATTTGCTGCCACAATCACCAGTTCCTCCTGCACCTGTCCGGGCATCATCAATGACAAAACCGTAACACCATATTTCAGCTTCCAGCCGGGTTGGTTTGCCTTATACATGTAAAGCCTTACCCGAACGCCTTCAATCGGAACCATTAGTTTTCGCCTTGCCAATAACGTGCCGTAATGAATAATCAGCTCCGAAGCCCCGTAACGCCAAACTACCCGCCCTCTACGCAAAGAAAACTTTATGCCAACCCATAGGATGAATACCCCCGGTACACCACACATTATCATACTGCCATAATTCGCTTTTTCGGGAACAAGAAAACCGACGATAACCGGCAGGAAAAAAAGTAAACTTCCCAGTAGCATAAATAGCGAGATACTCCATCTTTCCCAAGTCGCCTTCAGGATAACAGCATTTTCCGTCTTGACACACTTGATATCACCACCAGGTACAAGCCCCTGGCGATAATGCGTTTGCTCAGCCACCCGATTCCATGATTTATGATCCAACGTATCTTGCATCTATACCAACCCCATTTGAGTTCTTCTATTTAACCACCTCCACCTAGTGAATTCTTTCCTTCCCTCTGTATTATTTCTTTTCCCCCTCGTGCTTCGTGTCTTTCTTCTTTTTTCCTGTCCCCATTTTTCAATCTGCTCTGTGCCAATCTTTGCAAATCCATCGCATCCGTGCCATCCGCGTTCTATTCTTTCTCTTAACGCCTTCGCGTGATTCCTTCCCATCCCATCTCGCCTACAAACCAACCCTACCACGGCCAGCCCAAAATGTCAACAAAATCCCGATCCACCCTACCGACCACTTCCAACTCCGTCATGTACCGCCAGCGTCTCGCCGACTCCTGTACCACCGACATCTCGCCCCCTCCAACTCCGCGCCCCCTCCCAAGTCCGCGCCTCTTCCAGGCCCGCCCAAAACGTCAGCAAAATCTCGACCTTTCACCCCCTCTTTCCTGCCCTGCCCTCCGACCCCTCCACCTTCTCCCATTTTCTCGCTTTCCTCCACCATCTTCACCATCTCACCTGTCTTACCCATCCCCACTATCATACCCATCTCCCCAATAAAACTCTCTCCATCTTTTAGTGTCTTCTAAAATCTTCGTGTCATTCCCGTCTTAGTGGCCTGGTGGTTGACTTGACACCAAAACTCATCAAAACATAGTGCAAAGTAGGTGCAAACATGGTACAAACATAGTGCAAAGTGGGTACAAACCACATCACTTTTCATCAGAATTCATCCAAATTTCGCCGAATTTCACACTTTTTCGCGCGAAAAATAAAGAGTTACAGCAATTCCAACAACGTAAAATAAGCACTTACATCAATTCCCCGCTACCAAAATCAAGCACTTACGTTCATTCCCGCCGAACGAAAAATAAACACTTACATCAATTCAAAAACCAGCTTTTTAAATAGATTCCCCCGTTCCTGAAAATTATTGAACATGTCATAACTGGCACAGCCAGGCGATAACAGTACCACCATACCGTCCCTGGCGCAACCCCTGGCCGCTGCCACCGCCTGGGCCAAATCTTCCACCTGAACACATACCGGCAAAGCCTCATTTCGCCTGCGTTTTTCCTGTTCTATCGAACTCCTCAGTTTTTCACGAACCTGCCCAAGCAATACCACCGCTTCTACTGTCCCTGTTATTTTAACCGCCAGCTCGTCAAACGGCAGCTTCTTGTCATACCCGCCAAGGATTATCACTTTTTTCTCGGCAAACGAATCGACCGCCGCCAACACGCTCTGCGGCGTGGTCGCAATCGAATCGTTATAATACCGCACCCCTTCCAGCTCTCTGATAAATTCCAACCGATGTTCCAGCCCTTTGAACTTAACGAGCGCCTCCCTCGCAGCCTTCTCCTCTATTCCAAAAACTTTTCCTACCGCCAATGCCGCCGCCGCATTGAGTTGGTTGTGTTCGCCCGGTACGCGTAATTCTATTTTTGGCAGTGCGTCGCTTTGCCCTGCGCACTCTTGCGGATACCAAACAACCCGCCCCTTCGTTAATCCCTCCCAGCCGACAACTTCCTTATCCAGCCGATTCAAAACAGCGACATCCTTTTTGCCCTGATACCGCAAAATATGCTGTTTAGCCCTTATATACTCATCCATGCTTCCATGCCGGTCCAGATGATTCGGCGAAATATTAGTCACCACCGCCACCTGTGGACTGCGTTTCAACTCAGCCAGATCATAAAGCTGAAAACTGCTCAACTCTAAAACAACAACATCATCAGGCCCGATCCGACCTATTTCCGCCAGCAGGCTTTTATTACCGATATTACCGCCGACCCAAACCTTTTTCCCCACCCTCAAAACCTCACCGGTCATAGCCGTGGTCGTACTCTTGCCGTTACTGCCGGTGACTCCCACAATAGTCGCCGGGCAGTTGGCAAAAAAGATATTCATCTCCGCCGTAACGGCTGTCCCATGTTTACGGGCTATCTCCAGCCAGGGTGAATCCTTGGGTACCGCCGGATTGACTACGATTATATCGGCCTCGGCAAAATCTTTTTCCCGATGGCCTCCCAAATGAAATGTAATCGGCAGCCCTTCCAATTGTCTAAGGCTCTCGGCAAGTTTTTCCGGTCCGCTCAGGTCGGTAACGGTAACATCCGCTCCCTGCCCGGCCAAATAACGGCTGACTCCCACCCCGCCCGCGAACCTGCCCAATCCCATCACCAGCACCTTCCTGCCGGCCCAATCGTTATGTACAAGACCCTCATCCATGCTGCATTACTACCCCCAGGCCGGCAAAAACTGGACACAAAAAAATCTGCCCGGCGCATTGCTCTATACGACACATATTGTCTTTACTTAATCTACTCAAGCCAAACCTTTACGTTGATAACCATGCGTAACTACTTTATGGACACTTAGCTACAAGGCATAAGCACAACAGTGATGTTAGGACTACTAGCGCCTCATGCCTTGTGCCTTCAAACCTGACCGATTCGTTAGAATCGGTCAGCTTGAGTAATCTATTTATTTGCCGTCGCCGCGATCAGTTCATTTTTCATATTTATGCACGCTTGTTCGATACACTTTTCCCAGTTATCGCCGAACTGCTCAGCGTAACGAGGTTCATTGTACGCATAGATTATACTTCTGGAAGCGCTTATGATCGCGCCGGAGCCGTCTTCCTTACAGAACTCAAGGCAATCCGCTGCACTGGCGCCCTGGGCGCCATAGCCCGGCACCAGAAAAACAATGTGCGGATATTGCTCGCGCAACTTTTTAGCCTGCTCGGCCGCTGTGCCGCCCACCACCATTCCAATATTGCTGAATCCGGTTCGGCCGATACGTTGCGGTTCAGATGCCAGCGTTGCCACTTCCTGGGCCAACACCTCGAACCACTTCTTTCCCTCGGCGTTGGTGAAATCCTGCAGCACCGCTGCCGACGGATTACTGGCCCGCACCCAGACGAACAATCCTTTGCCATCCGCCACCGCCGCATCGGCGAACGGCCGGATCCCATCGAGACCGGCAAAACCATTAACCGTTATCGCGTCAGGAGATACGATTCCATCCGTATTAACGAATTGCGGGTTCTTCAGATGTGCCGATGCATACGCCTCGGCGGTTGAGCCAATGTCACCGCGTTTGACATCGCCGATCACCTCCAAGCCCAGTTCGTCCGCCTCCTGAATAAGCGAATAGTAGTTCTCCACGCCTTCCCAGTAATATTTCTCGAAAAAGGCGATGTTCAATTTAACTGCTGGTACCAAAGGACTTACAATCCTCAAAACTTTAGTACAAAATTCAAAGACCGCATCGAGCGACGCTTCCAGATCCATTTCGTCGTTAAGGTCTTTGCGTTCTGTAATTTGCCTGGGCAGCTTGGAATATACCGGATCAATACCTACGCACGCGCAGGTCCCTTTTGCATAAATAGCACCAGTCAAGCGGTCTGCAAAATGATTTGCCACGTTATTTGGTTCCTTCCATTATCAAGTTTACTTATAACGATCGAGTTTTACGGTTAAGTTTTGTCGTAATCCCTAACTATATGTGCATACGAGACAGAGTTCAAGAACTAATACCAATTTTAGTTACACTTTGCCACTTGGGCGGGTGTAACCCTTTATAGGCCAAGGGGTTGTAGAAATACAAACGGCTATGAAATTGCAGGGCGATTCTCCCTGTACGGGCGCAATAATCGGGTTCGGGCCAGGCGGCCTGAGTAATTTTCAACACCAGATCGTAATGGTCAATCAAGCGAAATTCGGGCAATTTTCAATACCAGACCGTAACAATCAAGTGAGGTTCGGATTTTTTACCCTCGACCACACCGACCGTGGCATTGGTGAACTTCACTTCAATATCAGGATTCTGGTCGATCCAGCTATTGATCTGGTCATCCATGTAGCTCATAGCATTTGCTGCCAACCTGGTATGGAAAGTGCGAACCCGTGTTGCTCCTTTGTCGCTTTTGATCAGAGGACGTTTGAATTCGTATTGACCGGTCACCAGTTTGGAATCGGTCTCAAAGGTGCGAATCTGCGTAGAAACCATATCTCCCGAAGCGTAAGACTTTTCTGTTTCTTCTTCTATCTGCAGCGGCTCCGGCCCTTCCTCCGGGGCCGGCACACGTTCGGGAAAACGACAGTTCGGACACTGCAGCAGTTCACCTTTCATAGATTCCGGTGCTTCCATGGCTTCATTACATTTAGAGCATGTAAACTTGATCATGAATTTACCTCCTGCTTGAATCCAGTCAAATCAAACTCCTATCGCCTTATTATCGCCCATAACTCTCCATCGGCAAGCAAAATCCACCGTACCCGCCACTGGTTGGGATTACAGGTAAAACCATAGGTTTTGTGCGGACAAACGACAATGGCTCGGCAGCACTAACACGGGGATTCTTGTTTTTTTGATTGTTGACACCACCACTGCTATAATAGTTGGCGGATTCAACTGACAAGTGCAACTGATGCTAACTGACTATGCTCATATTGGATATAGTTTGTTCGATGTACCTGTAATGTGCGTTAATGTCGAGACCATCAGGGGATTTTGGCAATGCGATACAAATTGGCTGTGCGTATCGGCAAAACGATTCTCATAATAGTGTTAGCGGGTTGTGCCGGCCTGACTGCCTGCAAGAAAAGTCCCGTGCCTTCAGAAAAACCGACCCGCGAACGGATAGGCTCTCAAACCGATGCGGATAAGCCCGGGGCCGTACAATCCACCGGACCTGAGCAGTCTGGTTCCGTCTCGCCGGAGCATTTGGCCCTGCCACCTGACGGCGACTGGCCTCGCCCACGTTCTCACGAACGTCTCGACCAGCGTCGCCAGATGGTCGAATGTATTCGCGATGTGCACGGTCTTTATGATCCCAACGTACTCAATGCCTTGCTCAATGTCCCCCGCCACTGGTTTGTACCCGACCAGCAGCTCCCCTTTGCCTATGCTGATATGCCGCTGTTGATCGGTCACGACCAGACAATATCACAGCCCTTCATAGTGGCCTATATGACCAGTGCACTGAAACTGGACCGTAACAAAAAAGTATTGGAAATAGGAACCGGTTCCGGCTATCAGGCCGCCGTGCTCAACGAGTTCACCCCCCACGTTTACAGCATAGAGATTGTCGAACCGTTAGCCCGAACCGCGGCCGAAACGTTAAAGACCCACGGCTATGCAACCGTGAACCTGAAAATCGGCGACGGTTATGAAGGCTGGCCGGAGCACCAGCCTTTCGATACGATTATTGTTACCTGTGCCCCGGATCATATTCCCCCTGCCCTTATTGAGCAACTCAAGCCCGGAGGTAAGATGATTATCCCGGTCGGCGGCGCATTTAGCGTTCAACATCTGATCCTTGTCAGTAAAGACCAGCGGGGCGAGGTGCTCAGTAAATCCCTGATACCGGTCCGCTTCGTACCCCTGATCCGCAAATAACGGATTCAAGCTCCGATACTCTCTGTCATAAGTCCTTAAAACCCAACAAATTACAGTTTTCAGCATATTGCCGCGTCCAAACTTGCGCTGTGATCTGTGTCATTTTTACCCAATGGCAGGCAGGCTATCTATCGCCAATCTCTGCCGTTCCATCAACAATCCAGTGTAATACTTCTCGTTAACTTCGGCCGATACGTGACCCATTATTTGCATAGCGGTTTCCTGAGTAACCCCGCCATTTTGCAGCAAGGTATTGCAGGTTTTTCGCAAATCATGCAGCGTACACGAATCAATTCCAGACTGTTTGACCAACTCCACAAAATCTTTGCCGACGGCATAATAGAATGATTTTGGGTCTGTGAACACAAAGTCATTCAGCCTGTCTTGAGCCAATTTAGCCAGCAACTCGGCCGTTTCCCTTCGCAGAGCAATGGTTCTGTTTTGCCTCGTTTTGGTTCTGTGTATGCCTTCACGGGATACAACGTTAAGCCTGTACTGTTCGACATCGATATCCGCCCATTGCAAATAGCAGATTTCCCCTTTTCGCAGGCCGTGGTAATAGGCCAGGCTGATAACCGCCTTCATTGGTAACCCGGCCAAATTCATTACCGCCGTCACTTCGCCCGTTTCCAAGACTCTCACGGCTTTACGCTCTGTCCGAAGACACAACCGGTGCTGGCCGATCAACTTGTTATTTTCAACAAGCCTATCCCGCATAGCATAACTCAGGGCCGATCTGATCGTTCTAATAAATTTGTTAACTGTAGTTGCCCGATACCCTTCGTCAAGCAACGCCAAACGGAAACATCTTATCATCGGCGGATCAATATCTACCGGCCTGGCTGGCTTGCACACGCGCCCCAGGACATTCAAAGCCTCTCCATGACTTACTACCGTTTTGGGTGAAATATCAATATCGGGAGAATTGCGCAAGTTCTCCAGATGCCGCTCCACCCAGTCCCTATAGCTGATCTTCACAGGTGCAAAATAATCATTGCTCTCAAGGTCACGTCTCAGCTTTGCCTTGTAAACCCTGGCATCCTCTAACCGCCCAAACGTCTTGCCACGGTTCCTACCACTGCCAGGCTCCAACCAACGTACAACAAAACGCAGCCCACGTTTGCCTTTTCGCTTTACTACCCATACGCTACTACCCATTATTCAAAGCTCCTTTCTGTTGTGTAGCGCAACACGGTACAACACTGGTCGCGATTAGAGCCTCCAAGTCCCCAAGAGTAAAACGAATTTTCCCAGCGATTTTTCGCCGTGGCAGTGCCCCCTTCCGCAACAGCCAGGCAATCGACCCTTCCGGTACCCGCAGTATCTCGGCCGCCTCGGCCTTTGTGAAAAGGATTTTTGGCAGTTCAGCGGCCACCGGTACCCTTCCCCAAATTGTCTAATAGTTTATGGATCGCATTGTCAGACGCCTCCAGCAACTCCACGGCCCGCGCATAGCTGCCGTCGGCAAGCGCATGACCGGCGGTGTCCAGGACGCCCCGTATTGACGCGATTTCAGATTGATTGTTTACCATAAGTTCATAATCAGTCACGTCACGATCCTTTTCGACAATTGCCCCGGCCGTGAGTGACTACGGCCGGGGCGTTGTGTTTACCGTCGAAATTTATATTCTGACATACCAAAATCGACGCTATCTTTTCGCACAATGGGTGCTTCGTGCGATTATCTTCAGGGCCTCGGTTGCCCAAAGGCCCCATTGTGGTACAGAAGTTTTAATACAGACGCATCAAGACAAAGTGTTTTTTGTCGCAAATTGCCAAAGACCAAACCCAACATTTCCGACTTTTTTGACGCCGAAAAGTTGCTTATTGTTTTGCGTCTCATATTCAGAACCGGCCCCGATAATCTGAATGGTCAGCGCCTCTTCCTCCTGAAGAATAAACGGTTTGGTCACCCCGTCGGTTCGGAACACTGCAAAGTCAGTGGTCCATGCGTTCAGCCGCGGATTCAAGACGTGAGAAACTTTATAATCTTGGGACTGTGCCAACGGGTTATCCACGTTCCCCGCGACAACTTTTTGTGTTACAGCCGCCATGAACGATGGAGCCAATCCCTTGCCGGTCATCACCGTAAACTCGCGCGCCTCTTCACACATCGGCTCGCCCTGGTCATCGAGATAACCCAACATATAACCAATAACGCCCAGGACCGCCATCGCCGCTTCCAGGGCCGTCGGCGCGGTTGCTGTCGTCACGTCCAGGGCAGGCACTTCGGTGGCAGTCAGTAGATTTTTCTGAACGCCGCTGTCCCCTTCACTGTGGTCAGTATCAAAGAAATACTGACCATCGTACGCCAGCCCGCTTGTATTGCCAGACCCATTCAATATGAGGGTGGAGAGCAGCTTTCTCTCCAGTGTTAAAGACCGCCGTGCCAGGTCAGCAATACGAAGGTCGATCTGGCTGGTCTTATCGCGCCGAATATCATCGGTCAGAAATTCCAGCGTTGACTCCCATGTCTTATTGACAATAGTCAGCCCGTTTTCGGTAAGTCCTTTGGCAATCCGCTCCCCAACCCATTCCCGCATAGCCGGGGACGCCGTAAGCCACTTATACGTTTCAGACGCCTGGTCAGAACCAGTTTTCATCCCGATCCTCTGCGACCAATCAAGCCGTGCCGCATCTTCCAGCGCCACGAAAAAACTCTGCACATCCCGTCGTCCAAGCCCGCTCGCTCCCATTTTTTTAATCTCCAAAAATATCGGCATAAAGCCATTGTTACAATTTTACAAAAATAGCGACGCGACCATCCGCAGCCGCCTTTTCACTTTTAGAAAACCCTTCCCTTGCCAACCGTTCGCTACCGCCGGCCAGGGCGATCAATCGATCACGTTCAGTATCCGGCAGCCCCTCAAAAACCTCATCGCTTTTTTTTGACATTGCAATAACTCCCGTTCCGCCGGTCGCCGGCGGCGTAAATCCACTTAATTTTTTATCCGGCTTTGCCACCGGCCGTGGTGCCATAATCCCGCCAATTTCAACAGAACCGCCAAAGCAAACTATATACGCTTCGGGCGGAACCTTTGACAAATCACCGTTGAACATTTCGATGTTTTTTGCCATAATCAAAACTCGCTATCAACCCCCGGCCCGGAAACCCACCACCCTTGCTCGCCCATATCCTGAAACGCGAAATCCGGCACCTGATTTTTCGCACTGACAAAAGCTCGATATAGTTTACAAGCCAGGTCCAAATCCCCCGCCTGCACCTCCTCGCATTGCATCAAAAGTGGATGGTCCGGATCGTTTTTCATCTCCTGGACAAACCGGCCAACAATTGACTCGGAAACAAAGCTCGAATAATAAAATTTCTTTGCAAGGTGGTGTAAATCACACGCCGGGCACTTGGCCCGATCCATGTCTCCCCGGATATCACAAAGCATCGCTGCGAGTGGTAGCGGTACAAGACTCTGCCGAAGTATTTCACTCACAGACACATCCAGGACCTCGGCCATCAATCTCACTCCAGCACCCTCACCGTCAACAGCCCTCAACGATAAAGTTTCAACTTCTTGCCTTTCCGCCATCGTTTCACTCCTATAATAAAGCATTATCAATATATTTAATCTTACTCTCCATGAAATATAGCCGCTAACAAAATAAAGTCAACATAAAAAAACCAACAAGCCCTTTTTCCCTTACCCATTTTAACATTTAACTCCCGATAATAACTGAATTTACGCAAATGAGAATTTTATTAAAGATTTTTTTATTTTTGCGGTAAATCGCCCTGTTATTCAGTTGTTGCCAGCTTGCAAAACGCGGATATCGCGAAGCTGACCAATCCCCACTTTTTGCAGGCCGCCACTTGTGTACAGTTGAATTTCCCCGATTCCCATAATCACCGAACCCCTCTGAATTGCACCAAAAGCATCGGGCGGATTTTTTATCCAAAGGTGATCGACCGGCAGAACCTCTCCGTTGAAAATAGTGGCGTTTTTGAGTAGTACAGTCCTCACACAGTTTTTCGGATCAATTCCAAATTTTGCGAACCGACCGATCAAAAGTTGTTCAGTGCCAACGTATGGCATCCAACTTGCCCGCTCAATTTCAGGTGATTCCGGCGTCCCCGCCTCTGCCAGCCGCTCCAAAACATGGCCGATCCGGTCCAACAGCCAATCAGCCACCTCGGTATGTTTTTTCGCATAAAGCTCCTTGGCCGTAACGGCAAAACAAGCCAACTCCTTGGCAACCCCCGGCATTTTCTCCACTACATTCGACATGTCAAAACCTTGATTTTCCATGGTCTTGTACCTCCAGGAAAAAAGAGGCCGCTGCCGGGTACAAGACGCGATTCCCGTGGGAAAGGCGGACCGACAGCGGCCAAACTCAATTGTTCTCTGATTCCAGGAATCACGTCTTGTATTTGCGATTATGTCCCCCCGACCCCGCCCGTCAAGAGAAAAAATAAAAAGAATTTCAGATATGCCCAGAACCCCCCAGGACCCCCCAGGGCGGCCGCCACTCAAAAACAGGTAAAATCACCCTACCCCGCCCACCGGTCCCCCGCCTTACCCTATTCTCGCAAGTTTCTTATTATATATTGGCATCGAGATTCATCGACGGCCGCCCCCCTCGGCCCCCTTGAGCATCGAGCTTGCCTGGCATTTGTTTCATGGTATGGTTCAACTCTTTAACCGCCTCGATCAGTTCCTTTGTTTCCGGTCCCAGCAACTCCTGCATCTTTTCCGGGTGTTTTAGATACTTATCAAGTTCCAGAACACCTTTGGGACCCATCCCATAACCTATACTCGCCGCCACGTCGTAATCCGCTCCGACGTACCGATAAGCCTGATATACCATTTTCCCAAAATCTCGCGTAAACTTCGACCGGCCCTGCTTAGCCATTATTGCATCCATAACGGCCGTTACTTGCTCATCGCGCACTGCATCATCGGCCAGCGATTCATGTTTTACCCGCTCTCCAACGGCCACGGCCTTATCGATCCCAACGGTTTGTTTTGCAAGCCGGTCCTTACCAACAAGCTCCTTAGACTGCTCAAAAATGTTTTCTACCTGTGCCTTCTTGATAACCGTCTGCAATTCCCCGGCAAAATAACGATCAATCACCGGTTGTATTGCCGTTGCTTGCGACTCAAAAACCGCCTTAACCATAGCAGGATCGCGCAGCATTTCCATGCGCTCCGTTGGCCCTGCGCCATAAAACGCCTTTTGCTGGAGCTGCACCGCCCCCTTGCCTTTGACCGCCTTATCCTCTGTAAGTTTTTGAATAATGCCTGTAGCGCCTTCCGCTCCCTGTCCCGCATAAAAACTCGACAAGACAAGTGCCAGTCCTTCTTCAGCGCCGCCCAAATCGCTCGCTGCAAATCGTTTGATTACTTTCAGACCCGCCTCATTAAACGTGCCGCCATACCTGCCCAAAAGCTCGCGGGTAACCTTCGTCATATCGGCCAGATCATCAAGACTTTTATCAACAAACAGCCCGGCAAATTCTCCCATCGTTTGCCCAAACTCGACAGGCTTATCCCCGGCAAGCCGCGCCTCCAGGGCCTTCTTGAATACAGGAAACATCGTTTCAAAATCCGCCGCCGGCATTGCCCCGCCAACGGACTCATAGACTTGAGATGCTTCCTGCATACCTAGCCCGCCGGTTGCATTCTTTTCGACATACTCACGAATTTTTGTCAGGTTAGCCAAATCGCCGCGGCCGCTTACAACCTCTGTCAGAGTTTTGCCCAGTTTTATCGCCCCCGCCGCAACCTCTGCCTGCTCTGCTTTCCATGAAGCATAAGCCGCTTTGGCAACTCCCACCGCTGCGGCAACAGAAACCAACTGCGTCACCACATTCTTAAAACCAGTTACATGACTATCAGTAGCCATTTTGCCTTCGCGCGTCATTTGTTTTGTGCCGTCTGTAACCCGCTGCTGTGCATCCCGTACCTGTAGAAACGCCTGGACAGCCTTTGCCTCTTCCGCCTCTAACGTAAATTTTGCCGTTGCCATATTATTACCCTCGTATTGTTGTAGTCGAGTGATCCTGATTGGCTTTGATCCGCTCGACAATGTTCGCAGCCGTAAACTCTGCCAATTGTTGCGCCTCTTCCCTGGTTATCGCTGTTAGTTCCCTTTGTAAATCCGGGTAACCCGGCCGCCTTATACTCAATTGCCTTGGTCCGCTCATTACCCCATGCGCCCTCTTCCCTGTTTTAAGTGCGCTCACTCGAATTACCCGTGACACTTCACGTCGCATTCGACCGGAATGGACAAGCGGCAATAGTGCATCACGCCTGCCGGTCCTGGCAATGCCTTCCTTGCGATTCATAGTTGAGATAGCCCGCTTGGAATAATTATATTTTTGCGAAGCTCCTGGTCTGAAGTGGCCAGGCAAAAACTTATTATGCCACAATTCTATCGCCTCCAGCATAGCCGGCCTTGTAAGTTTATCCCCAAAATCATCTTTTGCCTTCAGAATATCAGCCGGCATCCCGATTGATGTTATGGTTACTTTTGTAATCATGCACTAAACTCGCTCTCAAAAAGCCTTACATCGGTAAAAGTCGGATCATAATTTTCAACTGCACCGGCTCGCCAGATTAACCAGGTCAACAGCCTACGTGGAATTACTTTTTTTTTTCATTTTGCGCGGCTACTATCTTCCACATCGAAGGCACATCCAACACGGCTTGCAGACTCTCGCGGAGCGTCTCATCGTTCCATAACAGCAGGCAGTTAGCCTCCATCCATCCCACCCGGTAATTAAGACCCAAAAAGAAGGTCGCCATCTTCACCTGCTGCGCACCGGTCATCTTAGGCGATGGCGCCTCTTTTCCCTCCGCCTGCTCTGCCAGGGCGGTATAAAAATCTTCACGTAGCAGCTCCGACAAATCACGGACCGGCGCAAACCGCTCCAGGGGTACCCTCGTAACCTCCCCTTTGGCGTTGACAACCATAGTTTTCGGAAGGTATCTCTCGCATGGAATTAACCAAGGGTGTCCATCCCCCAGCGTAACTATATGCCCGTCAAGCACTTGCCGCCTGACCAGGTCCGCCGGCCCTGGTGGATTATTCGTTTCCCACCCGATCCACAACTGCTCATCGATCTTTTCCCACCTCTGCTTTTCCGGGTAATATCCCACCCTCGGCTCACTGCCGCCAGCGGCCAGGTCGCTTTGAGCAACCGCGCATATTACCCCTGTACCAGGTATCTTCTCCCTGCCAAGATAGGCGCTTTGTGAAAATGTAGCCCCTGCCAGATAATCCATCTTCATCGCCGCCAACTGATCACCCGTCGGCGCATTTTTCAAACCCATAAAACAATATAAAAACCCTGCCATAATCTTGTCCTTTCATTGCCGTTTTTGCCATAAATCACCGTTTGCACACTTTTTATCGCATAAAATGATCGCGCGCGTACAGAAACAAACTGGTTACAAATCTCTCGGTCGCCAACTTCTACCACCTCCAAACGGCGGCAAGCCCCAAAAAAATGTTTGCATACAAAAACACCGTGCCATACTTTGACTCGATCTTCTTGACGGCCGCTGGGTAGGACCCAAGCACTACCCCACCCGCTTGATCGGATATTTTTTCTTTACCCTCGACACCCACACGCTCAGGGGATTGCGCAGAGTAGCCGACCGGTTCAGGAGCTGGTGAGCTTCTCGCAGCAGCCAACGTAGCCCATTCTCTCCATCCTGAAGATACGCTCTCTCCAGAAAATTAGTTACGGTTGTTATATCCGCTCGGCCTTGTGGGGTAGGTGCTCGAAGCTGCACAAACACATCCTCAAACTCTGTCAACATATCAGCAACCGGATCACCTGACAGACTTGGCGGATCTGTTGCTGATTGCTCTGCAACCGGATCGCCCTGGCTGGCTGTGCTGACCTCCAAGTCAGGCTGATACGCTTTAAGCATATCAGACAATGTTTGCCAAGCCTTTGTACGTTGCTTTTCAATTGCCTTTTTTGTACAGCCGATGTTCACAGCACTATCACCAGCAACCTTGCCACTCATATAGTCCTCTACAACCGCCCGCGGTAACGTCGGCAGTTTTGCCAGGGCGTCATGGAATGCCTTCACAATATTTTCTTGATCCTTTCGATCAGACAACGCCTGGAGATATTTGCCCTGGGCTTGGTGCCTCTCGACATCGCACCGGATACGTGACCCAAATACCATCGACAAAACTACAATTTCTCGACTTACGTTTCCCATATCAACTGACCATCCTTCTCGGCGAATTGGTTACAGGCCCCGGCTGAGCTGCGATCCGCTCTCTTATTTCCCTCAAAATTTTTATCTCAGCTTCACGGCCCTTTTGCACAAAAACACTCCCGGCGATCTCCCGTCTTTTTTCCTCATCGGCCGCCGCGGCCTGCTTTCGTTTTGCCTCGACCACCGCCGCCTTTTGGGCGGCGGTAGGTTTTTTGAGTATCACGCCACGAATAAGCCCTGGCGTTTTAGCGACCGGCCCCACTTCTTGAATCGCCCTGGTAATCGTCTGGTCATCGTGAGTCCTACACAGTTTAGCCATAATCTCAAACACAACGGAGCGATCCCAGGACCGGCCTTTGTCCGCGGCAACTTGCAAGGCATGGCGGGTATGTCGGTTTGCCCTGGCGGTCACCTTTTGGCTCTGCCCAAGAGACGCGACCTCGTCGCTTTGATTGCCAGTCCCCCCCGCCGAAACTCCGAGAGACGAAATGCCGGGATCCTCCGAAATAGCCGAAATGTCGATAACCGAAGTAACGGGGGGACTGGCAATCAAACCTTCCGAATTCTTCTCCGAATCCGAAATTGACAAGCAACCCCTGTTTGTTGTTCTATTCCCTTGGGAATACTTAGTTGCGCTCCCGGCCGTTTCCCCTTGTTTTTCGGCTGTTTTCGCAGTTTCCAGCCCAGTATCGGCGGTTTTAGAGCTTTCAGCCGCCAAAGGTTCAGGAGCGCTAAATTGAGTCTCAGGAGCGCTAGCAAAATCAGGGCGATACGCAACCGCCCCGGCTGGTATCTCCACAACTTCATATAGAGCTGACTGCCGGCCTTGTCCTTGCCGGATCACTTCGATCAATCCCAGGGCAACCAACTCAGCCAGGGCCGGCTTAACTGTACTATGTCCGATCCCTGCAAGCGTAGCAATTGCCCGCTGGCCAGGCCACGCCTTACCTGACCGGCCTTTGTGTCTTATTATAACCAGATATGCTTTCAGGGCGGCATGGCTCAGCCTGACAAGGTACCCGTTGTCCACAAGCCAATCGTAAACTTGTCCAAAGGTGGGTTCTCCTGTCCTGGTAACCCGGACCACCGGAGCACCGGTAACCTCTAAGAGTGAACCCCGCTCAGCTAATTTTCTGACTGCGTTTGCCATTTTCAAAAAATCCCTTCTAGCGCAGAAAATTTTCCAAAAAAAGTGTTGACAGACAGAAAAGCCCTGATATGATCTGAATCTGATGTTTGATCATATCGATCTTTTCCACCGCCGGCTGTGAGTAGCAGTCGGCTTTTTTTGTCTCCACTAGGAAAACTGTGCTGTGATCTGTGCTGCGCTGTAACACGTTTCAGTACGTTTCCAGTTACATCACAACACAAGAAAACGCAGTTTTTGAAATGCTAAGGGACTGTAACGACCTTTGAACAAAGGCTCAGATAGGACCCCTGATCCGAAGATAGCGGTACAACCAGCCGAGCTGTGCTCCTAAGAAACTAAAAAAACCGTTTCGATATAATGTTGCCTATAAGTGCTTTGATAGAAACATGTTACCTTGAATATTACTAGAATTTAGTTTTTTAGGCTCCTCATAAGAATCTGTACATGGATATGCCAAAAAATGACTGGTTTCTTCATGGGGGCTTTGCGCCCAAACTCCCAGGATTTTGCGCTTTAATGTCAATCCCGGAGTTTTTAGTTTGACTGTTT
>Ga0209706_10000855_pt1 | contig 17375 bp, 13 predicted proteins | sample PPLLaktember2015_6_FD_187263 | JGI IMG/M metagenome (GOLD analysis project Ga0209706, IMG submission 187263) | Freshwater sediment microbial communities from Prairie Pothole Lake near Jamestown, North Dakota, USA - PPLs Lake P8 Core (1) Depth... | ecosystem: Environmental > Aquatic > Freshwater...
GCCCGGGACCCAGCCGCCGGGGTTCTTGCCGTCGAGCGTCCGCCGCGTCACCGCGGCGTAGATGCCGAGGATCGGGCTCAACGGAGCGACCGTCCAATCCGAGCCGAAGGCCAGGACCGCCCCGGCCCGGCGCAGGGACTCGAACGGGTAAGTCGTCTTGACGCGCTCGGCCCCGATCTTCCCTTCGGCCCAGCGGCCGTCGTCGATGGCGTGGTAGGGCTGGACGGCGGCGACGAGCCCGAGCCGGCCGAACCGGGCGATGTCGGGGGACCGCAGGTGCTGGGCGTGCTCGACCCGCCAGCGCCGGTCGCGCGGGCCGTTGGCGGCGACGGCCTTCTCGTACATGTCGAGGAGCAGGCTCACGGCCCGGTCGCCGATCGCGTGGATGGCCAGCTGCAACCCGGCCCGGTCGGCCTCGAGGATCCGCTTTTCCATGATCCCTTCGGGGAACATCTGGCCGTGGAGCAGGCCCGAAGTCCCGGGCTCGTCCGCGTACGGCTCGAAGAAATAGGCCGTGGCCGAGCCGAGCGAGCCGTCCACGAAGGCCTTGAGCCCGGCCAGCTTGAGATACGAATTCCCGAAGGGCGACTTCAGCTTGAGCCGGGCCAGCGTCGCGACCTCCGTGATCGGGATGTAGACATGGACCCGGGTCGTCAGCCGGCCGAGACGGGCCAGCTCTTCGAAGACCTCAAAGCTCGACGCGTCGGCCATCTCGTGGACCGAGGTGACGCCGTTCTCCGCGGCGTGGCGGATCGAGGCTTCGGCCGCCTCGAGCTTCTCGTCGAACGACGGCTCGGGGATCATCGCGTAGACGAGGTCCATGGCCGTGTCCTTGAGGATGCCCGTCGGCTCGCCCGTCCCGGGGTCCTTCTCGATCTCGCCGCCGGGCGGGACGGGCGTGTCCCTGGTGACGCCCGCCAGCTTGAGAGCCAGGCTGTTGGCCAGGATCATGTGGCCGTCGAGGCGGTTGACGCAGACGGGGTTGTCGGGGGTCGCGGCGTCGACCCAGTCCCGCCGCGGCAGCTCGACGGGACGGAACTGCTGGTGGTCCCAGTCGCCGTTGAGGATCCAGCGCCCGGGGCCGAGCTCGCGCGCCTTGGCGGCGATGCGGGCGACGAAATCCTCGCGGCTCTTGGCTTCGCGCAGCTGGATGCTCTTCAGGGCGAACCCGCCGGCCAGGAAGTGCGTGTGGCTGTCGATGAACCCCGGCAGGACGAGCGCCCCGCCGAGCTCGACGAGCTTGGCCCCGGAGGGCGAGAGCTTCCGCAGCTCCGCCGCCGTCCCCACCCCGACGATCTTGCCGTCGCGAATGGACACGGCTTCCGCCCACGGCCGGGCGGCATCCCCGGTCCAGACCTTGCCGTTGACCAGAACCAGGTCGACCATGTTCCCCTCCGCGGCCGTCTGGCAGCCCGTCGCGAGCCCGAACGCCAGGGTGAGCGTTAACACGCCGTAAACGTTCTTCATTATCGTTCCTTCGCCACCTCTTATAAAAGAATCAGCCTCCGAAAGCAACCCACCACCGGCAAGTCCGGTAAGAGCGGCGAGGAGGGCAGTCGAACCCGACATTGGGAGAACTAGCGGATACTCTCCCCGAATGGCGAATTACGAGGCCGACTCTGGAGGAATAGCATAATCGCCCGGGCGGAGGCCGGCGGAGAAGGGACTGAGGGGTATCGTCGGAGGGAGCATAAGGCGGTGATTTAGCATTCACGGGACGGAGACGCGGAGTTTTTAACCCGGCTCCGGACCGGGAAGGCGTTAAGAATCACCGCAGCGAACGGAGACGATCCCCGAGGTCCCTCGGCGGCCGGCCGGCTAACGTACGCGAAAGAGGGAGAGGCTGGCCTCCGAGCCGTTCCGAGGCCGGCGAAGCCGCAGGGCTAATGTGAAGCTTTGGCGATTATGGTAGAATAGGCCGCTCGACGGGACGCCGCGGCGCCCCGAACCCCCGGAGGACCCATGATCGACGCGACCCAGATCCGCAAAGGCATGATCATCATCATGGACGGCTCCCTCTGGCGGGTGATGGAAATGCAGCTCATCACGCCCGGCCGGTGGAAGGCCATGGTCCAGACGAAGCTGCGCAACATCCTGAACGGCTCCCAGACCGAGCACCGCTTCCGCTCCGAAGAGCGCCTCGAACAGGCCCGGCTCGACGAGACCGAGATGGAGTTCCTCTACGAGCAGGACGGCGATTACGTCTTCATGAACATCGAGAACTACGAACAGGTCACCCTGGACGCCGAGGCCATCGGCGACGCGGTCAAGTATCTCAAGCCGAACACGGTCATCGAGGTCGAGACCTTCGAGGGCAAGCCCGTCGGCGTCAACCTGCCCCAGACGATGGATCTCAAGGTCACGAGCACCGAGCCCCGCCTCCAGGGCGCGACCAAGACGGCCCTCTACAAGCCCGCCGTCCTTGAAACCGGCGCGGTCGTCCAGGTGCCGGAGTTCATCAAGGAAGGGGACGTCATCCGCGTCGACACGCGGGACCACAAGTATCTCGAACGGGCGAAGAAGTAGCCCGCCTCAGAAATTCTGCCGAAAGACCCCGACGTTCCCGTAGCTGTCCCGGACCCTGACCGTGACCTGGTTCTCCGCCCCGGCGGGGAGCTTCAGCGAGACCTTGAACGATTCGTTCCGCGAGTCGGCGATCCCGTCGACCGGGAAGACGACCCGCCATTCCCCCGGCCGGACGAGCACCTTGGCCTCTTCGATGTAGGAATAGGAGTCCTCCGCCGTGAAGGCGACGTCGAGCGAGGCGCCGCTCTTCGCCGCGGTGAAGCCCTTGACGACGGGCAGCGAGTTGTCGATGACGATCGGCGGGCTGGTCTTGTCGGACCGGAGCTCGAGGCCCAGCGGGTTCGAGGGCGAGTCGGAGGCCGTGAGCTTGAGGAGATAGGTCCCGTCCGGGTAGGCCAGCGTATCGAAGGCGTAGATCGTCTCGGTCCAGCCGGCTTCGAGGACGCGCCACTCCGCTTCGCCGTCCTTCCGGATGGCCAGCTGGTACCGCAGCGTGTCGCCGTTCTCGTCGGCGGCGTCCCAGACGACGGTCTGGAAGCCCTTGCGCTCGGCCTTCCGGGCCGGCAGGCCGATGCGGAGCTCGTCCTTCTTCGCCGGCGTCTCGGCCGGGTTCCCTTCGACGCCGAGGATGACGTCGTCCTGTTCGGGGAGCTTGAGATAGACCTCGTTGGGCTTCAGGAACTCCAGCCGCGTCACCGACGGAGCGACATTCGCCTGCAGATAGAACACGGTCAGCCGGTCGAAGACGGGCGAGGCCCGGCCGGTCTGGGTCCTCAGGACGACCTTGACCTGCAGGAAGCGGGCCTTGGGGCTGAGGACCTGTTCCTCGGTCTTTCCGTAGTAGGGCGACCAGTCCGACCAGGTCGCGTTGGGCTCCGCGGTGTTGCCGCTCCGGCTCTGGAGCTGGACCGAGGCGCCCGAGGCCACGGCGGCGTCCCACACGACGCGCCCCCAGGAGGCCTGCGTCCTGGCGTCGAGGACCGGGCTCGTGTATTCGCCGGAGAACCTCTGCTCGGTGAGCAGGAGCCCGAAGTAGCACGGATTGTTCGACAGGACGTAGACCTTGGAATCGAGGGCCACGAGCTGGTAGACCTGCTCGGAGCTCTGCTGCAGGAGCAGGGCGACCCTCTCCTCCCGGTCGATCGAATAGATCCGGCCCTTCGCTCCCGTCCCGAAGAGGACCCGGCCGTCGCCCTCTCTCCAGAGAAGGGTGTAGATCATCTCGTCGTCCGAGCTCCACAGCCGCTTGGCCAGCCCGTCGCCCGTGACGCGGTAGAGCGCTCCGCCCTCCTTGGCCGAGGCGCCGGGGAGCGGCGACGCGGCCGCCCGGCCCGCGCCGCCCGCGGTCGCAGTCGTTCCCGCGGCGCTGACCGTGAGGACGACGTCGCTGTCGATGCGGACGGGCTCGTCGGAGGCCTCGTCCTTCCTCGTCCTCGTCGGCGTCCCGGAGGCCGCCGCGTAGATCTGGCCCTCGCGGTCGACGGCCAGGCTGCGGACCTCCTCGTAGGGCGTCTCGAAGAGGACCGAGGCGCGGCCTTCCGCCGTGACCCGGTAGATGAGCCCGTTGCCCCCGCTCCCGGCGACGACGTCGCCGCGGGCCGTCCGCTCCAGGCAGAGGATATGGTTCTCGGTGGCCTTGAAGAACATCACGCCTTCGCCGAGCGGCGAAACGCGGTAGATCCCTCCCGCCTCCCCGACGGCCGCCCACATCTCGCCCGTGTCGAGGACGAGCAGGTCCCAGATATACTTCTCGGCCGGGTTGAAGAACTCCTCGCCCTTGCCCTTGCCGGTGATCTTGTAGATCTTTCCGTTCGGCGAGGTCCCGGCGTAGAGCGTCCCCTTCCGGTCCTGGACGAGCGTCGTCACGTCCATCTCGGCCGCCTGGAACCAGAGCTCGGCCTGGCCGTCCTTGTCGATCCGGTAGACCTTGCCGCCGTGGCCCGTGCCGAGATAGGTGACGCCCTCGGACGTCGTCAGCACCGAGAGATAGAACTCCTCCTGCGGGGCCGCGATCTTCTCTTCCTTGGGGGCCAGGGCGAGCGTCCCGTCGTAGGAGACCGAGACGCCGTCGAACTTGCCCCGCAGATAATCGTCCCGGGTCCGCAGCTCCCACTTCTGGGGCACGACGGCCTGGAGGGACGCGGCCAGGACGAGAAGCGCGAGGACGACGGGCAGCCGGAGTTTGCGCATGGCGGAGGCTCCTAAAACGCCGGTCTTGGTTCTTCTGGTTTGTCGGAGAAACACGGCGTTTCCATGAATGGTCCAGGCTACTTGCGGATGCGGACGGGGATGGCGGCCCCGCCCTTGAAGACGTACGGGATGGCCAGCTGGTATTCGCTCAAGGTGGACCGGGTGATCTCGGTCGGGCCCGCGGCCGAGGCCCGCGGCGACGCGAACATCGTCTTCAGCGTCGGCGGGAGGTTCGGCAGCTCCTCCCCCTTCAGGAAAAGACCCGGCTTGGAGGCCATGATCCGGAAATAGATCCGGTTGTTCTTTCGCAGGTTGCTGAGCAGGCGGACCAGCTGCTCGAGCGACCGCGGCACCAGCTCCTGGACCCGGTACTGGGTCCGCTCGATCTGCTGCATGGACGCGGCGTCGCCGACGAGGAGCTGGAACTCGCTTCCCGCCGGAAGCGCGGGAGCGACGACCGTGACCTCCTCGACCAGGCTCTCCTCCTTTTGCGTCCGGAAGAAGACCTTGAGGCGGATGGGCTCGCCCGGGGAGACCTCGTACTTGTCGAGGAGGACCTTTTCCAAGGAAGCCAAGCGGCTCTCCTCGATGGCCCGGACGTTGAGGTCGATGCGGAAGATGCCGACGTCCCTGAACTCGTTGTTCATCAGGTAGTGGACGACGGCGGCCAGCAGCCCCGACAGGCTCACGGGCGCGTTGTCGTAGCTGCCCGAGAAGAGGTCCTCCAGGTGGACGCCGAGGCCGCCCTTGTCGAGGAAGACGTCGGCGTTGAAATCGAGGGAGATATCGCCCAGGCTCCGCTCCTCGCTCGTGACCAGACTCGAGACGGCGATGTTGATGAGGGCCGGCGTCAGGAACTTGTCGGCGATAAGCTTGAGCTTGAAGTCCTTGCGGACCGCGGGCCCGGTCTGGAGCCCGATGTTGAGGGGGATGAGCTTGGGCAGGGCCCCGATCTCGCCCGAGGCCCCCGGCGTCCGGTCCTGGACGAAGCGGCCGATGACCGGGCCGGCCGAGGACAGCTTGAAGGAGCTGTCGAGGGCGGGCATGACGGCGATGACCTCGGCCCGGGTCATGGCGTAATCGACGCGGCCCAGGTTGTAGATCGGGTGCCCGAAGGCCAGGACCTTGGAGCCGTCGACATAGGTCGCCGTCCCGACGGCGGAGATGTCGAGGTCGCCGCCGATGAGCTGGACGCCCACGGCGTCGCCCTCCCGGAGCTGGGGCTCGGCCGGGCCTCCCGCCGGTCCGGCCTGGCCGCCGCTCCCTCCCCGGACGGCCATGAGGCCCAACGGGCCGAAGAACGACCGGGCCCTCTCGAAGGCCCCGGCGGAGAAGCCGCTGAGGACGAGGGGGAGCTGGAGGGGCGAGAAGGTCAGGCCGGGCACAGCCTTGGCGGGCGCCGCCGCGAGCGTCTTCAGGAAGGCCCCGGAGAGCTCCTCCTGGCTGGCGTCCTCGCGGATGACGACCGGCGCGGCCGCGCCGGTCTTCGCGTCTTCGGGCCCGGACCCGATATCGAGCATCTCCTCGATCGGCGTGATCCCGGCGATGGCCTCCTTGGAGAAGCTGAAGCCGTAGGCCACGGCGCCGATGAGCTTGCCGTCGATATAGACGGGGCTGCCGCTCATGCCTTGGATGATTCCCGTCGATTCGAGCCCGCGCCCCTTGAGCCGGGCCAGGATGATGCTGCGCTTCGGCGAGGCATTCTCCAGGACGCCCAGGATCTCGGCCTCGAAATCCTCGATCGTCCGCCCCTGGAACACGCTCTTGCCGCGGCCCTTCATGCCCGGTTTGACCTGGGACAAGGGCATGGTGATGGTGGCCGCTTCGGCCGCGAGCGCCGCGGCGAAGGCCAGGAGGAGGAGGGCGATGCGGCGAAGCGTCTTCGTCATGGTCGTCTTCCCCTCGGGCCGGCTCAAATGAGCCCCAGCGTCCGGCCGCACTTCTCGAAGGCCGCCAGGACGGCGTCGAGCTCCTCGTCGGTGTGGCCGGCCCCGTAGCTCGTCCGGATCAGGGACTGACCGGGACGGACGGCGGGATAGACGACCGGCGTCGTGAAGATGCCCTCCTCCCGCAGGAGCCTCCAGAGCATGAAGCACTTCTCGTCGTCGTGGACGAGGACGGGAATGATCGGCGTCTGCGACGGGCCGGTGTCGTAGCCCATGGCCTGGAAGCCCCTCCGCATCTTCGCGGTGACGGCCCAGAGCCGCGTCCGAAGCTCCGGCTGGTTTTCGAGCATGTCCAGGATGGCCAGGACCGAGGCGACCGAGGCCGGCGTCGCCGCGGCGCTGAAGATGAGCGGCCGGGCGTGGTGCTTGATGTAGGAGATGACCGGCCTGGCGCCGGCCACGACGCCGCCGATCGAGGCGAAGGTCTTGCTGAACGTGCCCATGACGACGTCGATCTCGCCCTCGAGCCCGAAGTGCTCGGGCGTGCCCCGGCCGTTCGGGCCGAGGACGCCGATGCCGTGGGCGTCGTCGACCAGTATCCGGGCCCCGTACTTGCGGGCCAGGGGGACGATGCCCGGCAGGTCGGCGATGTCGCCTTCCATGCTGAAGACGCCGTCGACGACGATGAGCTTGCCGGCCCCGGGGTCCAGGGAGGCGAGCAGGCGCTCGAGGTCCTTCATGTTGTTGTGGCGGTATTTGTGGACGGTCGCGAACGACAGGCGGCAGGCGTCGATGATGCTGGCGTGGACCATGCGGTCGATGACGATGTGGTCGCCCTTGCCGGCCAGTGTGGAGATGATGCCCAGGTTCGTCTGGTAGCCGGTGCTGAAGGTCAGGGCGGCCTCGCGCTTCAGGAACTGCGCCAGCCGCTCCTCGAGCTTCTCGTGGAGGTCGAGCGTCCCGGTCAGGAAACGCGAGCCGCAGGTCCCGACTCCGTAGCGGTCGACCGCCGCCTTGGCCGCTTCCTTGGCCAGGGGGTGATGGGCCAGCCCGAGATAGTTGTTGGAGCCGACCATGATCATCGGCCGGCCCCCCACCTTGATGCGGTTGCCGACCGCTTCCTCGATGGGAGTGAAGTAGGGGTACAGGTCGGCCGCCTTGAGCTCATCGGCCCGGGTGAAGGACAGGCATTTTTCGAAAAGGTCCACGCGCATCTCCTCCGATCCGGCGAAACCGGCATGGTCTCGTTGACCGCGGCGGCCGAATCTCATACAATCCCGCCCATGCGGATCCTGGTCACCGGAGGAACGGGCTTCCTCGGCAGCCATCTCGTCGAGGCGCTCCTCGCGGAGCCCGGCGCCGAGGTCTTCGCGCTCGTCCGCGACCCGTCGAAGCCGCGCTGGCTCGAGGGCGTCGAGGGTGTCCGCTTCCTGGCCGGGGGCCTCGGGGCCGTGCCCCGCCTTCCGGCCGGCTTGGACTGCGTCTACCACCTGGCTGGACTGACCAAAACTCTCAGGCCAAGCGAGTATTATACCGTAAACCGGGACGGCACGGCAAATCTGCTCCGGGCCCTCGAGGGCCAGGCCGGGCGGCCGCGCTTCGTCCATCTGAGCAGCCTGGCCGCCGCCGGCCCGTCCTCGCCCGGCCGGGGCGTCCACGAGGACGACCCGCCCCGGCCCATCTCGCCCTACGGGGAGAGCAAGCTTCAGGCGGAGCTGGAGGTCCTCAAGTGCCAGGACCGCTTTCCCGTCATCCTCCTCCGGGCCGCAGCCATCTACGGGCCCCGGGACGAGGACTTCCTCGAGTTCTTCCGCTGGATCAAGCGCGGCATCAGGCCCATTCTCGGCCGCCGCAAGATGCTGAGCCTTGTCTATGTCCGCGACGCCGTCCGGGCCTGCATGCTGGCCGGAGACCCCGCCGGTCCGAGCGGGGAGATCTTCAATATCGCCGACGGCCAGCCCTCCGGCTGGGAGGACATCGGCCGGATCGCCGCCAGGCTCCTCGGCAAGAGGCCCGTCCCCGTCCGTCTGCCCGTCTGGTCGGCCTACCTGGCCTCGATCGCCTCGGAAGGCGCCGGGCGCCTGCTCGGCGGGGGCAAGGCCCTCTTCAACCTCAGCAAGGCCAAGCAGATGAAGCCTGACGGCTGGGTGGCCGATGTGCGCAAGGCCCGGCAGGAGCTGGGCTTCGAGACGGTCTTCACCCTCGAACAGGGCCTCGGCGAGACGATCGCCTGGTACCTCTGGAAGGGTTTGCTGTGACCCGGGCCGCCCGGGCCCGGATTTCGTTTTTGGGGAGGCTTCATCTATAATGAATACGAGCATGACCACGCCGCGGACCATCGTCACCGGGACCGGCCACTACGTCCCGCCCCGCATCGTCACCAACCACGACCTCGAGAAGCTCATGGACACGTCCGACCAGTGGATCCGCGAGCGCAGCGGCATCGCCGAGCGGCACCATGTCGACGCCGGGGTCGGCACGTCCGACCTGGCCGTCGAAGCGGCCCGCCGGGCCATCGCCGACGCCGGGATCGACCCCGCGACGATCGATTTCGTCATCGCGGCGACGCTGTCTCCCGACCACTATTTCCCGGGCATCGGGGTCATGGTCCAGGCCAAGTTGGGGCTGGGCACGACCGGCGCCCTCGACGTCCGCAACCAGTGCAGCGGCTTCATCTACGCCCTGTCCGCCGCCGACCAGTACATCCGGGCCGGGACGTACAAGAGGATCCTCCTCGTCGCCGCCGAGGTCCAGTCGACCAACCTCGACTTCTCGGACAAGGGCCGGGACATGTCGGTCCTTTTCGGCGACGGCGCCGGGGCGGTCATCCTCGAGCCGAACCCCCAGGACGACGGCCGCGGCATCCTCTCCACGCACCTCTTCGCCGACGGGAATTTCGTCTCCCATCTGTGGATGGAGAAGCCCAGCTCGAGGGACTGTCCGACCTTCCAGACGTCCTTCTTCGACGAGGGCCGCTTCGCCCCGAAGATGGAGGGCCGGAACGTCTTCGTCAACGCCTGCCAGCGCATGCCCGAGGCTGTCCGCGCCGGCCTCGAAAAGAACGGCCTGGCCATCGAGGACGTCGACGCCCTCATCCCCCACCAGGCCAACGACCGGATCTCGCTCATGGTCGCCAAGGGGCTCAAGATCCCGGTCGAGAAGGTCATCCGGAACATCGACCGCTTCGGCAACACGACCGCCGCCTCGATCCCCATCGCGCTCGACGAGGCCGTCAAGTCGGGCCGGATCGGGCGGGGAAACCTCGTCGCCCTGACCGCGTTCGGATCGGGATATACGTGGGCCTCGGCCTTCATCCGCTGGTAGAACGCCGTCCCCGCTTCTCGATATCGAGGGTTGATAAAGGGTTTGTCAGGGAATGAAGAAGTGTGCTAGGATTTCCGAGACCGCAGTGAGGAGGAGCGCATGAAAAAGACCGCGATCGTCGTCGCCGTGTTGGCCGTTTTCGCTTGCGCGACGGGCGCCCTGTGGGCCCAATCGGCCGAGGATGCCAAGTTCCAGAAGGTCCTGGACTCGTTCTGGGACGCCTATTTCAAGTTCTACCCGACCATGGGGACGCTGCAGGGCTTTACGAAGTACAACGACAAGCTCGAGGACCCGAGCGAAGGGGCCCTCGACAAGTTCAACGAGGCGCTCGACGGGTTCAACCAGGATCTGGTCTCCAAGGTCGACAAGACGAAGCTCTCGGCCGACCGCCAGATCGAGCACGAGATGCTCCTGGATTTCATCGATCTCGAGTTCCTCAAGCTCCAGTACATGCTCCCCTGGAACGACAATCCGCTGCTCTACAACGACCTGTTCGTCCAGAGCCTGCGGAGCCTGCTCGTCAAGAACGGCGCCTCCGGCGTCACCGCCGCTACGGCCCGGGCCAAGCTCATCCCCGGCCTGGTGAAGCGGGCCAAGGACAGCCTCAAGAACCCGCCCCCCGAGTACACCCAGGCGGCCATCGACCAGATGCCGGCCATCATCGATTTCTACAGGACCGATGTCGCCAAGCTCTCCGGCGGCGCCGCGGCCCTCCAGGCCGAGGTCGTCAAGGCCGTCGCGGCCCTCGAGGACTACCAGAGATTCCTCAAGGGCGAGCTCCTGGCCAAGTCGGCCGGCAATTTCCGGATGCGCGACTGGCACCGCCGCATCCTCAATATGACGACCCAGGGGACCCTGCCCATCGTCGAAGAGATCGTGCCCCAGTCGGCGACGGACGTCAACAACATCCGGCGCGAGATGCTGCTCGTCTGCATCCCCTTCTACAAGCTCATGTATCCCCAAATCGACATCGAGCAGCTGGGACGGACGAAGGGCGAGGAGCAGACCAAGAACATCGTCATCCAGGGCGTGCTCGACAAGATCAAGGGCGATCACGTCACCAAGGAAGAGTTCGTCAACCGCGTCAGCTCCGGCGTCGGCAACATCCGGGCCTTCGTCGAGCAGCAGGGCCTGATCAGCCTGCCGGCGGACGCCCTGACCATCGAGACCATGCCTGCCTACATGGCCAACGGCAGATGGACCCATCTGCAGGCGCCGGGGGCCTACGAAGCGTCCGGGCCCTACACGCTCTACGTTCGGCCCATCCCCGACGCCTGGCCGGCCGAAGACGTCACCGGGTTCCTCGAGGAATACAACAACTACTACATCGACTTCATGACCATCCAGAGGATCTTCCCGGGCACGTTCGTGCCCACGGTCCTGGTCCGCAAGGATCCCTCCATCGTCAAGAGGATCGCCGCCAACAGGGGCCTGATCGAAGGCTGGCCGATCTTCGTCGAGGACATGGTCATGGAGGCCGGCTACGGCAACTACGACCTGCGGATGCGGCTCAATCAGCTCAAGCTCCTGCTCAAGACCGCCCTCGATTTCCAGATGGACATCTCGGTCCATCAGGGGACCTACACGAAGGAAAAGGTCCTCGATACCTTCATGACCAAGGGCTTCATGTCCAAGGTCGAGGCCGAGCGCCGCTGGAACCAGATCGTGCTCAACCCGGGCGAGCTCTCGCAGCCGTACGTCGGCTACCGCGAGATCATGTCCATGGAGAACGATTACCGCAAGCTCAAGGGCGACGCCTTCAACGTCAAGGAGTTCATGCAGAAGCTCCTCGACCACGGCGCCATCCCGCTCCGGAAGCTGCGGACCCTGATCGCCCAGTAACGCATCACAGGGGGGCCGGCAGGGAGCGGAGTCTTCGGAGCGACCATCAGCGCCGCCCCGGAGCGACCCGGAGGGGCGGTACGGGGAGAAAACAAGGGGAGAGCTCTCGGATATTTCGCAGAAGTCCAGCTCCGTGTATCTCCGCCGTCCTTCTGCCGGTCCGCTCCCCAGAGTCCGCTCCCCGCCGCCGGGGGGCCGGGGAGCTAGAGGCATATCCCGAGCAAAGCCGGAGAGAGGGACGATGAACGCGACACCCAGGCTCGTCGATTCCCACGCCCACCTCGATATGCCCGAGTTCGACGCCGACCGGGCCGACGTCGTTCGCCGGGCTTTCGGCGCGGGGGTCGCGGCCATCCTCTGCCCGGCCGATCTGACCCGCCCCGCGAGCCTGCCCGCGATCGCGGCCCTGGCGGGGGAATTCCCCACGGTCCTCGCGGCGGCCGGCGTCCATGCCCATCAGGCCAAGGACTTCACGCCGGATCACCTGGGCGAGCTTGAAAGGCTCGCCGCCGCCGGGGCCATCCGGGCGATCGGCGAGATCGGGCTCGATTACCATTACGACTTCTCCCCCCGCCAAGCGCAGGCCGAGGCCCTGCGCGGCCAGCTCGCCGTCGCGGCGAAAGCGGGGCTCCCGGCGATCATCCACAGCCGCCTGGCCGGCCCGGACATCATCGCCGCCGTCGTCGCCGAGCGCTATGCCGGCGGAGGCATCCTCCATTGTTTCACCGAGGATTGGGCGACCGCCCGGGCCCTGCTCGACCGGGGCTTCTTCGTCTCCTTCTCCGGCATCCTGACCTTCCCCAAGGCCGGCGCCCTGCGCGAGGTCGCCGCGCGGGTCCCCGAGGACCGGCTCCTCGTCGAGACCGATTCCCCGTACCTGGCCCCCGTCCCCTACCGGGGATCCGGGCGGCGGAACGAGCCCGCCTTCGTGGTCGAGACGGCCCGCGTCCTGGCCGGCCTCCGGGGCCTCTCCCTCGAGGCCCTGGCCGAGGCGACGACCCGGAATTTCGCGGCCCTCTTCCCGTTTGAAAAAACGGGGGGTCAATGCTAAGATAGCGCCGCAATGGGCTTGGATCACTCCTTCGACATCGTCTCCCGCATCGATCTCCAGGAAGTGACCAACGCCGTCAACGTCACCCTGAAAGAGATCCGCAACCGCTTCGATTTCCGGAACAGCCGGGCCGATATCGTCCTCGAGAAGGACAAGATGACCCTCGTGGCCGATGACGACTTCAAGATCAAGGCCCTGCGGGCGGCCCTCGAAGAGAAGCTGGTCAAGCGCAAGGTCCCCCTGCGGGCCCTCGCCTACGGCCGCATCGAGGACGGGGCCAACCGGACGGTCAAGCAGGACGTCGTCTTCCAGGTCGGCATCCCGGTCGAGAAGGCCCGCGAGATCGTCAAGATGGTCAAGGGGGAGAAATTCAAGGCCCAGGTCGCCATCCAGGGCGACGAGGTCCGGGTCTCGTCGGCCAAGATCGACGTCCTCCAGGAGGTCATCGCCTTCCTCCGGGGGAAGGACCTCGGCATTCACATGCAGTTCACGAACTACCGATGACCTCGCCGACGCCCCTGCTCGACCGCTGGTCGTCCGTCTCCAAGTGGAAGGACATGTCCTCGCTCTACAAGGAGATCCGGACGGATCTCGACCGGGTCGAGGACCGGCTCGAGTCCTGGTCCCGCTCGTCCAACCCCCTCACCGCCGAGATCAGCCGCTACGTCCTCCGCAAGAAGGGCAAGCGCCTGCGCCCGGCCCTCGTCCTGCTGACCTCACGCCTTTTCAGCCAAGGCAGCGAGGAGTCGGTCTTCCTGGCCTCGCTCGTCGAGCTCCTCCACACGGCCAGCCTGATCCACGACGACATCGTCGACAACGCCGGCGTCCGCCGCGGCAAGGAATCGGTCCACGCCAAGTGGGGCCCGAACATCACCGTCCTGCTGGGCGACTATCTCTACATCAAGTCGATCGGCCTGTCGCTGCAGTCCCGCCACGAGCGGGTCATCCGCCTCCTGGCCGACATCTCGGCCCGGATGATCGAGGGCGAGCTCGACGAGTATGCCCGGTCCGGCGATCTCCGGATCACCGAGGGCCAGTACCTGGACATCGTCGAGAACAAGACGGCGGTCCTGTTCGGCGCCTGCTGCCGCATCGGCGCCATCCTCGGATTGGCCTCCCCGGAAGAGGAGGAGGCCGTGGCCGCCTTCGGGCTGAACCTGGGCAAGACCTTCCAGATCATCGACGATCTGCTCGATTTCACGGGGGACGCGAAGGTTCTCGGCAAACCGACCCTCACCGACCTCGCGGAAGGGCGGATCACCCTGCCGGTCATCCACGCGCTCGGGTCCGGGGGCCGGGCCGGGCGCGAGCGGATCAAGGCCCTCCTCGGCCGGAAGGACATTTCCGGCGAGGAGCGGCGCGCCCTCCTCGAAGACCTGGCCACCCGCGGGGCCTTCGACCACGCGGCGGGCCGGGCCCGCGAATTCGCCGAGCGGGCCCTCGAAGCCATCACCCCGTTCCCCGACTCGACGCCGCGCGAGACCCTCATCCGCCTGGCCGTCTTCGGCCTGCTGAGGAACCGGTAGGCCCGGCCGGAGGGACGACATGACCGAGATCGAAGTCAAGATCCGGATCGACGATCCCAAGGCCGCTCGCGACAAGGTCCTGGCCCTCGGCGCCGTCGTCGCCAGGGACAGGCACCTCGAGACCAACGTCCTGTTCGACTTCGCCTCCGGCGCGCTCCGCGCCGGCCGACGGGCCCTGCGGCTGCGCCGGGCCGGAAAAAGGGCCACCCTGACCTACAAGGGAGAGCCCCAAGGATCCCGATCGTTCAAGGTCCGCGAGGAGTTCGAGACCCAGGTCCGCGACGCCAAGGAGCTGGCCAAGATCCTCAAGGCCCTGGGGCTCAGGGAGACGTTCCGCTACCGGAAGCACCGGACGGTGTTCCGGAAGAGCCGGCTGACCATCTGCCTCGACGAGACGGCGGCGGGGAATTTCCTCGAGCTCGAGGGGGAGCGGCACGAGATCACCCGCTTTGCCCGGGCGCTCGGCTTCGGGCGGGCGGACTTCATCACCCGGAGCTATGTCGAGATGATCGGCGACCGGGGAGAACCCCCGGCGCTTTAGTCTTCCTTGTCTTCCTTGGCCAGATCGTCCTCTTCCTCGAGGTCTTCTTCGCCGGCCTCTTCCTCTTCGGTCTCTTCGCCGGCCTCGACGACCCCCCCGAGGTCTTCGTCGGCGACGACCGGGCCGGGCAGGGTCTCGGAATCACCGACCTCGTCGGGGATCCCGCCGCCCACGAAGACGCGCTCCTCGCGCTCGGGGATCTCGTCCATCCGGGTCGGGATGATCTCGTACTCGATGAGCCCGTTCCGGACCTCGGTCTGGGCGATGCGGATCGGGTTCCTGGACTTGCCCTGGATCTTGGGCTTGGCCCCCTTGAGGAGCTGCTTGGCCCTCTTGGCGGCCAGGATGATGAAGCGATACTTGCTGTCGATATTCCCGTAAGCTTCCAAAGTGTGTCGGCTCCTGCGGAAAAGGTTTAGATAGACGTAGTGGCGGACTATACCAGAAATCCGGCCGGAACGCAAGCCCGCCGATATGTTTTGACAGGGGCGGCGTCCTATGGTATCTAGTTTTAACCCGAATCTCGGAGGAGGTCCCATGACTCAAGGCTTGACCGGAAGCGGCTGGTTCTTCCTCATCTTCGGATGGGGCTTCATCCTGACCCTGACCATCTACTGTTTCTCCCGAGTCCTCTTCGGAAAGAAGCCCGAGGTCGTCGTCGAAGCCGGAGGCCGGGAGCAGTGGGGTTCGCGCATCGGCCTCATCCTGGCCGTGGCCGGCAACGCCATCGGCCTGGGCAACTTCCTCCGCTTCCCGGTCCAGGCGGCCTCCAACGGCGGCGGCGCCTTCATGATCCCCTACTTCGTCGCCTTCCTGCTCCTGGGCATCCCGATGATGTGGGTCGAGTGGACGATCGGCCGCATGGGCGGCGCCCACGGCCACGGCACGACGCCGGGCATGCTCAACCTGCTCTGGAAGAAGGCGCCTTCGAAGTATCTGGGCGCCCTGGGCATCGTCATCCCCTTCCTCATCGTCATTTACTACAACTTCATCGAGTCGTGGTGCCTGGGCTTCTCCTGGTTCTCCCTGACCGGCAAGTACTTCGGCCACGCCAACCGGGAGGCCATGGGCCGGTTCCTGCACGGCTTCCAAGGCCTCGAATCGAACGAGTTCTTCAGCTCTCTCGTCCCCGTCCTCATTTTCTGGGCCATCACCATCGCCCTGAACTATTTCTTTCTCTACAAGGGCATCTCCAAGGGCATCGAGGTCTTGGCCAAGTACGGCATGCCGCTGCTCTTCATCTTCGGCATCATTCTCGTCATCCGGGTCCTGACCCTGGGCACGCCCGACCCGTCCGCGCCGGAGCTCAATATCTCCACCGGGCTGGGCTTCATCTGGAACCCGGACTTCAGCCGCCTGGGGTCGGCGACCGTCTGGTTAGCCGCCGCCGGCCAGATCTTCTTCACCCTGAGCCTCGGCCAGGGCATCATCAACACCTACGCCTCCTATGTCCGGGAGAAGCAGGACATCACCCTGAACGGCCTCTCGACCGCGTCGACCAACGAGTTCGCCGAGGTCGTCCTCGGCGGCACGATCGCCATCCCGGCCGCCGTCATCTTCTTCGGCGCGGCCGAGACCCAGTTGATCGCCCAGGGCGGCGCCTTCAACCTCGGCTTCCAGGCCCTGCCGGTCATCTTCCAGAAGATCCCGCTCGGCCAGATCTTCGGCGGCATGTTCTTCTTCCTGCTCTTCATCGCCGGCATCACCTCGTCGGTGGCCATGACCCAGCCGGCCATCGCCTTCCTCGAGGACGAGTTCAAGTGGAAGCGGCAGAAGGCGGTCAAGGCCGTCTTCGCGGTGCTCGTCCTCTGCAGCGCCTTCGTCATCGGCTTCTTCCGATTCGGCTTCCTCGACGAGCTCGACTTCTGGGCCGGCACGTTCGGCCTGGTCGTCTTCGCGGCCATCGAGATCGTCCTCTTCTCCTGGGTCTTCAAGCTCAAGAAGGGCTGGGTCGAGATGCACAAGGGCGCCGACCTCAAGGTGCCCAAGATCTTCAAGTTCATCCTGACCTACATCACGCCGATCTATCTCCTGGTCCTCCTCGCCATGTGGACCTACCAGGACGCGATCAAGGCGCTCATGATGACGGGCAAAGAACCCGCCAACCGCCCCTACCTCTGGGGCGCCCGGGTCATGATCGTCGCTCTTCTGCTGGCCATGTGCCTTCTCATCCGCAAGGCCTGGAACAAGAAGAAGGGCGCCGCGGTGGAAGGCGAGGAGGCTAAGACCGTCTGACGCGCGGGCCGGGCGCGAACCGGGGACATGTACATGTCCCCGTCCCCAGCCAAGACCGGGGACACGTACCTTCATGACAGGTCCCCTTCCGCTTTTGATTTCCCGCCGCGTCTGTGGTAAAAATGGTTATCGGGGCCAAGGTTAATCAGGACGAAGAATGGATAAAAGGATCTGGGCCATTGGCGGCGGCAAGGGCGGGACGGGCAAGAGCTTCGTCGCCGCGAACCTGGGCCTCCACCTGGCCTCCCTCGACC
>Ga0209706_10000857_pt1 | contig 17359 bp, 12 predicted proteins | sample PPLLaktember2015_6_FD_187263 | JGI IMG/M metagenome (GOLD analysis project Ga0209706, IMG submission 187263) | Freshwater sediment microbial communities from Prairie Pothole Lake near Jamestown, North Dakota, USA - PPLs Lake P8 Core (1) Depth... | ecosystem: Environmental > Aquatic > Freshwater...
GGACGATGCCTGGGTGGCTAAGATCGATCCGTCGGGAACGGCCCTCCTGTATTGCGGCTACATCGGAGGCTCGGGAAACGATGTCGGCCGCGGCATCGCCGTCGACGGCTTGGGTCAAGCGTACCTCACCGGGGAATCTACATCGCCCCAGGATTCATTCCCCCTGGCCGTCGGTCCGGATCTGACCTTCAACTCCTCCAGCGGCGGTATGGACGCTTTTATCGCCAAAGTGAACGCCGCCGGGACCTCGCTGCTGTACAGCGGCTATATCGGAGGGAGCAACGTCGACCGCGGCTACGGGATCGCCGTCGACGGATCGGGATGCGCCTACGTCACGGGATACACATCTTCTCGCGAATCGACCTTCCCGGTTAAAGCAGGCCCCGGCCTGGTCTCCAAGGGCGGGGTCGATGCCTTCGTGGCCAAGGTCAACGCGACCGGCGAGACCCTGGATTACTGCGGTTTCGTGGGCGGGCAACTTGACGATTTCAGCTACGCCATCGCCGTCGACGGATCCGGATGCGCCTGCATCACGGGTGAAACATTGAACGATGAAGGGACATTCCCCGTGGTCGCCGGACCTCTCTTGACCGGCCGGGGCGGATTCGTGGCCAAGATAAAGTCGGACGGGACGGGTCTCGTCTACTGTGGATTCCTCGGCACCCTGGTCGGCTCCCTGACCGGCCGGGGGATAGCGGCCGACGCGTCCGGAAGCGCCTATGTCACCGGAGAGACCTCATTGGACCAGGAGGACCTTCCGGTGACCGTGGGCCCGGACCTGACGCACAACGGAGTCGAGGACGCTTTCGTGGCCAAGGTGAAGCCGGACGGCACGGGTTTCGACTACTACGGCTATATCGGCGGCGGATCGCCGGATAGAGGCTATGCCATCGCCGTGGACGGTTTTGGAAATGCCTACGTCACGGGAACGACCAGTTCCCATGCGGACGCTCCTGGGTACTTTCCCGCGACCGTGGGGCCCGACCTGACCCATAAGCCCGGCGGTGCCGATGCTTTTGTGGCCAAGGTCCCGCCGAATCCCGTCGCGCTCCCGTTGCCCGTCCTGACGGCCGTTGTTCCTGACAACTGCCTGCTCGACGCGCCCACGATAGCCCTGACCATCGAGGGCGCGAATTTCATCGACGGGGCGATCGTGAAATGGCGCCGCGACGGCCTTATGCCGCTCGATTTCCCGACGACACTCATCGACAGCACAAGGCTTGAGGTGACGATCGATGCCTTCTATCTCCACCAGGCCGGGGTCCTTGAGATCCGGGTCCTCAACCCCAACGGAGAGATCGGGAATCCCCTCGCATTCACGATCAACAACCCTCTTCCAACCCTGGCTTCGATCAGCCCGGCGTCGGTGACAGGAGGCGGCCCCGATTTCCGAATGACGCTGACCGGGACGAATTTCTTCGGCGAATTCCCCGTCGTCCGTTGGAACGGGGTCGACATGGCTCAGTGCGGGACCGCCGGCCGCACGGAGATGTGGGCGGAGGTCCCCTCGGGCCAGATCGCGACCGGAGGCGAGGTCGAGATCACCGTCTATGTTCCGTCGCCGGGAGGGGGAACGTCCAACGCGCTCGTCCTCCCCGTTTCATCTTTCAGCTTGAATCCTTCGCCGGCGACGGCGACGGTCAACGCCGGCCAGTCCGCGACGTTTTCCATCGAGCTGACGCCGCAATTCGGGTCCTTCGACTCGGCGGTGTCCTTCGTCAAGGGCAGCCTGCCGAAAGACTGCACGGCGGCGTTCTCACCGGCCAGCGTAACACCCGGCGCCGGCGCCGTTTCGACGACACTGACCGTCACCACCCGAGCGCGCTCGAACTCGGCGGCAGGTACGGCGGGCCCGACCGACGTCCTTCCGCCCGCCCTCGGCCTCTTGCTCGCCGGGATCCTGGCAATGTCTTCGTTCCTGTCGCAGCGGCTGCTGTCCGGGAGGCGGCTCCGACGGTGGGCCATGGCCGCCGTCTTGATCGGCGCGTTCATCGCGCTCGGCAGCTGCAGCAGCGGGGACGGGGGTGGGGATCCTACTACGGGCACACCGGCCGGCACCTATCAGATCAGCGTCGAGGGGCGTTCGGGCAATATGGCGGTTTCAACTACGGTTTCGCTGACTGTCAGATAATAGCGGCATGCTGCCGCTTGATTAGGATATTGACGACGACAACGCCGATAAAAGCTATTTAGCAGGAAGATATCCCCGCTCTCTTAGAAAACGCTCATGTTGAGCCTTGCCGTCCGCCCGAAATGCGGGGTCCGGGTCGAAGTCGCTTTCCTGATTAGCGAGGTTGCGGGTGAGCAGATGCCCGACGCCGGGATAGACATTCAGCTCGCAAATGCCTCCCGATAGGATCACGCGATCACAGAACCGTTTAGCCCTTGAATGGGGCGTAAGGGTATCCTTATCGCCATTAACTATGCTCGTGGGCGGCGTCGCGGCGCCGGCATGCTCGAGCGGAGAATAATCGGCAGCGCTAGCCCGACCACGGAGCAGCCGCACGAACCATCCATCCGCAACCACGTCCAGCGCCGGGGACCACAATAAGAGCAGATTCGGCATGGCGTCTTTTTCGGCAGCTTTGCCGTTGGGCAGGTCAACTAAGGCAGCGGCAGCAACCAGGTAGCCGCCCGCGGAAACTCCATATCCGGCCACCCGGTTCGGATCGATATTGAACTCTGCCGCTTGTCGACGCACCCACTGAAAGGCGGCCCGCGTATCGTCGATAGCCTCTATGGGAGTGATCTCTCCCGCTGCCAATCGATAATCGATGGCGATCGCCACCATTCCCAAAGCGGCAAACCGGCGAGCATCGTCAAATGTCCACGCGGCGCTGCCTGCGACCCAGCCGCCTCCATGGAACAACAGGATAGCTGAAGTCTGCCCCTGGGAAGCCTGGCCCGACGGCATAAAAACATAAGCATTCAACTTCATTCCGTCGACTTCGCGATAGACATAACTAACGGGTTGGCCTACTTGGCCAATTGCCGGAAGGGATCGGACGGCTAATGCTCCAAACAACGCCGCGGAAAGAACGAGAGTGTCGCGAAATCGCATGTGCGCCCCTCTCCTAATGGCGATTTTGCCAAACCTATAACATCAGGGAGAATAGGGCAGTGTCCAAATGAATGTCAAATCGAGTCGAGAATGGGGACCGGCAGAAGGTCAATCGTTCTTGACGCCGCTGACTCGACGGAATACGATACCACCGCCCTCGGGAGGGTGAAGGATCCGGTGATCCTTCCGGACTTCAAAAACGATCCCGGCAGAATCCGGCTCCGGTGGATTCTCCCCTGTTGGATCGTATCTAGTTTGTTTTTCTTGCGTTTACCGATCTTGATGGTTTGATCACGTTTAGGCTAGACTGAGCTGTTTTGAGCATTAGTTTGCACAATCTCTGCACAATCTTTTCTAGCTGTTGACGGCTATGGCGGGGTGGTCTGCTCCGCCGGCCCCCTGAGCACCGGCTGTCTATTCTTGCCGGGCATGAAGTCCTGCGCGGCGGGGCCCCGGAATAGACTGAAGGATGCCGCGAGCTAGTTCATTCTGCCCGGACCGGTCATGCACCAAGCCGTAAAATAATATCCCTATAATCTCTTACCTTGCCGGGAGGCCGAAGTATTTATCGAGCCAGCCCAGGGTTTCCTTAATGAACTCGTTTTCCGGGATGAGATGGTCTGTATCGTAGAGCTTTAGGACCTTGTCCTCTTTCGGGGTTCCCAAAAGATCGAACATCGGTTTGACGGCCATCGCATATGGGAAAGTCATGTCATATTTTCCATTGAGCATGAGAGTCGGGATTTTTACGTGTGTGACGTAGTTGAACGCATTCGCCTCAGGACGGCCCGCGCCCATCATGCCGCCAACTCCGAGGATATTGACCTTGAGGCGCTCTTCGACAGCCGGGATAATGGCTCCCAACTCTCCTCCCCAGCTGATGCCTAGATAAGCGATTTTGTTGCCGTCAATATCGGCCCGGGTTTCCAGATAATCTATGCTCCGGCTCATATCCTTGACCAGTTTGATCAGGTACTCAGCAAAGAGTCGGCTGTTGTCGCCTGCATGGATGGCCGTTAATTTTTCGTCACTCCTCTCAAACGTTCCTTTATAGACCGGGTAGAGAACCGCGCGGCCGTCCTTGACAATGAAAGAAAGGAAATATTCAAATTCAATATATTTATCTAGGTCCTGACTTGATTTCTGAAAAACGGAACTTGAGTTGGGGAAATAGACGACTGTTTGAAAAGGCGGCTTGGCGTTCTTGGGAAGGAAAAGATAAGCGATCACTCGCTCATTTTCGTAGGCCGCGTCAAAGGTGATTTTTTCCTGGACCCAATCTTTGGCGCTCTCGTTCCTCCATTCCAGGCGGGCGTTCAAATCTTTTTTATCGTAGGTAAATTGTTCTTTATAGACTTTAAAAACCGAATCCGGGACAGGCTTCAGTTTATAGAAATCCGGGACCATTTCGACTTTGGTCAACTGAAACGCGGATTTCGGGATCTTTTGGCGGTCGAGATAGAGAGCACAACGGAAACCGTTCCTAGAGGAACGGTCGAACTTCGAGGCCTGGCTCAGGTTCTCGTACATGTAAGTTACGTCATCCCAGGCCCCACCCCTGATGATCCTGCCTTCGGGCGCTTCGTTCGAGCACCACTCCCTGACGTTGCCGCCCATATCATAGGCTCCGTAGTAATTCAGGCCCAGGCGGCTGCCAACGGCCACCGGGCCTGCCCCACCGAAGTTCATGAAAGGCAAGTACCAACTCGGATAGACTCTTTGAAGGGCGGCCAAACCCCAATGGTAGATCGTCGGAAGCTTTCGGCCCGCGAATTCGGCGTACGCCGCCGCTTCATACCAGCTCACGCCGGAGAGCGGATAGCCCGCCTGGCCCTCAGGGAAAGCCCCACCCTGCCAAATGGACGGTCCCGGACGGCCGGTCGTATCGACGAACAAAGCCAGGGCATCATCCCAAGACAGATTTTTACCATCGTTAACAAAAGGCTGCTTCCAATATTCCTTTTTGTGGTACCCGCCCTGGTCGACGAATTCCTTATACTTTTTATTCGTTACCTCATATCGATCGATGAAAAAATCCTCGAGAATTCCTGCGTCGGTTTTACCGCCCGGAATACGAACCATATCGCCGGGAATTGTGCCCACCGCCTCGAGGCGCCTTTCCACGCCGAGGATATCTTGCTGCGTTATCGGATCGTAAGAAAACGCAGATGCAGTGGATTCGAGTGTTTCATACCCCTCCTTTTCCATTTTCCACCGAAAGAAACCCCGCGGCAGCCGGATCTTTTCGATCGGCGTTGTTCCGATATAGCGCCACGGGCGCTCTGGGAAAGAGTACTCCTTGACAAAAACCCGGACCCCGTCAGGGATCGTTTTGACCGGGAAATCTCTCACGCATTTGGGGAAGAACTCTTTGACCTTAGGGTTGTCGGGAAGATACTTGGCGGCTTTTTCGTAGAGGTCGAGCATCCGAAAACTTTCTTTCGGTTGCAGCGGGGAAGCTTCATCGAGAAGGCGTTGAAGTTCGGGGAGAACGATTTGGCGCACCCAGCTGATTTTCGCCTGGCGGTTGAGGATAGAATAGACGACAAAACCGAGGGCGATGAGGACAAGCGCAGATGGAACGGCGACAAGAGGTTTCCGGATGATGCGGAGGAACGAGCGGGGATTGAATACGCCAGCCCTTTCCTTTTCGAGGGTCCCTTGAAGTTGTTTGAGGTTGGCCAGCATCTCGGCCGCTGAGCTATAACGATCTTCCCCCTTCTTCTTCAGCGCCCGACGGATGATCCGCTCGAACCCTTCCGGGATCTTGGGTACTATCGCTTTGAGCGGCTTCGGCTCCTCGTGGATGATGTTGTGGATGATCGCGGATTCAAGGTCCCCTCTGAACGGCATCTTTCCGCTCGCCAGCTCATAGAGGACGACTCCCAGCGACCAGATGTCCGATCGTGCATCAATGGCCTCGCCTTTCGCCTGCTCGGGCGACATGTAGGCCACCGTCCCCATAGTCGAGCCCTCTTTCGTGACCAAAGCCGAACCGGCGACCTTGGCCAGCCCGAAGTCCATGATCTTTGCCTGTCCCTTGGCCGTCAACATGATGTTCGCGCTCTTGATATCCCGATGGACGATTCCCCTCTTATGGGCCTCGCCCAGTCCGGCGCAGATCTGGAGGGCGATATCGAGGACATGGTCGAATGGAAGAGGGCCCTTACCGGCCTTTTCTCTGAGGTTCTCCCCCTCGATGTATTCCATCGAGATGAAGGCCTTTTCCGCTTGGTCATCGACCTCATAGATGGTGCAGATGTTAGGATGGGAGAGGGCCGCCGCGGCCTGGGCTTCGATGATGAACCGCTTCCTGATGTCCTCGTCCAGGGCAAGCCCGGGCGGGAGAAACTTCAAGGCTACGGGACGTTTGAGGCGCGTATCATCGGCCAGATAAACAACCCCCATTCCACCCCGGCCGAGGATTTTGTTGATCTTGTAATGACCGACGATCACGCTCCCGGAGGCAAGCTCCACAGGCCCTCGGGCGATTGTCCGGGTGAATGAGGCCTCTCCCCCCGGAAGCACCGTCGCGCACTTCCGGCAAAACTTCGAATCTTCCAGATTCTCGATCCCACAAGATGGGCATTTCATGGCTTCCCTCTCCCCATCGAGCGCACAATGGGACCGCCGTCGGTTCTCCGAAGGCAAACTCGGTAGTTCGGGCCAGCGGCAGAAGAGTAATCAGTGAAGAGCAGCATGCGACTCTCCCATGAAAGCCCCGGGTTCCCAGAGCTGCCGAGGCATCACGTTCCCCGCACGGCCGCCCCGTTCGGGACAAGGATTAGCGATACAGGCTTTGTCGAGACGCGGCAGACCACGCTGAGATGAGACTCCTCCGGGTAATCTGCGGAAGTCGGCTCAAGCATGACACTCCTTCTGCCTACCGACGGGATGCTCGACCTCAATTCAAGTCCAGGGCGGCTCTTAATAGTATATATAGATAATCCATTTCTTACCACTCCTATAAGAACGCTAAAGTTACAACTATTCGCAGATTGACCAGAGATCAGGGGAATGGGATGAGTGGAGGCAGAGGAGTTCTTGACGCCGCTCGCTCGAGGGAATACGATAACTCAGCCCACGGGAGGGTTCAGGATCCGGTGATCCTTCCGGACTTCAAAGTCGACTCCAGGCGAAATCAATGCCGACGGTTTCTCCCCTGTTGGACTGTAATTAGCTTATTTTCCTTTCGGTTACAGATCTTGATGGTTTAAGCACGTTTAGGCTAGACTGAGCCATTTTGTGCATTTGTTTGCACAATCTCTGCACAACTTGGTTTGCTGGCTAAATCAGAGTCTAGATCGCTGCATAAGTGTCTGTCCGCTGAATCCCCTCGTTCTTCACTGCTTTATCGGCAGTAGGATTATGATCATATGACTCTTCAGGAATGAATCATCAACCCTAATAGGCTCATATCCGGACTGCGCGGCAAAATCGATTACCTGTTTCCTTGAAAGGAAATGCTCGGTGCTGCCGATTTTGGCCGGGTCAGGGTCGACGATCACCAATTGACCCCCTGGTTTTAGGTACTTCCGAGTATTTCGCATCCATCCTGCGGGCTCCGAGAATTCGAATAGACAGTCGAAGACCACGACCATGTCCAGGTCCCATTCGGGAAACAGGGGGTCCTCGACAGCTCCCAGAACGGTCTTTATGTTGGCGATTTTTTCAGCCTTACACCTCTCCTCGATCTGCGTCAACGCGTTCTGATCGATGTCATTAGCATAAACGATGCCTTTGTTCCCGACCCGCTCACTCATTTTGAAAGTAAAGTATCCATAGCTCGCTCCGGCTTCACCGGTCTTCATGCCACCACGCAGTTTGATGACGTCCAGGATCTTTTCCGGCTGGAGATCTCTGTCTCTCATTTTGTCAATGGCGTCATGGCTGCCCAATCCATGTCTTTCCTGGCACAATATTGACCCGGGCAAGAATGTCATCGCCGCTATGATAATAAGGATCGTTTGATGGAACATTCCTTTAGCACGCCGCATGGACTTCTCTCCTAGGCAACTAATAGAGACACTGGTATTACGCCCGAATGACATTTTCTGTTGCGGACAAGTGCCGAAATCTCGGGTTCCGCAGGTTAGGCCGCCGCAAGAGCACCCTAATTCTGCCCTCTGCTCCTTGACACCCGTTCCGGGACAGAATACCATCATTCAGCCCACGGGAGGGTGAGGTATCCGGTGATGCCTCCGGACTTCAAATCCGGTATGGGGCTATAGACGTCCCGGGTGGGTTCGACTCCCACACCTTCCCGCCACTCCCCTATTGATGCACGGTTATTACGACTTTGCCGCGGGCATGTCCGTCTTCAAGATATCGAAGGGCCTCGGCGGTCTCGCTTAACGGGTAGCGTTTATCGATAGTCGATTTGACCTTGCCCGCCTTCATGAGCTCTATGAGGAACAGCAGATCTTTTTGGTTTACGTTCGCGACCATGAGTCCCATGTTCTTGACTCCGGTCATGGACATGAGCATGAGCTGGAAAAATCGGCCCATAGAACCACCGGCCAGGACATATCTTCCGCCGGGGGCCATAATGCGCCGATATTTCGAGATCGAACGGAAAGCCGCGTTATCGAAGATCAGATCATATAGCTGCCCATTATTGGTGACATCTTCCCGCGTATAATCGATGACATGGTCTGCGCCGATCGAGCGCACCAGGTCCATCTTTGCCGTACTGCAAACGCCCGTGACCTCGGTCCCGAATGACTTGGCGATCTGTACGGCGAAACTCCCCACGCCGCCGGAGGCCCCGTTGATCAGGACCTTTTGCCCCGCCTGGATCTTCCCTTTATCGCGAAGGCCCTGCAAAGCCGTGAGTCCTGCCATCGGTACGGCCGCCGCTTCTTCAAAAGTGAGATCGGCGGGCTTCGGCACAACGCGCTTTTCATCGACGCAGACGAATTCGGCAAATCCCCCGTAGCTGCCTTCTCCAAAAACGTCGTCACCGGGCCGGAACTCGGTGACGTTGCGGCCGATCGCTTCAACCCGGCCCGCGATATCAGCTCCCAGGATCCTGTGTTTTGGCCTGAGAAAACCAGCGCCCATGAGCCGCATGAAGAAAGGGTTGGCTCTCACATGACGCCAGTCATAGGCATTGAGGGAGGCCGCATGGACTTTTACCAATATTTCGTTGTCTTTGGGGATGGGTTTTTCGACCTCTTTGAGATGGAGGACATCAGGCGGTCCGAATTTTGTATAAACGATGGCTTTCATGAGGTCAGCGCTCGAAGATCAAGCTGTAGGGGGCCCGGCCGAACTCGAAGGCGAAGACGAACCGCCAGCCCTCCTGGGCGTTCGCGTTGAGCATCTGCTCGACGTTCTGGCCGGTCGACGGATAAGGCACGACCTTATACTCCCGGCTCTGGGCCGCCCCGGCGCTCGTCGGGACCGTGATGATCGCCTTCACCAGGATGACGATCAGCAGGACAAGCGCGATGTTGATGAGGACATTCGTCAGTCTCGAAAGCTTCATGGTTTTCCTCCCCGGACAACTATACCACTTCTCGAGAGGACCCGATAAGCAGCAAGTTCTTCACCGTCGAGACGGACGACCTATTGACGGGAGTCAGCCCCTTCTGGAGGTGATGGTTTGACAACGCCTTAGCTTTCTGCGCATGATAGTCAGAGAAGCACGGGAGAATCACCATCATGAGATTTCCGTCCCAAAGAACTCTGGCCGTTATCGCCGTTGCCTCGGTCCTGGCCGTGTGGGCCTCCCCTCTCGGCGCCACGGACATCTTCCGGGCCCAGATGCTGACAGGCAAAGCCCCGGTCGAACCGGCCTTGATCAAGATCCAGATCGAGGTCACGAGCTGGACGACGCCTGAAGAGGTACGGGAGCTGCAAAATATCCTGAACAACGGCGGACCGAACGCCTTCCTGGACGCGTTCAGCAAGGCCGACAAGGGCGTCGTCCGCTTTATGTACGCACGCGGCTTCAACCTCACCATCCACGCCGCCATCACGGTGCCCACAGAGAAAGGCAAGAAGGTCCTGCTCTTCTTCAACCGCCAGCAGTGGGACTCCAACTACCAGAGGTCGATGGCCCGAAACTTCTTCATGGGCATCGAGCTCAAGCTCAACGCCAAAGGCAAGGGCGAGGGACGCTTCTACGAGGACGCCCAGATCCGGCTGGATCCGCAGGAGGGCCTGATCGCCGTCGAGACCTATGACGGCACGCCGAAGCTGTTCCCCCAGGTGCAGGAAGTCATCAAGAAGGCCAAAGAAGAAGAGAAGAAGTAGGCTTCAAGCTCCCCGACAAGAATCTCGCGCCTGACGAAAGTCAAGGCTCCCGAGGCATTGTCTTTCCTTATGGACAGGGGGATAATGCGAGATGGGGAGAGGGCAAGGGAAGATGGCGGACCGGAGGGATACCAAGATGATGCACCATCGCTCGCTTTTGGCAGGCCTTGGGGTCTTTTGTCTCATGGGCTTCGTCTTTGTGGCGGCGGCATGGGCCCATCGGCCGCTGGCGCTGTCGGCGGGGCAAGCCCCGCCTGTCACTCTGGAACCCAACCTCACGATCGGCGTCGAAGACGGCGACGAGAAGTTGATGTTCGGCCGAATCATCCGTATTGATGTCGACAGCCGCGGAAATATCTATGTCCTCGACGGCAAGTTCCGCAGGGTCAGTGTGTTCGATAGCAATGGAAACCTCTTGAGGCAGATCGCCGTTCCCGAGGGGCAAGGCCCCAGAGAGGCGACGAATTTGAGCGGAATCGCCGTAACGCCCCGAGGAACGCTTTTCATTAACGACATGAGGAGAGTGATCGTCTACGGATCGGACGGCGAATATCGCCACACTTTTCTGGTCGATTTCATGATCTCCTCGATCGGCTGCCCCGGCACGGAGGAGTTGCTCGCCATCGGGCCTCATAATGGGAAGATCCTGCATGTCTTCGATGCCCAAGGCAAGCACATCGCCTCATTTGGCGACTTGTTCACGCCGCCCGGTGAGTTGGAGCCGATGAAGGAGATGCTGATGTTCGGCGCGCCCATCCTTTTCAATTGCGCGAAGGACGGGCGCATCTTCGTGCTCAATCCTCACAAGTACGAAGTCTCGGTATTCAAGGAACGCAGGCTCGAGAGCGTGATCAAGGGCCAGAACGACGCCTTCAAGCCCATCCAGAAAATGGGCCGCGGCTTCGTGTCCACGGCCGCGCACATCGTTTCAAGCGGCGATCTCGTCTTTGTCGTGCTCCAGAAGCTCGACCCGCAGGCCAAAAAGACCGCCGACGTCTTTCGGGCCGGGCGGCAAATCGGGTCGATCGAGCTCTTGGGGACACCCTATCTCGCCGACCCCCAGGGCATGATCTATATCGCCGAAGAAGAAGGCTTCCCCAAGGTCATCCGCTGCGCCGTGACCTGGAAGGTCAAGTAGAAAACCGTTCGCGGATCGCCCTTAAGGCCACGCTATATGCACTTTATTGGCGTTGGAGGGAATCGATGATAATGAGCGCGTCTGTCAAGCCACATCAAAAGGTGCTCGTTGGACTAGGGGCGATCCTCCTTATCGTCGCTCTCGGTGTAGGAGGCGCCGGCGAGGGCGGGCTTAACCCTCGAGTTATCCCCTTGCCGGAGCTCGAGGCCGCGGTATATGTCCGAGCCGATCACGGCCGGGTCTACGTCCAGGACAAAACAGATATCGCCGCCTATTCCTTTGAAACCGGCCGGTTCCTGCGGCGGATCGGGCGGAAAGGGCAAGGCCCGGGCGAGTTCACGATGCTCGGAGGGTTCACGGTCCTTGCTGACAGGATCGTAGCCGTCGATATCGCAAAAACGCTCTTCTTTTCCATTGAGGGCGAATATCTCAGCCAGGTGTCGCCTCCGGCGCGCATCATGTATTATCCATTCCTTCCCGTAGGCAAGCATTTTGTGGGTGTCCCCAGGGAACTAAAGGACGACGGAACGACCCTGCCGCCGGTGGGGATCATCTATGATCAGGCAGGAAAACCTGTCAAACGGTTCTTTGAGGTCCCTGACATCCTTCCCCCTCCCCCGCCGCCGCCGGGATCTTCTCTGCCTTCAGGCCAGGAGGACGCGCTGATGGTCAGGGACTATTTTGACTATGTCGTTCACGACAATAAGATCTTTGTCGCCGATTCGAGAAAGGGGCTTTCGATCTCCGTCTTCGACGAGACGGGCGCTCTCCTCTACGAGATCCGGCATCCGCTGGAGCGGGTGAAGATGTCGAAGGAGTACCGCGATTTCGCGACGAAGAGCTGGCCGGAAAAATACTGGATGACCCATAAACCCGTCTTCCCGGAGGTTTTTCCCGCCTTCGCCGCGTTCAAGATCGACGATAGCCGGATCTACGCCGTCACCGCGGCCAGGAAGGATGGCCGCTATGAGGTCATCGTCATGGACCTCAAGGGGAGGATCCTCGAGCGGGGATTCCGGTTTCCCATGCCGGTCGACTTTTGGATGCCGCATTCCTTTGCCCGGACGTTCGACGTCGAAGCCGGCCGGTTCGTCTGGGTCGAATACAACGACGCCAAGGAACACTACGAACTGCATATCGAGTAGACGTAGAAGAAGCTAGGCGAGCTTTTTGACGCGCAGGTCCGGCGAGACTTCCTTCTTGCCGAGGAACTCGTAGCTGATCGCCCCGAACTTGCACGACGAGACGCAGCGCAGGCAGCGGACGCAATCGGGCGAGTTGGCCTGCTCGTAGATCTTGATCTCGACGGGACAATCCTTGTGGCACTTGTCGCAGAGGGTGCATTTCTCGTCGTCGACGGCCATACGGAAGAGGCTCACCCTGTTGAACAACCCCCAGAAGGCGCCGAGGGGGCAGACCGTCCGGCAGAAGGGCCGCTGGCTGACGACGAACCAGCCCAGGAAGACGGCGAGAAGCCCAAGCTTCCAGTAGTACATGAACCCGACCAGGGGGCGCAGGTCGGCCTTGAGGAGGACGAGGGGGATGCCGGCCTCGAGCGTCCCCGCCGGGCAGATCCATTTGCAGAACCAAGTCTGGCCGTAGCCGAATTCGTCGACGATGAGGAGGGGCAGGGCGACCACCATCGTTACCAGAACCACGTAGCGGAAATAGGTCATGAAATGAGGGATGCGCAGCTTGGGCGTCCGGATCTTGTAGATGGACTCCTGGATAAAGCCGAACGGGCAGACCCAGCCGCAGGGCATGCGGCCGACGGCGCTGCCCACGGCGGCCATGAAGCCGGCGACGTAGAGGCCGAACTTCTTCTCGGCAATGGACAGGTTGAAGCGCAGGCCGGCGAAGAAGGTCTGCATGGCCCCGATGGGGCAGGCGCCCATGGCCGAGGGGCAGGAGTAGCAGTTGAGGGCGGGGACGCAGACGCCCTTGATCCCGCCCTGGAAGATCTCGCCCTTGAACCACGAAGGGATCCAGGCGTTGATCCCCAGGGCGAAAGCGGCCTGGTACCAGGGCCTTTTATCGCGGGGCTTGCGGGGGAGGCTCTTACCCATCTGCGCGCTCAGCCGATCCCGATGCAGTCAAGGCAGACGGTGATCGCTTTTTCGAGGACGGTCCTGTATTCGCCGAGGAGGAGCCCCGCGGCCATGAGAACGAGGGACAGCGTAAGCAGGATCCAGGGAAGCCGGCGCTTCACCGCGCGGCTCCCCCGAGGACGGCCTTGACGGCGGCGTCGAGCTCGGCGATGTGCTCTTCCTTGAAGCCGACGTGGGCGTGGGTGATGGTGCCCGTCGAATCGATGAGATAGACGACGGGGATCTCCTGGACGCCGTACCGCTTTTTCATGTCTTTGGCCGTCGCGGCGATGTCGGCCGCCGCGGCGCACGAGGGGGCGTCGGCCAGCATGGGATACGTGATCTTGAGCTTCTGGTAGAAGGGTTTGACGACCTTGCCGCCGGCGTCGTCGAGGGCGATGCCGAGGACGCGCAGCCCGCCCTGGGCCTGGCCCTCGGCGGGTCTGTAGGTCTCGCTGAGCTGCTGCATGTGCGGCATAGCCCTGCGGCAGGGCACGCACCATGTCGCCCAGAAATCGATGAGGATGCCGTCGGGGTGGGTCTTGACGGTCTTCGTTTCGCCGGCCACGGTCTCGGCGACGGTCAGGGTCAGCTTCCCCTCCTCCATGGCGACGGTGTAGTCCTTGCCGTCGATGTTCTTCAAGGAGAACGGGATGAGCTTTTCGCCCGGCTTCATGACGGCGAACGAAGGGGCAGAGAGCAGGAGAAGCGCGGCGACGGCGCCTGCGGTCTTGGCGAATGCTTTCATGCTTTACAGTTTAGCGGTCCCGGCGGGTTATTTCAAGGAAAGGTGATAATGGGAGGGAAATGGAGGGGAAAATGGGGACGCTTCTATTTTTCGTCACGAAAAATAGAAGCGTCCCCATTTTCCTGAAGCGTCCCCATTTTCCCACGGTCAGAAGCGATAGGCCAGGCCCAGACCGGCGGACAGGCCGCCGACCTTGGCTTCGAGCGGATCGTCGCCGTCGGTGCGCAGCGTACAAACCCGATAACCGGCGAAGATGTCGAGCCATAACGAGCCGCCGAGCCGGGCCAGGACCCCGGCTTGGGTCAGAAAGCCCAGACCGTTCTCGCTGACCGTCCCGAGCGGGTTCTCTTCGCGGAAAAGGAAATAGGCGGCCGCGGCGCCGACGTAGGGCCGGAGGCCCGTCTTGCCGAACTCGGCCCGCAGGCCCGCGTAAAGAGGGGTGATGCGGACCTTGGTCTCCTCTTCCGAGACCGAAAGGAGGCCCGTTTTGCCGAAGATGTCCGCCCCCGCCCAGATCTGGACGGGACCGGCGATAGGGATAGCGATATCGACGCCGAAGACGGGGCCGCCGCTGTAAACATCGCGAAAGACCTTGTCGGCCGGAAAAAAAAGGCCCGCCTTGGCGGTCAGCGTGAAGCCCGCGCCGAAGGCCGCTCCGGCGGATCCGGCGAAAACCAGGGCAAGACAGGCGGCGGCGATGCTTTTCTTCATGACCGTTCCATTCTAGTCTTTTTCGCCGGCGCCGGCCAGGGCGACGGGAGTCCTCAGCGGACGACTAGCGTAACCGGAGTCTCGGCCGACAGCCCGCCCGAGGTCGCGTGGACCATCACGACGTAGGTTCCCGCCGGGGTGCCGAGGTCCTGAGGTTCGTTCGTCCCGCCCGCCCCGCAGCCGGCCAGCCCGATGACGAGAAGGACCATCGCGGCGGTTGCCAAGCGGCGCCGGGCAATGGACCCGCGCAGCATGCGGTCGCGGGAGAGCATCCAGGCGAGGACGGCCGCCGCGAGGAAGAGCAGCCCCAGCACCGGCGGAATGGGTCCGGCCGGCCGGATAGCGGCCGCTGTCGGGGAGCTCTGGCGGGCCCGTGTGCTGAGTGTCAGTGTGGTCGACGCCGCGGCATCGCCGGGCGTCACGGTCGACGGCGAGAAGGTCGCGGTGCACCCTCGCGGCAGGCCTGTGGCGCTGAAGGACACCGCGGAAGTGAACGCGCCGTACCGAGGCGTCACCTCGACCGCGCAGGTCGCCGATTGCCCGGCGGACGCGGACAGCTCCGTCGGGGCCGCGCTCATCGTGATGTCGGACACGACGAAGGTCAGCCCGGCGGAAATGCCGCCGGACGGGGCGGGGTTGTCGACGGTCACCTCGAATTCCCCTCCGGCCTCGAGGTCCTGGGCAGAGAGCGCGACCTGGACCTCCGTTTCGCCGACATACGTCGTCGTCTTGCCGATGCCGTTCACTCGCCCGAGCGAGCCCGGAACGAACCCCGTTCCGCGCAGGGTCAGGGCCAGCCCCGTCCCTCCCGCGCTCGCCGAGGCCGGTGAGACCGAGGTCAACGACGGCAGGGGGTTGTTGACGGTGAAGGACATGATGTTGCTGTTCCAGCCCCCCGTGTCCCGGACGGCGACCGGGACGATCTTGCCTGAGGCGAGGTCGGCGGCCCCGATCTGGGCGTCGAGCCGGGTGCTCGAGACGAATGTCGTCGGACGGTCGCTGCCGTCCCACGTCACCACGACGCCGCTCACGAAATCTGTGCCGGTCAGGGCGAGGGTGAACGCCGGGTCCCCTGTCGCCGCGCCCGACGGCGAGAGGCTGGAGAGGACATGGGTATAAACCTCGGGGCCTCTCATCTCGCCGGCGAGAGGCGCCAGGGCCGATTCGCCGTGGCCGTCCTCGAAATAGAAATAAAAGGTGTGGCTGCCGAGGGAGAGCGTCATAGCATAGCTGTACACGCCGTTTGCGGGCGGCTGGCCGGAGACGAGGCTCATCGCGTGGGGGGTCCCGTCGATGACGACGTTCTTCACGGACGGCACGTTGCCGTCCTGGTCCGTGTACCGGACCGTGAACGTATACATAACTCCCGGCCTGCCGGTAGCGGGGTTGACCTGAGGAGAGGAGAGCGTCGGCGGATCATTGGCGGCCGGGCCGGCATAGGCATAGTCGACATAAGCGTAGCCCTGCTGGGCGTCGATCGTCTGGGGGACGAGTGAAGAGGCCGCCTCGGCATCCGGGTCGGTCGTCATGTCGACGATCTTGAAAGCGCTCAAGGTCGTCGGATCTCCGGCCGTGCCGTCGTTGATCCCGAGGTAATAGCGCTGCAGCCCGGCCCCCGCGGCCAGGAGGTCCGTGAAATCCAGGACGAAGGTCGCGGGTACGGCCGTCGTCGAACCGTCGAAGGCATAGGCCCCGCCCTGGCTCAGGAGGGCCGCCGGAAACCACGTTTCCGCGGGGACGGTGGCGGCCGTGTTCGAGCGGCCGAGAGTGAGCCGCACCTGGCCCCTCTTGGCGTGGTTGACGGTGAACTCGCCGATCATCAGCGGCGCGTAGCCGTTACGGGCCGTCAAAACGTAGACCTGGTCGCCCTGGAAGGCCGCGACACGTCCGCCCGACGGGGCGCCGGGGACCGCCGAAGGGTTCCGGAGGGCGTCGTAGGCCAACCACGTGAATCCCCCCTCGCGCCACCCGGTGCCCCAGGAATTGGCGATGCGGAAGGCGCCTTTCTCGCCCGCATCGATGATCCCGTCCGTATTGATGTCCGTCCAGACGGCGTCATTGAAGCCGACAATGGTCATCGCATGCCCGCCGTTGCTGCCGTTGAGCCAATAGCCGACGGCCCGCCCCGCGGCGGCATCGTCGTCGGACGTCGAGGGGTCGTCCGAGGCGGTCATGAAGACCCAGGAGCTGATATAGGTGCCGTATACGACGATATAGCCGTCGACCAAGAGCTCCTTGATGAGCTCGAGCCCGGTCGCCGTGCTGGCGTTATTGACGTACTGGATGGCCTTCGTCCGGACGCCGAGGGCGTTCCTCCAGACCGCTGGGTCGAGGCACCAGGCGCGGAAGTCCGA
>Ga0209706_10000861_pt1 | contig 17310 bp, 18 predicted proteins | sample PPLLaktember2015_6_FD_187263 | JGI IMG/M metagenome (GOLD analysis project Ga0209706, IMG submission 187263) | Freshwater sediment microbial communities from Prairie Pothole Lake near Jamestown, North Dakota, USA - PPLs Lake P8 Core (1) Depth... | ecosystem: Environmental > Aquatic > Freshwater...
TTCTCGGCGCCGCGCGCTTTGACCTCGGGACGGAGGTCGAGCGCGAGCAGGGCCGGCTTGTCGCCGATGTCCATGGCGACGCGGTAGACGAGCTCGGACACCTTTTCCATCTTGGCATAGTCGACCTTGGCCTCGACGTCGCCTTCCGTGTGATAGTCTTCCGTCGTCCCGCAGAAGAACCACACGGCCGGGATGCCGTAGCGGATGTAGGGATATTGGTCGCTCCGGAAGAAGAAACGGTCCGGGTGGCCGGGGGCCTCGTACGTGTAGTCGAGGGCCAGGCCGGGCCCGGGCTTCGCGTTCATGGCCTGGATGCTGGCGTCGAGCTCCGAGCTGAGCTTGTTCGAGCCGATGAGGTAGATCTGGTCCGCGGCGTTCCTCGAGATCATGTCCAGGTCGAGGTTGGCGCTGATCTTCTCCACGGGCACCGGGCAGTGCTGGACGAAATAGTACGAACCGATGAGCCCTTTCTCCTCGGCCGTGTTCCAAACGAAGATGACGGACCGCCTGGGCCTCGACAGCGTCAAGGCCTCGGCGATCTCGAACATCCCGACGGCGCCGGAGATGTTGTCGTCCGAGCCGGGGAAGATCCGGCCTTCGCGGACGGGATTATGATCGTGGTGGGAGCAGATGGTCAGGTACTCCTCCCGCAGCACCGGGTCCGCGCCTTCGAGAACGGCCACGACGTTGAAGGACCGGTCCGACCGGATCGCGGCGCCGATCGCGATCTCGAGCTTCCGCCCCGGCAGCTTCCTTGCGGCCACGGGCTTCCCGGAATGGAGCGTCGCGGACATCCCGGCCAGCTCTTCTCGGCTCCATCCCAAGATCGCGGCGGCCGCGGCGTGGCGAACCTCGACCTGGAGGAACGGACCGCCGGGTCGCTGCGGCGGAGTCCCGGGAAGGGTGCCGGCCCCCATTCCCGTGACGACGTCGGGGAACCTGAGCCTCTCGGGCAGGTCGAACGACAGGCCCTTTTCGACGAGCCGCGCCTCCCGTTCTTCCGTGACGATCGTGACGACCGCCGCGGCGCCCCGTTCGCGCAAGGCGCCCGTCCGGCCGGCGAGGAGCCTGCGGTTCTCCGCCGGCTTGAGCGGATGGCCTTCTGGAAGCGTCGCGTCCAGGATGACGGCGACCTTGCCTTTGAGGTCAAAGCCCGCCAGATCGTCCCAGCCGAGCTGAGGCGCGCTGAGCCCGTAGCCCAGGAAGACGATCTCGCCCGACGCCTTCCCGGCTTCGAACGACCGGCCGACGGTCGCGTCCGCGGGAAGGCTGAAGGTCTGTTCGTGTCCTGCGGCGACCAGGCGAAGACCCGACTCGCAGGGGACCACCGTCGTGACCTCGACCGGGACTTCCTGATAGAAGGACCCGCCCGGCATGAGCGGTTCGAGCCCGATCCGCTCGGCCGTCAGGGCGATGTATTTGGAGGCGATGTCCTGTTCGGCGGAAGGGGTGTTCCTTCCGCGGAACTCCAGCGAGCTGAGGAACTTCTGGTGGAAGGCCATGTCTTCGGGCCGGATCGAATCCAAGGCCCGGGAGGTGGCGCCGTCCGAGCACGAGGACAGAACGGCGGCCAGGCCGGCCAACAGGAAAGATGTGGTGGTCCGACGGGTCTTCATGGGGGCCTCCTCGGTCAGGTTTTCGTCACTCTAGGTAACTCATCGGGTCAAGGTTGTCAAACGGGGCGAGGGATTGCTTTTGGTTTCGGCTGGGATATAATCGTCCTCCTTAGCGCCCCTAAGAGAGGCATAGCATGAACATCTGGAAGACGAAATCCCCTGCCCAGATCGCCGAGGCGGCCGAACACACCCAGCTCAAGAAGAACCTGACCGCCGTCGACCTGGCCGCCCTGGGCATCGGATCGGTCGTCGGGACGGGCATCTTCGTGGCCACCGGGCAGGGGGCCCAGCTGGCCGGTCCCGGCGTGCTGTTGTCTTTCATCATCGCGGCGGTCACCTGCGGCTTCTGCGCCCTGACCTACTCGGAGCTGGCCTGCATGTTCCCGGTCGCCGGCAGCACATACTCCTACTCCTATGTCGCCTTCGGGGAGGTCATCGCCTGGATCATCGGCTGGGACCTGATGCTCGAATATCTCGTCGCCGCGAGCGCCGTGGCCTCGGGCTGGTCGACGACGTTCATCGGCCTCATCCAGAGCGCCGGGGTCAAGCTGCCCCAAGCCTTCCTGACCCCGCCCATTACGACGGTCGACGGCCGCGTCGTCCTATCCGGCGGCATCATCGACGTCCCGGCCATCGTCATCACATTGCTCATCACCTGGGTCCTCTATATCGGCATCCGCGAGAGCGCCAAGATCAACAATTACATCGTCGTCGTCAAGATCGCCGTCATCCTTCTGTTCATCGTCCTCGGCGTCCGGCACATCAGCCTGGCCAACCTCACTCCCATGATGCCGTTCGGCTGGAAGGGCGTCATGGCCGGCGCGGCCATCATCTTCTTCGCCTATATCGGTTTCGACGCCGTCTCCACCGCGGCCGAGGAGACGAAGAACCCGAAAAAGGACGTCCCTCTCGGGCTGATGCTCTGTCTGGGGGTCGTCATCGTCCTTTACGTCTCCGTGGCGTTCGTCCTGACGGGCATCGTCCCCTACAAGCTCATCGACGTCGGCAACGCCCTGCCCGCGGCCTTGGGCCGGATCGGGATCCAGTGGGGCGGGGCGCTCGTCGCGACCGGGGCCATCATCGGCATGATCTCGACCTTGCTGGTCACGCTCTACGGCCAGATCCGCATCTTCATGGTCATGGCCCGCGACGGCCTCCTGCCTCCGGTCTTCGCCAAGGTCCATCCCGTTCACAGGACGCCCCACCTCTGCACCTGGATCACGGGCATCGCCACGGCTCTCATCGCCGGCCTCTTCCCGCTGCCGATGATCATCGACCTCTGCAACATCGGCACCCTGTTCGCCTTCGTCCTCGTGTCCGTGGGCGTCATCGTGCTGAGGAAGACGCGGCCCGAGGTCGAGCGCAAGTTCAAGACGCCGGGCGTCCCGTTCACGCCGCTCATCACGGTCGGTTTCTGCTTCTACCTGATGGCCAGCTTGCCCAAAGTGACCTGGATCCGTTTCGGGGTCTGGATGCTGGCCGGCCTGGCCATCTACTTCATGTACGGCTTCCGTCACAGCAAGCTGCAGAAGGCCGCCTGAGGGCCCGGCGCAAAGTATTGACAGGGGCGGAGGCCTCTGCTAATCTACGCCCTTTCTCCGAGTCCGAGGAGCTAACGCCCTATCCGGCCACGCCCTCCGACCGTCAGGGACAAGCGGGAAACGGCTTGTCCTTCCATTTCGAAAAGGAGAACACTGTGAGATCCGTGCTGCGTCCCTCCCCCCGGTCCGCTATCATCCCGCTCCTCGTGCTCCTGACGGCCCTCGTCCTGGGCCCGCAGATGCTGCGCGCCCAAGAGGCCCAAGAGGAACAGAAGGCCAAAGAGAAGCAGGAAAAGCCGGCCAAGATCACCGAGGAGATCCTCGTTATCGGGAAGTCGCCCAAGGATGTCCCCCTGGCGACCGTCTCGACGGTCGTCTCGACCGACATCGACAAGCTCAAGCCCCGCGACATCGCCGACGTCCTCAAGTTCATCCCCGGATCCATGGTCACCTTCGGCGACAAGGACACTTACACACTGAAGCTGCGCGGCATCGGCGCCAACCGCATCGCGCTTCTCATCGACGGCGTCCCCGTTTATGAGCCCTACTTCAGCACGTTCGACCTCAAGACCGTCTCGGCCGGCGGCATCGACACGGTCCAGGTGACCAAGGGCCCCTCGTCCGTCCTCTACGGGCCGAACACCCTGGGCGGGCTGGTCAACGTCATCACCAAGCGGCCCGCGGCCGAGCCCAGCCTGTCCCTCACCGGGAGCTACGGCGACAAAGACACGACGGGCCTGGGTCTCGACGGCTCCTACGCCTGGAAGCGGTTCGCCCTGTCGGCCGGCGCCCTGTATCAGGGCTCGGACGGCTTCTTCTATCCCGAGCCGGACACGGGCCAGCTCCTGCGCGACAACAGCGACTTCAAGCGCCTCAACCTCAACGCCAAGCTCTATTACACACCGTCGAGCTCGACCGAGATCATGGTCAATGGCGGCATCTATCGATCCGAGTACGGCATGCCCCCCGCCCTGTTCACGCAGCGGGCGCGCTACTGGCGCTTCCCCAAGTGGGACCGGTCGACCCTCAACATAGGAGGGTTTACCTCGCTCGGCGGGGACTCCGTCCTTCGCTTCCGCGCTTTCACCGTCAATTACTACAACACGCTCGACTGGTTCAATGATCCGGCCATGGCCGATCTCGATTCCTCAAGCACTTACGACAACACATCCTACGGCGGATTCGCCCTGGCCGAGGTCCCGACCGGCGACATGAACACGGTCAAGGCCAGCCTTCTCTACCAGAAGGACATCGCCCGGATCCAGGACGACACCGGTCTCCCCTGGGACCGGTTCGATCAGGGCACTGTATCGGCGGGTGTTGAGGACCACTTCAACTTGACGGACCAATGGAAGGTCATCGGCGGCCTGAGCCTCGACTATATCGATAAGTTCGCGGGGGGCGAGAACAACACCTCGCTCAATCCCCTGATCGGAATCAAGTTCACCCCGAGCGAGGACCTCGATTTCCACGTCTCCTTCGCCCGCAAGTCCCGTTTCCCGTCCATGCGCTCGCTCTATTCGCTGAGCTCGGGCAATCCCGACCTCCTCGCCGAGTCGGGGACGGCGTTCGAGCTCGCGGCGACCTGGAACGGCCCCGTCTATGTGACCGGGTCCGTGTTCTTCAACCGGTTCAGGAATTTCATCGATTCCATCACTCTGCTCGACGGAACGCGGCAGTACTTCAACGTCGGCAAGGCCCACATCAACGGTTTCGAGGTCCAGGTCCAGAAGGCCACCCGTTTTCTGGCGGTGACCGTGAACTACACCTACCTCGACCACCGCAACGACACGGACGACCGGCCGCTCGACGCCCAGCCCAAGCATAACCTCAACTTCGACGCTTCGGTCATGCCCGCCAAGGGCCTCCGGCTCGGCGTTTACGGGCTGCTGGGCTCGACCTCGTGGTGGTGGAACACCCGAACCAATCCGGCCACGCTGCTGAACATCCCGTCATTCTTCAGCCTGGACGCCATCGCCAGCTACGCCCTCAACGGCCGGTACGAGATCTTCGCACGGCTGGGCAACGTCTTCGACGACTACGTCTACACCGAACCCGGCTTCCCCTGGCGGGGCCGCTACTTCGAGCTCGGCGTCAGGATCGACGCTATCAGGTAGGCTGGTTCTAAGGATTTCCCTCCGTCGGGGGAAGAACCTTTAAAGCCCGAGCTCGGCGTCGATGCCCTGCATGGCCGCGATGGCGATCGACAGGAACTCGTCGAGCTCGAGGCCGAGGTTCCGCGACTCCTCGATCTCCTCGCGGCGGGCGCCCCTGGCGAAGCTCTTCTCTTTGTAGCGCCGCTTGAGGAACTCGAGGTCGATGGACTTGATCTTCTTCGTCGGATGCATCAGCGTCGCCGAGATGATCAGGCCGGTCAGCGGGTCGACGGAGTAGATGGCCCAATCCATGGGCGATTCGCAAGGCACCTTGCCGGCGTGGGCCGAGACGGCGTGGATGATCGGTTCGGCGATGCCCTTCTCCCGCAGGATCTTGACCGTCTCGGTCGTGTGCAGCTCGGGGCTCTTGTCCGTCACTTCGTAGTCGAGGTCGTGGAGGATGCCGGCCAGGGCCCAGGGCTCGGGGTCGTGGCCGAGCCGGAGCGCCAGGGCCCGCATGCAGGCCTCGACGGACAGGCAGTGCTTGACCAGGTTCTTGTTCGTGAGATGCTGTCTGAGCAGCTCCAAGGCTTCGTCGCGGGTCATCGGCCTTCTCCTTTCCGGGGTGGGGATTCTACGTCCTTCGATAGCCCTTTTTCCAGGCAGAGTTCCTGTTGGCCAGATGATCCGCCAGGGCCCGGCGGAGCGTCTCGGCGGCGAGCTCGGCGCAGTGGACATCCGTTTCGGGAAGGCCTCCGAGAAGCTCAAGGATGCTGCGGGCGTTCACCGCGCCCAAGGCTTCGATGAACGTCCGGTTCATGGCCAGCCAAGTGGCCGCACTGCCGCAGACCACCGTCGTGCCGCAGCCGTCCGTCTGGAAGCCGCAGCCGACGACGATATCCTTGTCCAGGCGCACGGACATCTCCATGGTGTCTCCGCAGGTCCCGGTGAGGCGGGCGCAGCCGTCTGGATCCTTCAGGAGCCCGAGATTCCGGGGATGCTTCCAGTGGTCGAGCACCGTTGGGCCGTAAGTCCGCAGGATGTCCCGCTCCATCTCCTCCTGCAGCCGTCGGGCCGCCTCCTCCAGCTTTTCGGTCCGGTCGTCAGGGCTCATGCCGGATCCTCCGCTCGCGATCCCGCATCGTGCGGATCCTCCGCGCGCCGCCCCGGCCCGGGGCGACCGAAATGATCAGGGCAGAGGACATCTCAGTTATAGTCCTCCATGATGGATCGGTCCTCGTTCATCAGGTCGCCGGCGATCTCGGCCATCTTCATATCGGTCCAATAGGGCAGCTTCTGGTGGGCTTCGAAATATTTCAGCGGGATGGGGTGCGTCCCCACGACGACGGGGAGGCCGTACTTCGATTCGATGAACTGCTTGAACTGCTCGATGTAGGGGCACGGCGGGTAGCCGACGACGAATCCCGTGGCCAGGTGGATGGCCTCCGCCCCGTTCTTCTTCATCTCCTCGGGGACATATTCGATGTTCCCGCCGGGGCAGCCGCCGCAATACGAGAATCCGACAACTTCGAGGGGCTCGTCCTTAGAGTAGCGAGCGAATCCCCCGACGCGCTCCCGGACTGACCTGAGGCACTTCCCGCCGCCGCAGCTTTGATAGCGGGCGCAAATGATAATGCCGATCTTTTTCATGTGCTCCTCCGTGTCTCCCTTAGGATATCTCACCGGGGGCGTCCTGTCCATGATGAGGAATGGGGATCGGAGAGCTCGCGCCGGCGCGGCTCCGGCGGAGGCTTCAGCGCGATCTGAGGAAGATCATTCGCTGCCGGCCGGAATCCTCGTCCTCCACGAAGAGGACGACGTAGGGCGGGGACCAAACGGCGCCCGCGACGAGGGGTCCGGGGGCTTCGTACTGACCGGCGCGACGGCCGTTCCGCAGGTCCAGCGCTATGATGGCGGGTGCCGCAGAAGAGACAAGGGCCAAGCTGCCAGCGGCAGCGAGCTCATAGATGACCCGGGAAGGAATGGCCTCCCAGGAGAGGATCGAGCCGCCTTTTCGCGAAAGAAGATAGACGACGCTATTGGAGGCCGGGACGGCAACGGTCCCGCCCTTGATGACGGCCGGGTGGAGCGCGGCCCCCTGGAGCCGCCGCCGCCATTTCACTTTGCCGTTCGCCGCGTCCAGGCTGTAGAACATCCGCTCCGCATCGCCGAAATAGACGCGGTCCCCGGCCGGGACGGGATCTGCTTGGATGGCCCCTGTAGCCTGGAATTTCCAAATGGGCTTGCCCTTGTCGCTGACGGCCATGAGAAGGCCGCCGTCGCGCAACAGGCTGATATCGCCAGCAAGCGCTGGGGTCGATGGAAGCAGCTGCCCGTTCTTGGACCGCCATAGCACGGACTGCGACGGGACAACGAGGGCCGTAAGGAAGCCCTCGCGGGTGAGGTAATAAACGATGTTGTCCTGTGCCCGCGGCTGCCCGACGATGTGGCCGTCGATCTCAAGCGTCCCGGCCTCAACGAGAGGAAACCGCAGCGGGAAGGGGTCGATTCTCTGTTTCACGGACTGGGCGGCGCAAGCGGCCAGCATGAGACCGACGGCGGCCAGAATTCCGACGGTCCTGAGTCTATCCATCTTTTCAGCCTATTATATTACAGTCTTTACCGAATCAGTATTCTCAAGGGGTACTCAGAAGGGGCCGCGGAAGAAGGGACCGAGGGATGATCCCCGAAGTCCCTCCGCGGCCCGACCAACTGTAAACGCCGAGCTACGCTATGGCGCGGAGCGACTGAAACTGGTATCATTCCGGCCTGAGAGCCGGGCATGGTCAACTACATCCTGCTGTATAAGATCCGCCGCATCGTCAAGAAGATCCTCAAGGACAAGATCGCCGACGACGAGATCGCCACGACCCCGAAATCCTGCATCGGCTGCCTGGCCGACGACATCAGCTGGGAAGTGTATTACCTGCTCAAAGAGAAAGAAGACAAGGCCGCGCCGCCTCCCCCCGCCGAGGGCTGAGGCCGGCTAGCTCTTTTTGTCCTCGTTCCCCTCCCGCGTCTTGCCCTCTCTGATCCGGTCTTTCAGGGCGTCCCACCAGGCCATGCGCTTGCGCATCTCCTTCTCGAAGCCGAGCTCCCCCGGCTCGTAATATTTCCGGCCCTTGAGGCGCTCCGGCATGGTCTCCATGTCCGTCGTCTCCATGGCGCTGTCGTGGGCGTACTGGTAGGACTTCCCGTAGCCGATCTCCTTCATGAGCGAGGTCACGGCGTTGCGGATCTGGAGCGGCACGGGCTCGTGGGGGCTCCGCTCGATCTCATGCTGGACGGCGCCGTACGCGGTATAGATGCGGTTGCTCTTCGGCGCCGCGGCGAGATAGACGACCGCCTCGGCCAAGGCCAGCTCCCCTTCCGGGGAGCCGAGGAAATCGTAGGCCTCCTTGGCGTGCAGGGTCAGGGCCAAGGCCTGCGGGTCGGCCAGGCCGATGTCCTCGGAGGCGAAACGGATCATGCGCCGGGCCACGTAGAGCGGGTCCTCGCCCGAGGCCAGCATCCGGGCCAACCAGTAGAGCGAGGCGTCGACGTCGCTGTTGCGCAGGCTCTTGTGAAGGGCCGAGATGAGATTGAAGTGCTCCTCCCCCGACTTGTCGTAGAGGAGGGTCCGCTGCTGGAGCGCTTCCCGGACGTTCTCGACGGAGATCGTCTTGGCCCGGGCCAGGCCGGCCGCGATCTCGAGCGTGTTCAGGGCCCGGCGGGCGTCGCCGTTGGCATAGTCGATGAGCATGTCCCGGGCGCCGGGGTCGATGGCCAGGCCGGCCGCACCGAGGCCGCGGTCCTTGTCCTCGAGGGCATCCTGGAGGATGTGGCCGAGCGCCGCGCCGTCGAGCTCCTTCAGGACGAGGACGCGGGTCCGGGACAGGAGCGGGGCGATGACCTCGAAGGAGGGGTTTTCCGTCGTCGATCCGAAGAGGATGATGTCGCCCTTCTCGACGTACGGCAGGAAGGCCGCCTGCTGGGCCTTGTTGAAGCGGTGGATCTCGTCGATGAACAGGATCATCGGTTTGCCGAAGAGCCGCCGCTGCTGTTCGGCCCGGGCCATGAACTCCTTGACCTCCTTGATCCCCGACAGGACCGCGCTGAAGAACTCGAAGGGCAGGTCGAAGTGGCGGGCCAGCATCATGCCCAGGGTGGTCTTGCCGGACCCCGGCGGTCCCCAGAAGATGATGGAGACGAGCTGGTTCGAGCCGATGAGCTCGGACAGGAGCTTGCCCTTGCCCAGGATGTGGTCCTGGCCGTAGACGCGGTCGAAGGTCTGCGGCCTCATCCGCTCGGCGAGCGGCGTGTGCGGACCCTTCTGCCGGTCCTTCTTCTTCGCGTCCGAGGGCGTCATGGCTTCCGGATTATATCACAACCCGGCCCGGCCGGGCCGGCCGGCGCCTTGACCAAACCCCCAGAAAATGCTAAATTTGGCCTCAAAGCGCCGTGAATACATCGAAGCTCTTCAAGGACGAGAAATCGAAGGCGAAGCTCGTCTACAAGCTCGAAGAAGTCTGCCGCCTGACGGGCGTGGACGCGGCCACCCTGACGACGTGGGAGGAGGAATTCCCCTTCCTCAGCGCCGGGATGACGGGCAGCGGCGAGAAGTTCTTCCGCCAGCAGGACGTGGCCATCATCGCCCGGATCAAGGAGCTCATGGCCGCGAAGACGCTGACGATGGCCGGGATCAAGCGGCGGATCGAGGACGAATTCGGCCTGGCCCGGTCCGCTCCCGTCCATCCCGAGCGGCTCCGCAAGGCGCTCAACAACGTCCGCGACGAGCTCCAGGACATCGTCTCCGCGCTCGACGTCGGGCGGAAAAAAAAGGCCTGAAAATTCCCCCTTTTCTGGTATAATGATGGGCCGGTCCGGGACGTGGCGCAGCCTGGTAGCGCACATGCTTGGGGTGCATGGGGTCGGCGGTTCAAATCCGCCCGTCCCGACCACTTTTTTATCGGCCGGGGGTCGTCCTGATGAAGATCGGCGTCTGCGGGATCGCTTGTGAAGCGTGTCCGCGCATGGTCCGCGGCATCTGCCCGAGCGGCGACGCCGGCTGCCGGCCCAAAGAGAACCCCTTTTGCGCGATCGCCACATGCGCGTTCCGCAAGGGCGTTGCCCTATGCTTCGAATGCGCCGACTTCCCCTGCGAGACGACGAAGAAGGGGCCCATCGCCCACGGCTACTGCCAATATATTTCCGGGAAATCCTGAGCCCACGGAGAGAGCCTCATGACCGCCATGAAGAAAGAAAAGGGCGCGGAAGATCTGAAGGGCCGGGCCATCGCGCTGGCCGGGCTCGTCAATTACCAGGACGGCGCCGTCGTCAGCCGTGAGGTCGTCAGCCAGCCCGCGGGCACGGTGACCGCGTTCGCTTTCGATGAAGGCGAACAGCTCAGCGAACACACGGCCCCCTTCGACGCCATGGTCATCGACCTCGACGGCGAAGCCGATATCTCGATCGGCGGCAAGGTCAACCGGGTCCGGCCCGGCGAGATGATCATCATGCCCGCCGCCGTGCCGCATGCCCTGAAGGCGGCGACGCGGTTCAAGATGCTCCTGGTCATGATCAAGAAGCCGGCGTGAAGAAGACCCCCCAAGCCGGCGCGCGAGCCCGGCGCCCCGTCATCCTGCTGACCAACGACGACGGCTTCTACCGCGACACGATCCAGATCCTGTTCCGGAAGCTGGGGACGCTCGGCCGGACCTACATCGTCGCCCCGGACAGGGAAAAGAGCGCCTGTTCCCTGGCCGTCACGCTGCGCCAGCCCCTCCGCGTCCAGCGCATCAAGCCGCGCGTCTGGGCCGTCGAGGGCACGCCGGTCGATTGCATCTACTTCGCCCTCCAGAAGTTCCTGCCGCGGCGCCCCGACCTCATCATCTCCGGCATGAACCCCGGTCCGAACCTCGGCCAGCAGGACATCAATTATTCCGGGACGGTCGCCGGCGCCATCCAGGGGACGTTCAACGGCATCCCCTCGATAGCGATCTCCCTCCTCCCGGACGGCAAGGGCCGCTTCGACCTGGAATACGCCGCCGGGATCGTCATGGCCATCGCAGCCGATGTCCTTGCCCACGGCCTGCCGCCGGCGACGGCCCTCAATGTCAACATCCCCCCCGCCCCCATCAAGGGCGTCAAGATCACGCGCCTCGGCTGGAAATTCTACGACCCCGAGATCATCGAAAAGACCGATCCTCGCAACTCCAGCTATTACTGGATCGGGACGGGAACGCCGCGGCGGGTGGGCGACTCGGGCACCGACGTCATGGCCGCCCACTCCGGCTACATCACGCTAACGCCCCTCCACACGGACATGACCGCCCACCACGCTTTGCGCTCGGCAAGACTGCGCCGGGTCGCCAAAGCCGCCGCTCCCCGGCGATCGGTGCCACATAACTAAATTCACTTAATCGCCCGGCCCGTCGCTGTGGCGGATACGGGCAGCATCCCGCAATAATGGGTGGGTTTAGTTGTGTGGCACCGAATCCGGGCAGCTCGGGGGGGCGGGGCGCTTGCCCTTGCGGTGCCGCAGGTATTCGACGGCTATGGGCACCGTCGAGATGGCGATGATGGCCAGGACGGCGACGGAATAGTTCTCCTTGACGAAGGGGATGGTGCCGAAAAAGTAGCCCGCCCCGGTGAGGAGCAGCACCCAGCTGATGCCGCCGATGACATTGAAGGCCAGGAACCGGCCGTACGACATCCGCCCGACGCCGGCCACGAAGGGCGCGAACGAACGGATGATGGGCACGAAGCGGGCGATGATGATCGTCTTGCCGCCGTGCTTCTCGTAAAAGGCGTGGGTCCGGTCGAGGTACTCCTTCTTGAAGAAGCGGGCATCGTCCTTGCAGAAGACCTTCGGGCCGATGCGGTGCCCTATCCAGTAGTTGACCGTATCGCCGAGGATCGCCGCCACGGAGAGGCCCAGGATGAGCCAGCCGATCTTGAGGGCCTTCAGGGCGGCGAAAGTCCCCGCCGCGAAGAGCAGGGAGTCGCCCGGGAGGAAGGGCATGACCACGAAGCCCGTCTCGATGAAGATGACCGCGAAGAGGATGGCGTAGGTCCAGATCCCGTACTGCTGGATGACGGCGCTGAGATACCTGTCAAGGTGCAGGGCGATGTCGATGATCTTCTTGACGATTTCCATGGGTCCCCTAATATACCACAATGGGGTCGGACCACAGCAATAGCCTTTTTAATCAGTCGATTAGCCCATGAAATCGGCTTCGAAATCGGTCAATTCCGGCGTTTTTGGCCACGTAATCGAACGATGGGCGAGCATCGAACGATGGGCGAGCTTGGTAGATCTTCTCTTTTTGGGGGCCGGAAACGCAGAGATAAGGCCGGAAACAGGCCGAAACCAGATGCTAACGTGATGTAAATAATTGAGTTGCTGTGGTCCGACCCCATTGAACTATGACCCCATTGAACTATGCTAAGATAGCTCCATGACGAGCATCGCCAGGAAGCTGGAGCTGGTCGGGAAGGCCCTCGAGCGCCTCTCCCCTTTCGAGGCCTGCTGCACGCTTTGCCCGCGGAACTGCCGGGTGGACCGGACGGCGGGGGCCGACGGGGTCTGCCGGACGGGCCGGCTTGCCTCGGTCTCCCATGCCCTCCTCCACTTCGGCGAAGAGCCGGTCATCAGCGGCTCGTCCGGGTCGGGAACGGTCTTCTTTTCGGGCTGCAATCTCAAGTGCCTGTTCTGCCAGAACTACCAGCTGAGCTGGCTCCTCGAGGGCGCGCCCGTCACGGACGGGGAGCTCGCGGCCATGATGCTTGACCTGCAGGCCAAAGGCGCCCACAACATCAACCTCGTCTCGCCGAGCCACGTCGTCCTGCCCGTCCTGAGGGCCCTGCGCATCGCGCTGGCCGGAGGCCTCGACGTCCCCCTGGTCTGGAACTCCAATGGCTACGACAGCGTCGAGGTCATCCAGGCCCTGGAAGGCATCGTCGACATCTACCTGCCGGACCTCAAGTACCACTCGCCGGCCCTCTCGAAGAGATACTCCGCGGCGCCCGACTACTTCGCCAAGGCCTCCGAGGCGGTCCGGGAGATGGCCCTGCAGCAGCCGGCCCTCGACCTCGCCGCCGGCGGCACGGCCCGGAGGGGGCTCATCGTCCGGCACCTGGTCCTGCCGGGAGCGGTCGACGACACCCTCGTCCTCCTGAAATGGGTCCGGGACAACCTTTCGCCCTATATCGGCCTGAGTTTGATGAGCCAGTATCACCCCTGCTTCCGGGCGCCGGAGGAGATCCAACGGGGCGTCTCGCCGGAAGAATACCGGCGGGCGGCCGGCGAGGCCCTGGCCCTGGGACTCGATCACCTGTTCCTGCAGCCGGAGCCGTTCCGGACGGACGAGCACCTCGTCCCGGACTTCAGGAAAGAAAAGCCCTTCCGCTGGAAATGAGCCCCGGTCGGGCTAGCGGGCGACGGTCGTATACGTCTTCGTCTGCGGCAGGCGGGACGCGGGGATCCCCATGGCGGCGGCAAGCTCCCTGATCTTGTCGTGGACGGCCTGAACGCCCTTCGGACCCATCCTGAGAAGCTGTTTCTGGGCCTGGCTCAAGGCCTCGAGCGTCTCGTCGGTCATCGAGTAGCTCAGGACTTTCTGCTCCAGCCGGACGGGTCCGTCGACGACCGGCGTCTCGAGGAGCTCCGTCATGGCCCGGACGAGCGTATCGTCGAAATCGACGCCCGGGTAGCCGAGCTCGTTGTAGGCTTCCTGCACCAGGGGATCGACGGCGCGGTAGAGCCGGGCTGCGGCGGCCGCGTCGAGCGACAGCGCCACCCCGACGACCGTGTCGTAGCGGGCGTATGTTGCCGAGTCGACGAGGGTCCCGCCCGGGGTCCTGGCCACGCGGAATTCACCCGGCGGGCTGAAGAAATCGATGTGGTTTTTCGGGCTCATCCCGTTGGCCACGTTGTCGACGGAGACGACGAACTTCCGGATGAGGTCCTTCGTCAGGAGCCATTTGGCGAACTCCGGGTTCGCCGACAGCGCCAGAGCGAACTCCCGGACAGCGGCGTCGCTCGCGGCGAGCGGGACCGCGGGGAACGCGAGGGGCTCGCCCCCCGGCCCTGCAGGAACGCTCTCGCCCCCGGCCGGGACCGTTTCGGCCGCGGGCATGGCGGCCGCCGGCGGCTCAGGCTTCTTCATGAAAAAAAAGTAGTACAGGCCCGCGATCACGGCCAGGATGGCCAGGATGGCCACGGCCAGGCCCCAGACCTTTTTGGCGGGCTCTTCGGTCGGTTCTTCCTCGAGGTGAAGGTCGTCGTCCATGTGCATCCTCACTTCCCTTTCGCCGCCGTGGCGGCCGTGGGTCCGTCCGCGATCCGGATGACGTCGATCCGGCCGTCGGAGGCCCTCAGGATCACGGCCGGGCCTCCCTGGCCGATCCATCCCTTGACGGTGGTGGCGGGCAGCTTCTTGCCCAGGTCGAAGTCGCTCGTGACCTCGCCGCGGGGCGCATCGGCTTCGACGATCGCCCCCGCGCCGGATTCCAGCCGGAGGGCGATATTCCCCCGGCGTGAGGTTATCGTGATCTCGTCGCCGTCTCGGAGGTCGAGAACCTCGACATCGGCGTCGCCCGTGCCCACGGTGGCCCGGATGGTACCGGAGAAGTTGGAAACCGAGAGATCGCCCTGGTCGACCGAGACCTCGAGCCGCCCGAAGACGTCCGAGACGACCAGGTTGCCCTCGGAGATGCGGATCCCCGTCAGGACGACGGAGTTGGGGACGTGGAGCTCGAAGCTCACGGCCGGGGGCTTGCCCGGGCCCTCGAACGTGGGTGTCCGGATGAGGAGGCCGTCGCGCGTCTCTCTGACCTCGACCTGGGGCGTGCGGGTCTGCTCGCCGTAGTCCCTGGCCGAGCGCTGCCGCGTCCGCTCGGAGGCCGCGGACCTGGCCACGATCTCGACGGATTCCCGGTCCCAGCCGATGATCTCGACATCGCCGTAATCGTTCTCCAACGACAAGGTCCCGCCCGGCGAGAACTCGACCGTATCCCGGAATCCCGACCCGATCGGCCGGCTCGAAGGCCGGGTCCCGGCCGGCTGGTCTTCAGCCGGCTCCTCCCCCTTGTCGGGGATCGTCCGCCAGCCCGGCTCCCCCTCCGGGTTATCCAAGAGGATGCAGGATGTCAGCAGCGCCGCAGCCGTGATCGCCAGGAGCGGCCACCTGAAGGCTTTTCTCATCGTTCGTCCCTCCCGTCGTGAAGAAGCAGATCCATTATACCCCAAACCTCAGCCGAACCGGCCCGTAATGTAGTCTTCTGTCCGGGAGTCGCGGGGGGCGGTAAAGATGCGCCGGGTGTCGTCGATCTCGACGAGCTCGCCGAGCAGGAAGTACCCGGTGACGTCGGAGACCCGGGCCGCCTGCTGCATATTGTGGGTGACGATGACGATCGTGTAGCGCTTCTTGAGCTCGGCCATGAGGTCCTCGATGTTGGCCGTCGCCGCGAGGTCGAGGGCCGAGCAGGGCTCGTCCATGAGCAGGATCTCGGGTTCGACGGCGACGAGCCGGGCGATGCACAGCCGCTGCTGCTGCTCGCCCGAGAGCCGGAGGGCGTTCTCGTCGAGGCGGTCCCTGAGCTCGTCCCAAAGATGGACGGCCTCGAGGCTGCGGATGAGGCGGGCCTCGAGGGCCTTGGGGTCCCGGAGGCCGTGGACGCGGAGCCCGTAGACGACGTTGTCGAAGACGCTCAAGGGGAAGGGATTGGGCCGCTGGAAGACCATGCCGACCTTCTTGCGGAGCTCGAGAAGGTCGGTGCCGGGGGCGTAGATATCCTGCCCGTCGATGAGGACCTTCCCCGTCACCCGGACGCCGTCGATGAGGTCGGCCATCCGGTTGAGCGACCGGAGGAAGGTCGTTTTGCCGCAGCCCGAGGGCCCGATGAGGGCCGTGATGCGGTTCTTCTCGATGTCCAGGCTGATCTTCCTCAGGGCCTGGAACTTGCCGTAGTGGAAGTCGAGATCGCGGACTTCGATGATGGCCATGGCCGCCTACCCGAACCTGCCGCGGAGGTAGTCGTCGGTCCTCTGGTCGTCGGGCGCGGTGAAGATCTTGGCCGTCGGACCGATCTCCACGAGCTCGCCGCTGAGAAAGAAGGCCGTCCGGTCGGCGACGCGGGCGGCCTGTTTGGTGTTGTTGGTGACGAGGATGATCGTGTACTCCTTCTTGAGCCGGCGCAGGGACTCCTCGATCTTCATGGTCGAGATGGGATCGAGCCCCGAGGTCGGCTCGTCGAGGAGGATGAATTCCGGCTTGACGGCCAGGATTCGGGCGATGCAGAGGCGCTGCTGCTGGCCGCCCGAGAGCTTCAGGCCGCTCGTCTCCAGGCGGTCCTTGACCTCCTCCCAGAGGCCCCCCTTCTCCAGGCTGTCCCGGACGATGGCGTCAAGCCTGCCGCGGCCGCGGACGCCGGCCATCCGGGCCCCGAAGGCGGCGTTTTCGTAGATCGAGCGCGGCAGGGGGACGGGCGTCGCGAAGACCATGCCCAGCTGGCGCCGGAGCGCGACGACGTCCACCGCGGGGTCGTAGATGTCGCACCCGTCGATGCGGATCGTGCCTTCGTGGCGGGAGCCGCGGACGAGGTCGTTGAGGCGGTTGAGGGCGCAGAGGAAGGTCGACTTGCCGCTGCGGGCCGGTCCGATGATGCCCAGGATCTCGTTCCGCCGGACGTCGAGGTCGAGGGCGTGGAGCTTGCGGACCTCGCCGAAGTACTGGCTGAAGCCCCGGACTGCGATCGCGGCGCCGTTCGTCATGAGTACTTCTTGATGAACCGGTTCATCAGAAAATAGGTCAGCAGGTTGATGCCCAGGATGGCGATGATGAGGATGGCCGCCGTGCCGTAAGCCTTGGAGGCGGAGATGCCCTCCCGGGCCAGGATGTAGAAGTGGACGGACATCGTCCGGGTGGACGAGAAGAGCGAGGTCGGCATCCGCAGGGCGCTGCCGGCGGTGAAGATCGTGGCGGCCGTCTCCCCGATGCTGCGGCCGACGCTGAGAACGATGCCCGTGATGATGCCCGGCAGCGCCGAGGGCAGGACGACGCGGGTCACGGTCTG
>Ga0209706_10000862_pt1 | contig 17300 bp, 11 predicted proteins | sample PPLLaktember2015_6_FD_187263 | JGI IMG/M metagenome (GOLD analysis project Ga0209706, IMG submission 187263) | Freshwater sediment microbial communities from Prairie Pothole Lake near Jamestown, North Dakota, USA - PPLs Lake P8 Core (1) Depth... | ecosystem: Environmental > Aquatic > Freshwater...
CCCCGTCTTTTCTTATTCCAAATTGACGGTCTTCGCCGGGCCGTAATAGATCCCGTTGAACAGGAGCTTGAACGTGCCGTGGGGCTGGCCCCTGAAAGCGATCTCGGGCCCATACAGGAACACTTTTCCCTTCCCCACCGCCGCTTCGGCCACCTGGACGCTCCGGTGAAGGAAGGCTTCGCCCCAGGCCCAGCCGCTCTTCAGGAGCTTGCCGTCGTCGAACCAGACGACGGGCTGGACGCCCTTGAGCCCGGCGTCCGGGAGAAGCGTCCAGGCGGGGGTGTTGTCGTAGAAGACGTCGACCGTCCCGGCCATGCCGTGAGCCAAGGGATGGGCCTGATCGACGCAGGCCCGCAGGATCGATCCCGGGACATAGAACTTCTCGGACCGGAGGGGCGCATCGGTCCCGTCCTGGGCCTTCTCGACCAGGGCGTTCGCGAGCGGCAGCTGGAAGTGATCGGCCAGCACGGCGGCCGAATCGAGGGCCAGGATGGTCCCGCCCGCCTCGACGAACTGACGGAGGATGGGGATCGTCTTCTCGGCCGTGATCCGGCCGACCCGGTCCTTGTACTCGTCGGGTATGTTGGCCGGCGGCGCCTGCTGGAAGCCGCGCATCCCTCCCCCGCCCTCCTGACCGGGGGCCTGGAGGCGCGGGATCGAACCGCCGACGAAGATGAGGACGTCGAACTTGGCCTCGAGCCCTCCGGCATCGAGCTCCGGCGCGAAGACGAGCTCGTAGGGGAACTCGAACTGTTCGAGGAGCCAGCGGACCCAGCCCGAGGCCATCGACCCGCCGTAGCTGTCCCAGAGTCCGATCCGGGTCGTCCTCAGCTCGAACGCCGGACCTTTGGGCGGCGCCGCGACGCCGTCGATGTTCAGTCCGAGGTCCTTGGCCGCTTTTTGCAGCAGGGCCGCCGCGCCGGGCGAAGCCGGGGCCCAGATCGTCCCGGCCGGGTAGGCCTTGCCGTTGGCCGCGGTTCCTTCCTTCAGCCAGAACACCTTCGCGCCGGCCTTGAGCAGGCGGTTGACGGCCACGAACGCGTCGTTGACCCGATGGTCGATGAGGAAGCCGGCGTCACCGGTTTTGGCGTTGAAGAGGCCCGCCGGAGGCGCGGTCACGTCCGGGATCCTCTCGAACGGGCCGCTGAAGCCGTCGAGGACCCGGTCGAAGGCGACGCCCATCTGATAGGCCAGCGTCCAGCCGGCCGCGTCGTAGGGCCGATTGGGCGGCCCGCCGGGATAAGGGAAATCGTTCGGGTGGTCCTGGGGCTCGAACATGGTCAGCACGTGCGGCCGGAACGCCTGGGCGGCCTTGATGACATAAGAGCCCCGGGGGTATGTCTTGCCGGCCACTTCAAAGGCGGCCGTCGCCCGCTCGACCGCGACCCCGCTTTCGAGGAGGGCGTTGACGAGCTTGGTCGCCGTCGGGAAATCGGCCTGGTCCGACGGGATGATATAGCCCCGCGGATCGCGCGCGTCCTTGGCGAAGATCGCATCGTAGTATTTCTTGTCCACGCCCCGGCCGAAGCCTCCCCGGCCGCCGGGACCCATCCCCGCGGCCTGGTCCGGCGCGCCGGCGCTCTTGCGGTCCTTGTCGATGGCCGCCTGCACCCCGGCGATCGTGCCCGGCACGATGGTCCACGAGTCCTTGCTCCCGAGCTCGATGGCGTGCCGGCCCATGAGATAGCGCCGGTAGAGGAAATCCTCGCGGTGCTTGGAGGCCACGTCGAGGATGGCCATGTCGGCGGTGATGGCGTACTCGATCGACTGGCGGAAATGCCACTTCTGCGGGGCGACCGGATACGGATAGTCGTGCTTCGGGAGGAGGCGCTCCGGGATGAAGGGGATGTCGACGGGGGTCGGGCTGCCGATGGCCTCGGTCAGGATGCCGATGACGTTGTGGAAGTAGCCCGTGCTCCGGAGGCCGCCGTTCCACCAGGTCGAGTAGCCGGCCCCGGACCGCATGGTCGCCCCGGGCTTGTCCTCGGTGACGAAGCGGTTGTGCATGGAGGCCGAGACGAGGTCGAGCCCGACCGGGATGAGAGGGTCGAAGACGTAGTTGAACGGGTCGCGGAAGGGGGGAGCGAAGAGCACCGTCCCGGCCGGACCGGTCTGATGGTGGTTGTAGAGGATCTGCGGATGCCATTCGACGTAGAGCTGCCGGCTCATGACCTTCGTCTCCGGCTGGGTGTTCATATAGAAGTCGCGGTTGTTGTCGTGGCCGATGTACTTCTGGTAGAGGACGGGGACGCCGCCCATCGACCGCTTGGCCGGGTCCTTCTCGCGCATGTACCAGTCGGCGACGAGGTCGAGCCCGTCGGGATTGGCCGGGACGGCGAGCAGGATGACGTCGTCGAGGATGCGGAGCGTCTCCGCGTCGCTCCGGCTGACCATTCGCCAGACGAGCTCGACGAGCTGCTGGGAGCCGAGGATCTCGGTCGCGTGGAGCCCGCCGTCGATCCAGACGACGGCCTTGCCTTCGGCGGCCAGCTTCCGGGCGGCCTCGTCGCTCAGGCCCTCGGCCAGGGCCAGCCGGCTGGCGATATCCTTGTAGCGGGCGAGACGGGCGTGGTTCCCGGGCGACGTCACGATGGCCATGAGCATCGTCCGGCCCTCGGCCGTCTTCCCGATCTCGACGACCTTGAGGCGGTCGGACTCGGCGTCGAGCTTCCTCCAGTACGCGGCCAGCTGCTTGTAGTTGACGAGCTGGTAGTCGTCGCCGACGGCGAAGCCGAACTGCTCTTTCGGGCTCGTGACCGCGGCGGCGGCCGCGGCGGGCTGCAACGCCGCGACGGCCAAGAGGATCGACAGGCCGGCCAGGACCTTGCGGGAGAATGTGTCAAGGCGGGGACTCATGGGCATGGCCATTTCCTCCTGTGTGGAATGAATCCGCTATATACCAGAGGACGCTCGAGACTGTCAAAAGCCCGGGGCACCGGACTCGTCACCACAGGCCCGGGATCAGCAGCGAACGGACCGTTCCGGCATACTCGGAATACCAAAGAAGATCCTTCTTCAGCATGTGGTCTTCGAGGACGGCCCGGATGACGAGCAGCACGGCGGCGAGCCCCTGCGGAATGAGGGCCCAATAGGAGCCGAGGACCACGGGCGTGGCCAGGCCGAAGAGCAGGCCGCCGAGATAGCCGGGGTGGCGGCAGATCCGATAAGGTCCTTCCCGGCAGACATACTGGCCCCTGTCGGCCTGGATGCGGGCGACGCTCGAGAAGAAGGGATTGACCTTCTTGGCCCAGATCATCAGGCCCTGGCCGGCGACGAACACAGCCAGGGCGACCGCGTAGATCGCGGCTGTCGGATCAGAGCTCCAATGAAAGCGGCTCGCGTCGAGGCCGGCCACGATGACGGCGGCGAAGTAGAGGGGGGTCGAAAGGACGAAATAGCCCTTGTCCCACCACTTCATGCCCCTGCCGGGGTTGAGGCGCTCGGAGATGAGCCCGATATTGGACCTGATGATCCACGTGGACAGAAGGAGGAGGCCCGTGTTGAGTCCGAAATAAAGCCAGCCCTGCCAATAATCGAGGCGGCCCGATGAAAAAAAGATCAGGCCGGCCATGACGGCCATGCCGGCAAAGAGGCGGAAGCTGAACGGCGACTTGGGGCTCATCCAGCCGCCATTATCATGCACTCGACTGATACATTCAATATCAGGGCGAGTTTTTTTCTTGCACCGCCCCTGGCCATAAATTCAACATCGACCCCTTTTCAACGACTAAAATTTATGGTAAATGATTGAGTCTGTTTGACAAGGAGGCCTTTTCAATGTCCATCAAGCGCATCCTCCGGCCCGTCATCGTCCTGACCCTGGCCGCTTTCCTCTTTTCGACCGCGGGATTCGGACAGACCCGGACCCACGATGTCTCCCTGCAGTACGGCTTTCTGTCGATCGATCAGCTCACCGACATCTTCACCGACATCCTGACGATCGTCATCACCCTCGGCACCTTCAGCAAGGACGAGGTCGAGTACACCGGCGTGCCGTTCCTGACCTACCATTACTCGGCCAATTCGCGCTTCGGATTCGGCGGCGCGATCGGCGGCTACAGCTCCCGGGGCGTCCTCCAGGTCGGCAACATAGACACGGGGACCTTCAAGGAACAAAACTACATCGCGGCCGCGGAGCTCGATTATCACTGGATCATGCGCGAGGGGCTCCAGGTCTATTCCGGGGCCGGCTTCGGCGTCCGTTTCCGTCACGGGACCTACGAAACGACCGAGACGGACACGCACAACAGGGTCCTGCCGACGTTCCATCTCAATGCGATCGGCGTCCGGTTCGGCCGCAAGGTGGGCTTTTTCTTCGAGCTCGGCGCCGGATACAAGGGCGTCCTGTCGGGCGGGATCAACGCCCAGTTCTGAGGTCAGCCATGAGAAAGATCGTAGCCGCCGGCTTGATGATCGTCGTCGCGGCTTGGGCCGGCGCCACCCTGGCGCGGGCCGGGCAGGAGGCGCCGCATCCGGAAGGCGCCATCCAGCCAGTCTCCTGGGACGCCTGGCTCACCGCCAAGGCCAAGGCCGAGGAGCATGACGCCTCCGGGAACCTGGTGGCCGCCCTCCAATACTATCTCGAGTATGCGAGACAGGCCGAAGGCCTGGGAAGCCCTGTCCGCGTCGCCTGGGGCAAGAACAACGCCGCTTACATGATCATCAAGATGCACCGGCAGGATCCCACCGTCGACCTGGCCCCCGCCAGGAAGCTCCTCGAGGAAGGCCTGGCCGTCACCGAGGCCACGGAAGAGTGCAAGCGGGTCATGGAGATGAACCTGGAGCACGTCAAGAGCTGCATCCGGGCCCGGAACTAGCCCGTCCTCGACCGCGCCGCGCCCAAGACCGTATCGAACGCCGCCCCGATCCCTCCCCTGCTCCCGAGGCGCTCTGCCCTCGGCGGCCGCTGCGCCTTGCCCTGCCGCCGCCGCTGGCGTAGGATAGTAACCCGGATCACGGGCGAACGTCAGAGTGCTCGAGGAGGGCCACATGCGCAGGGGATCGTCGCTATCCTTCGGAACCTTCGTTCTCGTCGCTCTCATGGGCCTCGCCATCTGGTTCCCTTTGCGTGCCGGAGACCAGGCCGCCAAGCGCGTCCCCACCGTCGCCGATCTCATGACCTTGAGATCGGCGGGAAGCCCGCGCCTCTCGCCCGACGGAACGAGGGTCGCCTACACGGTCACGGAGACCGATTTCGATCAAGACGCCTACGTCACCCAGGTCTGGCTGGCCGACGTCGCCGCCGGGACGGCGATCCAGCTCACCCGCGGCAAGAAGTCCTGCTCGAATCCCTCCTGGTCGCCCGATGGCCGGTGGATCGTCTTCACCTCGAGCCGGGTCGACGACAAGAGCCAGCTCTTCGCCATCCGCCCCGACGGCGGCGAGGCGATCCAGCTGACCAAAGCCGAGACCGGCGTCAACGGATATGATTGGTCGCCCGACGGGCGGTCGATCGCCTTCTCCGCGGGCGATCCGGTTTCGGACGGATCGAAGGCCCGCAAGGACTTCTACGGCGACTACGAGGTCGTCCGCCGCGAGTACGCGCACACCCACCTCTGGACGATCGATGCGGCCGAGGCGCTCCGGGCGCCCCAGGCCGGCCGGCGGCGGACGAGCGGGAAGGCCTTCACGGTCGGCGGCTTCGACTGGTCGCCCGACGGGACAAAGATCGCCTTCAGCGCCGCGGTCGACCCCGACCTCATCAACGGCGGGACCTCGGACATCTACGTTCTCGATCTCGCCGGCGACGCGGTCAAGAAGGTCGTCGCCCAACAGGGCCCCGACGCATCGCCGCTCTGGTCGCCGGACGGCCGCGCGATCCTGTTCTCGAGCGCGGGAGGGAGGCTCGACTATTTCGCCCGGAACATCGGTCTGGCCGCGGTGCCCGCCGAGGGAGGGCCGGTCCGGCCGCTGACCGGGACATTCGATGAGAACGCTTACGCCGTCGCCTGGAACTTGGCCGGCATCTATTTCTCGGCCAGCCAGAAGACGGCCTCTCATCTCTACCGGCTCGACCCCGAAACGCTCCAGATCAGCCGGCTGAGCGCGCCGGATGAGGCCATGGTCTCCGGCTTCAGCTTCTCGAGCGACGGCAAACGCGTGGCCTTCCAGGCGGCCACTCCGACGAGCCTGGCCGAGATCTGCGTCTCCGGATTCCCTTGGGACCCCCGCGCCGTGACCCGGATGACCGATCAGGTCTCCGGCTGGGTCCTGGGCACGCGCGAGGTCGTCTCCTGGAAGAGCAGGGACGGGACCGTGATCGAGGGGGTCCTGATCAAGCCGGCCGATTTCGATCCGGCCGCGAAATACGCCCTGCTGTGCGTCATCCACGGCGGACCGACGGGGGTCGACCGGCCGGCGCTCCTCTCGGGCGATTCCCGCTATTACCCCTCGGACATCTGGGCCGCCCGCGGGGCGCTCATCCTCAAGGTCAACTACCGGGGCAGCGCCGGCTATGGGGCCAAGTTCCGCATCCTCAACTACCGCAACCTCGGCGTCGGCGACGCCTGGGACGTCCTGTCCGGGGTCGATCATCTGGTGAAGCGGGGATGGGTCGATCCGGCCCGCGTCGGCTGCATGGGCTGGAGCCAGGGCGGCTACATCTCGGCCTTCCTGACGACCTCGTCGAGGGCGTTCAGGGCCGTCTCGGTCGGGGCCGGGATCTCCAATTGGGCCACGTACTACTACAACACCGACATCACCCCGTTCACGATCAACTACCTCGGCGACGACCCGGCCGACGATCCCGCGATCTACGCCAAGACCTCGCCCATGACCTCTATCAAGAAGGCCGCGACGCCGACGCTGATCCAGCACGGCGAGTTCGACCGTCGGGTACCGATCCCCAACGCCTATGAGCTGCGCCAGGGGCTCACGGACCGGGGTGTCCCGGTCGAGATGGTCGTTTACAAGGGCTACGGGCACGGCATCACCAAGCCCAAGTCCATGCGGGCCGTGATGGAGCACAACCTGGCCTGGTTCGGCCACTATATCTTCGGCGACCCGAAGCCCGACCTGAGCGCGCCGCCGGTGCCGAAGAAAGACGACGCGGCGGAAAAGAAATAGGGACGAGCGGCGAAAAGGGGGGCGTGACATGCGATGCAAAGTCTGCGGCAAGGATTACCCGTCGCTCTACCATTTCAGGACGGCGGATGTCTGCATCACGTGCTATGAGGGAATGGCCGAAGAGGACCGCCTGAAGGCCGCCCAGCCGCGCGAGATCTTCCAGCGGACGACGACGGCCTTCACCATCGACGGCTACCGCATCGCCAAGTCGTTCGGCATCGTCCGCGGCATCACCGTGCGCTCGCGCTCGGTCTTCGGAACGATCGGGGCCTCGCTCCAGACGATCGTCGGCGGCAACATCACGCTCTTCTCCGAGCTCTGCGAGGAGACCCGGGCGGAGGCCTTCGAGATGATGTGCAACCACGCCGTCGAACGCGGGGCCAACGCCGTCATCGGCGTTCGCTACGATGCGACCGAGGTCATCCAGGGCGCGACCGAAGTGCTGTGCTACGGCACCGCCGTCTTGGTCGAGCCGGTTTAAGACGGGGTCAAACCTAAATTTTTCAAGGTTTCCAGCGTTCGGAGCGGACTATCGACTTCGGGAAGACGGAAACCTTGAAAAATTTAGGTTTGACCCCGTCTTTTCTTCAGATCTTAATAAGGATCTTCTTCTTGTAAAGCCACCAGCACATGTACCAGAGCATGGCCCAGGCGGCCAGGCTCGTCAGGATCTCGGCCGGCAGCTCGCCGATCCAGCCCTGGAAGGCCATCGTGAAGGGCCAGGCAAGCTTCCGGATCCAGACCGTCCCGCCGCTCTCCGTAAAGAGGTAGATGAAGAGCGAATTCATCCCGACGATGTTGAGGAAGACCGCCCACTTGTTCCATTTCTTGACGTCGATCAGCCAGTAGCTGAAGGCGAGCATGAGCAGGCAGAAGCCGCCGTTGGCGACGACGAACGAGCTCGTTGAGATGCGCTTGATCATCGGCGACACGGCGGTCAGGGCGAACCCGGCGGCGACGCCGGCCGCGCCGAGGCCGGCCAGCCAGGCGATCTTCTTCTTCGGCGCGGCGTTCCGCATGAGCCACTGCCCGGCCAGAACGCCCCAGACGGTGTGGGCCGCCGTCGGGATGGCGTTGAAGGCGACCCAGTGGCCCGCCGACAGCTCCCCCCCGAGGAGCATGTCCACCCAAGACCCGAAGTTGTGGTCGGGGACGAACGGCTGGTCGTAGCCGGCCACCCAGAACGTCCGGTAAATGACCTCGGTCGCCAGGATGAACGCGAAGCTCCAGGCGATCTGCGTCCGCGGCTTCTTCCTCATCAGGAAATAGGCGATGGGGTAGGTCACGCCGAGCTGGGCCAGGACGTTCTGGAAGCGGAAGGTGATCCGCCCCGGTCCGATGCAGTAGAGGGCCCAGCCCAGGACGAGCAGCGTGAGGGAGCGGACGATGACGTGCTTCGTGATCGCGGCCCGGCTCTCGCCGCGCTCTTCCCGCTTGGCCACCGAGAGCGCCAGGGCGGCGCCGACGATGAACATGAAGAAGGGCTGGACGAGGTCCCAGAAGCGCAATCCCGCCCAGGGATGATGGTCGAGCTGGGTGCCGATGAAGCCGAGGACCGTGCCGGCGAGCCGCGGGTCCCGGAGGTGCTCGTAGAGGAGCGTGCTCTCGCCGATAAGCAGGAACATGGTCAGGCCGCGGAAGAAATCGAGCGACAGGAACCGCTCTTTCATCCTCTACCTCCGGACGTTCCGCGCGACCTCGAGGTCGACGTCGTAATAGAGGGCCGACATGGGCTTTCCCGAGACGGGATCGACGTTGTCGGCCCGGACGAGGGCGTGATAACGTCCCTTCTTCAGTCCGGCCGTCGTAACCGTGTTGGCGAACGACTGGACTTTCCCGCGTCCCTCTACAGCGACGGCGAGCCAGGGCGGCAGGGACCCGGGATCGACGCGCCACGGCGGGAGGTCCGCGCTACCCTTGTTCGTCACGGTGACCGTCCCCTTGAGCGTTTCCGGCCGCGAGTTCGCCGCCCGGAGCGGCACGAGATACGAGTCGGCCACAATGATGGGCGGGACCGGGAATTCGCTCTTCTTCGACAGGCGCAGGAAAGCGACGTCGTCCGGCCCGACCGAGACCGTGAATCCCCCGGCATGAGGGCCGCTCGTCTCGCGGGTCCAGAGGTTCCGGACATAGAGCTCGTCGGACGCCCGGAGCCCGAGCTCCTCCCAAGTGATCTTCTTCTCGGCTCGGTACTTGCCCTGATAGAGGACGAGGACGGCCTGGCTCCCGTCGTGAAGCGGCTTCCCCGCCCAGAGACTGACGTTGCCGTCGTTCCAGACGACCCGGCCCTGAACGCCGAGCGGGTCCTGGTCGACGGCGATGGCCTCGAGGTTGGTCAGGATATCGATCGTCGACTTGTCCATGTGCCGGAGGTCGTTCCCGGCCATGAGCGGCGAAGCCATCATGCACCATAGGCTGAAGAGTGACCGGTTCTGGGCCTCGCTGAGCCCCGGCATGCCGACGATCATCATGTCCGGGTCGTTCCAGCGGCCCGGGCCGGCGAACCCGTGGAGCTTCTCGTTGGCGAACGTGATGCGCATGGCCCTGGCCCAATCGGCCTTTCCGGGGGCGCAGATGTCGGCCGTCGTCCGCCACATGTGCCCGATCGCTCCGGCCCAGAGCCAGGGATAGCCATCGCCCCACGAGCAGAGGCTATGGACCACGGGACGGCCCGCGGCCCGCTGGGCCTTGGCGAGAATCGAGTAGGTGTCGGCGATAACCAGTCCGGTGCTGTTGCACCAGTCGATCTTGATGTAGTCGGCCCGCCAATCGGCGAAGGCCTTCATGTCCTCGAACTCGTGGCCCCTGGTCCCGGGCATGGCCCCGCTGCAGGTCTTCGTCCCGGCGTCGGTGTAAAGGGCGTACTTCAGGCCCTTGGCGTGGATGGCGTCGCCCAGGCCTCTCAATCCCGAGGGATAGCGCTCGAGGTTCGCCGTGAGCTTGCCGTCCGCCCCCCGCGTGAAACAGATGCCCTCGTCCGGCCCGACATAAGCGTAGCCGGCCTCCCTCATGCCGCTCGCGACGAGGGCGTCGACGATCTCCCTGATGAGCTTCTCGTTCTGGGGTTCTTCGCCGAAGATATTCCAGGGATACCAGCCCATGGGCGGGGTCAGGGCCAACCCGTCGACCTCGGCGTGGTCCGTCCGCGGGAATCCCAGGGGGGGCGAGGTCTGCGACCGCGGCGTGGCTGGCCCCGTGAGGGCCAGGACGAAGGCGACGGCCGCCACTCCCGCGAAGGCCCCCGACAGGATCCTGCCCCTCGAACACATCCGGTGGATCTTCATCGTTCGCCCTCCTCGACGGGGCTGGACCCGGGTCGCCCGGGTCCGGCGGCCCCCATTATCATCTCATGCCGCCCGGCTGTTCAAGGCCGGAGTCCGTTGTCTTTCGGACTTTCGTATCATATAATCAGGCGGCCTTCCGATGAAAGCACAAGAGAGCCCGGGTGGCGGAATAGGTATACGCACGACACTTAAAATGTCGCGGCCGTAAGGCCTTGTGGGTTCGAGTCCCACCCTGGGCACTGTCCCCTACTTTTTCTCCAGATACGCCAGGGCCCGCTCCAGGACCGGATCCCGTCCGGCCAGGATGTCCCCTATCGTCGGCGTCACCGGAAAATCGGGCACGATGCCGCGGTCCTTGGGATACCCGTCGACGGCCATCGTGTAGAGGACGAGCGGGACCCGGACCCGGATGCGGCTGTTGGGGAGCGTCACCAGGACCATGAATCCCGACGTGTTGCCGTAGTAGCCCGAGCCGCACTCCTCCCCGAAAAAGACGGCCTTCTTGTAGAAGTGGAAGGCCGATGTCACCTCCCCCGTCGCGGAAAAGCTCCCCCCGTCGATGAGGATGGCGACTTTCCCGGAAAACCGCGGTTCCTTGGGCATCTGGAGCCCGCGATTGGGATGGCCGAGGACGTCGAACCAGCCGCGGGCGTTCTTCCGGAGCGGCTTGGCCAGCTCCTCGGCGGCTTCGGCGGATTCGTCCGTGTAGCGAAAGAGATCGTAGCGGTCCTTCTTGGTCTCGAGGGCCCAATAATAAAGGAAGGGTCGGTCCATGACGTGGGCGAAGACGAGCTTGGCGTATTCGTCGTGCCCGCCGCCGTTCCCTCTCAGATCGATGACGAGGCCCGGCGTCTTTTTTTCGTCGAGGGTGCGGAAAGCCGCCTCGACGAAATCCGGATAACGGGGTCGTTCCTTATCCGGGTCGTCGCTGAAGCTCCGGATCCTCAGCAGGGCCGCCGGACCGCGGAATGACAGCTCGTAGGTCGGGCGTCGCTCGACCGCCGCCGGGTATCTCTCCTTCAGGAGCCGGGGGATGTCCCCCGCGGTGATCCCCGGCAGGGTGGTCTCCCTGACCTCGCCGCCCCGCGGCGGCCGGAGGCGGACCCGGAAGGATTCCCTCGGGCCATACCGCAAGGCCAAGAGGCTGCCGAAGCTCGCCAGATCCTCGAGCCGGCGGAGCTTCGCGGTCCGTATGCCTGCGTCAGAGGAAACCAGGGGGAGGAGAACCTTGAGGATATCGGCGCTGGCCGTCCCGTCGATGGCCAGGAGCTCCGCGCCGTCCTCGATCCCCGCGTCCGGGCAAAGGTTCCTGAGGACATAAGCCTTGGCCCCGATGAAGCGGAGTCCCAGCGGGAAATGGACCGGCCGGGAGTCGAGATGAGCGGTCGCCCCCGAGGAGAGCATCAGACGCGTGTGCCCGTCCTTGATCTCCGCGATGAGCGGCGCAAGCCTCGTGAAGAACTCGAATTCGGTCAAAGGACCGGCGAGGCCGGCCCGGACCGCGTCGAAGCTCCGCCGCAGCGCGCTGAAAGGGGTGTACCGGTCGAACCCGCCGTGCCCTTCCTCCAGCACGTCCCAAAGGACCGCGAGGTCTTCCCTGAGGGCATCGACGGGATATGTCTTCTCCGGATCGAAGGCGGCTGGAACCGGCCCGGCCTGCGCCGGAGTAGGCCTCTCGACGGCGCCGGCGCCGGCGCTGACCAGGGCGGCTGCGCCCAGGAAGGCCAGCGCCAGGATCCTTCTCCGCGGGGACGCCGATCGCACCTGACCTCCTCGCTATTCGCTGCGTCCGTCGTTCCAGACGACGTCGCCGCGTTCGAGCGACCAATCGTTGCCGAACCAGCCGACGGCCCTTATCCCCTGGCTCCCGGAGCGCAGGGCTTCGGCCGAAAGGAGCAGGAGGTCGGGGTATCCGGCCCCGCTGACGAAGTATTGCCCGGGCGATGCGGCCGTCCAGCCCGCCTGGCCGGTCCAGGCGACGACGCCGACCGAGGCGACATCGCTCCCTGGGCGCGGCCTGACGAAATAGGCCGCATAGTCCGCGCCCGCATACGACTTCTCCCCTATCCGGGCCCGGCCGTTCCGGACCTCGACGGGCGAGCCGGGCAGGAGCTTGGCCCAGGCGGCGTTCGTGTCGGCGTTGCCGTAGAGGATGACGCTGCGGTCCTTGTACCGGGCCGGATCGAAGGCGGAATCGGGCAGGATCTCGATCCCGGCGTTGCCGCGGACCCAGAAGGTCTCGGCGTCGAACTTGGCCTTGCCGAGGGTTCGGCGATCCTCGGCCGCGTCGCCGCGCGTGCCGTAGACGAAGATGAAGCCGTGACGGAAAGCGTCCTTGAAGCCGCCGGCGCGATGGGGCCCCTTCAGGCCCGGCCCCGCCGGACCGGCCGCGACCGCCCAGCCTTTGTCGCCGCGCTCGAGATAGATGCGGCCGGTCTCGGGCACGCCGAGGGACTCGACTTTGGATCCGTCGAGCTCGACGATGATGGTTTCTTTGGCCGCGGCCGGCAGCACATCGATCGCCAGCCGCTCGACGTTCTCCGTCGTCCCCTTGAACGTCTTCCCGGACTCGTCCCTCTCGATCGTAATGCTGCTGAATTCGAGGGGCCGCTGCTGGGCCGCGATCTCGACCCAGCGCAGGCGCGAAGAGATCCCGGGATTCGCGGTGACGAATTCGATCCTCCTGACGTCCGCGTCGGGCAGCCTGACCCGCTCTTTCAGGAATTGCATGAGCGGCGGCCAGTCGACGCACTCGTTCCCCCACCAGTGCCCCGCGCCCGGCCGCTCATAATAGGCGAAGTCCGGGTGGAACTTGCCCAGGAGCTCCCGCATGGTCCGGGCCTGGGCCACGGGAACGTTGTCGTCCAGGTCGCCATGGAGGATGTAAACGCCGAAGTTGAGGGTGTTGCGGGCCAGGGCCGTCGTGTCGCTCGGGTTGTTCGCCCTGAGAAGCATCCGCTCGACGGGCGACGGGTCCTTATACGCGGATCCCCCGCCGTACGACGTGAAGCTATACCAGCCGGCGCTCGGAGCGATGGCGGCCCATGGCCCCGGGACGGTCGCCCCGACCTGCCACGTCCCGTGGCCGCCCATCGAATGCCCGGTGAGATAGGTGCGGGCCGGGTCCGCCCCGTAGAGCCTCGAGGCCTCGTCGAGCACCTCGAGCGCGTCGAGCCGGCCCCAGTCCTCCCAGTCGAAGCCGTAAGGGCGCCGGTTCGTGGCCGCGACGATCCAGGCCCAATCCTTGGGCTTGTAGGCGCGCGCCTGCCCGATCCCCTCGACGCTCGCGCCGTGGAGCGTCAGGATGAGGGCGGGCTTCGCGCCGGCTGTCCCTCCCGCCTCCCTGATCATCGGCGCTACGCCGAAGTACTGGACGCTGCCGTCGACCGGGCTGCGGAACGTCCTCGAGTGGTGCGCCGCGGGCGCCACGGCCTTGAGCTCGACCGTGAACGGCGGCGTTTCGACCGTCCTCCGCCCCGCCCGGGCCCTGGCCCTGATCTCGATCTTGACCGGCCCTTCGGCCGAAGGCGCTTCGATCGTCAAGGGCAGGGCCATCTTCTGGGTCAAGAACGGCGCGACGGACGGATCCAGAGCGGCCCGGACCTCGCGCCCGTCGGCCCTTTGGATGACCTCGATACCCGTGAGCCTCTCCCCCGTCGCATTGACCAGCCTCAGCCCCGCGCAGACCGGCGTCTTGTCCCCGATGACCAGGTCCGGGAGGGTCACGTCCTTGTCGGTGAAAAAGATCTCCGCCGGCGGTTCGGTGAGCCGGGCCTTGAAGCGCCCTCGCTCGCCCCGGAAAAGCAGCCCGTTCCGGCCCTGGACGAGGCGCACCGGGTGACGGAGATAGTCCGCGCCGTATTTCTCGCCGCCTCGCGGCTCCCCGTTGATCCAAGCGACGTAGAACCCGGTCGCGTCGAGGATCATCGTCCGCGGCCTGGCCGAATCGACGATGACGTACAGATACCCGCCCGCGAACGCGCGGCTCTCGATCCAGCCTTCCTTCCCGGCCTCGACAGCGGCCCAGGCCAGGTCCTCGCCCTTGGGGTTCTTCCCGACGACGACGCCGGCCCGCGGCTCGGCCATCGCTCCGGTGGCCATCTGCCAGGCCAAGAGGTCCGACGGCACGGCGAACCGGCCGTACTGCCCGATGAGCCCGACGGCCAGGCCCTTGGTCAACGCGATCTCTTTCGCCCCGGCCGCCAGCTCGAGGACGGGACGATCGGCGCTCTGATAAGCCCGGCCTCTACCGGCGGCTGCGACGGCGGCCGAAGCGAGGATAAGACCCATGAGGATCAAGGAGGGCAGGGCGATGCGGCGTTTCATGCGTTCCTTCCTTCCCGGCTGTTCGCAAGCTCGGGCAAGCCGCATGATAACCGCTTAGGGAGCCAACCGTCAAACGGAAGCAAAGGGGGTCAGCGATACCGCAGCTTGTGCTTCTTGATTTCCTTGAGCCGGGCGTGGAAATCCCGTCCGGCGGCCTTCTCGCTTTGCCGGCGCGTCTTCTCGTCTTTCTTGAGCTCGAGGAAGCGCAGCTCCCGGCGCAGCTTCAGGTAGCTCTCCCACCTCGCGGCCTCGATGACGCCGGACTCGACGGCCGCCCTCACGGCGCACCCCGGCTCCCGCTCATGGCCGCAATCGGGGAACCTGCATTCGGCCGCCAGGGCGTCGATCTCGTCGAAGGTCCGGTCCAGGCCCTCGTCGTCCGCCCAGAGCCCGAGCTCGCGCATCCCCGGCGTATCGATCAGCAGGGCGCCGTCCGGGAGACGGACGAGCTCGCGCGAGGTCGTGGTGTGCCGGCCCCGCCCCTCTCCGGCGTCGCTCATCGAGGCTGTCCGGAAGCGCTCTTCGCCGAGCAGGCGATTGATCATGGTCGACTTCCCGACCCCCGAAGAACCGAGGAATGCGACCGTCTTTCCCGGGCGGAGGTAGGGCGTCAGGCCCTCGAGCCCCTTTTCGGCCAGGGCTTGGACCGCCACGACCGGAACACCCGGGGCGACACCCGCGGTCTCCGCGATGACATCCGGGAGGTCCGGCCTGAGGTCGGCCTTGTTGAGCACGATGACCGGCTCGGCCCCGCTCGACCAGGCCGTGGTCAGGTAGCGCTCGATCCGCCTGACGTTGAAGTCCCCGTCGAGGCCGCTGACGAGGAACACCGTGTCGACGTTGGCCGCGACGACCTGGGCCTCGACCGCCTCCCCCGCCGCCTTCCGCGTGAAGGCGCTCCGGCGCGGCAGGAGGGATTCGATGAGGGCCGGACCGCCAGCGACCAGCCGCACGGCGGCCCAATCGCCGACGGCCGGGAAGTCGGCCGGGCCTTGGGCCCGATGGCGGAACTTGCCGGAGACCTCGGCGTCGAGCTCTCCCGCCGCGACGACGACGCTCGAGAGGTCGCGCGATTGCCTGATGACCCGGCCCGGAAGGAACCCCTCGCCGGCGCACTCCTCGAAGGCCGCGGCGAACGCCGCATTCCAGCCGTATTCGGCGAGATCGATCATGTGAGCGGATCCGCGGGGCATGATAGCCGCAATCGGACGGGGCCGTCAAACGGAAGCGAGGAGCGCCTCGACCGTCACGCCTCCGCCGGCTTGGCCTCGCCGTCGGCCACCTCGCCGTGCTCCTTCTTCCGCCGGAAGTCCTCGAAGATGTTGTAGACGACCGGGACGACGATGAGCGTGATCAGGGTCGAGCTCAGGAGCCCCCCGATGACCGTCCGGGCCAGCGGGGCCTGGGCCTCGCCGCCCTCGCCAAGCCCCAGGGCCAGCGGGAAGGTGGCCATGATGGCCGTGAAGGCCGTCATCAGGATGGGCCTCAGCCGGCGCCGCCCGGCCTCCTCGATGGCCTCCCGGATCGGCATCTTGTCGCGCTGCCTCAGCAGGTTCGTGTAATCGACGATGATGATGGCGTTGTTGACGACGATGCCTCCCAGCATGATGAGGCCGATATACGACTGCATGTTGAAGCTCGTCTTGGTCAGGAAGAGCGTCAGGATGACCCCGATGGCCGCGAGCGGCACCGAGAACATGACGATGAACGGGTCGCGGAGCGACTCGTAGAGCATGGCCATGATCATATAGACCAGGATCAGGGCCAGGATGATGCTCTGGAAGAGCTCCTTGTTCGCCTTCTGCTGCTCCTCGTAGTCGCCGGTGAAGCCGATGCTGAAGCTCCGGGGCACGGGGATCACCCGCAGGGCCTCCCGGGCGTCGTCGATGACCGACCCGAGGTCGCGGCCGGCGATCTCGCCGGAGATGGTCGTGACGCGCTCGCGGTCCCGGCGCTCGATGCGGATCGGCCCCCGCCGGGGCCGGGTGTCGATGACGTTGCGCAGGCTGATCTGCTCGCCTTCGGAGTTGGACACGGTCAGGTCGAGGATGTCCTGGAGATCCAGGTACTCCGAGTCCTTGACCTTGACCAGGATGCGGAACTCGCGTCCCGCCTCGCGGAAGTAGCTCGCCTGGGTCCCCGACAGGACGGTCTGGATGGACTGGCCGATCTCGCCGACCGAGAGCTTCATGTCGGCCGCGGCCTGGCGATTGATGATGAGGAGCTCCTCGGGGTTGCCGATCTCGCGGCTGATGCGGGTGTCGGTGACGCCCTTGACCGTCTTGACGACCTCCTGGACCTGCCGGGCCAGGGCCTCGGACACGGTCAGGTCGTAGCCGCGGATCTCGATCTGGAGCCGCTCCTGGCCGCCGCCGCCGCGCATGCCGAACATCATCTGGCCGCCGCTCGCCCGGGTCCGGACGACCGTCCCGGGAAGGTTGGCCAGCTTCTTGCGCAGGTCGACGGCGATCTCCTCGGTCGACCGCGAGCGCTTGTCCCGCGGCACGAGCTTGAGGGTCATGTTGCCCGTGTTCGCGCCGCTGCGCCAGCCGCCGCCGCCGAAGCTGTCCTCGCGGGTGACGATCTCCGGGACGGCCGCCTTGACGATCTCCGTGGCCGCGGCGA